>Ga0302326_10032528_pt1 | contig 10388 bp, 11 predicted proteins | sample Palsa_T0_3_FD_202264 | JGI IMG/M metagenome (GOLD analysis project Ga0302326, IMG submission 202264) | Peat permafrost microbial communities from Stordalen Mire near Abisko, Sweden - Palsa_T0_3 | ecosystem: Environmental > Terrestrial > Soil > Palsa > Peat permafrost | place: Sweden: Abisko... | reverse complement strand
GAGTGACATCGGCGCCATGGGCGCCAGCCCGGCCCACGCCCTGGTCGCGCTGGGGGCCGAACCCGGCACCGACCTCGACGCAGTCGCCGAGGGGATCGCGGCGGCGGCCGAGCGCTGGCGCTGCCCGGTGGTCGGCGGTGACCTCACCGCGGCCGGTCAGCTGGTGGTGTCGGTGGCGGTGACCGGCACACTGGCCGGTCCCGGAGAGGCGGTCTATCGGAGTGGCGCCCGTCCCGGCGACGCGCTGTTCGTCACCGGCCCCTTGGGCGCGTCGGCGGCCGGGCTTCGGCTGCTGCGCGACCCCCGCCCGCTGGTCCCGGGCCTCGACGATGCCGACCGACGCGCCCTGGAGGACGCCTACCGGCGCCCGGTGGCCCGCCTGGCCGAGGGCCGCCATGCACGCGACGCGGGCGCCACCGCGATGATGGACCTCTCCGACGGCCTCGGGCTCGACCTGCGCCGGCTGGCCGCGGCTTCCAGGGTCGGGTTCGTCCTCGACCACGTGCCGGCGGTGACCGGGGCCACGCCGGAGGAGGCCGCCGGCGGCGGCGAGGACTTCGAGCTGCTCATCGCGGCGCCCGATGACGGGTCGCTGGCGGCCGGCTTCGCGGCCGGGGGACTCCGGCCGCCGTTGCGGATCGGCGTGTGCACCGGCGACGCCGGAGAACACCGGCTGGGCGATCAGAGTTTCGAGGCGACCGGGTACCAGCACCGCTTCTGAGGTGCGGCCACCCGGTGCCGGATGCTCAGGGGGTCGGAACTCAGGTGGTCGGAACTCAGGTGGTCGGAACTCAGGCGGTCGGAACTCAGGCGGTCGGAACGCTCCGGCGGGGCGGCTTGACCACCCGGCCGGCCCGGATGCACGAGGTGCACACGTGGAGACGACGCGGCGAGCCGTCGACCATCGCCCGAACCCGCTGAATGTTGGGGTCCCAGCGCCGCTTCGTGCGCCGGTGCGAGTGGCTGAGGTTCATGCCGAAGGAGGGGTGCTTGCCGCACAGTTCGCACACCGCTGCCATCGCCGATTCCCTTCTCGAGCTGCCCTGACCGGGCGGACGACGACGGACGCTAAGTCGTCGAGAACAGCCCGAAGGTTAGCATCCGTCCCATGGGGGCCCCTGCGGAGCTGACCTCGGCGGCCGTGCGCGAGGCCATGACCGGCTTTCGTGACGTCCTGCGGTCCCACCAGGAGGTCATCAACCGGCTCAACGTCTACCCGGTCCCCGACGGGGACACCGGGACCAACATGATGCTGACCGTCGACTCGGTGGTCCAAGAGCTCGACGCCCTCGACCCAGCGGCGCCCATGGCCGACGTCTGCAGGGCCGTCGCCCACGGGTCGCTCATGGGGGCCAGGGGAAACTCGGGGGTCATCCTCTCTCAGCTGCTCCGGGGGGTGAGCGAGCGGTTCTCCGCCGCCGCCACCGTCGGCCCCACCGAGGTCGCCGACGCCCTCGTCGAGGCGTCGGCGCTGGCCCGCAAGGCGGTCATGCGGCCGGTCGAGGGCACCATCCTCACCGTTGCCCACGCGGCCGGCCACGGGGCCGAGGAGGCCGTGGCCAAGGGCTTCGACCTCGGCCAAACGGTCGAGTCGGCGCAGATCGCGGCCAAGGAGGCCCTGGACGCGACCCCGACGCTGTTGCCCGCGCTGGCCCAGGCCGGCGTGGTCGACGCCGGCGGGGCCGGGTACCTGCTCATGCTGGATGCCCTCTTGAGTGCGATCGACGGGCGCCCGCTGCCCACCGCACCGCCCATCGAGTCGGTGCCGTTGCCCCGATTGCCCAGTGCCGCTCAGGCGTACGGCTACGAAACTGGGGACGGCGAGTCGATCGGGCCGCGTTATGAGGTCATGTACTTCCTCGACGCCCCCGACGACACCATCGCCGACTTCAAGGAGGTGTGGGCCGGCATCGGCGACTCGATCGTCGTGGTCGGGGGCGACGGGACCTGGAACTGCCACATCCATACCGATGACATCGGGGCCGCCATCGAGGCGGCGATCGACTGTGGCCGCCCCCGCAACATCCGCATCACCGACCTGGCCGATCAGGTCGTGGAGGAGCGGTGGGTCCGCGAGCACGCCGGCGACGCCCCGCCCGAGGAGCGGCACGGTCCGATCCCGACCACCGACGTCGTCGCGGTGGTGACCGGGGAGGGCATCGGCCGGATCTTCCGGTCCCTCGGCGTGCACCACCTGGTCCCGGGGGGCCAATCCATGAACCCCTCGACGGCCGAGATCTTGGCGGTGGTCGACCGCATCGAGTGCGACCAGGTGGTGATCCTCCCCAACAACAAGAACATCCGCCCGGTGGCCGAGCGGGTGGACGAGCTGAGCGCGAAGTTGGTCCGGGTGATCCCGACCGATTCGATCGTGGAGGGTTTCGCGGCGCTGTTGTCCTACGACCCCGCGTCGGACGCCGCCGCCAACTCCCAGGCTATGGCGGCCTCGGCCTCTCGGGTCGTCCCGGGCGAGGTGACCCGGGCCGTGCGCGATGCCAGCACCGAGGCCGGGGCGGTGCGCGAGGGGGACTGGATCGGTCTGTCCCGCGACGGGGTGGAGTCGATCGCCGACACCGCGTCGGGCGCGGCGTGCCGCCTGCTCGAGCGGTTATTGGACCACCACGAGCTGGTCACCATCATCGAGGGTGAGGAGGCGACGCCGGCCGAGACCCGCCGCATCACCGTCTGGCTGAACGATGAGTTTCCCGAGGTGGCCGTCGAGGTCCACCACGGCGGCCAGCCGCTTTACTCGTACCTGCTCGGGGTGGAGTGAACGAGGCGACGGTGGCGTCCCCGCGCGAGGTGGAGGAGGCCGGCTCCCCCGGACGACGGCTGGCCCAGCTCGCCGACATCTCCGTGTCCACCCTGGCCACGGTGAAACCCCGCAAGGCCGAGGCGCTGGCCGAGTGGGGGGTGGCCAGCGTGCTCGACCTCCTGACCACCTACCCGCGCCGCTACATCGACCGGACCCGGGCCGCCGACGTCGCCGACCTGGCCGTGGGCGACGAGGCGGTGGTGTTCGCCGAGGTGAAGCGGACCAGGGCCATCCGCAACCCGCGCGGACGGGCCCGGGTGGAAGCGCTAGTCGCCGACTCGACCGGGGACCTGACCCTGGTGTTCTTCAACCAGCCCTGGCGGGCTGAGCAGCTGAGCGTGGGGTCCCAGGTGCTGGTGTGGGGAAAGCTCACCGAGTACCGCGGCAAGCGCCAGATGGCCCACCCGATCGTCGACCTGGTGGCCCGGGTGGAGAGCGGCGCCACCGAGAGCCGCATGCTCCAGGTGATCCCGGTCTATCCGGCCTCGACCAAGGCCGGGCTGACCAGCTGGGAGATCGGCACCTACGTCAAGGAGGCGCTGGAGCGGGCAGGGCCGCTGGCCGACCCGGTGCCGCCCGGATGGCGGCGACGCCTCAAGCTGCGCGGGCGCACCGAGGCGATGCGGTCCATCCACCGGCCCGAGACGGCCGCCGAGCCGTGGCCGGCCCGCGACCGGCTGGTCTTCGACGAGCTGCTGCGCCTGCAGCTGATCCTGGTGCTCCGCCGGCGCGCCCTCGAGCGTGCCGCCCGGGCGATCCGCCACCACGTCTCGGTGGACGAGCTCGAAGGGCGCGGCGCGCTCGACGGCGGTGCCACCCTGGTTGAGCGGTTCGTCGGTGCGCTCCCGTTCGACCTCACCGCGGCCCAGCGCAACGCGCTCGCACAGATCTTCGGCGACATGGCGGGGCCGCTCCCCATGCACCGGCTGCTCCAAGGCGATGTCGGCTCGGGCAAGACCGTGGTGGCGGTCGGTGCGATGTTGGCCGCCGTCCAGGGTGGCCATCAAGGGGCACTGATGGCCCCGACCGAGGTCCTGGCCGATCAGCACTTCCTCGGGGTGCGCGCCCTGGCCGAGGGTTTGGAGGTGGTCGACCCTGGCCGGCTCGGGGGACGCCGGCCCGTCGCCGTCGCGCTGCTCACCAACAAGGTGCCGGCCAAGGAGCGGGCCCGCATCGTGGCCGACCTCGCCACGGGGGCCATGGACATCGTGATCGGCACCCACGCCCTGTTGACCGAGGACGTGCAATTCCGATCCCTGGGTGCGGTGGTGGTGGACGAGCAGCACCGCTTCGGCGTCGAGCAGCGGGCCGGGCTCCGGGCCAAGGGCAGGATCGAAGAATCGGGCTCGGATGGAACCGTGGACCCCGACCTGCTGGTGATGACGGCCACGCCGATCCCGCGCACCGCGGCGATGGTGGTGTTCGGCGACCTCGACATGACCGTGGTGGACGAACAGCCCCCCGGCCGGGCGCCGATCACCACCGTCTGGGCACGCGGCGGCCTGGAGGAGGCGGCCGCGTGGGAGCGGGTGCGGACCGAGGTGGCCGCAGGCCATCGCGCCTATGTGGTCTGCCCCCTGGTGGAGGAGTCCGACCGGGTGGTGGCCCGGTCGGCGGTGGACGAGCACAAGCGGCTGTCGGACGGGGTGCTGCGCGGGTTGTCGGTCGGGTTGTTGCACGGCCAGATGCCGACGGCCCAGAAGAAAGAGGTGATGGACCGCTTCCGCGACGGCGACATCCAGGTGCTGGTGGCCACCACGGTGATCGAGGTGGGCATCGACGTGCCCGAGGCCACCGTCATGGTGGTCGAGGACGCCGACCGGTTCGGTATCGCCCAGCTTCACCAGCTTCGGGGTCGGGTCGGTCGGAGCTCGTTGCCCAGCTGGTGCTACCTCTTCGGCCAGGGCGCGACCGAGGACGCCGCGGCTCGCCTGTCGGCGGTCGAGCGGACGACCGACGGGTTCGAGCTGGCCGAGGTCGACCTCGAGCTGCGCGGGGAGGGAACGATTCTCGGGGAACGCCAGACCGGGTCGAGCGGGTTGCGGCTGGCCAAGCTCCGACGCGACCGGGACTGGGTCGAGCACGCGCGCCGGGTCGCCGAGGACATCGTCGACGCCGACCCCGACCTCTCGGACCATCCGACGCTGCTCGACGAGGTGCGCTTCATCCTCGACGACGAGGACGCGACGTTCCTGTTCAAGAGCTGACCGTGGTCGACCACGCACGTCTCGGCTTCGATCCCGGCACCGTGTTCGACTCGGTGGCCGACGGCTACCAGGCCCACCGCCCCGGCTACCCCGACGCGCTCTACGACGCCATCGAGGCTGCGGTGGGCCCGCTGGCCGGGCGACGCATCCTAGACATCGGGGCGGGCACCGGCATCTCGGGGCGCGCCCTCGCCGCGCGCGGGGGGAGGGTGGCGGCGCTGGATCCGAGCCTCTCGATGGCCCGGACGCTGCGCGCCGTGTCGGGGTGGTTGCCGGCCACGCTCGGCCGGGCCGAGGCCCTCCCCGTCGCCACCGGCTCGGTCGAGCTGGTCACCTGCGCCCAGGCGTGGCACTGGGTCCGGCTGCCCGACGCGGCCGTCGAGTGCCACCGGGTGCTCGGGCCTGGGGGTCGCCTCGCGCTGTGGTGGAACGTGAGCGAGGACGAGGGACCGTTCTTCGACGCACTGCGGGATCGACCGCTATGGCGGCCGGGTCCGCCAGGACGACCGGGCGGGCCTGGTGGCGTCGGGCCCGTTCTCCGACGTCGTCACCGACGCGTTCCGATGGGCGTGGACCGTCCCGATCGCGCACTGGATGCAGACCGTGCAGACGCGGTCGATCCTGGCCAAGCTCGGGCCCGAGGCGACCGATCGACTGGCCGCCATCGAGGCCGTGGTCCGTCGGTTCTTCCCGGCCGGCTCGGTGACCGAGTGGTTCACCACGCGGCTTTCGATCGCCGTTGCGTGAGTCCTCCGTTCGGCGCGACATCGGGTGTTTCCAACCGCCCGATGTCGCGCCGACCGTCACCGGTCGCGCCGCGATCGCACGCTACGGTGTCGTCCGTGCGGGTCATCGGTGGCCGCAGCCGAGGACGACGACTCTCGGGCCGACTTCCTGCCGGCGTGCGCCCCACCGCCGATCGGGTCCGCGAGGCCATCTTCGACGTCTTGGGCTCGATGGGCGGCGTCACTAATCTGGGCGTCATCGACCTGTTCTGTGGCAGCGGGGCCATGGGGGTCGAGGCCCTGTCGCGCGGGGCGGCCTCGGCGACGTTCGTCGACCACGACCCCTGGGCCTTGGAAGCGGTCCGGACCAACCTGGCCGTGGTGGGGTTGGATGGCCAGCCGGCCAAGGTGCTGCGGGCCGAGCTGCCCGGATGGCTGGAACGCTCGGGTCCCTTCGACATCGCGTTCTGCGACCCCCCGTATGCCTTCGACCAGTGGGAGTCCCTGCTCGGTTGGCTCCAGGCCGACGTGGCCATCCTGGAGTCGGCCGACGAGATCGCCGTTCCCCAGGGCTGGGAGGTGACCAGGTCGAGACGGTACGGCGGTACGCTCGTGACCGTGGTTCGCCAAGCGCCGTCGCCGAGTGTGATCGGGTCGTGACCCTCGCCCTTTACCCGGGCTCCTTCGACCCCTTCCACAACGGCCATCTCGAAGTCGTCGAGCGGGCCGCTCGGATCTTCGACGAGGTGGTGATCGCGGCGCTGCGCAACCCCCAGAAGAGCCAGGCGCTGTTCGACCTCGAAAGCCGTCGCGCCATGATCGACGAGTCGATCTCCCACATCGACAACGTGCGGGTCGTATCCATGAGCACCCTGGTCGTCGAGGTCGCCGCCGAACTCGGTGCCACGGTGATCATCCGGGGCCTGCGGGTGGTCTCGGACTTCGAGAACGAGCTGCAGATGGCCCAGATGAACCGGGAGCTCTCCGGCATCGAGACGGTCTTCATCCCGACCAGCTCGTCGCACTCGTTCATCGCGTCGCGCCTGCTGCGGGAGGTGGCCACCTTCGGGGGCGACGTCTCGCCGTTCGTCCCCAAGCCGGTCGCCGTGATCATGGCCGCCAAGCTCGAAGCTGATGGAGGGCACGAGGAGGGGGCATGACCGACGCCCCGGACGACCAATTCCCTCACGACGCGCAACTGGACGGGCTCGACGCCGAGGCGCTCATCGAGCGCTCCCTCGACCTGGTCAACTCGGCCAAGACGATGCCGCTCTCGGCGTCCGTGCTCCTGTCCCGCGACGACCTGGTCCATCTCCTCGCGCTGGCCCTCGAGCGACTGCCCGATGAGCTGCGCGAGGCTCGCTGGCTGCTCAAGGAGCGAGAAGAGTTCATGGCCGAGCGCGACCGCGAGGCCCAGGCGCTCATGGACGAGGTCCGGGCCCAGGCCGAGCGGATGATCGCCCGGACCGAGATCGTCCGACAGGCCAACCGGGTCGCCCAGAGGATCCTCGACGACGCCAACGAGGAGGCGCGACGGATGCGCCACGAGACCGAGGACTATTGCGACCAGCGCCTGGCCGGGATGGAGATCGTGCTCGACCGAACCATGAAGACGGTCCGTTCGGGCCGCCAGAAGCTCCAGGCCATCTCCTCGCCGGCGGAGCGCCAGCGGCCGGTCCAGGTCCCCGCGACCGATGCCGAGGAGTCAGAGGGTGAAAGTTTCTTCGACCAAGACCGAACCTAGGAGGCCTGTCGTGGCTGTCGGCCCGTTGGTGGTCCCCGTCCTGTCGCTTCGTCGCTCCCTCGGGACGACGGCCAGGGAGAAGCATCGGGTCCCTCTCGATCTCGAGGCGCTGGCCCCCGCCACGGCGGCCGACAGCGCGGTGCCGGAGGGAGCCGAGGCGGACTGCGACTTCGTCCTCGAGTCCTTTGACGGCGGGGTCATGGTGACCGGGACCATCGGGGCCCCCTGGGTGGGGGTGTGCCGCCGGTGCACCGCGGCGGTCGAGGGTCGGCTGCAGATCTGGGTCAAGGAGCGCTACTGCGACCCCCCGCCCCGCGGCGAGCCCGAGGACGAGGAGGCGTACCCGATCGAGGACGAGATGATCGACCTCGGCCCGTTGGTGCACGAGGCCATCCTGAGCGAGCTCCCGTTGGCACCGCTGTGCCGCGAGGACTGTCTCGGCCTGTGCCCGCACTGCGGTGTCGACCGCAACGAGGAGCCGTGCGACTGCGTGGCGCCGCCCGACCTGCGTTGGGCTAGCCTCGACGTGCTCCGGTCCACCTCCTGAGGCGTCGCCTCGCGAGGTTCGGCCTCGCGAGGTTCGCCCGGCCCGCCCGGCGGGTCGGGGCTGCACGACCGGCGGCGGTGCCCGACCGGGCCGCCCGATCGAACGACCCTGGAGACCCACGATGGCCGTCCCGAAGAAGAAGAGCTCGAAGGCCAAGGGCCGCAGCCGCCAGGCGGCCAACTGGCGGCTGCTCCGCCCGGCCCGCAGCGTCTGCCCGCACTGTCAGACCGTGAAGGCCCCCCACGTGGTGTGCCCGAACTGCGGTTGGTACAAGGGCCGGACGGCGGTCGAGGTCGACTGATTTGGCCCGCGACCGGGAGCGTCCCTCGGCCGATGCGCTGAGGTCGCTGCCCGTCGCCCTCGATGCGATGGGCGGGGACAAGGCTCCCAGCGAGATCGTGGCCGGGGCCCGTCGGGCCGCCGACGACGGGGTGCCGGTGGTCCTGGTGGGACCGCCCGAGTTGGTGGGGGACACCCTTGGCCTGGAGCTGATCCCCTGCACCGAGGTCATCGAAATGGCCGAGGACCCCGCCCAGGGGGTCCGGCGCAAGAAGGACTCCTCGCTGGTCAGGGTGGCCGAGCTGGTGCGCGACGGCCGGGCGTCGGCCATGGTGTCGGCGGGCAACACCGGGGCGACGATGGCCTCCGCCCTCTTGCGGATGGGCCGGCTGCCCAAGGTCGCCCGCCCCTGCATCGCCACGCCGATGCCGCGCCCCGGACGACCACCGGCGGTGTTGGTCGACTCAGGGGCCAACGTCGAGTGCACCCCGGCCATGCTGGTCCAGTTCGCCCAGATGGCCTCGGTCTACGCCACCGACCGCTACGGGATCGCCGAGCCCTCGACCGCCCTGTTGTCGATCGGCGAGGAGCCGACCAAGGGGACCCCGCTGGTGAAGGAGACCCACGCGCTGCTGGCGGCCGGGGTGGGCGGGGTGCGGTTCATCGGCAACGTGGAGGGTCGGGAGCTGCTCGATTGCCCGGCCGACGTCATCGTCACCGACGGGTTCACCGGCAACGTCGCCCTGAAGACGGCCGAGGGGGCACTCCGCTTCGCCATGGGCCTGGTGTTGGCGGTGTTGGGCCACGACGAGGCGACCACGGCGGCCGGCGACGTCCTGCTGCCTCACCTGCTGGCGGCGGCGGCCGAGCTCGACCCGGAGAACACCGGGGGAGCCATGCTCCTCGGCGTCGACGGGGTCTGCGTGATCAGCCACGGGTCGTCGTCGGCGGTGGCGATCGCCAACGCGCTCCACGTCGCCCACGACCTGGCCACGGCCGACCTGTCGAGCCGGTTGGCCGGGCTGATCGCCGCGTCGGACTGAGTCGAGGCGGACCTGGCCGGGGCGCTCCTAGGCGGGGGTTGCGTGGGTGCGGAGGCCCTCGCAGACCACGTCGATCAGGCGCTGCACGGAGTCGCCGTCGCCACCCAGGCGCTTGGCGGCGTCGCACATCCCGACGACCAGGCCCACGATCTCGTGCGCCTGGACGTCGTCACGGACCGTTCCGGTGGCCGCGGCGCGAGACAGGAGTCGGTCGATGCCGCTCTCGAGCTCTTCGATGCTGGTGCCGCAGCGGGACTTGATGTCGATCCCGGCCGAGCCCAGGGCGTCGAAGAGGTCGTGCTTCATCGCCGCCTCGGCGGCGAACCGGCGGACGAAGGCGAACAACGCCCCGACCGGATCCTCGGCGCTGGCGGCGGCGTGGGCCTCGGTGACCAGGTCGTCCACCTTGGTGAGGACGATCGCCTCGAACAGGGCCTCTTTGTTGGGGAAGTGGCGGTAGAGGGTTCCGACGCCGACCCCGGCCCGGGCGGCCACCAGGTCGATCGGCACCGAGACGCCCTTGGTCGCGAAGACCTCGGCGGCCGCGTCCAGGATGCGCTGGCGGTTCTTGACCGCGTCGGCCCGCCTCGGTCGCGCCGGGTCAGCGTCTCGGTCAGCGTCTCGGTCCGCGTCGACACGCTCGTCGATCGATGTCCCGCCCCTGTCCATCGCTGCTCCCTCTCCGCTGCCGGTGACTCGTACCCCCCGATCACCGGCAGGTCCTTGACAAACGGAACTGGTGTTCCGTATAGTGGCTCCTAAAGGGAACTACCGCTCCGATTATACACCTCATGGGCAGAAGTCAAGCCCCTGACCTGGGTGATCGGGGAGACGATCAGGCAGGAGACGCCTCGATGGCCATCGACCTCGAAGCCCGAACGGGCGAGCACACCGGACGAACCAACCGCAAGATCTGGGCGCTGGTCGTGATCGCGGTGGCCCAGCTGATGATCGTCCTCGACACCTCGGTGATCATCGTGGCCCTGCCGTCGGCCCAGCGGGCGCTGCACATCTCGACGCTCGACCGA
>Ga0302326_10032526_pt1 | contig 10389 bp, 7 predicted proteins | sample Palsa_T0_3_FD_202264 | JGI IMG/M metagenome (GOLD analysis project Ga0302326, IMG submission 202264) | Peat permafrost microbial communities from Stordalen Mire near Abisko, Sweden - Palsa_T0_3 | ecosystem: Environmental > Terrestrial > Soil > Palsa > Peat permafrost | place: Sweden: Abisko... | reverse complement strand
GGAACGGCGGATAAAGAGCGGCCGGAATGCCGCCGGCAAGCTGCACTCCCAACAGCGAATCGAAAAACTCGATTGAAGTAGACAGAATCAGCGCCACGCGGTCGCCGCGCTGGAGCCCCCGCGCCTGCAGTGCCGCGGCGGACCTCTGTGCGCGGTGCAGCACATCCTGGTAAGGATAGAATGTGGCTTCCTCGGAAGGCGCCACGAAGCGCGCACCCCAGCGCGTGCAATTCTCCAGGTTCAGCAAAATCTCGGGTACCGTGGCGCCTTTCAATGTCAACGCGCTCATGCCTGCGGCTCCTGCTCGCAGACCCGGCCGGCGATCATCTTCACTAAATCCTGAACGGTTTGGAGTTCTTGCCACTGTTCCAGCCCGAACGCGCAGCCGAAATCCTGTTCGATGGTGGTTACCAGCACCACTTGCGCCAGCGAATCCAATTGCAACGCGTCCATTAGCGGGACGTTGGGACCAATCGCCTCGATCTGTTCCGGCGTCAGATTGAGCTGGTCGCGCGCTATCTTCTTCAGATGCTCCAGAATTGTCTCTTCATTCCATTTGACGAGTGTCGGTTCGGGCATGCGCCTCCTATGTAGAGCAGGTGCCAATCCTGCCCTCTTTTATCATGTTTTATAACTGCCGGCGGACACGGCCTGTTCAGGCTGCGGGATGACTAGGGGATCTTCCTGCTGGTACATCTGCCGGATCCAATCGGCGTACTTGCGTTCCAATACCGAGCGGCGCACCTTCTGCGTGGGTGTAACCAGTTCGGTGTCGAGCAAAGCTTCCTCTCTGAGGAAGCAGAATCGTTTGGCCCGCTCGAACGAGGAGAACTCCGCCTGCAAGCTTTCCAGTTCCTCGCGGAACAGCGCCACCACCGGCGCCGCCAGCAGCAATTCATCATAGCTGCTAAAGGCCAACCCATGCTCGGTGGCGACCCGCCCCACGTTCTCCGGATGCGCCACAATCAGGGCGCTCACGAACTTGCGGCCGTCTCCGACGATCAGCGCCTGCTGGATATAAGGGCTGCGTTGCAGCGCGTGCTCCAACGCGGCGAAGGCCACGTTCTTGCCATTGGACAGCACCAGAATTTCCTTGCGGCGGCCGGTGATGGTGACGCAGCCATCGGCATCCATGCTGCCCAAGTCGCCGGTGTGCAGCCAGCCGTCTTCGCCAAATATCTGGCGGGTTGCGGCTTCGTCTTTGTAATAGCCGAGCATGACGTGCGGCCCGCGCGTGAGGATCTCGCCATCGTTGCCGATCCGCACTTCCACGCCATCCAGCGGGCGGCCCACGGAGCCGATCTTCTCTTGAGTGTATTCGTTGAGCGTGATCACCGGCGAGGTCTCCGTCATGCCATAGCCCTGCAGGACATCGAAACCGGCCGCCCGAAAGAATAATTCCACGTCGGGATTGAGCCAGGCGCCGCCCGAGATGAAGTACTTGAGGCCGCACAACTGGCGATGCACTTTTGGAAAGACCAGCACGTTCGCTAGCGGAGCCAGCAGCCGGTTTGTCAGGCTGGCGGCCGGTCCGCCCACCATTCGGGCCCGGGTTTGCGCCAGCGCGGCGCCCAGCAGCTTCCGGGCTATGGCCCGCCGGTGCGCCACCAGTAGCGCGATCTGCGCCTCCACGGCCTCCTGCACCTTCTCCAAAATGCGCGGCACAACGCCGATGATGTCGGGCCGGTGTATGGGCAGTAATTCCTTCAGATCGTGGGGATCCCCGTAGGCAATGCAAACGCCTTCGTGGAAGTAGCCATAACTCAGCGTGCGCTCCAAAACATGCGGCAGCGGCAGGACGGAGAGGGCCTGGTGAGCCGTATTCGAAGGAACTCGCGCCAGGCTGCCCCGCAGGTCGGACACGATATTGCCGTGCGAGAGCATCACGCCTTTCGGCGTACCCGTAGTGCCGGAGGTGTAGACAATCGTAGCGAGATCCTGCGGATCGGCCGTTAATGCCTCGGCGCGGATGCGCGCTACCGCCGCTTCGTCAAAAGCGGGCGCTTCGGCGACAATGCGCGGCAGCGAAGTGTGTACGCCCGGCGTCTCTTCCATGCCGATAACGCATTCCATTTCCGCCAATTCGGGCAGCAGGGGTTGCAGAATTTCCCATTGCCGGGCGCCGGCGATAATGGCTGCCCGGCAGGCGCTGTGCTTCAACTGGTAGGCGATCTGCGAAGGCGACAGCGTGTTGTAAATCGGCACCACCACCAGGCGCGAGAGCAGCAGCGCAAAATCGGCGATGTGCCACTCCGGCCGGTTTTCCGAGAACACCGCCACCCGGTCGCCGGGCGCCAGCCCGGAACCCAGCAGGAAATGCCGCAGGCCGAAAACCGCGCGCGAAAAACGCTCCGTGGACCAAACCATCAACTCGCCGCGGTTTTGAAAGCTCAACAGGCGGTCAAAACGGTAATGATCCAGGTGGTGGAAGAAGAGGTGGTTCAGCGTGGCGATGCCATCGTTCGGCTGCATGCGGCTTCCATGGGGATCTGCAAGATTGCGCTGGGTGTCTCTGAAGCTAACACAAAAGCCACAGTAGAATCAAGCGAATGCAAGCCGGTCGGGCCTATGGATAGTACTTCTGGTACGAACCTGCTGCGAGCAGCGCTAATCCGCAACCGCCTGGGGCGCGCGGAACGCGCTTCGGGATCGCAGCCAGTCCGGGAGCGGATACCCCGGCAGCCTCGCCAGAGACAATGCGAACATGCCGAGCAGTCCCAGCAGCAGCCCGCCCGCGGCGAACAGCGCATCCGGCATCCAGTGAATCATGATTCCCAGGCTGGACCCGAAAGCGGTCAGCAACCACAGAATCCAAACCACCTGCCGCTGGTCCAGACCCAGCGATGCCAGGCGGTGTGAACTATGGTCGCGTCCTCCCAGCGAAATGGGCCGCCCCGTAAGCTTGCGCAGAATCGACACCAGCGCCGTATCGAAAATCGGATAGGCAAACGTCAGGGCCGGATAAAAGAAGCCGGTCAACAGCAGCCCTTTGTGGGGCGCCGGACCCGCCAAAGTTAACGCGCCCAATGCGAAGCCCGCCGGCAGGCTGCCGCAATCGCCCATGAAAATGCGTGCCGGATGGTAGTTGAAAAACAGAAAGCCGGCGAAGGCCGCGGCCAGAATGGCGCACAGGTCCGCATCGGCCCGGTACCCTTCCGAATTCAGCAGCCAGGAGCGAAACAGGCAAATGACGATCACCACCCCCGCGCACAGCCCGTCCATGTTATCGATCAGGTTCAAGGCATTGGTGATCATGACGATCCAGAACATGCTCAAGGCCACGTTTGCCAGATACCAGGGAGTCAGCGGGAAGACGATGCCGCCCAGCACCACAAAGCCGGCCGCCGTCGCCTGCACCGCCAATTTCAGCAGCGGGGGCAAGCGCAGGCGGTCGTCGAGAAATCCGAACATCCAAAGAATCGCCGCGGCCAGTGCGATACGCGGATAACGTCCCGGACACACCAGCCAGTACGCCGCCGCGCAGCTCAGGAAAATCGCCAGCCCGCCGCTCGAAGGCGTAGGCACGGAGTGCCAGCGATCCTTCCGCGGGTTAGCCGTGAGTCCCAGGCGGGAGTTCATGCCGATCTGCAGGCGCGTCAGCAGCGCGGAGAGCAAACCTGTCAAAAGGATAAGCATTCTTACACTCTCGCGGCCAGCACCTGTTTCGACATTCGCACCCATTCGTAATCCACCACCCGCCGTACGATGTTATCCAGCGGAGTGACGGGGCGATAATGGATCAGGCTCTCCAGTTTCAGAAGACAGGGCACGCGTCGCGACATGTCTTCGAAGCCCGGACCGTAGGCCCGATCATACGGGATATGTTCCACGCGTGAGGACGATCCCGCGATCTCTTTGACCAGGACCGCCAACTCGTTGATGGTCGTCTCCCGGTCGTTGCCGATGTTGATGACCTCCCCGACGGCCTCCGGTGTTTGCACGATGCGCACCAGCGCCTCCACAATGTCGCCCACGTACGAGAAGCAACGGCTTTGCTCGCCATCGCCGTGGACTGTGAGTGGTTCGCCCTTAAGGGCCTGGCGCACGAAGGTCGGCAGGACCATGCCGTAGCGCCCGGTCTGCCGCGGCCCCACGGTGTTGAACAGCCGCACAATGGTCACCGGCAGTGCTCTTTCGCGCCAGTAGGCGATCGCCAGAAACTCATCCAGCAGCTTGGAGCCGGCGTAACTCCAGCGGCTCATGGATGTAGGACCGCTCACCAGGTCGTCGCCCTCGCTGAACGGCAGCCGCGTGCTCTTGCCGTACACTTCCGATGTGGATGCCAGAATTACCGGCTTGCCTTTCTTGGCGGCGCAGCGCAGCACTACCTCGGCGCCATGCACATTGGTTTCGATGGTACGCACCGGATGGTCCACTACCAGCCTGACGCCCACCGCCGCAGCCAGATGGAAAACAATGTCGGCGGAGTCCACCATTTCCGCGACCAAGGGCTCATTGAAAACCGAGTCGATCGCGTAGGAAAAAGCGGACTTGTTCTTCAGGTGCGCAATGTTATCGGCGGCGCCTGTCGAAAGATCGTCGAGAACAGCTACCCGCCAACCTTCCGCGAGGCAGCGTTCCGCCAGGTGCGATCCAATAAACCCGGCCCCACCGGTAATCAGTACGTTCATCAGCTCCTCCTGAGCGGATTCAGTTTCTTGTCGATCAGTTCGCGGTACAACGCGTCCAAGTTTTCCACGAGCCTCTCCTTGCGATATTGCCGGGACGCGAAGGCGCGCCCTTCAAGTCCCATGTGCGACACGCGCGCGCGGTCCCCCGCCATGGCGGCCAATGTGGCAGCGAGGGTGTCGGCATGGGACTCCGCCAACACGCCGTTGGCAAACCAACGCGCGCCGCCCACCGCCCGCATGACACAGCCGGAAACCATGTCCACCACTCCACCCACGGCGGTCGAGACAAATGGCCGGGCCGCTGCCATGCCCTGGATCAGCGCCACCGGTGTACCTTCGTTGCGCGAGGTCTGCAACACCACGTCACAGCGCGCCATCGCCGGCAGAATCTCCGGTTGCCAGCCCAGCCATTCCACGCGCCCGCCATACCGTTCGGCAAGACCTTCCAGCGCGGAACGGTCCGGCCCATCGCCCGCGATTACAAACCGTATGTCGGGTGCGCGCCGTAGCGTTTCCTCAATGGTGGCGGCCAGCAGCGCGACATTCTTCACTGGAACCATGCGGCCAAACCAGCCCACCGTCAGCGGACAACTTATCGCCGGTGGACGGAGAGCAAAATAATCGTCCAGTTCGAGTCCCAGCGGTACCACGCGAAATTTGTGCGCGGGAGCGATATGAAACTTTCCGCTCAATTCCTTCGCTTGCTGCGGCGACACCACGCATAATGCACCGCTGAAGCGCGCCAGCAGTTGCTCGATGCGACGAAATACGCCAGCCTCGAAAGGCGAAAAGTACTCCGCGAGGCTATTGCCGTGAAACGTGTGGATGATTATCGGCACGCCGTTCAACACGGCCGCCAGGCGTCCCAAACAGCCCGCCATCGCCGTATGCGTGTGCACGATCAGGGGCTGTTCCCGCCGCAGCAACCGCCACAGCCGCCACAGCGCCTTCAGGTTGCGCCACGGCCGCACGGAGCGCGAGAGATCCGGCAGCCAGCACACGCGATCGGCGAGCCCCAGCAAGCAACTCGCGTCGCCATCCTCCGGCTCACAACTCCCCGCCACCAACACCGTGCGATAATCCAGCGCGGCCATCTCCCGTGTCAGCAGCAGCGTATGCATCGCGGGGCCGCCAATATTCAGACGCGTGATGATGCGCACGACTTTGGGATGTTCCGGTCCAGCCGTGAAATCACGAACCGGAACTTCCCGTTCGCCGAGCGTGGAATGCGATCCGTACACTCAAACTCCAGATGAATGCCTCGCCCCACTCGGGCGCGGAGGTTATTTTCCAACACGTGCAGATCGTCGGCTGTGAAGCGCGGCGCGGGCACGAAGCGCACGTGCAACACATCCAGCGATTTTTGTTCGATCTGGCTCTCGATAATGTTGTGGATGCCCTTCAACACCGGATCCAGCCGGCCTAGAAAGCCGCGCTCCCGTGTGTAAACAAGATCGTCGAGCCGGCCGCCGATCTCCTCGATAACCGGCATGCCGCGGCCGCAGGGGCACGGCCCGATAGCGAAACGCGCCGTATCGCCGACGCGGTATCGGATGAGCGGCATGGCGTAATTGACCAACCCGGTCAGCACGATCTCGCCCATCTCGCCAGGTGCGGCGGGCGTGGCATCCGGACGCAAAATCTCGGTCGTTCCGGCGAGCGGATGCGCGTGCATGCGCCCGGCTTCGCACTCATACCAGAAACTCTGCATCTCCGCCTGCCCGTACTGGTCGAAGACCCGCGTGGCGAAGGCTTCTTCGATCGCATGCCGCTGGTGATCGAGCAGCGTCTCCGCGGAGGTCAGCGCCGCCATCAGTTGCGGCGCGCACCGCCCAGACTGCCGGTAGTATTGCGCTAACACATACATCGCCGACGGATAGCCGGACAAATAAGCCGGCCGGAAACGTTCCAGGGCGGCTGCGTAATGCGGCAAATTCTCCGGGAGAAGGTGCACGGTCGAAAGCAGCAGCGTATAGTTGGCCAGATCCCGGCGCCAGAAGGTTCTTTTGGTCGTGGGTTGCTCCGGCGGCACAATCATCCTGCCCGTGAACTGACCTCGCCGGTCGTTCTTGGTGACGCCCGCCGTGTTCCGGTACAACTCCACAAAAGCCCACATCTTCTGCATGGCGTCGCGGCTATAAAAGATGGTGAGCGGCTTCCCCGTCGTGCCGCTGGTCTGCCAGGGTATGAGTGCCCGCCGCGAACAGGTATCGGCCAGAAAATCCTCGGGCCGCTCTCGTACCTGATCTTTAGTCGTCAGTTCCGCCGGATCGTGTTTCCGGTAATGCGGTACGTGCGTCGAGGCAAATCGCATCAGCCGGTCCAACTCGGCCTTTTGCAATGTGAGCATCTGGTCCGCCGGCAGGTACTCGGTGCGTTTCAGGGCTTCTAAATATTCCCGGAATATTCCGCCATAGCGCCAATAGTGATACTGGGCGCCTTGCGCCGTGGCGCAGGCATGCTGCAAAGCGATGGGCAGCGCGGAATAGAATTGTCGCTCCATTCAGGTTATTGTGTTGAATGAATTGGTGGTGATATATAGGATCTTTATCTCTTATAAAATAGGCATTATTTTTAAAGAACTGGGGAGGCGCGCAGATGAGACCATCATTAAAGACACGTTGAAGGCCAGCAAATGAATGAACAGCAGCCAGCGGTACCTCAGGGATATGCCGAACTTTTGCATGACCTGAAGCAGCAAATCCAGGGTGCCCCGTTTTGGGCGTCGCTGGGCTGCTGCATAGTTTCCGTGGTTCCACGATTGTGAACTGCGCGATTGTGCAACAGCCTATTGCACAGATGCCCGGGGCCGCACAAAGTCGGGGCAAGTTCGACGTGACTCCGTCAGCGCAATCCGCTTTGGCCAATCCAATTACGATCCATACAGCTTCGATTTTCTCGGAGGCCTGAATTTTCGAGCAAGCGTCTCCAATGCGCCGCAGCTTCCCAACTCGTTGCGCCTCAAGCGCGCCTCAGTTGGGCGGTCAGTTGTGCACGCCCGGCATGCGGACAACTTTGGAATCCCCTGGTCTATCACATCACCCACGTAACCGGCGGCGGAAGATGCCCGCGAGGTGGTCCGTATTACGTCGCAGGCTGAATCTCTCGAGGACCTTGAGCCGCGCTTTTTGGCCGAGCATCCGCCGGAGCTCGGCATCGTCCATCAGCCTGGCGATCGCGCTGGCCAGAGCTTCGGCATCGCCCGGCGGCACCAGCAGGCCGTTTTCCGCATGTGTCACGATCTCCGGGATCCCGTTCACCCACGGGGAGATGCAGGGAATTTCCATGGCCATGGCTTCCATCAACACCACCGGCAGGCCCTCCGCGAAACTGGAAAGCACCAGTGCATCGGATTCCCTATAAAACTCCCGCAGCGTATCCTGATTGACGTTCCCTTCGAACAGAACATGCTCGTGCAAGCCGCGGTCCGCCGCGTCCTGTTGCAACTCCGCCCGGTCGGGTCCGTCGCCCGCCAGGCGCAGCCGGATGTTGCGGCCTTCACTCACGAGGCGCTGCATCGCGGCGATCAGCACGTGCTGGCCTTTCACCGGCGCCAGGCGTCCCACGCTGACGATTTGAAATGGCGATGGGTCCGGCCGGAACGGACGCGGCGGGAACTCAGCGGGATCCACTCCTAGCGGCGTCAGTTCCAATTTGGGCCACTCGGAGTACCCGGTCGCGGCCATGATTTGGCTCAGGCCGTATTGGCTGATGCCGCACGAGAACAGGGACGCTTCCACCTTCTCGCGAAGGCGAGACCCGACCGCGTTCTCAAACTCCGCTGGGCCATGAAACGTGATCGACAAAGTTACTGGAAACATCCGCGTCAGGATCAACCCCACAGTTGACGCATAGTGCGTGTGCACGTGGGTCAGACGGTTTTGCCGCATCCAATATCCCACCAGCACTGCCTCTGCGAAATAGAACACTCCGTGCAACGCGTCCATCCGTAACGCGCCAATCAATCCGCTCAGATACGCGATCGGCCGAGAGATCGCTGTATGACAGTGAGCCTGCGCCTGCAGGACAAGACCACTGCTCTTCACATAATACGTACGCTGCGCTTCTTCGCGCTCGGCCGAGGTCATCGCTCGCGGATCCCTATCCGGCTGCCGGATGGAAGCGACGTAGATCTCGAATCCGAGAGTTCGCAGAAGGCGCACCTCCCGCAACATGAAGACATGATTGACAGCCGGGTACTGACTTACCAAATACCCGATGCGAACCGGTTCGAATGACGGCTGCATCCGCTTACCGGCCGTCTGCTAACGGCAAGGGACTGGTCCGCCGGTATAGCGCGAACTCAAAGATGCAAGGCACCAACACCCTGTCTTTTACCCAGGCCGGGTAGCGCCATTCACGCACAAGATCGCCAGTTAGTGGCGGATACTCGCCCACCGGGTTCCACGGCAGGCCCGCGTTGCCCGACCCCCACAGGTAATACGCGACGTTCGGGTCGAGCGGCCGAAACAGGTTCGCCGCGTGACGGCTCGGCGGCTCTATAGGGTCTTGCGGCAGTATCATCAGCCGATAAGACTCATAGACGCCCCGGTTCGGGTAGTTGTACGACTGCATGTGGGAAACAAGCAATGGGCTACCCGCCGGCAGCGCGGCAGGCAGCTCCGCCGTCAATTGACGCTTCGTATCGTCTACCTGCGCATAAGTTACGGGAACATAACTAAACACGAACTGGAATACGATGACCGCCGCCAATGCGACCGTCCACGCCAGCCGCGCACGCGGCGCCGCAAACAGACTTTCTCCCAGAAATCCGGCGCCATGTATAACCAAAACGATTACGGGTATAAAGAAGGGTATGGTAAACCGCGGATAAAACACGCGGGTCGGGGCCACGGCTACCACATAGTATGTGAATAGCGGCAACACGAGCAACCAGAACTCCCGTGCGCGCCGGCTGCGGAACAAAAACCACGCGCCGGCCACCGCCAATGCCAGTACGGGAATGGTAAATACCTTCAGCAACCAATTCAGGGTCAGCAGAAGAGTCTGTACCTCGCCCGCGGCGTTACGCGGAATAGGCGTGGGAGCCTTGTCGGCAAGAATGTACAGGAGATGATACCACCACCGCAATGGGTGCGGCAGAATTGCGGCCACCGCATAAAAAGCGAGGAACCATAGGGAAAAGATAACCGCGTTACGGAAGCGGCTGGTAAACGAACGAGCCTGCCCGGAGGACAACACCAGTATTGCCAAACCTGCGCCCATCACCAGGCCGCAGGCCTGATCCTTCGATCCCGCGGCGCAAGCCGCGGCCATCGCCGCGGGGAACAACGAAGCGCGGAAGAGTTTGTCTTCAAAAAAGTATTTCCACAGAAAGAAGAGTGAGACGGCCCACCAGAAGTTGTACGGAATATCCAAATTGCCGACGCGGCAGTAATAGATGAAGACACCATTGGTAGCCGCGATCAGAATGCCGGCCCAAGCCCAACTCTTGTGCGAATCGGCCAGACGCCATGCGATATAGAGCATGACTAACCCCATGCAGGCCGCAACCAGATTGCTGAGCAGGATCAGGGCAGAGAAGAAACCGGATACGTCCCGCATGCCATACGGCCATGCCGAGGTGAGATGCGATATACCGCCGAGCGCCCAGTAAACACCCATGGCAACCGCATATACAGGCAGGAGCAGTAATTGGTGAAAGGCGGGATAGATGGTATCGACTTGGGGGTTGCGATACTCGGCGAAGAAGTACAGCGGGCCCAGAGGGACGGGCGCATCCACCTGCGGAGTGACT
>Ga0302326_10032524_pt1 | contig 10389 bp, 9 predicted proteins | sample Palsa_T0_3_FD_202264 | JGI IMG/M metagenome (GOLD analysis project Ga0302326, IMG submission 202264) | Peat permafrost microbial communities from Stordalen Mire near Abisko, Sweden - Palsa_T0_3 | ecosystem: Environmental > Terrestrial > Soil > Palsa > Peat permafrost | place: Sweden: Abisko... | reverse complement strand
CTCAGCTGCGCTATGCCGAAGATCTTGTTCCGCGACGAGGCAAGCCGGTTGTAATTCTGTACCGAGGTATTCTCAAAATACATCCGCTGCATATTCAACACCTGGAAGCCGAATGCCCCACGCATGGTCACGCTGAGATCCCAGTTTTTATAACGTACCGAGTTATTCCAGCCCGCGTAGTACTTCGGAAGGCCATTGCCGATGACCTGCTTGTCGGAAAAAGCATGGTTGAAATCGGCATAAGGCACGATCTTTCCATTGGGTTCCTTGTAGATCCAGGTACCGTCGGAGGCGATGCCCGATACCTTGAAACCATAGAATTGGCCAATGGGCTGACCGACCTGCACGATATTGGTAAAAGTGGTGATCGGGTCGAACGTGTTCCCCGTCGTGAAATAGGGCACCGTAGTCGTATAGATCTGGTTGCTAAGGCTCGTCAACTTATTGCTGTTGGTCGAGAACGTGAACGTGCTGGTCCAGGCAATATCTTTTGTGTGGATGGGGTTGACACTAAGCGACGCTTCGACGCCCTTGTTCTCCATCGTACCGACATTGGCCTCCGTCTGCGGATAGAGGTTGGGCGGACTGGGCACATTGTAGTAGTACAACAGGCCGGTGATCTTATTGTCATAGACATCCACCGTACCGCTGAGCAGTCCCTTGAGCAGGGTAAAGTCAAGCCCGATATTGGTCTCATGCTTCTGCTCCCAACGCAGATCGGGATTGGCATTCTGACTGGGCCCGAGCGTCTGTATCCATTGTCCGTCATAGAGGATATAATTCCCATAACCGAGCAATCCGACGCCCAGGAAGCCCGCTGCCGGCGGATTGCCGGTAACACCATAGCCTACCCGCAGCTTGAGGTCGTCGAAGATGCCCTGGTCGGTCATGAAAGACTCCTTGGTGATGCGCCAGCCGACCTGCACACTGGGGAATTTGCCATAGGGCTCCGCGGCGCCATAGAGCTGGCTGGCCCCGTCGACACGCAGGCTGGCTAACAGCAGGTATTTCTCTTTATAGTTATAAGTGGCCCTGGCGAAATAGCTGATGAGATTGGTCTGAGTACGCGTAGTGCCGATCACATCCTCCCCATTTTTCTGCGCATTGCCGAGGCCGATAAGATTATAGCCAAAGGTCGAGATGTCCGTCGGGAAATCATGGTTCGTGATGGAGGAGGTGAACATATCATAATCCTGGTACTCATAGCCGGCCAGGACCGCAAAATGATGATCGTCTATCGTCTTGTTATATTCTGCCGTGAGATTGATATACCGGTTGATGCCCTGTCCGCTGGCGGTAGTGGCCACGCCGTCCTGGTTGTCCCGGATCGTCGTGATATTCTGGAAATTGGCGAAATAATTGTTCAGGTAGCCGCTCTTGGTATAGGCGCCCGTAGCCGCGAGCCGCAGTCCCTTGAAAGGCAAAAGGGTGATGGTGGCGTTGTACTTGCTCCGGTAGGCATTCTGCGGCTGACTGGTGTTGTAGATATCGGAAAGCGGATTCTGGTATTCGAAGTTGTCAGGTTCCTGATAATAAGTGCCATCCGGTTCTTTCACCGGAGCCGTAGGGTTCATTTTAAGGGCCTGCTCATAGTCGTACTGGTTGAAGGGCAGATCGGTGAAATTGGTCTGCAGGATGCCAAAATTGAATTTCAGCTTCCCATTCAGCATGGTATGGTTGATATCGACGCGGCCCGTCACCTGTTTGTGGTTGTTCTGTTGGAAGATTCCGTCGAGATCACGGAAGTTCACCGATGCGAGGTAATTGGTCGTGCTGTTGCCGCCACGGAAAGTGGCATTCTGGATAGTGGAGACGGGAAAGCTATTACTCATGGCCTTTATCCAGTTGGTGGAACTGCCAAGATCATAGGTGGCAGGTCGGGTACCGGCCGCGATCTGTTCCCTGTAGTCCTGCGCCGTCAGTAGCTTCGGGACACGGGTCTCCTGTGCGGTGCTGACATTCCCCGAGTAATCGACCTGGTTGATGGTGGCGCCGCTGGGCTTTTTGCTGGTGATGATGACAACCCCATTGGCGCCGTTGACGCCATAGATGGCCGTAGCCGACGCATCCTTTAGTACGGAGATCTCCGCGATATCCTCAGGCGCGACGGTCAGCAGGTCACCCGGAACCCCGTCCACGATCACAAGAACACCAGTATTTGCGCCGCCTATTGTATTGGTTCCCCTCAAAATGATCTGCGATTGGGCATTGGGATCACCCGACGGATTGGCGACCGCAAGACCGGCGACCTTGCCTTTAAGGAGTTCCCCGGCATCCGTGACCGGCCCCGTCACAAAATCCTCCGCCTTCACCGTCACCGAAGCACTGGTGAGATCGGCCTTTTTTTGCTGGCCATAGCCGATGATCACGATATCATTGAGAGATCGGTTGTTGACGTGTAGCTGGATGCTGATGCTCGTCTGGTCATTCACCGGCACTTCACGGGTGTCGAAACCTATAAAAGTAATGATCAGGGTGGCATTGTTGGGCGCCTTCAGTACAAAGCTGCCGTCGGCCGCGGACTGCGTGGAGACGGACGAACCCTTGACCTTCACATTCGCGCCTTCCAGTGGTTCGCCTTTTTCGTTAGTGATCTTGCCTTTTATCTCGATCAGCGCAAGGGTCGCCGAATCCGGCCGGACCGGGACTGCGGCAGGGGCGCGTTTCACGATGATGACACCGTTGGATAGCACGTAGGTAAGTCCCTGCTGGCGAAGACAGTCGTTTAACACCTCCTTCAAGGGCGCCTTTCTGTAGTCGACGGCCACCGGCCTCGCCCCGGCCAGTACCGACTTGTCATAAACGAAAGCATAACCCGTCTGCTGTTTGACCTCCTCAAACAACTGCGGCAGCGAGATGCTCTTGGCCGAAAGGGTGACTTCCTGGGCAAACGTAGCAGCACCGGCGTTGAAGGTTAAGATAAGCAGTAGGACAATCGTTAGTTTCATCACGATGAGAATTTTAACGCCCTTGTGAAGAGGGGCATGGGGGTCCCGGCAAAGACCATTGCCGGCTATGAACAATTTCATACCTTTAATGAGTTTTGAGTAAATAAAATCGTCTTGCTGAAAGGTGGTTTTGGCTACCAAAACGTCCGCCGGGGGTGAGGCTTCCAGATTCACTTCCGGCTTTATTTTTGGCTTCCGGCAGTTGTTAAGGATTGGGTGGCATAATCGTTAGTTTTGTTTTGATAATGAATGGATACTATCTGGACTCGACGGTGATATTCCTGCCCTCCACAGTAAAATGAACCTCATCCGTTTGTTCCAATACCGTCAGTAACTCCCCGACATCTTTTTTCCTCGGAATGACACCGCTGAACTGGTTGGGCCGTTGCGGCCCCTTACAATCCACCTCTACGTCATACCAGCGGGCGATCTGCCGCATGATCGCCGAGATGGGCAGTCCGTCGAAACGGAACTCCCCCTGCTTCCAGGCCAGCACCTGCTGCAGATCGGGTTCGGACAACACCAGGCCGCTCCCGCCATTGACACCGCCGCTGCGAAACCAGCTGACCTGCTGCCCGGGTTTCGCCAGCTTGAAATCCTTGCCGCGGGCAACCTTTATCAATCCATTGACCAGCGTTATCCTCACGGCATCCTCGTCCTGGTAGCCCATCACATTGAAAGCCGTGCCGAGCGCGGCAACCTTCATACCGTTGGTAGTAACAAAAAACGGCTGATCCGCCTTCGGCGCTATCTCAAAATAGGCCTCTCCGGTCAGCTCCACCGATCGCTCCTTCCCTTTAAAAGCCGTCGGGAAGCGGAGCGAAGAAGCTACATCGAGCCAGACCTTGGTGCCGTCCGATAGCACCAATTGGTAAAAGCCGCCCCGCGGCGTACTTATTTCATTGTATAAGATGGGATCTTCCCCGTCAACCCCACCAGCACCGGCGCGGGCATCAATCCCGCTACGCGAGTCGTCCCCGCCACGACCGCCACCCTCATCGACCCCGCCCACGACCGCCTGATACGCCAGCCGCCCATCGTCCAATTTGATCACCCGCGTCGCCCCCTGCTGAGCAAGGCTGCCGTTGGCCGCACTGTCGAGCACGATCCGCGAACCATTGGCCAGGGTAAGCGTGGCCTTGGTGCCTGCAGGCAGGATGATCGCCGGCGCCTTCGCGACCACAGGCGGAGCCGCCACGCGATGCCGGAACAAAAAGATACTCGCAAGCACCAACACACTCGCGGCCGCAGCCGAAACAAGGACCATTCGGCGCAGACTCGTATGATGTTGTCGGGGGCTGGCAACGGGGATATCCCATCGCTGGGTGAGCTCGGCATACAACGCCTCCGTGTCAAGCTCCTCGGGATGTTGAACGGGAAAATCCTGCTCGATCATTTCGCCGAGCAGCCTGTTTAGCTCTGACCGGTTCTCTTCCCTGTTGACCATTTCCCGCAGCAGGCTCAGCTCGGCAGGAGTGATGGTTTCGGCCGTATATTTCCGGAATAGTTCTTCCAATGTCATACCGTCAAGGACAGGCAACCCGGTCGGAGGGAGGCATCAACCCCCGGGGTTTTACAGAAAATGGCTAAAAAAATATAAAAATAGCGCCGTGAGCAGGGTGGGGTGGTGCTCCGCGACATAGGCGCGAATAAAAGCAAGCGATCGCGCAATATGGCTCTTGACGGTGAGCGGGGAGAGCTGCATCTGACTGGCGATCTCGCTATGACTCATGCCGGCCATCCGGCTCAGCACAAAAGAACGGTTCAGCTGCGGAGGAAGATGATTGACGGCTTCCTGCAACGCCAGCTCCAGCTCTTTGAATTCCATTTCCCTGTCGGGGAGCAGCGCATTGTCCCGGAAATACCCGAGGATGTCTTCCTTATGGACGGGCTTCAATACTTTTTTCTGCAGGTAGTTCCGGATCAGGTTAAGGGCCATCGTAGTCAGATAACGCTTGAAACTGCGGACTTCGGTCAGCCGCTCACGCCGGGTCCAGAGCCGGGCAAAAATTTCCTGGGTGAGGTCACGCGCTAATTCAGCATCCTTGGTGAGCTTGACGCAAAATGTATACACCTGCGGCGAATATGCAGTAAAAAGCTGCCTGAAGGCATAAGGATCGCCTTTGGAGATGAGCAGCATTAGTTCCGGTTCAGTATAGAGCGAATCTTTTGGCAAGTAACCACAGGTTTTACGCATGCAATCCAACACAATATAATAAAAACCGGAAGAGAAAAGAAAATAATTGTCAAATTAACAATTCAGACCTACATCACCCTTGTGATGTAGAATTGATGTAGTCCAAAAAAAAGCAACATCGTCATAAGCCCCTAGTTTTAGGTTCCTAAATACACTTATATGAAAATGATACGCGATGGCTTGATATCAGCCCTTTTGCTATTCACCTGCTCACACCCCACCTCCGCCCAGACCGACTCGAAACCCGTCGTACCCGACTGGGCCCTCCCCGGCTCCGCCACCCACAAACAGGTGCCGCCGCCTTCCGACTTTCACCGCGCCCCGGTTACAACCATGATCCCCCTGGGCCTCTTCAAGGGCCAAAGCGATGTGGGCGCCGCCCTCGTACCCGGGTCCTCGACCTACAACCACGCCACCGGTCAATACACGCTCGTATCGGCAGGCTACAATGTCTGGTATAACCGGGACGAATTCCGCTATGTCTGGAAAAAAATGTCCGGCGACGTCTCGCTCGCAGCCGACCCCGCATTTCCCGATACCGCCGGATACAACGATCGCAAGGCCATACTTGTCATTCGGCAAAGCCTCGATGATGACGCTAAGGAAGCCGTGGTCGCGCTCCACGGTGCAGGCCTCATGCACCTCGCCTGGCGGCCGGAAAAAGGCCAGATGATGCAGGAGGTCCGCGTCAACCACCGCCGCGACCATACCACCGATAGCCTCAACACCGGACTGGCCAAACGTATCGGTATAGAAAAGCACGGCGACGCCTTTACCGTATTCATCAGCATGCATGGAGAACCCATACACCAGATCGGCGATCCCATCCAACTGCACCTCGACGGCCCATTCTATGTCGGCATCGGATTCTGCTCCCACCTGCCGGCCACGACCGACACCACGATCCTCTCCAATGTGCTGCTCGTAAATGCCGCAGGCAAGGTGAAATAGCCTGCTACCCAATTACCATGATTTTTTTGCCAATCAGTAAATATTTATTGTTTATCAATAAATATTTACTGATATTTGTGTTGAACCTAACAAACAAACAATGAGCAAAAAATCAAGAACCGAGAAGATACTGGCCGTCATGTATGTCCTCGCCTGGCTGGCATTTGTCGGACTCATCGTGGAAGCCGGCGCCATACTAATCTCCTTCGGCGTAAGCATCGCCAATCCGGTGGCTGCAAAAGACCTGTACAAGAAAATGAACTTATATGGCCTTCGACAATACAATTTTTTTTACTACACCGTGAAGATCGCAATGATGATCGCTGTATTGGTCCTGGAAGCATATACAGCCTGGCTTGTGATCAAGGTCCTGTCTAAGATCAAATTAGCGGACCCCTTCACCATCGAAGTGGCAAAGATCCTGGAGCGGATCAGCATCTTTATTATGATAACATGGATCGTGGACTCCTTGCACATTGCCTATACCGGATGGTTGTCCAAAGGACTCTCAGGCCTGCAGGACGGCTTGGAATTGAACTCGTTCATCTTTTTGGCCGGCATCGTGTTCGTCATTGCCCAGATCTTCAAAAAAGGCGTGGAAATTCAATCCGAAAACGACCTAACCATCTAAGCCCATGCCAATCATAGTAAACTTGGATGTGATGATGGCCAAACGAAAGATGTCCCTGAATGAACTCTCAGGGAAAGTGGACCTCACCCTGGCCAACCTTTCCATCCTCAAAACCGGAAAAGCGAAAGCCATCCGCTTCAGCACCCTGGAAGCTATCTGCAAAGTGCTCGACTGCCAACCCGGCGATATCTTGGAGTATACAAAAAAATAGCGTTTTTTTAGGGTATGGATCTAATTGACCTCACCCAGTGGCAGACCGTCCGCCGCCTGATGCAGGAACTCGACTTCCCGGCAACGGAAGAATCGATCAGCTATGGCACACCTTCCTTTAAAGTGAAAAAAAAATTCCTGCTGCGGCTCAAGGAAGATGGCGAGACCATGGTGATCCACTCCGACGACCGCGATACCTGGCTGGAAGATGACCCCACCGTCTTCTTTTTCACCGACCACTACCGCAACTATCCAGCCGTCCTCGTCCGCCTCAAAAAGATCGGCAAAAAGAAACTCCGCGACCTGCTCACCCAATCCTGGAAAGAGATTGCCCCACCAAAACTCCTCGCCCAATGGCAAACCAAGTAATGGATCGATTTATGAAGAACCTATGCACTTTGACGTTGATAACCCTATTGGGATGCCGAACAACCGACCGTCCCCCCAAGGCATCTCCAAAACCCCTCGACACCATCCCGCTCTCCTGGACAGTTGATAAAGTTGACTCCGGGCGCCTGCTGTTCAGGAATGCCCCTACAATAGAGACCCACCTCCATGATCTGGCATATATCGGTCAGGTCCCCATTGGAAAAAAGGCACCGCTTTTGATACTTTCCGGCCGGGATTGCGCTGGGTGTGATGAAAATATCTCGCTGTATATGCTATCACCATCCGACGGGCCCCTCAATGTCGAAAATGGCGCGAATCGCAACAAATATCCGGGGACCGAGAAGGACTACGAAACAGGCAAATGGGTGTACAGCTCGAGAGTCTTTTATGGCCAGGTCTTGCCGGACACGAATGGTGTGATCTGGTACGAATCCCGCCTGCTTGATAATGACCACCAGGCCCGAGACGTGTACTTATCATGGATCGAACACGGCATCCACAAAGACACCATATTCGATCGCCGAGAAGATATAAGTCAAACACTCGAACTTTGCGAAAAAGGCCGCTGTAAAGAAATACCGGGAATACAATACAACACTGAACCATGACCAACCCTATACACGAAACGGTCGGCGAAACCGACATCTATCTCATCGACCAGATCATGAAAGGCCGATACCAACCCGAGGACACGATCCTCGATGCCGGCTGCGGATACGGCAGGAACCTGTACTGGTTCCTAAAAAACGGTCTCAACGTTTACGGCGTCGACCAGAATGCAACAGCCATCACCAACCTGCGCAGCCATCTCCCTGCCCACCTCGGCAAAAAATTCCAACAGGCAGATCTCGAAACCCTCCCCTTTAACAACAACTACTTTGACCATATTATCTGCAGCGCCGTACTGCATTTCGCGAAGAACACCACACACTTCTATCAAATGGTCGCAGAATCCACACGCGTACTAAAGCCAAACGGCTCCTTGTTCATCCGCATGACCTCGGACATCGGCATCGAAGGCCGATCACACCCAATCGCAGACGGCGTCTACCAGATCCCCGATGGATCGACCCGCTTTCTCCTGACCCGTACTCTCCTGGCGGAAACGCTGGACAAAAACAAACTCTCCTTCCTCGAACCATTCAAGACCGTCAACGTGGATGACCTCCGCTGCATGAGCACCCTGGTCCTAACGAAAGAAAACTAAAAATCCTTCACCAACCCATTCCGCAGCGCCTGAAAATATTGCTCTTTATTAAAAGAATACAGATAAGGCGCCTTATGCCGCCCGCCGGAAAAAAGCTTTTCCTTTTTATCCAGTATGCCATACCCCAACACCTTCTTATTAAAATTGCCCCTGTCTAATTTCCTCCCCAGGATCGTCTCATAGATCACCTGCAGGTTCTTCAACGTAAACGCCTTTGGCAAAAGATTATAACCTATCGGTTGATAATTGATTTGCATCCGCAAAGCCTGCAAAGCCTTTTCAATGATGGCCCGATGATCAAAGATCAACGCAGGCAGATCACCCACATTATGCCAGGCACACTGACTGGAAAACTCATCCGGCTGCGGTGCGACCTTCTCATATTCCACCAGGGCATAATAACCAATGGAAATAAACCGCTGCATCAGCCAGCTATCCGCGGAAAGAGAACCATCCCAATTCGAAAATACCTTCCGCAATACGTCCTGTCTCGTCCGGTCCGCACTGCCAAACACAAAGAATTGCTGCAGAAACAAATGTTTCAGACTGGTGCGGCTCCGCAATATCCGCACCGCCGCATCTTCAATGGCTTCCTCCTTAAAGACATGCCCCCCGGGCAAACCCCATGCTCCAATGGCATCCAATTGCAACAACAAGACCTTCAGCTCATTGTCATGAAACCCAAAAATGACATTGTCCACCGACACCGAAGGCAAAAAATGCTGCTCACCATTAATATATAGTTCCGATAAAGGTCTGTCGCTATGCATGTCCCCGGCGAATATTTTTTTGCGCAACACCAAAATAAAGAGTATTATTGAGTCAAATATACTCAATAAACCTGAAAAATAGTCCAATGACCACAAAACGATTGCCCCTTGCCCTTCTGCTCGTCACAACCGGGCTCAGCGCCTACTCACAGGCTCCCACGCTGGGCAAAGACCCGATCCCCACCATCATAAAAGCCATGACGGTAGAAGAAAAAGTAAAGCTCGTAGTCGGAGCAGGTTTCAATATGCCGGGCTTGAGCACACCAGGCACAGGCGTCGGCCAAACCCAGGATCGCGTCCCCGGCGCTGCCGGAACTACCCACCCCATCGACCGCCTTGGCATCCCATCGATGGTTGTGTCCGATGGACCCGCCGGCGTGCGCATCGATTCCGTCCGTAAAGACCAGCCCGGCAAGACCTACTACGCCACCGCCTGGCCAGTCGCAACCCTCCTCGCTTCGAGCTGGGATACGGCGCTCGTAGCCAAAGTCGGCACCGCCTTCGGTCAGGAGGTAAAAGAATATGGTATCGACATCATATTGGGACCTGCCATGAACATACATCGCAACCCGCTCGGTGGACGCAACTTTGAATATTTTTCGGAAGATCCACTGCTGACAGGAAAAATGGCCGCGGCTATGGTAAAGGGTATCCAGTCGAACGGCGTCGGCACTTCCATCAAACACTTTGCCGCCAATAACCAGGAGACCGATCGGAATACCGTCAATACCATTGTCAGCGAAAGGGCCCTCAGAGAAATTTATTTACGAGGTTTCCAGATCGCGGTAAAGGAATCGCAGCCCTGGACGGTAATGAGTTCCTACAATCTCATTAATGGTACCTACACGTCGGAGAGCCCGGACCTGCTGACCACTATCTTACGCCAGGAATGGGGCTTCACGGGATTCGTAATGACCGACTGGTTCGGTGGCAAACACGCCGTCGATCAGATAAAAGCACAAAACAACTTGCTGATGCCCGGAACCACACAACAGTCTGATTCGATCCTCCAGGCGGTAAAGACCGGCCGGATATCCGAACAAGTGCTGGACGAAAATGTAGCCGGCATCCTGAATCTCATGCTG
>Ga0302326_10032521_pt1 | contig 10389 bp, 14 predicted proteins | sample Palsa_T0_3_FD_202264 | JGI IMG/M metagenome (GOLD analysis project Ga0302326, IMG submission 202264) | Peat permafrost microbial communities from Stordalen Mire near Abisko, Sweden - Palsa_T0_3 | ecosystem: Environmental > Terrestrial > Soil > Palsa > Peat permafrost | place: Sweden: Abisko... | reverse complement strand
GTTCCTCAGCCAACCAACAACTGTGGAAGCTGCCACTTAAGTTGAGGTGAGAAGAAAAACGCGACGGCAGCGATGATCCAAGCCAAAAAGACATTCCGGTCACGCACTTTTTCAACAGCCACGCCTGGTTTCGTAAACCATCGGCAACCAGCAAGCGACGAGGCAGGACTTTCGCCTGCTACTGCAGCTTCGCGTACTCCGCCTTGGCTTCTCTCAGGATGGGGATGTTGGGGTCGGCGTCTTTCCAGAGAGCGAAGAAGTCCTGGTAGGCCGTGCGGCTTTTGGCGCTGTCGCCCTGCAGTGCGTAGGCTCGGGCCAGGCCGAGGTAGGAAAGGGGGTATTCCAGGCCGGCGGGATCCACGCCACGGTGATCGAGCACACGCTGGAATTCCGCCGCTGCCTCCTGGCCTTTTTTCAACTTCAAGTAGGCACGTCCGCGGTCGTAGGTAGACCATAATCCAGTCACAAGTCCGAACTCATACGGTCTGAGCTTTTCCAGCCATTCAAGAGCTGCGGCTGGATTGTCGTGGTTAATCTCAATCAAACCATGCAGCCAAGGATCAATGATCGACTTATTAACCGTGTCGTCCGGAAACTCCTTCAGCAATGCGTCGAATATGGTTTGCGCCTCACGGTCGCTCCCTGCGAGCGCCGGCTTGGCCGCGGCTCGGACGGGCGTTTCGGACTGCGCCGGTTTCGCGCCAAACTAACCCCAACCCCGTTTGGCACTCACTCCGCTTTCACTCACGCCCTGCCCATCCTTCGGGCTTCGTTCTGTCCCTTTCACCGTTCCGCCTTGTTTCTTCCCGCTGCCGCTCAAGTGAAGGAAGAAACAAGCCCGAAACGGCAGAAAGATGGGATGAGAAGGCGCTAGCGTGCTGTGGTAGAACGCTGGCTAGGAGGAAGTCCAATGGCACGGAATGGAACATTGGCCAAAAGCCAGGAGCTGCAACCAAGTTTTCAAACAACCACTGAGCAAATCACGATTGGGATCGATCTTGGAGATCGTTTCAGCCACTGCTGTGTACTGGGACCCGATGGAAAGATACTCACCGAGGGCCGTCTGCGATCTACACCCGAGACGATGGCTCGCCATTTTAGAGATCTTCCGCCTTCGCGCATCGCCATCGAAGTAGGAACTCACTCGCGCTGGCTGAGCCAACTGTTATCGGAGTGGGGCCATGAGGTCATCGTGGCCAATCCCCGCAATCTTCGCATGATCGCCGACAGCATCCGCAAGTCAGATCAAGTCGACGCCCACATGCTTGCCAGGCTAGCGCGTGTCGATCCAAAGCTGCTCTCTCCGATTGCACACCGCAAACAGGAAATCTACCCCGACATCATCCAATTAAAAGCTCGCGATCTCCTGGTGAAGAACAGAACGCGATTAATGAATGCTGTCCGCGGCGTTCTCAAATCCGCAGGACTTCGGGTGCCAAACTGCGGGACTTCTTGCTTCCCCAGTAAAGCAGCACAGTGCATTCCTGACGAACTGAAGCCGGGTTTGACTCCTTTGCTGGAAACGATCTCACATCTGAACCAGCAAATCTATTCTTTCGACAAGGCAATTGAAAGCACCGCGCAAAATCGCTACCCCGAGACGATTCGACTTCGCCAGATCAGCGGAGTGGGGTCGATCACAGCCCTGCAGTATGTCCTTACTATAGGAGACCCTGGCCGCTTTGCTCATTCCAGAGATGTCCCTGCATATCTGGGTCTGACACCACGTCGCCATCAATCGGGCTCGGTGGAGCAACAACTCAGGATCAGCAAGGCCGGCAACAAACAGCTCCGCTGCCTGCTGGTTCAGTGTGCTCAGTATCTATTGGGACGCTTTGGCCCGGACAGTGACCTGAAACGCTGGGGTACTCGAATGTTCGAACGCGGTGGTAAGAACAGCAAGAAACGGGCCATTGTGGCGGTCGCCAGGAAACTGGCTGTTCTTCTCCACCGCCTGTGGGTTACAGGTGATACGTACCATCCTCTTTATAACGTCGCAACCAGTTCCGTTACGCCATGACGTTTTAAGCGCCTTCAAGAGTCAACAATGTGAGGTCGTCCCAAGGAATTTGTATTTTCGCAATCAGACTTCGAATCAGGAGGAATTTGTAGAGATACCGCGTTCACGGTGACTGCGTGTTTTTTCCCGGGCCTTCGAGGCCGACAGAAAGATTGCAGCACCAACCTGATACTGAGAACCCCAATGTGCACCCGGCCTCGATGCGCCGACTAAGTGCGAATGGAAGCGCGGCGATCAGTTGAAGCAGTTAAGAGCGCAAATCTCTCTAATCCGAGCACAACCGCAAAGGCCTGATTTCTATCCGTCTTCCGAATGTAACGGGCTCCACTGAGCTCGTAGCTTTGCCTTCGTTTTTCTGCTCACGATGCCGACGAGCGAGGAACCCGTCAAGGTTTCCCTTCGGCTCGCTTCGCTCGACCTTGACTGAACCCTCGCCCGTCGGCTGAAAACTCTCCGCTAGAAAACGAAGGCACACAATCGAAGCCAAACACCAAAAACTTCGGTTGACATCACAGCGCCTTCTCATGGAAGGGGAAAAAACATGAAATTAGAAGAAATCAACGCACGAACGAAAGAGGCCGTGGATTCTCGCTGGCGCACAAGAGTGACTTTACGGGGAAAGCTCTGTGAGATTGGACAATTTTGAAGTACGCGACATTCCGTAACTGCTGCGGCGGGCGAACCTGGCGCACAATCGCCAGCGCAACGTTCCCCATTTGGCACGTGACTCCTGAAGGTGTATGCTACTGATTCCTTCCCCGTTTGGCAGTTTAGGCACGTCGATGAGATGCGGTCGTTGAATCAGCTCACCACATTCCTGAGATATCCCGGCAGCAAGAGGCGGATGCTCGCTTTCCTGAGTGAATACCTCCCTGCTTCGAAGATGATCGCTGGTAGGTTCATCGAGCCGTTTGTCGGCGGAGGTGCGATTTACTTCCATTTGCAGCCCAAGAATGCCTTGCTCGCAGACCTCAATCCCGAGTTAATCGATCTTTACCGGGGCATCGTGAAAAATCCAGAGAGGGTGTGGCGAATCTATAGAGCCTATCAGGGCACGTCGCAAGGTTCTCCTGTACTGGGCGATATTGCACCGTGCGGGCTTCAAAGCAGATGAGAAGAAGCTGCACACCCTACTCAGTGACATCGATCCGGGATTCAGTGAAAAGACGCGAGAGGCAGTTTACGGATTGGAGAAAGCGAGTCTACCGAGCATCACCGACTTGGATGACATCGCCATGGAGTTTGAGAAATTCGCCGACGCTGATCGTCAGAACAAGCTCATGTCCTCTTCCTCCACCGCCAAGAATCCGAAACCCCTTTTTGATTCGGATGACGATGCGCTTCTCGGTTTCCTGAAACCAAAATTCGCAGTTGGCAGCGGGCCAAGTATGATCAAGCCTTACATGCAATACCACGATGCTAAGGCAGGGAATTTCGTAACCGAGATCCTCCAGTTCCTGGAGAAAGGTAAAACTGTCATTCTTGACCTTGGGAACGCTCCCCCAGAACTGATGGAATATTTCTCCATTCATCTGTCCACGGCGGTGTTCCATCGACAAGTGGAGAAGTTCTCGTCGAACGAATTGGGCCAGCACTTCGTGCAGCTCTACTTCGAGGAAGCACACAACCTCTTCGCCGCCAACGATGACGACGAACGAACGAAAATCTACAGGAGGTTGGCGAAGGAAGGGGCCAAGTACCAGATCGGGATGGTGTATTCAACCCAGTCTGTGACAAGCGTCAGCAAAGATCTATTGGGGCAGACCGAAAACTTTTTCATCGCTCATCTTGCTTCGCAAGATGAGGTCAATGCGCTTGCAAGAGTCAACGTGACCTACGAGAGCATGAAGGATGACATCATGTTGACCAAAACGCCAGGCTACATCCGCATGCTTACCCGTTCTCACCGATTTGTCGTCCCAATGCAAGCCGTAAAGTTCGAAGCCAGCATTCCGACTCAGGTCGTGACGGGAAACTAACAGTAAGGGAGAGGGAGAGTGCCTTACACTTCAGGTGAGCGGCTTCCCGGCGAGCGAGCGAGTCGGCTTGGACATCTCGACGTTCTCAAGAGTCCACTGGTCAAAAAACTGTGCGAGTCGTTCGAGGATAGCTCCGCTCCGAAGCCCCCAGCAACAGGACAGTGGCAGGCGATAAGCGCAGCACCCAAACCGCTAGCATTTGTGTTTGGAGTCGATGGCTCCTTCCAACCTATTGTGTCGGAGACGAAACCGTACAAGGCAATTGCGTTTGTTAAGACTGCCCTCGTCATGCTTGATCAGCCAGCCTTGAGCGCAATAGACAAGGCCGAACCCCACCCGTTCATGATCAGGGACATCTTGGAGAGGTCTCAGGTCTATCACGCGACGGTTTTCCCGCTTCGCTACATAGACATTCCCGGCCAGAAACTATATGACGCGATACGGCACGTAATCTTTGATTCTTTTCGTGATCCGTCGCTGGACGGAGAAATCTTCCAGACCTTCAAATGGCTCGCATACGAGAAGTGGGATTATCAAAAACGATCCTTGCCTGATTTCCAGTGTCCGCACTGCGAGTCTGCCCACGCGACGCTTACCTTGCGTGAGACATCATAGAACGACGGATGCACTTCCGGAATGGGTGAAGCGTCCGATTCGACGGATTCTGAGACGGTTCAGGCATCGATTTCCGCGACCTGTTTCCAGCAGGTTCTCTAGGGAACTGACCTCACTATCTGCTCTCGTCTGGGGCCGCCCGGAGTGGGGCCGGATAGCTACGGACCAGGAAGGGCCTTCACATCGCCCAACCGACGGCAATTTAGCGGGCCACTGAGCACGAGAAGCCTGTCCGGAGCGGCTTTCGGGTCGGGGGCTTCTAGTTTTATTTTGTCCTTCACGAAACCTTTCAGAACTGGCACAACAATCAACGCACTCCGGGTCAATTCGAGCCTCACTTTCCGGTCGAGTTCAGCGCATATGTCCACTGTCCGCACGAGGTTGAGCGTGTACCTCAGCTTTCACTCGTTCTGTGGCGCCGCCGAGCGTAGGTCGTCCAGCGCGTACATCCGACTCAACTCAGCCTCAGCTTTTATCGAAGACGTTTTTGGCAATAAAGTCTGCATTGGCACGTCGGGTGATCCAATGAGCACAGCATCCCGCTGCAACAGGATGGCAACTGCCGTCGCCCGGTCACGGACGGGCAATCGTCCCTTGATGTATTCACGGGCTTCGAGGATGAGGGATATCTCGTCCTGATGCTGGTATCGCGTCGTGCGGATGATATCGACAGCAAGTTTCCGATTGACCCGCAAGGGGACGTCCTGCTGTTTAACTTCTCGCACGAACGTCAGTGCTGCATTCTGTAGAGCGTTGTTGAAATCCTCTGGCGTCATCGGTTCTCCTTAGGCAGAACGTCAGCACGCGGGGCATCAACACGCGGAACAGAACGTGGGTCTTCAAGGGCGTATATGCGATCTAACTCTTTGATGCCTTTTCGATATCCATCAAGGACGCGCTCCAGTCGCAGGCCGTGGGCGGTTAAACTCCCCGAGGGCGTACGGCCGTCTTTGAGGGAGTGAATCTTCCGCAACTCTTGGAAGTCCTTCCATTGTTTCTTGTCTTCGATGCTCATGACAGCACCAGCCCGTCATCCTTCATTCCCTGAGCCAGTCCCCACGTGTAACGATGTTCGGCGATAAGGGCGTGTCCGAACCGCTGGGCATCGTCCTGAACATGTTCGTCGATCCATTCCTTAGCCCGAAGAGTCAAGGGACAGAATGTGTACAGTGTCCCGACGTTGTTGACGAGAACGTCAGGCGTGACTGACTCCTTCTTTGCTGAGTGCAAGGGGTTCTCCTTTTGCGGTTTCCCCGCCGCATCTGCCTAGAGGCAACCACCGTGGCATTTCGCTCGGTTGGTGAGCACCGTCGCACTGGACGGGCTGCTCTTGATGCTGTCTAAATTCTACTGCCTCACTCCGCTCAAACCAATGGCACCTTGGTGCAGAAAATCTTTTACCATTGTTTCACGACGACCCTCAAAAAAGGCCTATAACGCCACACGGTGGGCTTCAGTCCTCATCATCGAACCAAACGATTTCGGGCCACCGGTCCTCAGGAACATGCACCGTCAAGAGACGTGCCCGGTCTGCGATGCGGCGATACGCCTTGCGGTCCTGACATTCGTTTTGTAAGGCAGCTTTGGCGAGATTGAGAATCGCCCGGTTCTCCCACGTCGCCGACTTCCGCCGCCGCTCGGCTCTCTGAGGTACTTCGATTTGAATGGAGCGCCCGCTCTTTTTCGTCAGGTATTGTTCGACAACGACCTTGGGTATGCGCAAGACGCGATAGCGCCGACGACTCCGAGTCTCGGGTTTGCCGAGATCTATGACTCCCGGCACCTTCGCGAATCGTCGAACGACAGCATCTCCGCCGCACTTCAAGATTGTAGCGACATCACGAACCGTCAGTAGTTCACTCATTGTCCCGCCACCGCTTCCCATGACCGAGTCGGCATCTTCGCCAATCGGTTCCCCATCCGCTTAGACGCGAGGTCTGCATAGTGCCGCTCGACGGTTCTTACCGTATCTCCCAGCATCGCAGCGATTGTCGTCATGTCACAGCCCCGTTCGAGCCAGAAGTCTACCGCCGTGTCACGGAATCGATGGGAGAGGTTGCCCTTGATCCACACCCCTGCGTCCATCATCAACTGCCTCAGATCCGCTTGCCAGAGTCCCGTCGCAGAAGTCGGTAGACTCGTCCCATTCCAGAACACGTATCTCGGATTCCCGTTTGTGACTCTCAGCAGTTCTTGGTATAGTCCCTCGTCCAACTTCTGCATCACAGGTTTGCCCGTCTTCTGGCGTTCGATCCGCAACATTCCTTCTCGAAGGTTCTCCCGCTCCAGTTGTATCGTGTCCCGAATGGAGAGACCCGTTGAGACTTGGCAATGAATGAGTGCGGTCATCTTGGCGGCTTTCGTGACATCGGGAAAAATCTTCGGCACCTGAATAAGCAGCTTCTTCAATTCCTCTTCGCTGAACGGCTGGGGTTTCAAACGGCTCGTGTCGCCCTTCGACAGTTTGATCGGCTTCAGGACGCCGAGTAGCCTTTCTAGGTTATCTGTGCAGCACAGTCGCAGAAAGCCTCGCAGGTTCTGTTGGGCTTTCTGGCGGGTCACCCCTGATTTCCAAGTCCAGCCCGAACGGAACTCGATCACATCGGTTGAGGTGATTTCAGACGCGAAGAATTTCGATCTTGCGGACAGGAACTGTTCGAACGTTCCAAGCTGGTATTTCAGTTTACGGATAGTCGCGGCGCTCAGGCCCTCGCTCTTCTTGGCGGCCAGATGCGTCTCAATCTCGTCCGCGACCGTCCGCCTCTTAACGTCAGGGGTTGGTACCAGAGGGGCAGTCTCACCGGCGTCTATCCTGCGTTGCAGCTCCTGCCGTCTCTCTTCAGCGATACCCCAGGCGCGGGTGTTGGAGGTCACCCGGTGCTGCCGCCCGGCGTGGCTATAGCCGCACAGGCAGACATCGCCCGAGTACCGCAGCCATTTCATGCAGGAGCAGTCTCGCACGAAGGAACGGTTCCTCTGGCGGGAGTACCTGCAGTCGCTTTGGTGGGCTCGAACATAGACGGCAACGACTGGGCGTCTCTCAATCATGCCCCCAGCCTAGCACAGTATCTAGCACACCCGATGGCACCAAAGTGCAAATCTTCAGTAACCATGCGGGTTTTAAATGGCGGAAGCGAGTGGGGGTCGAACCCACCGGTGACAGGAAGACCTGCCACCCGCCGGTTTTGAAGACCGGGATGATCACCGGACCACATGCGCTTCCGCAACCGCCGCCGCAACTCAACGCGGATGCTCAAGAATCAGAACCGAGCGTAACACGGCAAAGAAGATGCGGCACGCAAGTATTAGTCGATGTCGCCCGCTCCCATCGAAAGCTGGTTCCCGACCTCAAGATTGAGATTAAGAGGAAGAGAACCAGCCGATAAGATACTTAATCTGCGTCGCCCCCTACTGCAACTGGCTCCGACACCTTGAGGTTGAAGTCAGGGCGAAGTGTTTGTAAGTCGGGACGCGTAGAAGCACCTCTTGCTCTGCCGAAACACCTTTCGTCCGCGCACCGCCGGTCAGGCCGAAGGCGTACACGTTGCTGTCGTCCGAACCGACGTAAACCACCCCATTCGCGACTGCGGGCGAGGACTCGACAGAACCGCCGGTTGTGTAGCTCCACAGCAGCGCGCCGGTACTGGCGTTCAGCGCGTACACTTTGTCGTCGTCCGAGCCGATGAAGACCACCCCATTGGCGACTGCGGGCGAGGACTCGACAGCGCCACTGGTGACATAGCTCCATAGCAGCTTGCCGGTACTGGCGTTCAGCCCGTAGAGGTTGTTATCGGTCGAGCCAATGTAAACCACCTCATTCGCGATTGCGGGTCTGGCCTCCACAGCAGCGCCCGTGGTGTAGCTCCACAGCAGCGCTCCGGTACTGGCGTTCAACGCGTACACTTTGTTGTCATCCGAGCCGACGTAAACCACCCCGTTCGCGACTGCGGGCGAGGAAGCTACAGCACCACCGGTGGTATAGCTCCACATCAGCGTGCCGGTGTTGGCGTTCAACGCGTACAGGTTGTTGTCGCCCGAGCCGATGTAGACCACCCCATTCGCGACTGCGGGCGAGGACGCTACAGTGCCGCCGGTCATGTAGTTCCACAGCACTGCGCAGGTGATGGCGTTCACCGCGTTCACTCCGCCGCCTGCGCCGGCATAAACTACCCCATCCGTGACTGCCGGCGAAGAATACCCGCTTCCGGGCGGTTCGCAAATCCAGTCGCTACCGTTGCTGGCGTTGAGCGCGTAAAGTACGCCATTGTCGGTGCCGAAATAAACCAATCCATTCGCAAACGCCATCGAGGAAGGCACGGCGTAGCCATAGGGAACCTCCCATACCAGACTTCCGTCGCTGGCGTTCACCGCATAATCTTCGTTGAGGCCGCCGGGATTATCCGAGCCGACGTAGACCACGCCGTCCGCGACACTGGGCGAGGTCTGCACAGGGCCGCCGTAGCCGCTGTTGGTGGCATAGCTCCACAGCAAACCTAGGCCCCCAACTGTGCTCGGATTAAGCACGTTTTCATAAGGGTTGGCCCGTTCACCGTTTGACGTGAAGCCAAACTGGCTCCAATTAGTGTTGACCAGGAACGGCGCTTGCGCGCCAGTATCCCCCGCACGCTGCACCGCGCTCACCCAATGTTTGCCCGGCAACGCTAAGTGAGGCGACTCAATGCTGATCTTCGAGAATTTTCCCGAGCCGTTGGCAATCACCTTTGCCTCGTCCTTGGTGTCGAAATAGATATCAATCTCGGCATACGCCTTGAAGCCACTGCCTGAGACCGACAGTTTGCTAGTGGGTGGCCCGCTCTTGCGTGAGAGTGAGATCGAAGGTCCGCCAAAGCAGACTCCTGCAGCCAACAGCACTACTATGGACAACAGACACACTTGCCTCGAGGCCGTGATCGCGACCGTCTTTATCCTGATCCTGCTCATATTGAGCTCCTCTTCTTGCGTCGGATCGTACAGAGAGAATCTCTGCACGCCGAATGGGCCCGACCCGCGATTCTTCAAACGCCGCGGCGAGGAGCAGAGGTGGGTAAAGCCACTGCGGAACGGGGGGAGTACTTCTCTGGGAAAGCGGCGCGACCGAAGCCTTTCACCAGAGTGCTGTTTCGTCAATGGCACTTTAGTGGTGTCTGGCGCTTCCGCAACTGTCGCGCCCATCCTAAATGCGTCACTTCGGCTGGGGCACGATCCGCAGATACGGCTTCGACGACTTCCAGCCTCCGGGATATTTCTGTTGCGCTTCCTCGTTCGACACCGAGGGCAGGATGATCACTTCATCGCCCAGCTTCCAGTTCACCGGCGTGGCCACTTTGTGTTTCGCCGTGAGCTGCATCGAATCAAGCACGCGCAATACTTCATCGAAGTTGCGCCCAGTGCTCATGGGGTAGCTGAGCTGCAGTTTGATCTTCTTGTCCGGACCAACCACGAACACCGTGCGCACTGTGGCATTGTCCGCCGCAGTGCGGCCCTCGGAAGCGTGCCCGCTTTCTGCCGGCAACATGCCATAGAGCTTGGCAATCTTGAGCTCCGGGTCGCCGATCATCGGGTAGTTCACCTTGTGGCCCTGAGTCTCTTCAATATCGGCGGCCCACTTGCCGTGGCTGCTCACCGGGTCCACGCTCAAGCCAATAATTTTGGTATTGCGCTTGGCGAATTCAGGCTGCAGGCCCGCCATATAACCAAGTTCGGTGGTGCACACCGGAGTGAAGTCTTTGGGATGGGAAAACAAAATCGCCCAGCCGTCGCCGATCCATTCATGAA
>Ga0302326_10032520_pt1 | contig 10389 bp, 9 predicted proteins | sample Palsa_T0_3_FD_202264 | JGI IMG/M metagenome (GOLD analysis project Ga0302326, IMG submission 202264) | Peat permafrost microbial communities from Stordalen Mire near Abisko, Sweden - Palsa_T0_3 | ecosystem: Environmental > Terrestrial > Soil > Palsa > Peat permafrost | place: Sweden: Abisko... | reverse complement strand
CGAGGTTGCGTGGGCGACGATCGCGACGCCGGAGGACCTGAACGCCGCGCCGGGAACCGCCGGCAGGCCGCCTCGCGGCACGATCGTCAAGCTGTTCGACGCCGACGGCCACGAGGTGCCCGAGGGCGAGCGCGGTCGCATCTTCGTCGGCAACGAGATGCTGTTCGAGGGCTACACCGGCGGCGGCAGCAAGGACATGATCGACGGCCTGATGGCCACAGGAGACGTTGGACGCTTCGACGAGGGCGGGCGCCTGTTCATCGAAGGCCGGTCTGACGACATGATCGTCTCGGGCGGCGAGAACGTCTTCCCGGCCGAGATCGAGGATCTGATCGCGAGCCACCCGGACGTCGTCGAGGCCGCCGTGATCGGGATACCGGACCCGGACTTCGGTCAGCGGCTGAAGGCGTTCGTGGTCGCGCGCGAAGGGACGGGGCTCTCCGAGAAGGATGTGAAGGACCACGTCAAGCGTAATCTCGCCCGCTACAAGGTCCCCCGCGAGGTCGAGCTGCTCGACGAGCTGCCACGCAATCCAACCGGGAAGGTGCTCAAGCGCGAGCTCCAGGAGCGAGAGCACGACGGGTAGACTCCCGCGGCGATGCGTCGTCTGTTCGGCCCCCTGTTCATCTTCGCCGGGATCTTGCATTTCGTGATCCCGGACAAGTACGAGTCGCTCGTCCCCGAGTACTTTCCAGCCCGCCGTGCGCTCGTGTACGCCAGCGGCGTCGCCGAGATCGCCGGCGGCGCGGGGCTACTGACTCGCCGGACCCGCCGGCTCGCGAGCTGGCTGAACATCGCGACCTTGATCGGGGTCAGCCCCGTCCACGTGGAGATGGCGCTCCATCCCGAGCGATGGGAGCAGGTTCCCGGTGGGCGCCCGGCGCTACTCGCACGCATTCCCCTACAGGGGCTGCTGATCGCCTGGGCGTGGGCGGCGGGCCGGTAGCGGGCTGTTACTTGACCGCGCGCCCGCGGGCGTTCAGCGCATACCAGTTGCCCCCGAACTCTCGCGCGCCCACATACGAGGTATCTCCAGGACCGCCCGAGAGACTGTATGTGTAGAGCGGATGGCCGTCGTATGTGACTTGCCTGGAGCCACTTGACAGCTTGATGGTTGACAGCGTCGATCGTGCCACACCGTTGCCGGCGATCGGCCTGCCGCCGGCCTTCAGTACCGGCCACACAGCGCTGCAGCCCCTGATCTTCACGCACCTGTCCCGGTTGTGAGCGTCTTTGGTGAACATGTACAGCGTCTCGCCCGACGACGTGACGAGGATCTTGCCTATGTTGGTCTGCATCAGGCGAACGGTGGCAGTCGCGGCGGCGCCCGCGCTCGGTGGACCGCCGGCGGCAAGCGCAACCGTCGGTCCTGACAGCGCGGCGATGGTTATGACGAGTAGGACACTGTGGATGCGCTTCACGCTTACCTCCCGAGACGGTCTGCGTGGTTGTTACGTGTCGCACACGGGCACGGATCACCCGACCCTTCGATGCCGACCGGATTTGACACACCGTGATCCATTGCGGCGCGGGCGTCGTATCAGGCTGATGTGACTAATTAATAGTCAGCCATACGGGTGGCTAAGCATGGCCTTGCCCGACAAGAGCCCCTATCGAGGAGATTTCTCCATGCATCACATCAACCTCAAAGAGGTCGACAAGGACGGCGCGATCCAGGAGGCCGCTGACGCGGTCGCTGGTGACACCCGTCTTGGCTTCCTACGCAAGGCCGGGATCACCGGCGGTGCCGCGGTCAGCGGCGGAGCGCTGCTGAGCGCGCTCGTTCCCGGCGCGGCGATGGCCGCCGGCTATTCTCGCCCACCCGCCAAGTTCGGAGCCGGAGACATCGGCATCCTCAACTTCGCGTTGACGCTCGAGTACCTGGAGCGCGCGTTCTACAACGAGGCAACCGCAAAGGGCAAGATCACCAGTCCGCAGCTGAAGAAGTTCCTCGCCACCGTGACCAAGGACGAGCGTGCGCACGTCACGTTCCTCAAGGGCGCGCTTGGCAGCAAGGCCGTCGCGGAGCCGACCTTCGACTTCAAGGGGATCCCCGAGCACGAGGCGGAGTTCGCCGCCACGGCACAGGTGCTCGAGAACACAGGCGTTCACGCCTACCTCGGACAGGCCGGCAACATCAAGAACCCGGCGTACCTGATCGCAGCGGCGACGATCGTCACGATCGAGGCTCGCCACTCAGGCGCCATCGGCCTGATCAACAAGGCAGGCGGCGGCATCGCCCCGAGCGGCCCGTTCGACAAGCCCCTCGGCGCGACGGCGATCCTCACCGCCGTCACGGGCACGGGCTTCATCGTCTGACGCGAGCAGCCCGGATGCGAGCGAGCCCGTGATCGAAGCGGGCTCGCTCCCTCTCGCCCCCGCTAGGTCCGCGCGCGCTCGAGCACGCGGATGTCGTGAGCGATCCCCTCTGGAGTCGCCTCATCCGCCGGGAAGCCGACGCGCTCGAAGCCCGAGCGGTCGATCAGGAGGATGTAGGCCGAGTGATTCTCGACGGTGCCGTCCTCCGGAGCGATCGCGTAGTCCTTCCAGACGACCCGCTCGAGGTAGGACCGCGGGCCGTTGAGGAAGCTCATCCGCCCGCTCATCCCCTGTTCGGCGAGGAACTTCCGCCGGTTGGCGCGCGTGTCCTGTGAGGGGTCGACACTGACGCCGATCGCGACCACGCCGGCGCCGTCCCGGGGCAGCTCGTTGAGCGCGCCCTTGATGTCCTGGACCATCAGCGGGCAGGCGTCGTGGCAGAGCGAGTGGATGAAGGTCAGCGCGATCACGTGGCCGCGATATCGCGCGAGCGCTATCCGATGCCCGTATTGGTCGGTGAGCGAGAAGTTCGCGGCGCGCAGGCCGGCGGGAAGCGCGGGTCCGTCGAACGCGCTCGCCGGCGCCGTCACGCTCTGGCCCTGTGGCCCGTCCAAGAGCACAAAGCAGAATGCCGCCACCAGCGCCACGAGCAGGACGAGCAGGAAACGCTGAGCCGGCGAGCTACCGAACATCGGCGTCGATTCTCGCACTTGCCGGCCCGCGAGGGCGCCGGTGGTCAACGCCCGAGGTCCCGGGCGGCGGTCGCACCGGCACGCGGCGCGATCGGCCGGACGCGAGAATGTCGTCGCATGACGAAAGCGTCGGCGCTGGCCGATTTCCTGCGTCCGGCGATCCGGAGCGAGCGGGTGCTGGCCGCGATCGCATCGGTGCCCCGTGAGCGATTCGTCCCCGCCGGCGATCGTGACCGCGCCTACGAGAATGTCGCGCTCCCGATCGGGTCCGGACAGACGATCTCGCAGCCGCTCGTGGTCGCACGCATGCTCGAGCTGCTAGAGCTCCGCGAGAGCGACCGGGTACTCGACGTCGGCACCGGGTCCGGGTACCACGCGGCGCTGCTCGCGCTGCTCGCCGGCGAGGTCTGGACGATCGAGCGCCACGACGAGCTCAGCGCCGAGGCCGAGCTGACGATCCGCGGTCTCGGGATCGAGAACGTCGCCTTCGCGATCGGAGACGGGTCGCACGGCCTGCCGGACCACGCCCCGTTCGATGCGATCAACGTCGCCGCCGCGACCGGCGCGAGCGTGCCGGAAGCGCTGCAGGATCAGCTCGGTCGGAGCGGACGGCTCGTCGCCCCGGTGGGAGTCGACGGGCAGCACCTGACGCTGATCAGGCGGCTGGGCGCGCGGCTCGAGGCGACGACGCTCGAGCCCGTGCGATTCGTGCCGCTGATCGTGCGCGACGAATGACCGCGGCCGCCGCTAACGTCCTCGCGATGCGCCTCATGCATGCCCACGAGGTCGGCGCCGCCGGCATGATCGAGCTCGACGAGGACCTGCTGATCCATGCCGAGAACGCCGACGTCCTGCCCAAGCTGCCGGACGCGAGCTTTGACCTCATCTACATCGACCCGCCGTTCAACACCGGCCACGTCCAGCGCAAGCGCACGGTGTCCACCGAGCACGACGAGGCGGGACAACGCGTCGGGTTCGGGGGACGCCGCTACCGGACGCGCCTGCTGACCGACCTGAGCTTCGACGACGACCGGCGCGAGTACCTGGACTTCATCGTCCCCCGCCTCGAGCACGCTCGCCGGCTGCTTGCGGTGCATGGAACGCTCTATCTCCACCTCGACTACCGCGAGGCGCACTACTGCAAGCTCGCGCTCGACGAGATCTTCGGACGCGACTGCTTCCTGAACGAGATCGTGTGGGCATACGACTACGGCGGGAAGCCAAAGCGACGGTGGCCGGCGAAGCACGACACGATCCTGGTCTATGTTCGCACTGCGGGCCGCCACCACTTCGACTCAGAAGCGGTCGAGCGCGAGCCATACATGGCGCCGGGGCTCGTCACGCCCGAGAAGGCTCGCCGGGGGAAGATGCCGGTCGACACCTGGTGGCACACGATCGTCCCGACCAACGGCAAGGAGAAGACCGGCTACCCGACGCAGAAGCCCGAGGGAGTCGTGCGCCGCATCGTCGCGGCGTCATCGCGCGAGCGCGGCTGGTGCCTCGACTTCTTCGCCGGATCTGGGACGCTCGGCGCCGTATGCGCAGCGCTCGACCGACGCTACGTGCTCGTCGACCACAGCCCTAGCGCGATCGCGATCGCCACGCGGCGGCTGGCCGGCGATGTGCTCGCCGCGTCGTCGGGCTAGACGAAAGCGATCCCGGTCGGATCGTCGCCGAGGCCGATGTCGGTCGAGTCGATCACGGTGTTGCTCGAGGTGTCGATCACCGCCAGCGAGCTGGAGGTGTTGCACGCCACCCAGATGTTGCCTTCGGGGCTGAGCGCGATCGCGGTCGGGGTGTGGTTGAGCTGGCCGCTGCTCGAGCCGCCGAGCGCGATCGTCGTCGTGACGCTCGGCGAGGCGGTGTCGATCACCGAGACGGTGTCGTCGTTGGCGTTGGTCACGTACGCACTCGAGCCATCGGCCGTGAACGCCGTGTTCCACGGCGTCTTGCCGACCGCGACCCGGCCGACCGCGCGCAGCGACGAGGTGTCCAGCACGACGACCTCGTCGTGCTCGGAATCAGTCACGTAGGCCTGCGTGCCATCGGGCGTGACCGCCACTCCGTGCGGGTGGCGCAGCTCCGCGCGCGCCTTGCTGACGCTGCCGTTCGAGGTCTTGATCGCGTAGACGCCGTCGGCACAGGTCACGAACACAAGCGAGCCGTCAGGCGAGACGGTGACCACCTGCGGTCCCTCGCCGACCGTGATCGTTCCCTTCACGGACTGACTCGCCACATCGATGACCGAAACGGTCTCGGAGCCACCCCGGCCCGTATTCGGCCCGGTGTTGGCGACGTAGGCGGTGGTGCCGTCCGGCGTGATCGCGATCCCGTGCGGATAGATCCCGACCACGACCGTGGCGGTGACCTCGTTGGTCGCGGTGCTGATCACCGACACGATGTTGGTACCCGAGTCGGTCACCCAGACCTCGGTGCCGTCGGGCGTCGCGGCGACCGCATATGGGTTCGTGAACCCGCTGGTGATCGCCGAGGACAGCGCGTACGTCGAGGCATCGAAGATCCCGACGTTGCCGCCGACGATCCCGGGAACGTACGCGAACGCCGCGCTCGAGCCGGTGTTCACGGCCTTGTTCTCGACCGCCGCGATCTTCGCCAGGTACACCTTGTCGGTGGACCCCTGCTTGAAGTCGGCGGCGTGCGTCGTCCGGTTCTCGATGAAGCGACTGGGCGTGGCCGGAAGCGCGCTCCTCCCCCGCTTGGCGAGCTGGGAGTGCCGCTGCGGCTTCCACGGCACCCCCGGCCGCGAAGTCTCCTGAACCGGCGGCGTCTGGCTGGCGCCGGGGATCGTCGCGACCGGCAGCGTCTCGACCTCCGTCTCCGCCTGCCAGAACTCATCGATCGTCGACGGCAGGTGCGGCGGGAACGTCGACGCGCGCCCGTTCGAGAAGCCGAGCGCCGAGGTCAGGTCGCCGAACGTCTGGCGACGCCAGGCGGTGATGTTCGACTCCTTCACGCCGGTCAGCTGCTCGAGGAACTGGAGCACCGAGGTGTGGTCGAACTGCTCGGTGGCGACGTAGCCGCCAACAGTCCAAGGCGAGACGATGAAGCACGGCACCCGGACGCCGGCGCCGATCGGCCAATTCGGCTGGCCCGAGGCCTGGACGAACTCGCCGGACGTGCCGGCCGGCGGCAACGGCGGCACGACGTGGTCGAACAGGCCGTCGTTCTCGTCGTAGTTGACGATGAATACGGTCTTCGACCAGAGATCCCTGTTCTCGGCCACCGCGTTCAGCTTCGAGGCGAGGAAGTTCGCCCCCGACGCCGGTAGGTAGGCCGGGTGCTCGCTCTGGCCCGAGGTCGGGAGGATCCACGAAACGGTCGGAAGCTTGTCGTGCTTCGCGTCCCACTCGAACCGGTCGGGCGGGTAGATCGTCAGGGCGCCCTCGTACAGCGGCGAGCCAGGGGTCGCGTTCTGGTAGGCCGCGAACCACTCGAGCGGGTTCGTCCCGTAGTCGTCCTCCTCCTGGTAGACGCGCCAGCTGATTCCGGCTTTCGTCAGGCGCTCGGGGTAGGTCGTCCAGGTGTAGGGCTCGTGGGTATAGGGGCTCGGCACCACGTTCGAGATGATCGGGCCGCCGCCCGTGCCGAGCGGGTCGATCATGCCTGTCATCAGGTACATGCGGTTGGGCCAGGTCGGTCCGAGCAGCGAGCAGTGGTAGGCGTCGCAGAGCGTGAACGTCTCGGCCAGGGCGTAGTGGAACGGGATGTCCTGACGCTCGTAGTAGCCCATCGTGTACCAGTAGTGCGCGGCACCGTCGGAGATGTAGTGGGTGGGGACCCAGTCGTTGTTCAGGGCGGTGGTCGGCGCGCCGGGCGTTCCGCTCACGGTGATGTTCAGCGACTCGTGCTGGTAGGTCCAGGCGTGCGAGGTCGACGGGATCGCCTGCGAGCTGGTGCTCAGCGTGTCGAGGTGCCACGGCAGCAAGTAGCCATCGGGGTTGTACGGGTCCTGCTGGTAGAAGATCGACTTGCCGTTCGACTGGACCAGGGCGTTCGGGTCGCCGAAGCCACGCACGCCGGCGAGCGTCCCGAAGTAGTGATCGAACGAGCGGTTCTCCTGCATGTGGACGACGACGTGCTTGACCTCCCTGAGCGAGCCCCTGCGCGGGCCCTCGGCCGCGGCCCGGGCGAGCGCCGGCGGCAATAGCGACGAGGCGAGCGCCCCGGCGGCGGCGGAGGACAACAGGCGGCGACGGGTAACCTCGGGCATAGGAGGGCTCCATTCCGGACGGACGTCGAAGCCGCGATCCTAAGTTGCATCTGGGGCCGCTGGTGTTACCAGGATGCAGCGCCCGTGTGACCGACGCGTGGCCGACGCGACGGCCGGCGCCTATGCGGCCTGCGTCTCGCGCTCCGGGGTCGAGCTTTCTGGTGCCGGGGTGGTCGAGCCCTCGGCCGTGGAGATGGTCTGCTCCATCCGCTCCTCATACGCGGCGCGAGCGGCGTGATCGGGGTTGGCCAGGACCTGATCGCCCTTGAGCAGCCGCCCGACCAGATCCGCCACGACGGTCGGCACGACCGCCTTGGAGCGCATCAGCAAGCCGATCGATTTCGGCACGTAAACCTCGTAGCGAGGTCTCTGCAGTGCCTCGACGATCGCGTCGGCGACGTCTTCTGGCTCGACCGACTTGAATCCGCGCATCTCGGGCAGGCCGGAGCCGAGCTCCGTGTTGACCACGACGGGCATCACCACGCTCACGTCGATCCCGGAGTCGCGCACCTCGCCACGGATCGCCTCGCTGAGGCCGACGACCGCATGCTTCGTCGCGCAGTACGTGGCGCCACCGGGAACCCCCGCCTTACCTGCCGTCGAGGCGATGTTGACGAGATGACCGGCCCCGCGCTCGGAGAAGCGCTCGATCGCGAGCTTGGAGCCGAAGATCACACCGTGGAGATTGATGTCGATCAACCGCGCGGCGGTGGCGTCGGTCTCCTCGACGAAGGGGCCGATCGGCATGATCCCGGCGTTGTTGATCAGGACGTCGAGACCCCCGAGGCGCTCCTCCACCTGATCGAGGAAGTAGGCAAAGCTGGCTCGGTCGGTGACGTCGAGCGGCAGCCCTACGGTCCCGGCTCCAAGCTGCTCGGCGGTGTGCTCGGCGAGGGCCGCGTCGATATCGCCGATCGCGATCCGCGCGCCTTCGTCGATCAGGGCTCGCGCTGTGGCTCGACCGATGCCGCGGCCGCCTCCGGTGATCGCTACGACCCGTCCGGCGAGCGATCGTGGGGTTCTTGCCATGGTCTCATTTCCTCCTGTTGTCGCGGTGGCGTACAGGACCGTACAGATCCTCGCCGCGCGCTGTGCGTTTTCGACTAACGGGTGATCCGAGCCGCGGTCCGCGGCCGAGGCCGGCTAGGGCCCCCCGTGGTGGCCGCTAGCCACCACTGCCGGTTCCCGCCGCCGCTGCCAGGGCCGCCGTCGCCGACTGAGGAGCCGGCGGGGCCGCCGAAGCTGCCGGGGCCAGGGCCATCGGCGGAGCCGTCGCCCGAGCCATCGCCCGGGGTGGAGCCATCACCCGATCCGGAGCCATAGCCGCCGCCACCCGAGCCGTAACCGCCCCAGCCGCCGCCACTGCCGGAGCCGCCGCCATAGCCGCCGCCGTTGCCGGAGCCGCCGCCGTTGCCGGAGCCGCCGCCACTGCCGGTACCGCCCCCGGGCCCGCTGCCGTAGCCGCCGCCACCCGAGCCGCTGCCCGAGCCCTGGCCACCGCTGCCATAGCCGCTGCTGCCGGCTGAGCCGGAGCCGCCCGTGGCGGTGCCGGAGCCGGATCCCGACCTACCGCTGGCGATCGAGACCGTGGGCGAGCTGCTGCCGGCTGAGCTGGAGCCGCCCGTGGCGGAACCTGAGCCGCCAGTGGACGTCGTCGCTCGGCCGGATGCCGCCAGAGCCGGAGCACCTGCGGCTGCTCCCGTCGATCCGCCGCCGTCACCTTGGCTCGTGGACGATGTGCCGGAGACACCTACCGGCGTGCCCGCAACAACCGGCGAAACCGGGACCGGCTGAGCTGCGACCACACCGGTCGCAGTAGGCAAGACCGGTGCCGTCGGAGCCACCACCGACGGCGAGCCGTCCGGCGCCCCAACGGCGGTTTGCGGGACGCCGGTACCCCACGACAGTACCTTTCCACGCGGCGATACCGGGCTGAGCAGACTGTTCAGCTGCCCAGTCAGGGAGTGAACCAGGGCCCTCGTGGACGCGGTCTCGGGACCGCGCCACAAGCTGGCGCCAGCCCCAGTCGCCGCAGCGCTCGCTGTTCGCCCCACGCCCGAGCTCGTTTCGAAGGGCGCTCTCAAGCTCAGCCTGCCGGTGCCCTCGCCAAGATGCCGGATCGAGCCGGGTAGCCGCAAGTCGTGCACGACAAGAATGCCGGTGGTGCCAACGGCGGCGAGCATCGCGGCGATCAGGGCCTTGCCGGCGACGCCCTTCAACACCGAGCTGGTGCCCAGCAGCCCGCCACCGGCCAGTCCGGCGCCGGCGACGGCGCCGCCGGCGGTCACGCCGAGAACCGCCTCTCTGAGCGCGATCGTCGGCACCACAGGCAGGATCACCGCGATCCGTCGACGCTGTGACTCAACCGCACGGCGGTACTCGCGGCAGCCCTGACATTCGCGCAGGTGCCGTCGCAGCGTCGTCCGGCGCAGCGCGCCGCCGCGCATCGTGGCGAGCTGCTCGCGGATCTCGTCGCAGTCCGTGTCGCGGGCCGCCCGGCTGGCGAGCAGCGATTCGCGCGCCTGATAGACGAGCGCCTTCACCTTCCCGCTGGGTACTCCGATTACAGATCCGATCTCGTCGTGGCTGAGGGCCCCCATCTCCGCGAGCACCAGCGCCGCGCGCTGGTCGTCGGGCAGATGGTTGATGTCCAGGACCAGATCGCGGAGGTCCTGGCGACGCTGGACCTGAGCCGCTAGACCGTCGGTCGCCGGCTCCTCGAACTCGAGCGCGGTCTCGCGACGAGCGCGGAGGATCGTGAGGCAGCGGTTTCTGGCGATCGTGAACAGCCAGGCCCGGAGCTGGATCGGCTTCCTCGACGAGATGAGATCCCTGTAGGCGGCGAGGAACGTGTGCTGCACGGCATCTTCGGCTTCGTCGGCGCCGCCGAGCATGTGCCGGCAGAACGACAGGATCGCCCGGTGATGCCGGTCGTAAAGAGCCTCGAACGCGTTCGCGTTCCCATCTCTGATAAGCGCCACCAGACGATCGTCCGACAGCAGCCGCAATAGCCCCGGCGACGCAAAGCTAGCAGCCCCTGCCGGTGCCACCCGCGGCACCGCGCTTGCTTCCATGTTTTCATTATGCCGCTTTCTGGGTCCAAAAATCTACCCCGAACCGTAGGCTCTGTGATCGGACCGCGATTTA
>Ga0302326_10032518_pt1 | contig 10390 bp, 10 predicted proteins | sample Palsa_T0_3_FD_202264 | JGI IMG/M metagenome (GOLD analysis project Ga0302326, IMG submission 202264) | Peat permafrost microbial communities from Stordalen Mire near Abisko, Sweden - Palsa_T0_3 | ecosystem: Environmental > Terrestrial > Soil > Palsa > Peat permafrost | place: Sweden: Abisko... | reverse complement strand
CGTTTGGGCGCGCAGACGGTGAGGATCGCAGGGGTTGTGCCCGATGGGTCACTGGCGCTGCCGGGAAAGGTGGACGTGTGGCTGCTGGAACCCGATGCCGACAAGGATTCAAGAAGCGCAGGGTATGTTGTGGCTCACTTATCGGCTGCGGGTGCGGCCGAAATGTGGACCTCGCACGTGCATATCTCTGCCAACGAGCCCGATGATTCAGAAGACGATCTGCTGGGCGTTTCCCTCGAAGAGTGGAAGCCGGCGCCTGGAAGCCTTTACCTGTTTGCCCTCTTTCTGGCTTTGCTGTCACTGCCTGCCATCACATCCGTGTCGCTGGGCGAATACAGCGGAACTCCGCAAAGGACTTCGTTGGTCAGGAGGCTCTATCGCTGGAGCTTTTTGAGCACCAAGATCGCGCTGCTGCTGCCGATCATCTATTTTGTTTCCATCGACATGGCCTATGGATGCACAACGCTGATCCGGGAGCGGGCAGTGTATATCCAGTTGGTCTCCTGCTTTGCAATGTGCCTTTTTGGCCTGCGCTGGGTGCTCAAAGACCAGCGGCAACGATGCCCTGTGTGCATGCAGTGCGTGACGCATCCGGCCCAGGTTGGGCAGGCGTCCAGAACTTTCCTGGACTGGAACGGGACGGAGATGATGTGTATGGGCGGGCATACGCTGCTGCATGTGCCGAGCCTGCCCACCAGTTGGTTCGGGACCCAACGGTGGATGTACCTGGACACCTCATGGGGGTTCCTGTTTGCGGGATCAACGCGGCCTATTCCGTAACAAACTCATTTAAATCTGCAACATCACTCGCCTGCCAACTGCTCCAACAGGGTGTCGAAGTCTTCCAACCGGGCGTACTCGATGATGACTTTGCCGCGACCGTTGTGGTCTTCAATGTGGACTTTGAGGCCGAGGGAGCGCTGTAGACGCTCCTGGACGGCGCGTACGTTGGGATCAACGGGCGCCTCGGGCTTGGGATCCTTTTTGCCGGCCCTTTCAGGATGCAGCAGGCCTTGGACGTAGGTCTCTGTTTGGCGAACAGATAGCGAAAGTCTTAGGATGCGCTGGGCGGCCTTCTCGATGTCTTCAGCATGGTCGAAGGCCAGAAGGGTGCGGGCGTGGCCGAAGGTGAGTTCGCCGGCCTCGACACGGGTCTGGACTGTAACTGGAAGACGGAGCAACCGGAGGAAGTTGGCGACAGATGCGCGGTCTTTGCCGGTGCGGGTGGCCATCTGCTCCTGGGTCATATGGAACTCGCGTGAGAGGCGATCGAAGGCGCGAGCCTGCTCCATGGGGTTGAGGTCGGTCCGCTGTAGATTTTCGACGATGGTGATCTCCATCGCCTGCTCGTCGGATACCTGGCGAAGGATGGCGGGTATGGTCGTCTTGCCGGCCAACTGCGAGGCGCGCCAACGGCGTTCGCCTGCGATGAGCTGGTAGCGGCCGGCGGCGAGCGGGCGGACGAGGATGGGCTGGACTACTCCGTTGGCGACGATAGAGGCGGCCAGTTCAGAAAGCTGGATTTCATTGAGCTGCGAGCGGGTCTGAAAGGGATTGCGATCGATCTGGTCGATCGGGATCTCGCGCGGCTTGCCGCCTTCAGCTTCGGGAACAACGGGATCGGTAGCTGGCACGCGCGGGAGCAGGGAGTCGAGACCTTTGCCGAGTGCGCGGCGTTTGATGTCGGGGGTTGCGATGGTCATGATTCCAATTCCTCAAATTACGGCGGATATTGCCGGAGATTCAATTCCTGTGCCGAGTATTTCGAGACCGGCACCGAGTTTAGCTTGCGGGGAGATCAGGAGTATGGCCAAAAGCGGACCTTGGCGCGGGCGGGAGCGGGCGGCTGGGCCAATGCTGCGGCTTTTCGCTCCAGGCTTCGCGGGCTTTCGATGCCGTTTCGGGCCAGATATTCGCCGGCCAGCTCGAAATAAGCTTCGGTTCCGCGGGAGCGAGGATCGTAAAGGGCTACAGGTTTGCCGTGACTAGGAGCCTCAGCCAGACGAACGTTGCGCGGAATGACGGTTTGAAAGAGGCGGTCACGGAAGTATTCACGCAGTGTGTCAGTGACCTGCTGGGCCAGATTGGTTCGGTCGTCGTACATGGTAAGCAGGACGCCCTCGATGGTAACAGTGGGGTTGACGGCTGCGCGGACTCGCTCGAGGGTGGAGATGAGCTCAGTGATGCCTTCAAGAGCGAAGTACTCCGCCTGCATGGGGACAATAAGGGTATCGGCCGCGCCCAGGACGTTGAGGGTGAGCAGATCGAGGGCTGGAGGGCAGTCGAGAACAATGAGGTCGAAACTTGGTTGGAGTGGAGCCAGGGCGTTGCGCAGGCGAAGCGCGCGGTCAGGTGCGGAGGCGAGTTCGATGTTGGCGCCGGTGAGGTTCTTGGAGCCGGGCAGGATGGAAAGAAGGGCGATCTGAGTGGGCAGAATGACCTGGTCGGCTTGGGCTTCGCCCATCAGGACATCGTAGATGGAGTGGCGGTTGTCGTCGCGCTGAAAGCCGAGGCCAGAAGTGGCGTTGGCCTGCGGGTCGCAGTCAACGAGGAGGATTTTCAGGCCTTCGAGGGCCAGGCAGGCGGCGAGGTTGATGGCGGTGGTAGTTTTGCCGACTCCGCCCTTTTGATTGACCACGCCGAGAATCTTGCCCATGGGAGACAAGAGTAAAGGTTGAGATGATTTGAGGGTAGGGACTTGCATTGTGGAGAACGGGGCGAAGCTGTGGAAAGCGTCGATGGCGGAGTTTGACGAGGGACGGTGAAGCAGTTGAGGGCGAAGGGTTTGCGTGGAAGGGGCAGAGGTGCGGGCTGAGGAGCGGTAAAAGAGGCCGTCGGTGGAAAACTCCCGGGATTCAAGGTGTAGTTTATATAGATTTGGTCGCCTGATTCTGAGTGGGATTGCGCACGATTAGGGACAGCCTTAGATTTGTTCCACGTGGAACGTTCCCGATATTCGCACCGGGCATCAAGCTGTTCCACGTGGAACAAAGGCGGCAAAGAAGCGATTGATCAAGGCTGGGAATCCGCTGTTGGCTGTGCCAACACCAGAAGTCGACTGTCGCTTCCCGGTAATGGGAGCGGTTCAAGCAAACTGTGTACCGCAACGGGTGATCCTCCCAGGTTCTTCAACTGGCCTTCCGTCGTCAACAATGCGAGCCAGCCACCGGATGCAATTAGACTCGTCGCGGCTTGTAGCGCATTTGGCATGCGATCGACGGCGCGGAGCGTGACGCAATCGAATTTGGAGGTCAGAGACTCGGCACGGGCGGAATGGACTTTGGCGGAAAGGCCGAGGGTGCGGACTGCTTCCTGAAGGAATGCGGCCTTTTTGCCCTGGGATTCGGCGAGTGTGACTGCAATCTCGGGGCGGCAGAGGGCGATCGGGATTCCAGGGAACCCGGCGCCGGAGCCGAAATCGAGCAGCGTGGTGATTCCGATAGGCAAGGCGCGAGCGCAGGCGATGGATTCTACAAAATGACGGGCGAGAATCCCGTCTTCATCGCGGATTGCGGTCAAGTTGGTGCGGGCATTCCAGCGGAGAAGCAGAACGCAATAGACTGCGAATTGAGTGACTGTCACTTCATCGAGAAGCTCCAGGCCTGCGCTTGCCAGGGAATCGTTGAGCCGCGAGGCTATAGACTGGGCGTGCCCATTCATAGTGCGCGACCAGAATTAGTGCTGGCAATCGGTGTCAAGTAGCAGAAAATAGGACTCATGAAGCGGCGACGGACTCGGCGACAGACGACTCGATCCGTCTCGGCTGCCACGCGCCGGCGGCCTGTACGAAGGCTGAGAAGATGGCTCGTGAGAGTGCGCTATGGGTGTAAGTCCGCTCCGGGTGCCACTGGACGCCGACGACAAAGTGGGAAGAAGAGTCAAGCTCGATTGCCTCGATCACTCCGTCGCGAGGCGAAACAGCACTTACCAGCAAATTGTCGCCCGGGACCTTGACGGCCTGGTGGTGGCTGGAATTGACCTGCGCCTCAGAATCTTCGCCTGGCACGAGGAGGGCAGCCAGCCTTGAGCCTGGCGAAATGCGCACAGGATGCGCGTCAAAGACGCTGCGGCCAGGGCTGTGATTCACCGGAGTCTTGAGGTCCTGAATGAGGGACCCGCTGCACCAGACATTCAGCGTCTGCGCGCCATGGCAGATGGCGAGGATGGGTTTGTGGAGGTTGAAGGCGTCCTGGAGCATGAGCTCGTCAACAGCTGCACGGGCGGCATCCGCCGCTCCGCACTCGGAGATAGGGGTTTCGCCATATCTTTGTGGATCAACATCATAGCCGCTGCCGGGGAGCAGGATTCCCTGCACTCCGCTGAGCAGGCGGGCGACCCGGTCTTGACGTTCGTGCAGCGGCACCACGATTGGGGTCACGCCGACTGAGTGCAGTGCGGCGAGATAAGGAGGCAACGAACGCTGGTTGTAGGCCGAATCGGTGCTCGTGGGTTCGGGAATGGCAATGTGCACAGACATGAGCAACCAGTGTAAGCCCAAATGGGAGGAATGCGAAAGAGCCATTTCTCCGACAGCATCGCCTGCGGCGCGGGGGGCGCCTCAGGCGAGAGAAACCTCGCTCTCAGCGTCGGCTCCTTCCGGCTGGCTGGACATTTGCTGGATGGCGGCGCGGAGCCTTTCCGTTAGTTCATCGGTCTGGCGAACGGTCATTCCCTTGGTGTTGATTGGCTCGCCTGCCGTTAGGGTCAGCTTTCCCGAATACAAATGGCGCGTGTGAACGGGAAGCAGATCGTAGACGCCGGAGAGGGCGATGGGCACCAGCGGAACCTGTGCTCGAATGGCCAGGTAAGCAGCGCCGGACAGGAAGCTTTGGAGTTCGCCGTTGGGGGTGCGGCCGCCTTCGGGGAAGACAAACAGAGGCATTCCGGAGCGCAAAGCCTTGACGCCCACACTGAGACTGGAGAGCGTCGCGCGTGGGTTGCGGGTGTCGATCGGAATTTGACCGGAACGATCTAAGTACCATCCTATGAATGCGATAGGCCACAACTCCTTCTTGGCCAGGATGCGAAACTGGAAGGGCAGACCGGCAAAGACGACGGGGGTATCCATATAGGAGGTGTGGTTGGCGGCATAAACAGCTACCGGGTGTTTGCGCAAGTTCTCGATGCCGCGCACATTGAGCGAACATCCGGTGAAGAAAACCACAGTGCGCGCCCAGAAGCGGGCGATGCGGTGTTGCGTGCGGCCATTCTTGTCGGCAACCGATACCAGTAGCGAAAGCGACCCGCAGACGACCGTGGCCACTGTCATCAGCGGGATGTGGAGGAGGTTGGTGCGCCAGCGGTATAGACGGGGCAGCGGATTGGGGCGCGCGCTCATGGTTGTGATCCGCTTTCGTGCAGGTCCCCCTCCTGGAGCAGGAGGAAGCGTGCTTCGCCGACCAAATAGACCGATCCGGAAACGACGATAATGCCATTATGTTGTTTATTTTGTGCTACTTGATCTTGAGCGAGCAATAGAGCATGGCGAACGGAATCGGCCGCCCTTGCCATGGTTCCGGTGGACTCTGCCGCAGCCAACAGGTCGGGGATCTCCGCGGCGCGAGCGGTATGGATGGGCGCTACGATCACCTGGTCAAAGAGAGGAAACAGTATCTGCGCCATTTCAACGAGCGGCTTGTCGCGCAGGCAACTGAAGATGAGGATGCGCGGCTTGCGATCGTCGGCGAGATTGGCATTCAGGCTGGCGCGCAGGGCCCAGGCTCCGGCAGGATTGTGGGCGACGTCGAGAACAAATTCGATGCCGGATTTCTGCAGGCGCTCGAGGCGCGCGGGCCAGCGAGTCTGGCGAATGCCATCGGCGATGGCTTCGGGCGTGGCGGGAAAACCGTGATAGGTAGCCAATTCAACCGCCGCGGCAATGGCCAGGGCAATGTTGCGGTGCTGGTGTGCGCCGGCAAGCGGGGAATCAACCTCAATGGCTGCGCCAAGCGCTTGAACTTGGTAAGGTCCGGCCGAAGCTGCGTCGATGAGCGGCATGTATTCGGCGGCGCTGACTCCCTTTACGGTTAGCTCGGTTGCCACCTCACCAAGAACCTGGTTGGCTTCAGGATGCTGCGGCAAAGTAATCAGGGTTCCGTTCCGGCGCAGGATTCCGGCCTTTTCACGCGTAATTGCGGCAATGGTAGTGCCGAGCCATTCGGTGTGGTCGAGCGAGATGTCGGTGATGACGGAGAGGAGCGGATCGACGATGTTGGTTGCGTCCAGGCGGCCGCCCATGCCTACTTCGAGCACGGCAATGTCGACTTGCGATTCGGCAAAGTGGAGGAGTGCCTGCGCGGTGAGAATTTCGAAGAAGCTGGGAAGTTGAGGAAAGCGGCCTTCAATGACCAGTTTCTGGGCGGCATCGTGGACTCGGAAATAGAGGGAGGCAAAGGCGTCGTCTGCGATCTCGACCCGATCCACACGAATACGCTCATTGACCCGGGCAAGATGGGGCGAAGTGTAGAGCCCGACGCGCTGGCCAGATGTGGTAAGGATGGAGGCCAGAGTGGCGGCCGTCGAGCCTTTACCGTTGGTTCCAGCAATGAGCACGGAGGGGAAGCGGCGGTGCGGATCGCCGAGCGCAGCCAGCAGGATGCGAATCTCGTTGAGCGAGAACTTGCGCCGTGGCTGGCCAGAACTCTGGTAGAGTTCCGGCACCATGGCATTCAGTTGTTCGACGGCCGCGGCGTAGGACATGGACAGTTCAGTATAGAAGGCGGACTGGCGGCTGTGTGAGGGAAGCAGCGGGGGACAAGGCTAATAACGCAATCAATGGCACAACAGCAACTGCAAAGCCTGACGCGCGTTTTGCAGGCAAAGACGCGCTTCGTCTTCGGAGAGCAGGCCCTGATGAACGGCTTTCTTGCCTGAATCGTTGACCTGATTGGCGACGCGGGGAAAGTCTGCGTCAATGCCTGTGAGCTGGAGGTTGTTGTTTACCTCGTGCAGCAGGTTTCCCAGAGTGGCTGCGTTGCGGTAGCGGGTGCGGACCAGACGGGTGAGCGATTCAGGAAGCTTTTGCTTGACGGCCTCTTCAAGCACTGAGCGGCACATGACAGCGCACGCGGTGAAGAGCCCGAAAAAGTAGCAGCGGGTGGCCTCGTCAAGGTAACGGTCGGCATCGTCCGAGCTCGGGGAGGCGACGACACACTCGCGCAGATGGGTAGCACGAAAGACAGCGGGCTCAACCAGTTCGAGCAGCTCGACGGCAATGGCGGCGCGCAGCAGGTCGTTCTGCTGGTTATCAAGCGCGCGCTGAATCTCCTGCCAGGCGGGCGTGGATAGGCCGTTGCCGGCGTGCTGGAGCCGTGTGAGGGAAGTGAGCCTCTGGCGGGCATGCTGGATAAAGCCCTGGCGCATCTCCTGCCCCAGATTGCGCCAGTCGGCCACAAAAGCTTCGGGGTCTTGTCGATAACGCGCCCAGAGCTCGTCGTAAACAATGCCGGGCAGCACGTAGCGTAGTTGCTCAAAGCGGCCGGTTGATGCAAGCTCTGAGATTGCCTCGCAAAACTCTCTTCCGGGCGCACCCTCTGACGACATCTGCAGCAGCTCATCTTCCAGCCGTGCAATGTCGATGGGCATCTCCACGACTCCTGCCGATTGGCTCATGGGTCTGAAATCAAGTCTAGGAGGGTTGCGCTTCGCCTGTGCAATTGAGTTACATGAGATTATTTTTGAATTCTGGAATGGGAAGATGCGGCAATGGTCTTCTTTGCCCCGGAAGGGCCCGCAAGGCCTCCCCACAAAGTCTCGAAAAAGGGCGCCTGTGGAGCACGTGGGTAGCGCAAGCCCTTGTTTCATGCGCGGATGGACGAAGTTTTCACATAACCCATGAGCTTTCAACAGGCCTATTTCGCTTGCCTGTGAAAGTCGTGGGAATTTGGGGAGGGGTGAAGATGTGCTGAGCCTTGTTTTCCAAAACTCCTGAATTGCACCGCCACGATTTGGAAAATCGTTCTCCGGGTCAAGTGGCTGCGCGTCAATCTCTTCGGAAGGATTTCCACTTTTCCAGCCTGAACTACGGGGACTACTGTCTATTTCTTTAATCTACCTATCCTTTTCCTACCCACCGTCGCCCAACGCAAAAGGGGTTGTGGAGCATGGCTTCAACCGGCCTTCTGGGCCAGCTGAGACGGATGCCGGCGAGGTGTTGAATGAAAGGCAAAGAGGCGTCCGGGCGTGGATTCCAGAAAACTGTCTTCTTTTCCACCCACAGATTGAGGCGGAACGTGAATACAATCAAAACAGGACGCGAGACAGACCCTTCCGCCAGGCCGCAATGTGTTGTAGAGTGGGGCCAAGCAGGGAATGTGCTTCTCGGTTGAGGGTAAAGCTATGCCGATCATGGAAACGGAAGTGGACAAGCCGGCCATACAGGGGTCATCGATGGAGATTACGGTAAGCCGCCAGGAGTTGGTGAAGGAACTCACCGCGACGCAGAGTGTGGTGGAGCGCAAGACCACCATTCCGATTCTGTCCAATTTTTTGATTGAGGCGGATGGCGACCGGCTGAATATCACGGCGACCGACCTTGACCAGGCGATCCGCACCAGCGCCGCGGTGAAGGTGAAGAAGCCCGGGGCGTGCACAATTCCGGCGCGGAAGCTGTACGACTACATCAAGCTGCTGCCCGATGGCGACATCTCGATTAAACTGCTCGACAACCACTGGGTGCAGATCCGGAGTGGGCGGTCGAACACCAAGATGGTGGGTATGGCGCGGGCTAACTACCCTCAAGTTCCCGAGTTCCCTTCCGTGGCGGCGACGAGCATCTCCACGCTGGCGCTGAAGACGCTGATTGCACGAACGATTTTTGCCATCTCGAACGAGGAGTCGCGCTACACGCTGAATGGCGCGCTGCTGGTGATCAAGGCGGAATCGCTGGCCATGGTGGCTACGGATGGGCACCGACTTTCGTACGTCGAGAAGCCGAACGAGCTGCTGGAGGGCATCAGCGGCGAGAAGCGAGTCTTGATTCCGCGCAAGGCTTTGCAGGAGCTGCAGCAGTTGCTGGGCACAACGGAAGCCGAGAAGGTGGAGTTTGCCGACGACGAGCATACGCTGTTCTTCCGCGTGGGACACCGCACGCTCAGCACGCGCAAGCTTTCGGGTCAGTTCCCCAATTTTGAGGCGGTGATGCCGCGGGACAACACCAAGTTCGCGGTGGTGCGGTCGAGCGAACTCTCGGCTGCTATTCAACGCGTGGCCCAGTTTGCCGACGAGCGGTCCGGGGCCATCAAGCTGCGCCTGGAAGGCAATGAGTTGAAGATCAGTTCGAGCTCAACGGAGTCCGGCGAGAGCGAAGACACCATCGACACGCCCTACTCGAGCGATCCAATCATGGTGGGGTTCAACTCCGTCTACATTCTGGACTTCCTGAAGGCGCTGGGCAATGAAGGCGAAGTGCGCCTCGAGTTCAAAGACTCCCAGAGTGCGGGTCAGATGCGGCCGGAAGATCCGGATGCGGAGTACAAGTACCGCTATGTCCTGATGCCGATGAGAATCTGAAAAAGCAGGGAATAGGGAATAGAAAACGGCCCGGCAGCGATGCTGGGCCGTTTTGTTCTTTGGGTTCCCTATTTCGCTAAAATTCGACATTACTTGACAATGTTATACAATGACACGGTATGCGCACAGCCAAGACAATTTCCATTACATTGCCGCCGGAACTCTTGGAAAAGGCGCAGGCGATTGCCGCGCGCGAGCACAGAACCATGAGCGAACTGTTCCGTGAAGCGCTCAGGCGCTATAAGTCCGCCGACCCAGAGTGGGAAGCGCTGCTTCGAGAAACCCGCGGCATCGGCAAAGAGCTTGGGATTACCTCAGAAGACGATGTGGAGCGCATGTCTGATGAGTGGCGTCAAGAACGGCGTCTGGCCTCACAACGCTGATGCGCGTCGTCGCGGATACCAACGTTCTGATCTCCGCTCTCATGTTCGCAGGGGTTCCTGGCTTATTCCTCGATCTCGCCTTGAGCGGAGCATTCACGCTCATCACATCCGAGCCGCTTTTGGATGAGCTCCATGAAAAACTGCGCGGAAAATTCTCAATATCTCAAAGCACTACGCAAAAGATCATGGATGACTTGAGCCACCGTGCGTATGTTGTCCATCCGGAGGTTGTGCTGGATGCTGTTCCTGATGACCCGGATGACAACCGCGTGTTGGAATGCGCTGTCAAAGGCGAGGCTGAATTTATTGTCAGCGGCGACAAGCATCTGCTGCGGCTTGGCTCTTATGAAGGCATAGTAATCGTCACGGTCCGGCAGTTTCTTCAAACTGCCAGATTCCAGGTGGGCTGATTCCTTGCCTATGTTTTACCAGGCCAACGTGACTTTGACGGTCTCCCAGCCTTCGCCGGGGGGGAAGTGAATTGTCAGCTCCTGGTG
>Ga0302326_10032517_pt1 | contig 10390 bp, 9 predicted proteins | sample Palsa_T0_3_FD_202264 | JGI IMG/M metagenome (GOLD analysis project Ga0302326, IMG submission 202264) | Peat permafrost microbial communities from Stordalen Mire near Abisko, Sweden - Palsa_T0_3 | ecosystem: Environmental > Terrestrial > Soil > Palsa > Peat permafrost | place: Sweden: Abisko... | reverse complement strand
ATGACCCGTCTCGGCCGTCGGCGGGTTTCGGTATGTTCTGCCGCGCCCAGAGTCGCCGGGTACGCTTCAACGAGGAGAGACAGATGAGACAGACGATGGCCGTGATGGCCGCCGTCGCGGGACTGGCGTTGACCGCCCAAGCCGCGCTTGCCGCAACCGCGCCGACGGACTATTCGCAGACGGCGCTGAACATCATCCCGTCAGGTCAGGCCGATCCGGGCGAGACGCTGCTGCCCGGGGTGCTGCCCAACGACACGCAGGCCCAGATGTACAACGCGCTGACGCCGTTGTTCAACCACGTCACCAACGCCGACCTCACCACCGACTTCAAATCCGAGAAGTTCGGGACCGCGGGCCAGTGCCCGTGCAATCCCGAGCCGGTGCCGTACCCCGGCGTCACGATCATCCGTGACAAGTACGACGTCCCGCACATCACCGCCACCACACACGCCGGCGGCGTCTGGGCGTCGGGTTGGATCGCCGCTGAGGATCGCGGCCTGCTGCTCTCCGAGGCCCGCTATGACTCGCTGGTGGCGGCGATCGGCGCGCCCGGCCTGAGCGCGATCGGCCTGGTCGAGAACCTCGACACCTTCGCGCCGTCGGCCCAGACCGAGCGGGTCGTCAGCCGCCAGACTCAGGTGCTGCTGAAGGCCGGGCCTGAGGGGCGCGACGTGCTCCGCGACATCGACACGTTCGTGCAGGGGATCAACGCGTACAACGCGATCCACGACCCGACCGAGGCGAAGTTCACGCGCAACGACATCCACGCGTTCAACGCGCTCAAGGACCAGTTCTTCGGCGAGGGCGGCGGCAACCAAGCCCAGAACTCCGAGTTCCTCTCGGGACTGGAGCGCCGGCTCGGCTCCAAGAAGGGCTACAGCGTGTTCGACGACCTGCGCCAGAACCTCAACGCCGGCAGCCCGACGACCGTCGACGGCACGTTCAACTACAACCACGATCCGTCCAAGCCAGGTTCGCCAGGGAGCGTGCTGCTCAAGCCCGGCAGCTATCACTCGGTCACCTACGCCACGAGCAAGGTCACCGGCGACCTCGGCTCGCTCGAGCCGCGGCCCCACGCCTCCAATGAGCTGATGGTCGAGGCCAAGTACTCGTCGACCGGCCACCCGCTGCTCGTCGGCGGGCCGCAGGTCGGCTACTTCTACCCCGGCCTGACCTACGAGATCGACATGCACGCGCCGGGCCTGGACTGGCGCGGGGCGACGTCGGCGCCATTCCCCGGCTACATGCTGATCGGCCGGGGTCCGGACTTCGCGACGACGCTGACGTCCGCGGGCGCCGATGACACCGATCAGTTCGCCGAGACCCTGTGCGGCGGCTCGAAGACCAAATACATCTACGACGGCAAGTGCCGCTCGATGCAGCGGTTCGACGCCGGCACGGTCACGACGTCGAAGGGCACATCGTTTGCGGTCAACTTCTGGACGACGGTCAACGGGCCGGTGATCGGCTATGCGACCTCCGGCGGCAAGCCCGTGGCGATCACCTCCAAGCGCGCCAGCTACGGCAAGGACGTGCTCGACCTGCTGTTCAACCGCCGCCTGTCCGACGGCCAGGTGCACAGCCCGCAGTCGTTCATCAAGGCAGCGGCGCTGACCCCGCAGACGTTCAACTCGTTCTACGTCGACTCCAAGCACGTCGCCGAGATCACCACGGGCCTGCTGCCGCAACGCGCCAAGAACACCGACCCGAGCCTGCCGACGGTCGGCAACGGCAAGTACGAGTGGCGCGGGTATCTGTCGGTGGCGGGTCATCCGCAGGGCGTGGACCCCAGCCACACGCCGGTCAAGGGCACGATGGTCAACTGGAACAACGTGTCCGCACACGGCTTCGGCTCGGCACCGGACGCGTTCGGCGGCAACGGATCGGTCGCGCGGGTGTCGCTGCTGAACCGGGCGCTCACGCAGCAGCGCGGCAAGAACGGGAAGTGGACGCTGGCGGGCGTTGCCTCGGCAATGAACACCGCCGCCACCCAGAACGTGCTCGCGGTCGAAACCGTGCCACTGCTGGCTCGGGTGCTCAAGGGCTCCACGGCTCCCAACCGTCAGGCGTCGCAGATGCTGTCGGTACTCGTCGCCTGGAGCCGGCATGGCGGCAACCTGCTGCCCAACAGCAAGGGGCAGATCGCCAACCCGGGCGCAGCGGTGATGAACGTCGCCTGGACCAAGCTCGCCAACGCGTTCATGCGACCGGTGCTCGGCCCGCAGCTGAACCAGCTCAACGACCTGTTCTCACGGTTCGACGGCCCGCTCGCGGGCCAGTACAACGGCTGGTACCAGTACTTCGATCGCGACATCGAGAAGCTGCTAAAGATCAAGCAGCCCCAGCCATTCGCCAACAACTACTGCGGCGCCGGAAACCTGAAGCGCTGCCAGGCGTCACTCTGGGGCGCGCTCGCCGCGGCCGGCAAGCAACTGACCAAGAAGTACGGGACGTCGAACCCGAGCGCCTGGCACGCCAGCGCGAAGTCGATCCAGGTCAACTTCGTGCCGTTGCCGCTGATCTCAATGCAGTACACCAACCGGCCGAGCGGGATCCAGCAGGTGATCTCGTTCAACCGCCACCGATGATCGGCGGATGAGCGGCGACGTACCGCTTCGGCGCCGCACCTGGATATCAAACGGGACGATATGTCTCGTTTGATATCCAGCTCCTCTGATGTCCTGACGATCGTGACCACCGAGGGCGACGCGCGGGCGCGGCTCAGCGCCCCCGACGGCGATCCCGTCGGCGCGCTGATGCTCGGCCACGGCGCCGGTGGCGGGGTCGACGCCCCGGACATCCGGACCGCCGCGCGGGCCGCGCTGGCGGCGGGCTGGGCGCTGGCGCTGGTCGAGCAGCCCTACCGGGTCGCGGGGCGGCGCTCGCCCGTCCCGGCGCCGCGGCTCGATGCGGCATGGGGTCAGGTGGCGGCGGCGCTGGGCGACAAAGATGGGCCGCTGCGCGGCTGTGCGCTGGTGACCGGCGGACGCTCGTCCGGCGCGCGGGTGGCGTGCCGGACGGCGGCCCAGACCGGCTCGATCGGCGTGTTGTGCCTGGCGTTCCCGCTGCAGCCGCCCGGGCGTGCGGGCGCGACCACGCGCGCCCCGAGCCGGCAATCAGAGCTTGACGGCGCTGGCGTGCCGGTGCTGGTGCTGCAAGGCCGCAGCGACCGCTTCGGCCTGCCGCGCGCCTCGCGGGCGCTGCATCGAGAGGTGGTGCGCGTCGACGGCGACCACGGGCTCAAACGCGACCACGCCGCGATCGCTGCCGCGATCACGCGGTGGCTCGGCTCGCTCCCGGCCTGAGCCGTCTGCGGCGGCGCGATCGCTCGCGCCGATCACTCGGCCGGCTCGGCGGCCCGGTCGCGCAGCACCGCGCCGAGGATCCCGTTGATGAACGCGGGCGCGCTCGAACCGCAGAACCGCTTGGCGGTCTCGACGGCCTCGTTGATCGCGCCTTCGGGCGGGATCGGCTCCTCGCCGGCGACGACGTCCGGATACAGCAGCTCCAGCAGCGCCACCCGCAGGATCGAGCGCTCCACCGGCGCGATCCGCTCCAACGACCAACCGCTCGCGTAGCGACCGATCAGCTCGTCGAGCTCGGGCTGGTGTTCGCGGACCTGCTCGGCGAGCGCGAACGTGAACCCGTGCACGTCCCGCGGCAGCGTCTCGCCCAGTGGCCGCCCGAGCAGGTCGCTCTGGTACAGCGCCCAGACTGCGGCGCGTCGCTGGTCGGTTCTGCGCATACGCTCGTGCTCAGCCGACCGTGATCAGCTGTTTGGGGACGGAGGTGAGGATCTCAGGCCCGTCGGAGGTGACGTACACGAGATCCTCGATCCGGATCCCGAACGCGCCCGGCACGTACACGCCCGGCTCGACCGTGACGACGTTGCCCTCCTCGATCGTCGAGTCGGATCGCTGCGACAGCCGCGGCGCCTCGTGGACCTCGATCCCGACCCCGTGCCCGAGGCCGTGTCCGAAGTGCTCGGCATGGCCGGCGGCGTCGATCACGGTGCGCGCCGCCGCATCGGCGTCACGGCCGCTGACGCCCGGCGCGACCGCCCGCAGGCCCGCCAGCTGCGCCTCGCGCACGACGTCGTAAGCGATCTGCTCCTGCTCGGACAGATCGCCGGTCGCGAATGTCCGGGTGCAGTCAGAGCAGTAGCCGTCGAGCTCGGCGCCCCAGTCGATCACGACCAACTGGCCGCGTTCGATCTGCACCTCACGCGGAGTCGCGTGCGGCAACGCGGCGTGGGCGCCGGACGCGACGATCGCGTCGAACGAGAGGCCCTGGGCGCCACGGCGGCGCATCCCGTCCTCCAGCGCCTGCGCGACCTCGCGCTCGGTCCGCCCCGCCAACCCCTGTTCCATGATCTCACGCACTGCCTCGTCGGCCAGTTCGGTGGCGGCGCGGATCCGTTCGAGCTCGCCGGGCTCCTTGATCGCCCGCAGGCGCTCGACCGGATCGCCGGCGGCGACCAGCGCCACGCGATCGGGCAGCCGCTCACGCAGCCGCGCGTTGGTGCGGACCGTCATCGCCCCGTCCTCGAACGCCAGCCGCGGCTGCCCGGCGGGCAGCACATCGGCGAGCCCCTCGAGCAGATCGGCGCGCTCGATCCGGCGTTGGAAACTCGGGTCGACCTCGACCGCCGACTGTTCCTGATAGCGGAAGTCGGTGAAGAACACGCGCGTCTCGGGCCCGATCAGCGCGGCGCCGTTGGAGCCCGTGTAACCCGTCAGGTAGCGCACGTTCAGCAACGATGTGACGAGCATCACGTCGGCCCCTGAACCATCGTCGATCTGATCCAGCTCGGCGACCAGCCGGTCCGCACGATCGGTCATTTGGACAGCTCCTCTCGCAGAATCGTCAGCCCGTCGCGGTATCCGTCCGGCCCCTTGCCGAACACGCGCCCGCAGCACAGGCCGTCCAACACCGAAACCTTGCGGAACTCCTCGCGCCCCTCGATGTCGGACAGATGGATCTCGACCGCCGGCAGCCGCGCCAGCTCGACCGCGTCGCGAATCGCGTAGGAATAATGCGTCCACGCCCCGGGGTTGAGCAACACCGCGTCAGCGAGCCCGTCGAGACCGTGCAGGTGCTCGACGAAGTCGCCCTCGTGATTGGTACTGAAGAAGCGCGTCACGAGCCCCATCTCGGCGGCCGTCTCGGAGATCCGCCGCTCCAGCTCGATCAGCGTCAGCGTCCCGTAGTGACCGGGGTCACGGCGGCCGAGCTGGTCAAGGTTGGCGCCGTGCATCACCTCGATCCGATTGCGAACGTCTGGCATCGGCCCGAACGCTAGCGGGCGAGCTCACGCACGGCCGTGATCAGCTCTCGCGGAGCGACCGTACAGCCGGTGCGGGCCTCGCCGGGCGCTGACAGCAGCACGAACGGGACCGGACCCTCGCCGACGCGCTTCTTGTCGCGGGCGGTCGCGACCACGACCGCGTCGGGGTCGACATCGTCCATCACGGTTGGGAGCCCGGAGCCACGCAACAGCTCGGCGACCTCATCGCGCAGATCGTCGGCGCCTGACAGCCGCAGCGCCGCCAGCAGCCCGAGCCCGACCGCCTCGCCGTGGCGGTAGCTGGCATAGCCGGTGACGGTCTCGATTGCGTGGCCGACCGTATGTCCGAGGTTGAGCGTCTGGCGCAGGCCGCCGTCACGCTCGTCGGCGGCGACGACGCGCAGCTTGGTGTGGGCGCAGGCGCAGATCACCTCGGGGTCGGCGGGCCTGGCGCCTCCACGGACTCGCTCCCAGAGCCAACCGCCGGCCAGCAGCGCGGTCTTGACGACCTCGGCGTAGCCGGCCGCCAGCTCTTCGGCCGGCAGCGAGACCAGCGTGTCGGTGTCGGAGATCACCGCCCGCGGTTGGTGGTAGACGCCGACGTAGTTCTTCGCCTCGGACAGGTCGACGCCGGTCTTGCCGCCGTAGGCGGAGTCGACCTGCGCGACGACCGTCGTCGGCACCTGGACGAACCGGACGCCGCGCTGGTAGGTCGCGGCGCAGAAGCCGGCGAGGTCTCCAACCACCCCGCCGCCCAGCGCGACCACGACATCGCTGCGCGTCATCCCCGCGCGCACCAGCTCCGACCAGACGATCTCGGCATGAGCGATCGTCTTGGACTGCTCGCCGGGCATGATCGCGATGCGGCCGTCCAGCGGCGTGATCCGGTCGCCATACAGCCGTCCCGAGTGGCCGTCGCAGACCAGGAACCGCCGGCCCCTGATCGTCGCCGGCCAGAACGCCGGTGCGGGTGGGTCAGAATCGATCCGCAGTAGCCCGGGACCGATGTAGGCCGGGTAGTCACCCGAGTCGCTGGTCGCCCACAGCATCCGCACGCCGGCCGGCACTCCCTCCAACGCGTCGAGCACGGCCCCCACACCCGCGTGCAATCGCTGCGGTACGACGACATCGGCGGCGCCTGCGTAGACCGGCTCGCGCTCCGCGTGCAGCCGTCGGAACGCGGTCCGGTCCGCCGCCAGCGGACGGGCGCTGTCCTCGCACCGCCGCCAGGCGGTATCGGCGTCGACGTCGATCCAGATCACCAGGTGCTGCTGGAGCGCACGACGGATCGCCTCGGAGCCGAGCGCGCCGCCGCCGAGCGCCACGAACCGCGGGCCATCGGCCTGTCGACCGTCCAACAGCTCGAGCGTCACCCGCTCCTCGGTCGCCCGGAACGAAGACTCCCCGTCGGCGGCGAAGATCTCCGCGATCGGTTTGCCGGCGCGGCGCTCGATCTCGGCGTCGGCGTCGGCCGCGACCCCGCCCGACGCCTGCGCGAACGCCTGCGCCGCGGTTGTCTTGCCGGCTCCCATGAAGCCGACCACCGCCACCGGCCGGTCACTCAGGCCGGCGACCACCCGATCCGCTCCCTGTAGGCGGCGACGGCCGCGCGGACGTCATCGACGTGGTCGCCGCCGAACTTGCGCCGATAGGCATCGGCGAGTACGAACGCGACCATCGCCTCGCCGACGACGCCCGCGGCCGGGACGGTGCACGAGTCGGTTCGCTCGCGCAGCGCCTCGGCCGGTTCGTGGGTCGCGATGTCGACCGACCGCAGCGGCTTGGTCAGCGTCGGCAGCGGCTTCATGAAGCCGCGCACGACCAACGGATCGCCGGTCGTCATCCCGCCCTCCAGCCCGCCCGCGCGGTTGGTCTCACGGTAATAGCCGCCCGGTCGCTGATCGGAGAAGAAGATCTCGTCGTGTGCGAGCGACCCCGGCAACCCGGCGACCTCGATCCCATCCCCGACCGCGACGCCCTTCAGCGCCTGGATCGACATCACCGCCTGGGCGAGCACGCCATCGAGCCGTTCACGCCACGAGACGTGCGAGCCCAGCCCTGGGACCAGCCCGAACGCGCGCACCTCGAACACCCCGCCGAGCGATTCGTTGGCCTTGCGCAGGCGGTTGATCTCGGCGACCATCGCGGTGCCGGCCTCGGCGTCCAGGCAGCGGACCGGCGACTCGTCGACGTGCTCGAAGTCGGCGGCGGTGAGGTCGTCACGGCGTGGCGCACCGACGCCCGTGATCTGGATCACGTGCGAGAACACCTGAACGCCGACGGCAGCGAGGAACGCCTTGCAGACCGCGCCACCGGCGACCCGCGCGGCCGTCTCACGGGCCGACGCCCGCTCGAGGATGTCGCGCACGTCGGTTAACCCGTACTTCTGAGTGCCGACGAGGTCGGCGTGGCCGGGCCGCGGCAGGTGGACCTCGGCGGTCTCCGCGTCGACCGGCCACGGGTTCATCCGCTCTTCCCAGTTGGCGTAGTCGCGATTGGCGACCTGCAGACAGATCGGTCCGCCGAGCGTTCGTCCGTGGCGGACGCCCGCGGTGACGGTCGCGCGGTCGGATTCGATCTTCATCCGGCCGCCGCGCCCGTGGCCGAGCTGACGGCGAGCCAGATCGCGGTCGAGGACGTCGCGATCCAGCGCCAGGCCGGCGGGCATGCCCTGGACGATGCAGGTGAGGCCGGGGCCGTGGGACTCCCCGGCTGTGATCAGCTCGAGCGCCATCGCGAGTTGCTCAGCTTAGGAGCCGTCGGCCTCGGAGGCCGTCTCGGCAGCGGGCTCGCCGCCCTCGGCCGGATGCTCCTGAGCGTCGATCCCCGGGATCCGGTGCCCGGACCCCTCACACCACGGGCAGACGACCTCGTGCTGGGTGCCGCCCAGGCTGGAAAGGACCTTGCCGGTGCCACGGCAGGCGGTGCACATCGTTGGGTCGCCGGTGCTCATCGCCGCCCACGATAGCTGTGGGCCGCTGACGCGGGCTCGCGGCCGTTTCAGCCGCGGGCAGCGGCGCGCATCACGGCGACCGGCGCCGGCTTGCCGGTGAACCGCTCGAAGCTCAACGCTCCCTGGCCGACGAGGATCTCGAGACCGTCGACGGTCGCGACCCCGCGCCGCGCGGCAGCGTCGATCAGGCGCGTGCCCGTCGGCGTGTAGACGAGGTCCACGACGCAGCCGTAATTGGCGAGTCGATCCGCGGTCAGCGGCAGCGTCCCGAACGGGTCGCCGCCGTCGAGGCCGACCGAGGTGCAGTTGACGACGATGTCGGCGCCGGGTAGCGGCTCGCCCGCCTGGAGCGCGGTCGCTCCGAGCTCATCGGCCAACGCCCGCGCCCGTGTCGGCGTCCGGTTCCAGATCAAGACGTCGCGAGCCCCCGCACCGGCCAGCGCCCACACAACCGCGCGGGCGCTGCCCCCCGCACCGAGCACGACGGCGGTCCGGCCGCGCGCGTCGAACGGAAGCGCCGCGATCAGCGCCGGCGCGTCGGTGTTGTCGGCGACGATCTCGCCGCCGGGCTCGAACGTGAGCGTGTTCGCGGCCCCGATCGCCGCGGCCCGCTCGGTCCGATCGGTCGCGAGCGCCAACGCGGCTGGCTTGTGCGGGATCGTCACGTTGGCGCCTCGGAACCCTGCCCGTCTCAGCGACGGTACGGTCTCGTCCAGCAGTTCCGGTGGTACCGGCAGCAGTTGGTAACGCCAGCCGTGGAGCCCGACCGCAATCAGTGCCGCGTTGTGCATCGCCGGCGAGCGGCTGTGCGCCACCGGCCACCCGAGCACCCCCAGCCGCACGCGCGCCTACTTATGGCAGGCGGTCGCGGCATCCGCGTTGACCGCGTTCTGGAACTGCGTGTAGTTGGCGAAGAACACGGTCTTGTCCGTGCAGTGCTTGGCGAAGAAGTACAGGTCGTTCGTGGTCGCGGGGTGCGCGGCCGCCTGCAGCGCCGACAGCCCGGGGCTGTTGATCGGGGTCGGCGGCAGCCCCGCGTGGTTTCGGGTGTTGTACGGCGAGCTCGAGTTCAGCTGTGCGTCGGTCAGCGGCTTGGTGTAGTTCCCGGTGGCGTAGCGCGTGGTCGCGTCCAGCTGCAACGGCATGTGGTTGCGCAGACGGTTGTAGATCACCGACGCAACCTTGTCGCGGTCGGACTGCGTGGCCGCCTCGCCCTCGATCAGCGACGCGACGATCAGCAGCTGATATGCGGTCAGATGCTCCGTGTGCTCGGCCTGCGTCAGCTGCAGCTGCCCGAAGCGGTGCTTGAAGTCCGTCAGCTGGGCGGCGACCAGCGTGGTCAGCTGGACCGGCTTGCGCAGCCTGAACGTGTCGGGGAACAGGAAGCCCTCAAGGTCCGGCGTGCTCTTGGGTGCGCCGTACCGGGTCGGGTTCAGCAGCTTCGAGTGACGGGTCAGTGCGACGTAGTTGCCCTTGATCCCCTGCTGCTTGAGCAGCGCCGCGACCTGCGCACGGCTGTGCCCGTCCTCGATCGTCAGCTTGGTCGTCGGCACCGGCGGCGGCACCGTCGTCAGCTTCTTGAGGACCGAGCCGTAGCTCATCCCCTCCTGCAGGCGATAGGTACCCGATCGCAGATCGCTGCGATCGCCGGCGAGCGTCGCCCGCAGCTCGAAGAAGAAGGTCGAGGAGATGACGTGGTCAGCGTGCAGCAGCTTGGCCACATCGCTGGAGCTCGAGTTCGGCGGGATCACCACCTTGACGCGGCCATGGGGCGAGACGCCAAACGGCTGGAACAGCTCGATCAGGAACCACGCCAGTGCCGCCGCCAGCAGGATCGCCAGCAGCGAGATGATCCGTACCAGCCACGGCCGCCGCCGTGTCGGCGTGGTCCGCTTGCGCGGCTTGACCTGGCGCCGGCGCCTGGCCGGGCGGGCTCGGACCGGCCGCTGGCGGTTGCCCAGCCGGCTGACGCGCTTGGTGCCCGACGGCATCTCGAGCTCGTCCTCGGGCAGGTAGAAGTCGGGATCCGGCGGCGACGGAAACGACTTGATCGGCGGGTCGCCGTGCGCCACCCCGTCGTCGTGCCCGTTCTCGACCGTGCGCTCCTGTTGCAGCGGCTCGGCGTCGGGCTCGTGGCCGGCGGCGGCTGG
>Ga0302326_10032514_pt1 | contig 10390 bp, 8 predicted proteins | sample Palsa_T0_3_FD_202264 | JGI IMG/M metagenome (GOLD analysis project Ga0302326, IMG submission 202264) | Peat permafrost microbial communities from Stordalen Mire near Abisko, Sweden - Palsa_T0_3 | ecosystem: Environmental > Terrestrial > Soil > Palsa > Peat permafrost | place: Sweden: Abisko... | reverse complement strand
GATCGGCGCCTTTTGTTGGTTTTCGTGGGTGGGTGGTTGGGTGGGGGGGGGGGGTGGGGGGGGGGGGGGCCCTGGCCGGGGGTGGGGGTCGGGTGGGGGAAACACAGCGCTAGCTGGCGCGGGATCTGGCGCGGATCCAGGTGAAGAACGACACCGCGGCGCCGGCCGCCGCTGTCAGCGCGCCGCCGTACAGGTACCACTCGCCGGCCGAGGAGGCCTCGATGACCACGCTGCCGTTCGGCCTCGGCATCGCCAGGATGAACGAGGCGATGAGCCAGCCGAGGGCCGGGAGGATGCCGGCGCCGTAGGTGCGGAGCCCCCAGCCCGCCAGCACGCAGGTCGCGAACAGGATCAGGATGAGAAGGATCGCGATCAGCGGCGCCGGGCTGCGCCCGTACTGGAAGCTGCCGATCAGGCCCTGCACCACGCCGAGCACGAAGAGCGCCAGGTAGCCGAGGCCCGTCATCAGCGCGCGCGGCGAGGTCCCCATGAGCCAGCAGGCTACCGCGAGAACAAGTCGCGCTCGAACGGGACGCCCGCCCGACCGGGGCCATCCGCGCCATCCGGGCCGGCTAGCAGCGTGTAGTACTCGGTGCCGAGCGCGCGCTGGCCGATCTCGTTGGAGAGGGCGTAGAACTGGCCGTCGAGGGTGATCTGGGTCTCGTGCGCGGCCATCGCCGCCAGCTTGGCGGGCAGGTACGGCGTCGCGTCGATCTCGGTCGTGACCTGGTCGTCGGGGACGCCCACGGACAGGTCACGGTTCCGCGCGAACCAGGAGTCGTCCGGCAGCTCGACCGCGACCGCGAGGACGGAGCGCGGCATCACGGTGGCGTAGAACTTCGCGCCCGCGCCGGTCAGCTCGTGTGCCCGCCACGCCACCCGGTGCGCCTGGATGTGATCCGGGTGGCCGTAGAAGCCGTTGGCGTCGTAGGTCACGATGACGTCCGCCGCGACCTCCTCGATGATCGTGGCCAGCTCCGTCGCCGCCTCGTCGACCGACGCCTGCCAGAAGCAGCGCGGGTCGTCGCTGTCCGGCAGCCCCGCCATCCCCGAGTCCCGGTACTTGCCCTCGCCGCCGAGGAACCGGTGGTCGGTGACGCCGAGCGCGCGGCAGGCGCGGTCGAGCTCGCCGATCCGGTGCTGGCCGAGCTCGTCCGGGAGCAGATGACGCAGATCGGGCGGGATGATCTCGCCGAGCTCGCCCAGCGTGCAGGTCACCAGCGTGACCCGGGCGCCCTCGGCGGCGTACTTGGCCATCGTCGCCCCGGTGCCGATCGACTCGTCATCGGGATGCGCGTGCACGAGCAGCAGGCTTCGGCTTCGGTTCACCACCAGATGATTATGCCGTCACCAGACCTGGCATGATCGGGAGACATGACCGAGAGCTTTCCCAGGCAGCAGGCGCGGACGCGCGGATTCCGACTCGGGGTGCCCCGGGCCTTCCAGGTGTCACCGGACGGGGAACGGGTCACGTTCCTGCGCTCCAAGGCGGGCGGCGACCCGGTGACCTGCCTGTGGGAGGCGGACGCGGCCACCGGCGCCGAGCGGCTCGTGGCCGATCCCAGGGCGCTCGGCGCGGACGAGGAGAACCTGCCGCCGGAGGAACGGGCCCGGCGCGAGCGGGTACGCGAGACTGCGGCCGGCATCGTGGCCTACGCCACCGACAAGGCGAGCACGCTGGCCGTCTTCGCGCTCTCTGGCCAGGTGTACGCGGTCCCGCTGGGCGATCCGGCCCAACCGCCCCGGCTCGTCCCGGCCAAGACGCCCGCGCTCGACCCGCGGCCCGACCCGACCGGGACCTGGGTCGCCTACGTGCACGACGGCGCGCTCCACGTCATCCACCTCGCGACCGGCGATGACGTGGTCGTCGCGAGCGAGGACGGCGTCACCTTCGGCCTGGCCGAGTTCGTCGCGGCCGAGGAGATGGACCGCTCCCGCGGCTACTGGTGGTCGCCCGACGGTCGCCAGCTCCTCGTCGCCCGGGTCGATGAGTCCCCGGTCAGGCGTTGGTACATCGCCGACCCGGCCAACCCGGGCACGGCGCCGGCCGAGGTCGCCTACCCCGCCGCGGGCACCCCCAACGCCGACGTGTCGCTGCTGCTGGCCACGCTCCCCGGGGCCGACGGCGGGAAGGGTGAGACGGGCGGGAAGGGTGAGACGGGCGAGAACGGTGAGACGGGCGAGAACGGTGAGACGGGCGAGAAGGGTGAGGTGCCAGGGAGGAGTGATGCGGGTGAGAACCACGCCGCGCTGACCGAGGTGGCCGGCTGGGACCGGGAGCGGTTCCCTTACCTGGTCACCACGGCTTGGGGCGACGCCCCGCTCATCGTCGTGCAGACCCGCGACCAGCAGACCATGCGGCTGATCAACGCCGCCACCGGCGACGTGCTGCGCGAGGACACCGACCCGCACTGGACCGACGTCGTCGACGGCGTCCCCGCCCGGCTCGCCAACGGCGACATCGTCTGGACCGGGATCAGCGGCGACACCCGGGGGCTCGTCATCGCCCGGCCGGCCGACCTTGCCCGCGCCCAGCCCGTCACCCCGGCCGGCCTGCAGGTCCGCGCGGTGCTCGGCACCGACGGCGACGACGTGCTGTTCGCCGGGTCGTCCGAGCCGACCGAGCTCGGGGTCTGGCGTTACGGTCCGGCCGGCCTGACCCCGGTCGCGACCGAGCCCGGCGTCCACGGCGCCCTCACCGGCGGCGGGGTAACGGTGGTGACCAGCCGGACGCTGGCCAGCAGCCAGGTGACGGTGGGGATCCGGCGCAACGGGGCGGCCGGCCCGCAGATCGCGTCGCTGGCGGAGACGCCGAACCTGCCGCACCCGCAGCCGCGCTTCATCAACGCGGGCCCGTCCGCGATCCGCACGGCCGTCCTGTTCCCGTCCTGGCACCAGCCCGGCACGAAGCTGCCGGTGCTGGTTGACCCGTACGGCGGCCCCGGCCTGCAGCGGGTGGTCAAGGCGACCGCGCTGTACCTCGCCTCGCAGTGGTTCGCCGAGCAGGGGTTCGCGGTGGTGGTGGCGGACGGCCGGGGCACGCCCGGGCGCGGCCCCGCCTGGGACAAGGCGATCGCACGGGACTTCGCCACCGGGGTGCTCGCGGACCAGGTCACCGCCCTGCACGCGGCGGCCGAGGCGTTCCCCGAGCTCGACAAGGAACGGGTCGCGATCCGCGGCTGGTCGTTCGGCGGCTACCTGGCGGCGCTGGCGGTGCTGCGCCGCCCGGACGTGTTCCACGCGGCGGTCGCGGGCGCGCCGGTCACCGACTGGCGGCTCTACGACACCTATTACACCGAGCGCTTCCTCGGTGACCCGGCGGTGGAGGCCGACGCCTACGAGCAGAGCTCGATCATCAACGACCCGCAGCGGACCGGGGCTGCTGCAGCCCGGCCATTGCTCATCGTGCACGGGCTGGCGGACGACAACGTGGTGGTCGCGCACTCGCTGCGGCTCTCCTCGGCGCTGCTGGCGGCCGGGTACCCGCACTCGGTCCTCCCGCTCTCCGGCGTCACCCACATGACACCGCAGGAGACCGTGGCCGAGAACCTGTTGCTGCTGCAGGTCGCGTTCCTCAAGCAGGCGCTTGGGATCGGCTCGGCGCCGACCGGGTGACGGCAGACCAGGGCAACTCGGCGGCGGCGGCGAAGACCACCGTCCGTTCCATATCTTCGGCTTTTCGCTTTGGCTGAATGTGAACCTGCTCACGCGGCTGCGCGAATAGCGCAGTAAGAGCAGGGAGTGTATCGAGGCTCACATGCTGGAACCACCCCCTGATGCGGCATCCTGAGACTAACTGGAATAAGTTCGTGGGCATCGCATGCGCTCCCGCCCTGTCTCGCCTCAACTTGGTGGAGGACCCCCGGCTGCGCGTCGCGGACACGATCACGCACGAGGCAGCGAGGACGCTGAATGACACAAGTTTCGGAAGCGCCTGTCCGGACGCGGGCGCAGATCGCCGAGAAGACGCTCCGCACGGATCCCTGGTGGAACCGCGGCATCGTCGTGGCGACGCTGCTCACGATTTGGGTGGCGTACGCGACCGTCCGGGTTTTCACGGGTCACTGGTATTACGTGCCTCAATATCACTACCTGACGCCGTTTTACTCGCCCTGCGTGAGCGGCGAGTGCGTGCCCGGGTCGTCCGCGCTCGGCCAGTGGATCCCGGCCATCCCGCCGATCATTCCCTACGCGTTCGTCTCGCTGCCGTTCGTGCTCGGCTTCCGGCTGAGCTGCTACTACTACCGGGGCGCCTACTACCGGGCGTTCTGGCGGTCGCCCGCCGCCTGCGCCGTGCGCGAGCCGCACGCGAAGTACTCGGGCGAGACCAAGGTGCCGCTGATCGGGCAGAACCTGCACCGTTACTTCTTCTACGCCGCGTTCCTGATCGCGATCCTGCTCACCTGGGACGTGGCGCAGGCGTTCCGCGGTCCTGACGGCGACTTCGGTTTCGGGCTCGGCTCGATCATCATGCTGATCAACGTGGTGGCGGTCTGGCTGTACTCCTTCTCCTGCCACTCCTGCCGGCACATCACCGGCGGGCGGCTCAAGAACTTCTCCAAGCACCCGGTGCGCTACTGGGCCTGGACCCAGGTCTCCAAGCTGAACCGGCACCACATGGCCTTCGCGTGGATCTCGCTGACCACGCTGGCGCTCACTGACCTCTACATCATGCTCGTCGCGAGCGGCGCGTTCAGCGACCCGCGCTTCTTCAACTGATCCGGAACGGGCGAAAAGGCTTATGTCTACCTCCGATTCAGCTTCGACCTCGACCGAGATCGAGCGATACCCCTACGACGTCGTAGTGATCGGCGCTGGCGGGTCCGGACTGCGCGCGGCCATCGAGGCCCGCGCGCGCGGGCTGCGGACGGCGATCATCTCCAAGTCGCTGTTCGGCAAGGCGCACACGGTCATGGCCGAGGGCGGCGCCGCCGCGGCCATGGGCAACGTGAACCCCAATGACAACTGGATGGTTCACTTCCGCGACACCATGCGCGGCGGGAAGTTCCTCAACAACCCGCGGATGGCCGAGCTGCACGCCAAGGAGGCTCCTGACCGGGTCTGGGAGCTCGAGGCGTACGGCGCGATCTTCGACCGGACTCCTGAGGGGAAGATCTCCCAGCGGAACTTCGGCGGGCACGAGTACCCGCGGCTGGCGCACGTGGGCGACCGGACCGGGCTGGAGATGATCCGCACGCTGCAGCAGCAGGTGGTGGCGCTGCAGCAGGCGGACTCGTACGAATTCGACGACCCCGAGGCCAGGATCAAGGTGTTCGCCGAGACGACGATCACCCGGCTGGTGAAGGACGAGTCCGGGCGGATCGCGGGCGCGTTCGGTTACGTCCGCGACACCGGGCGGTTCGTGCTGTTCGAGGCGCCCGCGGTGGTGCTCGCGACCGGCGGCATCGGGCGGACGTTCAAGGTCACCTCGAACTCCTGGGAGTACAGCGGCGACGGGCACGCGCTGGCGCTGCTGGCGGGCGCGTCGCTGATGAACATGGAGTTCGTCCAGTTCCACCCGACCGGGATGGTCTGGCCGCCGTCGGTGCGCGGCCTGCTCGTGACCGAGTCGGTCCGCGGTGACGGCGGGGTGCTGCGCAACTCCGAGGGCAAGCGGTTCATGTTCAACTACGTGCCCGACGTGTTCCGCGCGCAGTACGCGGAGACCGAGGAAGAGGCCGACCGCTGGTACACCGACCCGGACCACAACCGGCGCCCGCCTGAGCTGCTGCCGCGGGACGAGGTCGCGCGGTCGATCAACGCCGAGGTCAAGGCCGGACGGGGGACGCCGCACGGCGGCGTTTTCCTTGACATCGCCTCCCGGCGGCCGGCCGAGTACATCCTCAAGCGGCTGCCGTCCATGTACCACCAGTTCAAGGAGCTGGCGGACGTGGACATCACCAAGGAGCCGATGGAGATCGGTCCGACCTGTCACTACGTGATGGGCGGGGTCGAGGTCGACCCGGACACGGCCGCCGCCTCGGTGCCCGGCCTGTTCGCGGCGGGCGAGGTCTCCGGCGGCATGCACGGGTCCAACCGGCTGGGCGGCAACTCGCTGTCCGACCTGCTGGTGTTCGGCAAGCGGGCGGGCGACGGCGCGGCTGACTACCTGGAGTCGCTCGGCGGCGCGAAGCCGGCCGTTTCGGCGGCGGACCTTGACGCGGCGGTGGCGGAGGCGCTGGCGCCGTTCTCGCGGACCGACGGCGAGAACCCGTACACCGTCCACTCCGAGCTCCAGCAGACGATGCACGACCTGGTCGGCATCATCCGCCGCGAGCAGGAGGTGCGCGACGCGCTGGCGGCGCTGGAGAAGTTCAAGGAGCGGGCGGCCAACGTGGCCGTGCCGGGCGAGCGGGCCTACAACCCCGGCTGGCACTACGCCCAGGACCTGCGGAACATGCTGCTGGTGGCCGAGTGCGTGGCGATGGCGGCGCTCGAGCGCACGGAGTCGCGCGGCGGGCACACCCGCGAGGACCACCCGGCCATGGACCCCGAGTGGCGCAAGGTCAACCTGATCCTCACGCTCGACGGCGACAAGATCGACATGGTTCACCAGCCGCTGCCGGCGATGCGGCAGGACCTGCTCGAGTTGTTCGATGTGTCCGAGCTCAAGAAGTACATGACGGCGGAGGAGCTGACCGGGCTGACGGCCCCAGCCGCTCCGGCCGCCCCGGCCGCGTCAGCGGCGCCGGCCGCGTCAGAGTCGAAGGAAGGCCACTGATGGGATACAAGGCTGCACTGAAGGTCTGGCGCGGCGACGCCGGGTCTGGTGCCCTCGCCGACTACGAGGTCGAGGTCAACGAGGGCGAGGTCGTGCTCGACGTGCTGCACCGGCTGCAGGCCACGCAGGCGTCCGACCTGGCCATCCGGTGGAACTGCAAGGCCGGCAAGTGCGGCTCCTGTTCGATGGAGATCAACGGGATGCCGCGCCTTGGCTGCATGACCCGGATGTCGACGTTCTCGCCCGAGGAGACGTTGACGATCACGCCGATGCGGACCTTCCCCGTCATCCGCGACCTGGTCACCGACGTGTCGTTCAACTACGCGAAGGCGCGGGCGATCCCGTCGTTCACGCCCGACCCGGCGATTAAGCCGGGCGAGTTCCGGATGCAGCAGGAGGACGTGGAGCGGTCACAGGAGTTCCGCAAGTGCATTGAGTGCTTCCTGTGCCAGAACACCTGCCACGCGATCCGCGACCACGAGGACAACGAGACGGCGTTCTCCGGGCCGCGGTTCCTGATGCGCGTGGCCGAGCTCGAGATGCACCCGGCCGACGAGGCCGACCGGCGCAACATCGCGCAGGACGACTTCGGCCTCGGCCTTTGCAACATCACCAAGTGCTGCACCGAGGTCTGCCCCGAGCACATCAAGATCACCGACAACGCGATCATCCCGATGAAGGAGCGCGTCGCCGGGCGGCGGTTCGACCCGCTGGTCTGGCTCGGCTCGAAGATCAGCCGCCGGCCGGAGCCGGCCGGCACGCCGGCGGTGCCTGGCAAGCGCTAGCCCGCCGCTTCGCGTCTGGGTCGCGACGCTTAACGCATAGCGCTCCTCAAGCGCCCGTAACCGGAAGGTTCCGGTTACGGGCGCTTTTATTGCTCTATTGCGTCCGGCCGGGACGCATGAAGCACCATCAATGCACGCTGGACAGGTTTGCGAGAATCTTACTACCGGTGGTAGCATCGGGGTATGAGCGAGATTCCGCTTGAGGGACCAGAGATTTCCCTCGATCAGGTACAGGCGCTGGGCGCGCTGGAGAAGGCATTCGATGAGGCGCTTTCCCAGGTTCCCCGCCCGTACGTGCTGTCCCGGATCATCGGCATGTTCCCCAAGGCCCTGTCCCCGCAGACCACCCTCGAGATCGACGGCGACCAGCTTGCCCGGTTCCACGGCCGCGTGCAGAAAGTGAGCGTCTCCATGCCAGAAGACCTGGCCACGGCCATCCGCGAGCGCACCGGCCCGGGCGGCTTCAGCCGGTATGTGACCGAGGCGGCCGATCGGCGGCTCTCCCACGACCGGCTCGGTGATCTGCTTGACGAGCTCGAGGCCGAGTACGGCCCGGTGCCGGCCGAACTACTCGAATGGGCGGAGCGGCAATGGCCAGACCACGACGAGTAGCAGACGGCGCCCTCGTTCTTGATGCGCAGGGGCTGGTGAAGCTCGCAACCGGCGACCCCGCCGTCCTCGCGCTGGTGCGGACGGCGCACCAACGCTACGACCACGTGGTCACCGCCGCCTCCACGCTGGCCGAGGTGCTCCGCGGCGGCGGCGCGGACGCGCGGATCCATCGCGTCCTGCAGCGCGTTACCGTCGCGGCGATCGACCGGGAAACGGGGCGCAGGGCCGGAGAGCTACTTGGCGCGACCGGCCTCTCGGGCCATCGCTGCACCGTCGACGCGATGCTCGCGGTGGTGGCGCTCGCTCAGCCGCGTCCGGCTCTGCTGCTCACCAGCGACCCTGATGACCTGGCCCGGCTCACCGAGGAACCCGGCCGCAGCAAGGCCGAGCGGATCGCGGTCATCAAAATATGACCGCGATCCGGGTGGGCGCTAACCGCGGGTTACTCGACGTGCCAGGTCGTCTCGGGAGTGTTGCCGCAGGCGGCGAGGATCAGCCTGGTGCCGCTGGCGGGGAGGCTGGCGCAGAGCCCGGACGCCCGGTTGACCAGCTCGGTGGCGATCGGGCCGGCCGAGACCAGCTTCCACTGGGTGGCCGCTGCCCCCGAGCAAGAGCCAAAGGCAAGTATGGAACGGACGGTGGTTCCACCGGCCAGCAAGCATTTCCCGTTCAGGCGGAGGGTGCCGTCCGGTTGCTGCTGCCAGTGCTGGACGGTGGTGTTCGCGCAGGCGGCCACCACCACCGCAGTGCCCGAGGCCGCGACGCAGTTGCCCGGCTGGTCCGACGCGATGGCGGCGGCCGGGCGGAGCCAGTGCTCGTTCGGCTGGCTGGTGGAATTGGCGCAGGGCTCGATCACCGGCTGGGTACCGTTGGCGGCGCTGGCGGCGGGTACGTCCAGGCACTTGCCCGACTGCGGGTTGACAAGCTGCCCGTCGGTGGCGGCCTGCCAGAGCTGGGGGCCGTCTTGGGAATTGCACGTCCAGAGCACGAGCTTGGCGCCGCTTGAGTTGCTGGTCGTGGACAGGCACTTGCCGCCGGTCCTGAGGGTGCCGTCCTGGACGGCGGTCCAGCGCTGGCTCGACCTGCCGGTGCAGCTCGACAGGTCGACGCGGGTGCCGTTCGCGGTCTTGCCGGCCGGGTCGTCGAGGCACTTGCCGCTCCCGCCGACCTGCCTGATCTGGCCTGCGCTGCCGCTATCGGAGGCCGCCTTGACGGTCCAGGTGAACGACGCGGACCCGGCTCCGCCGAGGGCATCGGCGGCGGTGACCGCCACCTTGTACGTCCCCGGCCGGGTGGGCCAGCCGGTGATCACGCCGGCCGAGGTCATCGAGAGGCCCGCGGGCAGGCCGGTCGCCCTGAGCGCGGGGGCGAAGCCGGCGTTCTGGTCCGGGCCGGACGTGGTGAGCCTGAGCCAGACCGGAGTTCCGGCCGTGGACACGCGATTCACGGCCGACGGCGCGATCGCCGCGTGCACGTCCCAGGTGAACGCAATCGAGGCCGGGGCAGCGCCAGCGGGCGCGGTGACGGTCACCGCGTACTGGCCGGCGGCGCTCGGCTTCCCGGTGACCCGCCCGGAGGAGCTCATCGACACTCCCGGCGGCAGGCCGGCTGACGTGTAACCGGACGAGCTGGACTGCGAAACCAGCGACGTCAGGGTCTGGATCTGCTCGGCCGGGATGGCCGCGTTCATGCGACTGGCCTGGGTGGGGCCGAGGGTGTCAAGGTCGGCCGCGCCGCTGATCCCGTTGACCTCGCCGCTCTGCGAGTACTGCCAGAACGTCAGGTTGCTCCAGGCCGAGGGTATCGACGGGACGGGAACGCCGTAGGAGGCGATCCACAGCGGGTCCGCGCTGAACCGGGTGCTGTCCCCCGTGCAGGCGTCCCACCACGCGGTCGTGGTGTAGATGACCGGGGTCTTGCCCGTGTCCGCCTTCGCTTCGCCGAGAAAGCTCTGGATCCAGGTCACCATGGCCGACGGGCTGAGCCCGTAGCACTGATTGCTGTTCTTCTCCGTGTTGACGTACGGGTCGGGCTCCAAGTCCACCGCGACCGGGAGCATGAGCGCACTGGACGCGTACGCAGGGGCGGTTACCTTGCTGATCTCCTGCTTCCAGGCGTAGTCGGCCTGGACGTTGCCCGCGCCATTGCCTGAGTTCTGGTTGGACCCGTTCCAGCCGTAGGGGTTGGCGAACACGTACGGCATCACGAACAGGCCGGCCGCGGCGGCGTCGGCAACGTCTGCCCGGTAGTCAGGGTCGGTGTAGTAGTTGCC
>Ga0302326_10032513_pt1 | contig 10390 bp, 8 predicted proteins | sample Palsa_T0_3_FD_202264 | JGI IMG/M metagenome (GOLD analysis project Ga0302326, IMG submission 202264) | Peat permafrost microbial communities from Stordalen Mire near Abisko, Sweden - Palsa_T0_3 | ecosystem: Environmental > Terrestrial > Soil > Palsa > Peat permafrost | place: Sweden: Abisko... | reverse complement strand
CACTCTCTACCGAAAGCTCGATGCGCTCGGCCTCGCGGTGGCCGACGACGCGAGCGCCTGAGTGGCTTTGGGGTGACAGTCCGGCAAAATAACATGATTGGGGTATTTATCTCGGTGCTCGGTGGAACCTGCGTGGGGTACATTCCGGAAAATTTGCGTCGACACTGAACTTCGGCGGGGGCTGCGGCGACTAACCTGTGCTGTAGCCTTTGTGTGGATGGGGGATATTAACAACATGAGCGGATCTCGATTCAACCTCTTGCTGGCCACCACAGCGATTGTGATGGTTCTGGCCGGTCCGAGCCATCAGGCCTTCGCCGGCCCCACCACCGATGCAGACATATCTGCCGCCGTGCCGATGCCCGAGTCGGCAAATCTCGCCCCGCCAACGGTCGAGGATCTCGCACCCATAACGGCCGAGCCGCCGACTGGGGCTATGTCGCCGATTCCGTCCTTCCCCGCCGATGTCGTCAAATCGCCTGCTGCGCCGGAAACCACCGCGCCGGTTGTTGCCGCGCCCGCCGTGGTGGCGCCTGCAAAGGTAGCCTCACCGGCTCCGATGGTGCCTGCCGCGTCGCCTGCTGTGACGGCGCCCGCCGCCGAGGCCGCGCCGGCCCAGGTCGCGCCGGCCCAGGTCGCGCCGGCTCAGGTTACGCCGGCCCAGGTCACGCCCGCCGAGGTTACACCCGCTCAGGTCGCTCCCGCGGAGCCCGTGCCTGCCGTCGAAGCGCCGCCCCTGACCATGGACCAGAAGGTCGCCAAAGAAATCCACGATTTGTTCGGCGCCAAGGCCGACCGCATTCTGGATCACAGGAACAAGGCCGCGGTGGAAGCCTTCTACTCGGCCCGCGCCTTTGCGCCCGTGTGGATCGAAGACGGCGTCGAAAACCGGCGCGCCAAGGCCGCGGCGTCCTATCTCGCCGGGGTCGATGCCGACGGCCTCGACCCGATCGATTATCCAGTGCCGTCGTTCAGCAGCGACGATCCGGCGGCGCTTGCCGAGGCCGAACTCAAATTCACCGCTTCGGTCATGACGTTTGCGCGCCACGCCGCCAACGGCCGCATACACTATTCCCGCGTGAGTTCGGACATCCTCTATAATCTCGTCCCGCCGGAGCCGTCCGAGGTTCTCGGCAAGGTGCTCGACGCCAAGAATGTCGGCCAGGCGCTCGACAGCTTCAATCCGCCCCATCCGGCCTACAAGGCGCTCAAGGCCAAGCTCGCGGAGGCGCGGGGTGGCGGTGCCGGCGGCGCGAGCCGGATCAGCAATGGCCAGAGCCTGAAGATCGGAATGGAGGATGCGCGCGTTCCGGCGCTGCGCGCCCATTTCGGCGTCGCCGAAGCGGACAACACCATTTACGACAAGCCGCTTTCCGACGCCGTGAAGAAATACCAGCAGCAGCACAGCCTGCAGCAGACCGGGGTGCTCACCAACGGGCTGGTGGATGCACTCAACGGTCCGCGCCGCGAACGTGACGTCGATATCATCCTCGCCAACATGGAGCGTTGGCGGTGGCTGCCGCGCGATCTCGGCAAAGCCTACGTGATGGTCAACATTCCGGAATACATCCTCAGGGTGGTGGACCGTGGCTCGACGGTGTGGACGACGCGGGTCGTGGTCGGCCAGCCCGGCGCAAAGGCGACGCCGCTGCTCACCGAGACGATGAAATACATCACCGTCAATCCGACCTGGAACGTGCCGCAGTCGATCATCAACAACGAATACCTGCCGGCGTACGCCCAGGACCCGACGGTTCTCGCGCGGATGGGCCTCGTGATGGACCGCAATCGCGACGGTTCCATTCACATCTACCAGCCGCCGGGCGCCGGCAATGCGCTGGGCCGCATCCGCTTCAATTTCCCCAACAAGTTCTCGGTGTATCAACACGACACGCCGGACAAGTACATGTTCGCCCATGACAAGCGCGCCTATAGCCATGGCTGCATGCGGGTGCAGTTCCCGGACCAATATGCGGAGGTGCTGCTCCACATCTCCAATCCGAGGGATGGCTACACGGCGGAGCGCATCCGCAACATGTTCGGCACCGGCGAGCGCGACATCCAGATGCTGACACCGATCCCGGTGCATCTGACTTACCAGACCGCCCAGGTCGACGAAGCCGGTCACCTCATCATTCGCGAGGACATCTATGGCCGTGACGCCCGGCTGATCTCCCTTCTCAAGGGCGAAGACCGCCGGGTCGCCGACGTGCCGCTCACCGAGCACCGCGAAGCCAGCGGCTACGGTGCTCCGCGCCGGCAGGCGGTGCAGACGCGGCCGACCACCGGTTTCTCGTTCTTCGGTCTGTTCCGCTAGACGACGTTCCGCTCACATCGAATCGCCATGGCCGGGCTTGTCCCGGCCATCTCGCTTCGTGTGATCAGGCAACGGCTCCTGATCTCTCGAACTCGAATACAAAACCCTCCGGAATTCGTTCTCGGTGTTAATATTCTGTTGAGCAGCCCGCACCACCGAAGCCGACGCCGATCGGCGGGGATTTTCCGCACTGCGGTCGCAAGGGTTTCCCACATCTCGACAATTTTTGTCGGCCCGGCGTTCTCGGGTCGGCTTTTTTTTGCCATACTCAATCCTTAGGGGTGTTAGTCGGTGGGGGGAACGGGGTGGCGGTAATCTCGCCTTAACCGATCCCAATAGAATTATAACTAGTCTTTTCCGTCGCGATCAGCGCTGCGGAAAGCGGCGTCGTCGCGTGACGCGGCCGAGATGGGATCGTTTTCGAATGCGAGATCGCCAGTGCCAGACATTCGCGCGCGCAAGCGTTTGACCTTTTCGCGGAAGGTGTATGCCGGCGGCTGTTCCGCGCTGGCGGTCATCGTCCTCCTGATGGGCAGCCGGGGCCTGGAGACGGCCGTCGCCAATGGCGACACCAGGACCATCTCGTTCCACCACATCCACACCAATGAAGACATCACCATCACCTTCAAGCGCGATGGCCGCTACGATGAGGACGCGCTGAATAAGCTCAATTGGTTCGTACGGGACTGGCGCAAGGAAGAACAGATCGCCATGGACCCGCATTTGTTCGACCTGGTCTGGGAGGCTTCCCGCGAGGTCGGCGGCGACAAGGTGATCCACGTGGTGTGCGGCTATCGTTCGCCGGAGACCAATGCGATGCTGCGCGCGCGCAGCAACGGCGTCGCCAAGTTCAGCCAGCACATGCTCGGCAAGGCGATGGATTTCTACATACCGGGCGCGTCGCTCGAGGAGTTGCGCAACGCCGGACTGCGGTTGGAGCGCGGCGGCGTCGGCTACTATCCGACCTCCGGATCGCCCTTTGTTCACATGGACGTCGGCAACGTGCGCCACTGGGGCCCGCCCATCAGCGACGCTGAGATGGCGCGGATCATGAGCGGCCACCCCGTACGTGTCGCGGCGCTGGCCGATGCCGACAAGCGCGGCGGCAGCGCGGTCCAGGCCTCGCACAAGAAGAACGTGCCGGCGGCTTCGCCCGGAGATGACGAGGACGACGCAGTGGCGTCGAAACCGGCCGCGGTACGGACCGCTGCGCCTGCCCGTACCAACACCTTCACGGTCGCTTCCCTCGACAGCAAGCCTGCCGAGTTGAGCCGTCCGGCAAATGTCGCCGCGGCTCCCGCGGTGCCCGTCCCGCATGAGCGCCGGGCCAAGATCGCCATGACGACCATGTCGTCCGACGATCCCGGTGCGCGCGCTCCCGCAGCGGCCGATCGCATGAAGCTTGCAAGCGCGGTCCCCGCCGCCAAGGCCGGCGAACCGGAGACCTCTGGCGGCACCGTGATATGGCCGGTGCGTGGCGGCGACAATGACCGGGTGCCGCTCGATATGGCGCTCGCCTACGCGACGCCGCAGGCGGCGCTCGGGACCTCGACGGCCATGCGCCCGGAGCCGATGGGGGATGCGCTCGCCCACTTCGTGCCCCCGGCGGCCAAGCCCGCAGCGGTCCATGACAACATCGCCCACGATAACGTGGCCCATGAAAACGTAACGACCGTCGCGAAGAAGACCGCGGTTCGCACCGCGACGCTCGATCCGGCCCATCACGCCGAACCGGTCAGCGTTCCGGCCGCGGCGCTCGCCGGAACCACGGTGACGACGAAGGTGGTCACCGCAAATGCCGGCATGCGCTATGACGATCCGTGGCTGCGGGCGATGATCATGACCCCGAGCATGACCGACGCCATGACGGCGACGCTCTATGGCAGGCCCGACCTCACCGAATTGCGCAACCTGATGCTCAAGCCCAACGACTCGCTGATGCTGTCGTTCCAGGACGATCCATATGCGGGCATGGCCCCGGACCGCTTCGGCGGCGATGCCGTGGTGTTCCTGACGACCCACGCCTTCACTCACCGGACGGCATCGCTCCGTTAGGCGGCCCGCTCGGCGTGGGGCTGGCGATCTCGTTTAGAGGCTGATCCAATTGGCGTCATTGCCCGGCTTGACCCGGGCAATCCAGTACTCACGGTCGGTGTTTACTGGATCGCCCGGTCAAGCCGGGCGATGACAGCGAATTGTGAATCAACCTAAAACGAAACACGCCATAGCGTCAGGCGCCTCAGATCATCCCTAGCGCCTGCAGGTAAGTATCGAGGATCGCCTCCTGCTCCTCGCGCTCCTGCTTGTCCTGCTTGCGCAGCCGGATCACGGTGCGCAGCGCCTTGACGTCGAAGCCGTTGCCTTTGGCCTCGGCGAAGACGTCGCGGATGTCGTCAGCGATCGCCTTTTTCTCTTCCTCGAGGCGTTCGACGCGCTCGATGATGGCCTTGAGCTGATCCTTCGCGAATCGCGTCGCGGGAGCTTCCTTGACGGCAGAGGCGGCGGTGGCAGGCATGGAGCACTCCTCGCATGACGCAAACGGGCGGTCACGTTGCGCAAGCCCCGGCCGTTTCGCAAGTCGCGCGGCAAGTCATCCACAGTCATTGCATGATGTCGAAAAGTTGCAGACTTTTCGGACCGGAATCATGCGCAAAATACGAGAAAAGAGGTACGGCGAGCCTCCAGAAGGCTCAGTGCTTGTGCATGGCCTTTTCGAAGGTGGCGGTCTGCTCGCCGCCGGCTTCGCGCTGGTGCTTCGCCTTCCATTCCTCATAGGGCATGCCGTAAACGGCCTCGCGGCTGGCATCCTTGGTCATGGCGACGCCCTTGGCGTCGGCGGCGTCCTTCATCCAATTGGAGAGGCAGTTGCGGCAGAACCCGGCCAGATTCATCAGGTCGATGTTCTGCACGTCGGTGCGCTGGCGCAGATGCTCGACCAGGCGGCGGAACACGGCGGCTTCCAGCTCGGTGCGGGTCTTGTCGTCGATCGTCATGGCGGTCCTCCGAGGACTCCTACATAAGCCTGATAGAACCCCCTTGCCACAATCCCGGGTCCGTCCGGATAGTGCCGGATCTTTGGGTCGCACCGCCTGCGGGAAATCATGAGCCGATCGCGCGCCTTCCTGGCCGAGCTTTATCGAACTGCCGTGGCGACCGCTCATCCGGCAAGCTGTCTCGTGCCCCATCTGCCGGACCCGCCGCCGGCCGGACGGCTCATCATCCTCGCCGCTGGAAAGGCCGCGGGTGCCATGGCCGAGATCGCGGAAGCGCACTACCTCGACCGGTGGGGCATCCCCCCTGCGCGGATCGCGGGCGTGGCGGTCACCCGGCGCGGCTATGGCCGTCCGACCGGGATCGTCGAGGTCATCGAGGCCGGCCATCCCGTCCCAGATGCGGCGAGCCTTGCCGGGGCGGAACGCGCGCTGACGCTCGCCGCCGGCGCCGCTGCCGGCGATCTCGTGCTGGTGCTGGTGTCGGGCGGGGCCTCCGCCAACTGGATTGCGCCGGCCCCCGGGGTGACGCTCGCCGAAAAGCAGGCGGTGAACCGCGCTTTGCTCAAGTCCGGCGCCGGGATCGGTGACATCAATACCGTGCGCAAGCATCTCTCCCGCATCAAGGGCGGGCGGCTGGCGCGCTGCGCCCACCCGGCCGCGGTGGTGACACTGGGGATATCCGATGTCCCCGGCGATGATCCCGCCGTGATCGGATCGGGGCCGACGGTGCCCGACCCCACCACCCTCGCCGACGCCCGGGCCGTGGCCGCGCGGTTTCGGCTCGCCCTGGCCGAGCCGGTCACGCGGGCGCTCGGCGATCCCATGAACGAATCGCCCAAACCGGGCGACCCCGTGTTCGCGGGCACCTCGTTCCGTCTCATCGCCCGCCCGGCCGACGCCTTCCGCGCCGCCGAGGCCGCGGTGCGAGCCGGCGGCTATGACTGCATCTTCCTCGGCGACCGCGTCGAGGGCGAAGCCCGCGAGATCGCCGCCGCCCATGGGCAGCTTGCCCGCGGCCTGCAGGCGCAGGGCCGGCGAGCCGTGGTGCTGTCGGGGGGAGAGCTGACTGTGACCATCGCCGGCACCGGCCGCGGCGGCCCCAACCAGGAATACGCCCTGGCGCTCGCCCAGGCGCTCGATGGCGCCCCCGGCATCGCCGCCGTAGCCGGGGACACCGACGGAACCGATGGCGGCGCCGGCAGCCCCGACGATCCCGCAGGCGCGTTTATCGACGAAACCACCCTGGCGCGGGCCCGCACGCTCGGCCTCGATCCCGCCGCCTTTCTTGCCGACAACGATTCGACGGGGTTCTTCGAGCGGCTGGGCGATCTCCTGGAACCCGGCCCGACATACACCAATGTCAATGATTTCCGTGCCATACTCGTTGACTTGCCATGACCTTTGGCTTGCGATGACCCCGAATTCGACATGACACCGAGCGCCACCCCGAAACCCTCCATGCAGCATCAACTTTCGAACCGGTTGCCCCTGCCGTTGCGACGGCCGGTACAAGCCGTGCTGCTCGTGGCCGTCCTGGCGACCGCCTGCAGCTTCGCGGCGCCGGCGGCGGCCGATTTCCGGCTGTGCAATAATACCAATAGCCGCATCGGCGTTGCGCTCGGCTACAAGGACAATGAGGGCTGGGCGACCGAAGGCTGGTGGAACCTGCCGGCGCGCAACTGCGACACGCTGCTGCGGGGGTCGCTGGCGGCACGGTTCTATTACATCTACGCGGTAGACTACGACCATGGCGGCGAGTGGTCAGGCCAAGCATTCATGTGCACCCGCGAAAAGGAATTCACCATCCGCGGCACCGGGGATTGCCTCGCCCGCGGCTTCGACCGCACCGGATTCTTCGAGGTCGACACCGGCGAGCAGCAGACCTGGACGGTGCAACTGACCGAGGCCAGCGAGGGCCAGCGCCCCGGCGGCGTCGGCCAGCCTCCCCCGGCCGCGCCACCCGCCGGCTCCCGATCCGGCCCCTCGCCGCCTTCGGGCCAGCAATGAGACGCAAGCGACGCACCAAGATCGTCGCCACCCTCGGTCCGGCCTCGTCGAGCCGGGAGATGATCGCGGCGCTGTTCGCGGCCGGCGCGGACGTGTTCCGCATCAATATGAGCCACACCACGCACGAACGCATGCGCGAGCTCATGCGCCTGATCCGGGACATCGAGGCCGCCAATGGGAGGCCGATCGGCGTCCTGGTGGACCTGCAAGGGCCGAAGCTGCGCGTCGGCACGTTCCGGGAGGACGCCGCCGTCCTGGTCAAGGGTGCGGCTTTCGTCCTCGATGCCGATGCGACCCCGGGCGACGCAACGCGGGTGCAGCTGCCCCACCCGGAGATCCTGTCCGCGCTCAAGCCCGGCCACACCCTGCTGCTCGACGACGGCAAGATCAGGCTGGTGGCAGTCGAAGTGTCGCCGCAGCGCGCGGTCACCCGCGTCGAGGTCGGCGGCAAGCTGTCGGCGCGCAAGGGCGTCAGCGTACCCGACACCGTGCTCGGGTTTTCCGCGCTGACGGGCAAGGACCACTCCGACTTCGAAGCCGCTCTCGACGCCGGCGCCGACTGGATCGCGTTGTCGTTCATCCAGCGGCCCGACGACATCGCCGAGGCCAAGAAGATCGCCCGCGGACGCGCCGCGGTGATGGCGAAGATTGAAAAGCCGCAGGCGATCGAGCATCTGGCCGGCATTCTCGACATCACCGACGCCCTGATGGTCGCCCGCGGCGATCTCGGCGTCGAACTGCCGGTAGAGAAGGTCCCAGGCCTGCAGAAGCAGATGACCCGCGCTTCGCGGCTCGCCGGCAAGCCGGTGGTGGTCGCGACCCAGATGCTGGAATCGATGATCACGAGCCCGGTGCCCACCAGGGCCGAAGTGTCCGACGTCGCGACCGCCATTTTCGAAGGGGCCGATGCGGTGATGCTGTCGGCCGAATCCGCCGCCGGACAGTATCCCGTCGAAGCGGTGGCGACCATGGACCGCATCGCCGTGGAAGTCGAAGGCGACCCGACCTACCGGACCATCATCGATGCCCAGCGCGCCCCGCCGGAGCCGACCAGCGCCGACGCCATCGCCGCGGCGGCGCGCGAGATCGCCGAGACGCTCGATCTCAGCGCTCTCGTGTGCTGGACCTCGTCCGGCGCGACCGCGCTGCGGGTCGCCCGCGAGCGCCCGAAATCGCCGATCGTGTCGATCTCGCCGAACATCGCGACCGGCCGCAAGCTGGCGGTGGTGTGGGGTGTCCACAGCGTGCTTGCCGAGGATGCCCATGACCAAGACGACATGGTCGACCGCGCCTGCCGCATCGCCATCAAGGATGGCTTCGCCGTGCCCGGCCAACGCATCATCGTGGTGGCCGGAATCCCGTTCGGCACCCCGGGCGCTACCAACATGGTGCGCATCGCCCTGGTCGGTGCGGAGGCCGGCCGAAGTTAGCGCTCCAGGGAATGGACGCGCTCCGCACCGTCCGCCGCCGAAACCGAATCGATTGCCGCTATCACGTCGTCAGTCGCGGAATGCTGCGGCATGTGGCCGATGCCCGGCAGGATGATGAGCCGCGCGTCGGGGAGCACCGCCGCGATGGCGCGCGCATGGAGCTGCGGCGATACCGTATCGTCGGCGTCGCCGGTGAGCACCACGGTCGGCACGGCGATGTCGCGATAATACGGCACCTGAGCGGTGACGAAGCGCTTCAGGACCGCGACGTCCTGGGCATTGGCGATGAATTCGGCCGGCCGCAGCAGCAGCCGGATCCCGGCCCGGCGCAGATAGTCGGGCGGCACCGCCTGGGGCGAGAACACCGATTTTGCGCCGCCTTCGAGCAGCAATTCGCCCGCCGGCAGCGCCAGCGCATGGGCGAACACGAACCCCGCGACCGGCGTGGTGAGCAGGGCATTGTACCAGGACAGGCCGCCTCTCCAGGGATGGGTCACCGGCGCCAACAGGACGAGGCCGGCCAGACGGTCGGGATAGGCGAGCGCGAAGGCCGTCGCGACCGCCCCGCCGAGCGAATGACCGAGCAGCACGAACCGTTTGAGGCCGATGCGCTCGAGCGCCTCGGCGATCAGCGCCGCCTGCCGCGCCGGTGAAGCGTCTTGTGCCCCGCCGGGCCGGTCGCTCCAGCCGTGGCCGGGACGATCGACCAGGATGACCCGGCGCGTTTGCGCGAGCCGGTCGCCGAGCGCGAGCCGGAGGTCGCCGAGATTGCCGCTGGCGCCGTGCACCAGCACGACCGGCCAGCGCGGATCGCCCGCCGCGTCCATTTGGCCGAGTTCGAGGACATGAAGCCGGCCGCCATCGACTGCGACCAAACGGCCGCAAGGAGGATGGGCCGCCTCGATGCGCCTCGTCGCGAGCGCAGTGATCGCGACGCCGGCGCCGATGACGGCGACAACGGCGATGAGCGCGACGATGGCAATAAGCACCAAGCCGATCATTGAAATCGGCCCGCCAACTTATTGAAGAGGTTGGGATGATCGCGCGACGTCAGATGTCGCGTCCCTCGACCTTTTCGACCAAGGACTTGACCTTGTCCGAGACGCCCTTGAGCCGCGGATAGACCTCGAGGGCCTTGCGATAGGCGTCGAGCGCGCGCTTGTCGTCGCCGATGTCCTGCATGATGAGGCCGAGCCCGGACAATGCCCCGAAATGGCGTGGCTCCCGGGTCAGCACCTTGCCGAGATCGGCGAGCGAATTGGCGTAGTCCTTCTTCAGGAAATATACGGTGGCGCGCCGGTTCCAGGCTTCGGTGTATTCCGGCTTTATCTCGATGACGGCATCGAGGAGCTTCAAAGCCAAGTCATAATTGTCTTCGTCGATCGCCTTCTTGGCGCGGCTCATCAACAGGCCGGTGGTGTCGTTGCCGGCGGAGGTCCACAGCGCCCAGATGCGATCTTCAACCGCCTTGGCACTGGCATCATCAGGGGCGGCCTTGAGGGCGCCGAACAAAAAATCGATGTTCTGGGTGTGGTCGCTGTGGTGGAACGCAGGCAGATGGTCGGGCGGATCGGCCGAGCCCTCATGTTGAGCGAGCGAGGGTCGGGGCAGAACGGCCGTGGCCAAGGCGGCAAGCATAAGGC
>Ga0302326_10032512_pt1 | contig 10391 bp, 10 predicted proteins | sample Palsa_T0_3_FD_202264 | JGI IMG/M metagenome (GOLD analysis project Ga0302326, IMG submission 202264) | Peat permafrost microbial communities from Stordalen Mire near Abisko, Sweden - Palsa_T0_3 | ecosystem: Environmental > Terrestrial > Soil > Palsa > Peat permafrost | place: Sweden: Abisko... | reverse complement strand
CGCCGGCACCGCTATTCTTACAGACTCTCCAGCCGCGCCATGACCGAAGTGAACAACCCTCTGTTACGTGTCGCAAAAATCAGGCAGTCTCGTCCGTCGCCAATATACGATTCGGGCTGGACCCACGCCATCTGTTTCCAGAATCGCTCCGCGAGAGCCTGGCTGGGGTCGGACAAGCGAAACGTCATATAGTTCACGAGCGGGACGACCGTTCCAGGAACCGGGTTCGTGGTGAATATGTTGTCCCCGCTCAGAACACCCAACTCGCGGGGAGATTCTAAGACATACCATTCGTCATAACCGCCGCACACCGGCGGGATGCCGGGCGGGAGGCGCGGACTGTAACCGATATCCCCGGCCACATTCCGGCCCGCTGCGAGTTCGGCTTCGGAAGGCCTGAACACTCCGCTGTCGGCAGACGTGACGGCCAGATACCTGTCCGCCACAACCTCCGGGCACAGATCCAGAAACTCCCGTAACTCCACGTCCGCTTCAAGCCAGTCGTACGTCCCTGCGGTGCCCGCGATCACCGTACCCATCAGGACATTGTGGCATCGCTTTCCCCGGACCAAACGGATTACAATCGTGGCGTCCTGGGAACTCTGATGTTCTGGAAAAAATCTGGACCCGACAACACGCCCCGCTGCTCCTTCTGTCAGAAGTGGGAGGCTTCAACCGGCGAAATGATCGCTTCGCCGTCCAACGAGGACATCTTCATCTGCGCCGAGTGCGTGGCCGTCTGCAACAGCATCCTGACCGACCGCCTCGAACTATCGCGTCAAAGCGTGAAGGAATAAAGCAACGCGTCGCGTCTGATAAGTCTGCGACGCCAGATCCACAGTCTCCCCCGGCGCATGCGCGCCGCCGCCATACGAACCCAGCCCCGAAATCCCCGCGACATAAGGAGCCACAAACGAAAGATCGCCGGCCCCGCGCATCAGCGGATCGAACGGCTCCATCACCTCAAGCCCCATCGACCGGTTCACCTCATTCAGATCGCGCAAAAGCGTCTTCCCCTTGTCGGTCTCAGGCATCGACGGATACCCTTCCGCGAAAGCGATCTCAGCCGAAGTGCCCGGCAGATGCTCCGCAACGATCCGCTGCATCTTCTCGCGCGTCCGCAGATACTGCTCTTCGGTAAGCGTCCGGATATCGCCATTCGCCTGCGCCGCGCCGGCAATCACATTGGTCTTGCCAGTGGCGGTAAGCGCCGCCTGCGTATCGGCATTGACGGACGTCCCGCCCGCCACCAGACCCACGTTGTAAGTCATACCGTCTTCCCTCAAATCCCGCCGGAAACTATCCAGAATCCGCGCCAGTTCATAGATCGCGCCAAAACCGGAATTACCAAACACCCCCGCCGAATGCGCACTGTGCCCGGTAGTTTTCAAAGTCCAGCTGTAAGAACTCCGCCGCGCAATACTGCCCTCATCATGCCCCTTCACGCGGACGCCGCCCTCAAATTCCAGCGCCGCATCGCTGTGCTTGCCCGCCTCAATCAAATCCGCCCGCGCAACGGACAGGGGATCGCCAGGCCGTTCTTCATCGCCGGTCAGAAAGACAGTGATATTGACCCCATCGAGAGCGCCCGCGCTGTTCAGCGCCTTCAGCGCGCTGATCATAATCGCGAGCCCGCCCTTCATATCCGAAGTCCCCGGCCCTGTCGCCTTGTCGCCCGTCCGCACAAACTTCTGAAACGGACTATCCGGCTCAAACACCGTATCCATATGTCCGATCAGCAGCACGCGCTTGCCATGGGTGCCCTTCCGCTCCGCAACCAGATGTCCCGCGCGCTTAACCGAATCCATGGGAATGAACCGGCACGTAAATCCAAGCGCTTCAAATTGAGGCCGCAGAACATCCGCCACCTTGCGGACACCGGCAGGATTCAACGTGCCGCTGTTGATATTGACTAACTGCTCCAGTAACTGAACCGAACGGTCCTGATCCGCATTAACCGCATCGACGATCTTCTGCTGCTCCGGAGTAAGTGAAGCGGCTCCCGCGCAACTAGCCGCGAGCAAAAGAGAAATGATGACGTTTCTAACTACCTGGTTTTTAGTTACCAAAGCCTGCACCGTTCCGCGTCCGGACGTACCATCGGATCTCCCGCCTTGCACTGAAACGCCTTCTGAAACTCCGGTATATTCTGCAGCGTAGCAATCGCCCGATACTTACTGATCGGATGGTTGTTCGTATTCAGCTGCAGCCGCATAGCCTCGGCGCGCTGTTGTGTACCCCACACCCGCGCAAACGCAATAAAGAACCGCTGATCCGCCGTGAACCCGTCCATCGCAGCGGGCTCCGGCTTCCCGACAAGCGACCGCTTGTAAGCCCGGTAAGCCACCGAAATTCCGCCCAAATCCCCCAGAGCTTCGCCCAGCACCTGCTTGCCGTTGTGATGCAGCCCCTCGCCAACATCAAGCGTATTGAACTGATTCACCACGCAACCGGTCCGCACGTCAAACTTCTTGCGATCCTCATCCGTCCACCAGTTCTTCAGCGTCCCCGTCGCGTCGTACTTCGAACCGCCATCGTCAAACTGATGTCCGATCTCGTGCCCGATCACGGCGCCGATTGCCCCATAATTCGCTGCATCGTCCGCCTGCATATCGAAGAACGGAGGCTGCAAAATCCCTGCAGGGAAAACCACCTTGGCATCCGCCGCGCTCGAATAAGCGTTCACCGTAGGCGCAGTCATCGCCCAGTCGACATGGCTAACCGGCTTACCAATCCGGGCAATCTCATAATGCTCGCCCCACGTCCACGCCGCCCGCACATTCTCGAACCACTTCCCGCGATCGATCTGCAGCGCCCCATAATCGCGCCACGCATCGGGATAACCGATCTGCACCTGCAGCGCATTCAGCTTCGCCACCGCTGCCTTCTTCGTCTCAGGCTGCATCCAGTCGGACTGTTCCAGTTCCTCCCGCAGCGCCGCCCGCAGATTCTCCACCAGCGCCCGCATCCGTTGCTTCGCCTCCGCCGGGAAATACTTCTCCGTATAAGCCTTCCCCAGCGCATCGCTCAAATCCTGATCCACCACATTCGCGCAGGTCTCCCAACGCGGCGGCGCCTGCTGAACTCCAGACAGCACGGTACCGCGGAAGTGAAACGATTCATCCGCAAAAGGATGCGCCAGATAAGGAGCCGAAAGTTCCAGCGTCCGCCAGCGCAGCCATACCTTCCATTGATCGAGCGGCACGGCAGTCAACTGCTGATTGACCTTCTTCAGGAACTCAGGCTCGGCAACATTGACCGGCGTAGATTCCGGCAACCCGACCTCGCGTAAAAGCAACGCCCAGTCAAACGCCGGAGCCAGCGCACGAAGCCCCGCCAGATCCATCGGATGATAAGTCTTCTCCGGATCCCGCTTCTCCGCAATCGTCATCACCGACCCTGCAAGCGCAGTCTCAAAATCCAATACGACCTTCGCCTGCTCCGGAGCCACCGCATGCGTAGAACCCGCAAGCTCAAGCATCTTCGCCGCATGTTCCAGAAACGCCGCGCGAATCTGCCGCGACTTCTCGTCCGTCTTCACGTAATAGTCCCGGTCGGGCAATGAGAAAATCGACGACCCGGTGCGCCCCGCGCTGTCCCGCTCCACAATGCGCGCCATCACCCGCGCCGGATTCCGTGGATCCTGCCCCGACGTCAGACGGAACGGACCCACCACCACCCCATTCGCCGCCCCGAAAGGCTCTCCCCTGCGTTGAAAGCCGGCCAGCACAGCATCCAAATCTTTTGCCGACTGGATCGCTGCAATACGGTCGAAGTCCGGCTGCAACGGCGTAATCCCCCGCGCGTCGATCGTCGCCGTATCGAGGCAACTCGCGTACAGATCGCCCATCTTGCGGCGGTCGGTTCCCGCCTTCGCCTGCGCGTCCCCGGCGGCGGCATCGAGAATCGTTTTCATTCGCTCACGATTCGCATCGGCCAGTACGCCAAACGTACCCCAGCCCGACTTGTCCGCCGGAATGGGATTCTTATCCATCCACCCGCCGTTCACATAACGCCAGAAATCCGTGCAGGGCTTACAAGTCGGATCCATATCCGCCACATGTATACCGCTGCGCGAAACACTCTGACCGGAAAGCGCGGCAACCGCAAAGAGTAGCACGAAGAGCTTAGTCGAACGCATTCTCATTACCTCGCAGGGTAACACCGGCAACTACAGTAATATCGTGTAATGCAAGCCAGCCGCCTTCTCCCCGCCATCCTGTTTCCCGCAGCGGTACTTTGCCAGCAGCCCCACCAACAACTAATGCAGCTGGTGGATCAGCACGCTGCGCACTACTCGGCCGTCTCCAAAACCATCTGGGAATACGCCGAACCCGGCTACCAGGAGCAGAAGAGTTCAACCCTCCTGCAGCACGAACTGCAAACCGCGGGCTTTCGCATACAGACGGGCGTAGCCGGTGAACCCACAGCCTTCGTCGCGACCTACGGTCAGGGCCAGCCCGTCATTGGCGTCTTAGGTGAGTTCGACGCGCTCCCCGGCCTCTCTCAGGCAGCCACGCCAGACCGCAGCCCCGTAGTCGCCAATGCCTTCGGCCACGGCTGCGGCCACAACCTGCTCGGCTCCGGCGCCGCGCTCGCAGCTGTCGCGTTGAAGGAATACATGGAACGAGCGCACGTCACTGGCACTCTCCGCTACTACGGCACGCCCGCCGAAGAGGGTGGCGACGGCAAAGTCTACATGATCCGCGCCGGCCTGTTCCGCGATGTCGATGTCGTGCTGCAGTGGCACCCCGGCGCGCAGAACAGCGTGAATAACGGCGGCATGCTGGCCATCGACAGCGCGCGCTTTCTGTTCCACGGAGTCGCCGCCCACGCCGCCGTCGCGCCGGATCGCGGCCGCTCCGCCCTTGACGCTGTCATGCTCATGGGCAACGGCATCGAATTTCTTCGGGAACACATCCCCAGCAACAGCCGCGTCCACTACATCATTTCCAACGGCGGCGCAGCGCCGAACGTAGTTCCCGATACCGCAGAACTCTACCTCTACGCGCGCAATCCGTCAGCGCCCGTGCTGGCAGGCATATGGGACCGCATTCTCAAGATTGGCCAAGGCGCCGCTCTGATGACCGGCACTACGCTCGACGTCAACGATATCGGCGGGGATTCCAACATCCTCGGCAATGACGCGCTGGCTAAGGTGGCCCAGAAGAATCTCGAAGAAGTAGGCGGCTTCACTTACACTCCCGAAGAAAAACACTTCGCCGAAGCCCTCCAAAAAAGCCTGCCACCCGAAGCCGCAGGAAATCTCGATTCGACGGCGCAGATCCAGCCCCTCCGTAAGCCCGACCCCAACGCTCCCGCGGCATCGAGCGACGTCGGCGACGTCAGCTGGAACGTACCCACGATCGGTTTCGGCGCGGCCACATTCGTACCTGGCGTAGGCGCGCATACCTGGCAGGCGGCCGCGTGTGCCGGCATGAGCATCGGACAAAAGGGGATGATCGTAGCGGCGAAAGCGCTCGCGGTAACAGGCGCGGATCTGTTCGCAAATCCTCAACTGATACTGGACGCCAAAGCGGACTTCAAACGCCAGATGCAGGGCAGGACCTACCAGTCGGTCATCCCCGAGGGCCAGAAGCCTCCGCTCGACTACCGCAACAAGTAAATCGGGGTTACAATGCCAGTAAATGCGGTCGCTGCGTGTACTGGCATTATCGGCGCTGTGCATCTGGCCTGCCGCGTCTCAGCAACCGCCAGCCGTTTTTGAAAAGCCGTTTCCAGCGGATCAGTTGGAGTTCCTGAACCAGTTCGCCGGAGCGCAGTCGGGCGATCTCATCCGCGACAAACAGTTCCGCAAACTGATGCACGCCGCGCTCCCCGACTGCATGTTCCACTACGGCCATGACATGCCGCTCACCGAGGCGATCCATACCGTAATCAATGGTTCGACGATCCCGGTAAGAATCCGGGACGGACGCTACCTGACACTATCGGGCCACAGCGGACCCTACCTCGCCGGCCGCGGTTTCATATGGATCGACCTGCAGGATGGAATTGTTCTTGGTGGCTTTTACTTCCACCCGACGAATGGCGAACCGACCCCGGCCGTCAACGTCTTTTCAAGGCAGGTAAAAGAAGACTCTTCCGTGAAGTCGTTGAACATAACCCAGCTTCGAAAGCCCTTCATCGACGATCTGAACTTGTGGTCGGCTGAGTCGCGGGTCCCGCCCATCACAACGCGGTACTTCATCACCGGGTCAAACAAGAAGATCCTGCTGGAGCACGACGAAGACTACTGCGCGGTCCCGCCCGGAGCGCCCGCCCCGCCGGTAACCGTCTGTGAGCGGATGAACGCAGACGCCGCCGACATTGACCTGACCGCGGCGTATTACCTCGAACAAACCGGCCACGCCACCAATTCAACCGCGTGGATGATCGGTCCGGACCAGGTTGCGTGGTTGCGTTTCCGCGACACCACCTGCAGCGCGGGCCCGGATCTTCTGGGTTGCCGTATCCGGTTGACCCGCGAACATACCAGAGTCATTATCGGGCGAACTTCCGTCCCGCACCGGTGAACTTCGCGCAGTGTCAGCACTGCATTAGGGAATCACTCAATCATGAAAAAGCGCGTCGACGTCACCCCGTTCGCCACCGCGCTGATGCGGATCGCTTTGATTCCCCGGAACTTCTTTGGGTCCAGAGCCAGACTCACCGTGCCGTCGCTCCGCGACTCGACGGCTACGTTCTCTGTCCGCGCAGAGTCCTGCCCGGACTTGTGCGGCGGAAAGTACAGCAATACTTTCGCGCCCGCGACTGGCTTCCCGGCGCTATCGATGACTTTGAGCCGGACGATGCGGTCGCCATGGCTGTCGGTAAGCCTTTGGCCATCGGGCAAGGGTAGTTTCGCGATCTCGGGCTCACCCTTCCCCGTCTCCGCCACGAATCCGAGATTCATCTGATGTACCGTCGCATTCGCAGTCTCGCCGTCCTTCCCGGCGACCACGGCAACTTCAACCGGACCGTTACCGCCCGCGGCACGCGCGGGGGGACCTCCCGCCGTTCCGCTTTCGTCGGTCTCCGCCTGCGCCGCCGTGCCGTTCCCTCCGAAATCGACATAAGGCTCCGATGGCACGGTCGCCACGGTCGAAAAAATAACCGATGCGCCTTTCACCGGTTTCCCGGCATCGTCTGAAACGCGCACCAGGATTGACTCGCCCGGCCGCCCGTACTGATTGTTGTTGCCTTCGCCCCGCACCACCTCTATGTGCAGCGCCGCAGTCAGAGGCGCGCACGCACAGAAGCAGAACAGCAGAGCCGGAACACTTCCCATGCGCATGACGAGCCGCTAGATCCCCTGCGGCGCCGGCGGGGGAACGGGAGCGCGCACTGGGCGGTACTCTATTCGGAGATGGATCGCGCAGTGGACGGCGGGAAAGCCCCGGCTCAGCCTGTGCAGAAGGAAACTCCGCCGCCAGCCAAACCCACGGCGCCACCACACGCCTTCTCCGCTGCCCCGGACTTCAACGGCGTCTGGGTCTACGAAAGCCGTCAGGGCGCCTGGACCGGCTTCGGCGAACCGGTGCGCGCCGCTCTTTCCGTCCACCATAACGGCGCCAGCGTGGCTGGTTCCTACACGGCCCTTCTGCCGGGAAAGAACGATGTGCGGGAGCTCAACCTCACCATTAGCGGAGAAGAAACGACGCCCGGCACCGCCTACCTCAGCTGGGTCTCCAAATGGCCGCCTGCCACCGGCAAAATGATTCTTCGAATGGGAGGCGATCGCCGTATCCTGGTGGAACGGATCGCCTCGGACGACACCTACATACCCCGCGGGATGGAAGTCCTGCTCCCGCGCTGATTTTTCTGTCCCGCAATGAAACTCAAGAGGGTTCGCAACGCAGCCTACACTGACGACGATCCTCCCATCGTGCGCGCTCTGCGCTTTGCCACCGAACCCCAGCCAAGGCCCTGGGGCCCGTTCCTCACCGGCTATGGCGTATTCGCGGTCGTGCTCGGGGCGCTGACCATAAGCACGCTCGGCCTTCCCCGGCCGGAAAAACCGAAGCCACACCAGATTACGCGCCTGTTCGTGCCCGCGCGTCGTACAGAGTCCCGCGACCATCCCCCGGAAAAGAAGCGTTTGGTGTCGAAGGAAACCCGGCCAGCCGTTCCGCCTCCGATCGATCTGCCGCCCGTGAATGGCAAGGTGGATCTGAGCGCCATCGAAATCTCCGTGCTTTCGGATTCTTCCAACCAGCTTCCGGAAGTTATGCGCCAGCAGCGCGGTACGCTCGCTCTGGTCGAACGGAGCGACCAGGCCGTGGCCCACTACACGTTTGAGCCGCCCGACTGGAAGATGAACGATGAAATTACCGACGTGAGTGGCCGCATCCGTTTTTCCATCAGTCCCCCTTTTACCTGGGATCTGCTTCGCTCGCTGTCCGGAGTGACCGCCATCCAGATGGAAAAATATCAGGTTGACGCTTTGTTTGACGGCGGCTACGCGCGTTGTCTGGAGCAGGAGATCCGAAAGCGTGCGGATGCGGAACCCAACCCCGGCAGGGTCAAGGCCGCCGTGCTGGTATTTACATCTTCAAGGAGTTGCGGGATCGATGTCGTCAATCTTGAATACACGGGCCGTTAGTCCCATTCTCACCGTCTTATGGCTGGCCGCAGGCGGCTCGGCGACCGCGCAATCGCTTACCCCGCCGCCGAACTACTCCGACAGCGCGGTCACCGAGGGGGCGGAAGAAACGGTCACTTCCTGGAATGCGTGGCTTGAGGCAAGCCGCAACCTCGAGCATGACGTCCCCAACGCCCCCATGGGCGAGGCGAGGGACCGGATCCAGCGCGCCTTCACCGCCTGGCTCAATTTCAGCGACAAGCGCAGAATCTACTCTGAGCGCGTGGCAGGTTATATTGAACGCTTCCGGCCGGAGGCTCCCGGGCGAAAGCCTCTCGTCAACGTCGAAACGGTGAGCCGCGATCAGCTTGAGTTGCTCGGCATCAGTCTGTCCGCGGTGCAGGCGCGCCTCGACGCGTTGCGTGACACCCCGGTCTGGGCCCCCGTCCGCAGAGCCGTCCAGACGGATCGCTCGGAGATGATGACGCTGCAAAACGCACGCCGCGACGACATCCCCGTCGATTTGCCCTACGGTAGCGCCGCCCCTGTGAGGCCCCTTTCGCTGATCGTGTACCGTGACTCCGAGCACCAGGTACGGGAAGCCGTGGATCGGATCTGGACTCACTACTACCAGGCTCTTGCCGATGCCGTCGTGAAGAATGGAACATCCACACCGCTTGTAACCACGCTGACTCTGCCCGCGGCGCCCGTCGCCGATCCGGCCGCGGCAGTCGCCGCGGAAGCCCCCGTCGTGGGCATCGACCGCGTGGCCGGCACATGGCGATATGTCGACGGGTCGCAGCGTTTCAATGGCGTGGAGGAGCCTCACGACCTGCTGCTTGAGTTGTTCGCCGCCAAAGGAGTGCTGACCGGACGGTATCGCGGAACCTTAACCGACTTCACCGGACCGCATGTCGTGGACGTGCGTCTCCAGCAGGTCCCGGCGGCAAAAGGTTCCAGCGAGATTCGCCTTCAGTTCCAGAACCCCGAGCAGAACGTGTCCGGTCAGATCGTGATCGAGGGCCCTGGCGCCAGCGGCCTCGAACTTCAGGTAATCCACATGGATGGGGCAGGACTCCCGAGGGGCCGCGAAATCCTGGCCCGCCGCTGACATCCTGGGCGGCACGCCACAGCTTGACCAACGTTTTCAGCCTTCCGTTAACTTAATTGATTTATTTGGTGCGGATGAGAGGACTTGAACCTCCACGAAGTTTCCCCCACTAGAACCTGAATCTAGCGCGTCTGCCAATTCCGCCACATCCGCACAAGGAGTGGGTAAACACCCATTTTCTCTTTCGGGGGGTCCGAAGTCAAATTTGGATCAAAACGAACGGGCGCGGCAAACGTTCCGCCCGCGCCCGCTAACCCTTCGGCTGCGATCTACTTCGAGGCCGATGTCGACGTGGCCTTTTCCGGATGCACAGTGATCTTGTTGACGCGCCAGTTCAGGATTTCTCCGACCAGCAGTGAATTCTCTCCGGTACAGGCCATCTGATGAATCCAGCCGAACTCCTTCGGCATACGACCGGACTGGCCGAAATAACCGAGAACCGTTCCATCGAGCTTCATCTTATAAATACGGCCCGGATATGCGTCCGCGCTGTAGAGATACTGGGTGCCGGGTCCGGGCGTGACGCAGATCGCCCACGGAGCCCCACTCTGCGCAACCGCCGCTTGCGGCGACGGCATGGGACCGTACCAGGGCAGAATCCCGGCAGGCACCGGTACGTCGATGTGAATCGTGCGCAGGTGGTCGCCGTTCGGATTGAATACCTGGATGCGACGGTTGCCGCGATCGCCTACATAG
>Ga0302326_10032510_pt1 | contig 10391 bp, 7 predicted proteins | sample Palsa_T0_3_FD_202264 | JGI IMG/M metagenome (GOLD analysis project Ga0302326, IMG submission 202264) | Peat permafrost microbial communities from Stordalen Mire near Abisko, Sweden - Palsa_T0_3 | ecosystem: Environmental > Terrestrial > Soil > Palsa > Peat permafrost | place: Sweden: Abisko... | reverse complement strand
CCTTCATCCTGACCCGCGATGAGGTCGGCCGCCGGATCGTGGCGCTGCTGGCCGACCGCGCCCGGGAAGGCATCAAGGTCCGGCTCCTGCTCGATGCGCTGGGCTGCCCGCTTTCGAGCCGTTTTTTCGTGAATCCGCTGCGCCGGGCCGGCGGTGAGGTCGGCCGTTTCATGCCGGTCGTCCCGCTGATCTCGCCCCGGTCGGCCAATCTGCGCAATCACCGCAAAATGGCCGTATTCGACCACTGCACGGTCATCATGGGCGGACGCAACATCGCCCTTGATTACATGGGGCCAACCCGCTCCAGGAAGCGCTGGCGGGATTTTGGGGCCATCATCGAGGGCCCGGCGGCCGCGCTGCTCAACGAAGTGTTCATCGCCGACTGGTGCTTCACCACCAAGCAGACGCCAGACGCCTTGCACGCGGAAATCCCGCCCCATGTCGTCGAATCGCGCGGGACCAGCGAATTGCAGGTCGTCGCCAGCGGGCCCGACGTGCCCGGAGATCCGCTCTACGAAGGCATCGTGGCCATGATCCAGGAAGCCGAGCGAAATATCTGGATCGTCACCCCCTATTTCATTCCCGATGACGTGTTGCTGCGGTCGCTGATCGTGAAAGCGCGGGCCGGCTGCCAGGTGACCCTGATCGTGCCCGCCCGGTCAAACCACCGGATCACCGACTTCGCGCGGCGTTACTACACGCGGGAGCTGCGCCAGGCCGGCGGGCGCGTCCTGCTCTACACGGGGGAAATGCTCCACGCCAAGGCCGTGATCGTGGACGACCGCACCGCCCTGCTCGGCTCGCCCAACTTCGACCTGCGGAGCCTGTTTGTGAACTTTGAGATCGGATTGCTGGTGCATTCCAAGCCCGAGGTGAGAGCGATGCGGGCCTGGGTGGAGGAGGTCATCCTCCGGTGCCGCGAACCGAAATCCGATCCGGCCTCCGGACGCCGGCGCCTCCTCGGCAATGTGGCCGAGGACATCAGCCGGCTGCTTGCGCCGCTGCTGTGACGACTTCGCGCGCCGCGCTCATCAGCTTGTACTCCACCGCTTCGCGGAGCGCTTCCCAGCTCGCATCGATGATGTTGTCGCTGACTCCCACGGTGACCCAGATCGACCGGCCGTCGCCGCTTTCGATCAGGACGCGCGTCAGCGCGGCCGCCCCCTGGTTGCTGTCGAGAATGCGCACCTTGTAATCCCGCAGCGTCATTTCCCGGAGCTGCGGATAGGTTTTGTCCAGCGCGAGGCGCAGCGCGCCGTCGAGGGCGCCAACGGGGCCCGTGGACTCCGCGACCGTGTGCACCGGCTCGCCGTTCACCCGGAGCTTGACGGTGGCCTCCGCCCACAATTCGCCGTTATGCCGCTCGATGATGACCCGGTAGCCCTCGACTTCAAAAAATGAACTCTTCTGCCCGAGCGCCTTGGCGACCATGAGCATGAACGAGGCGCTGGCGGCCTCGTATTCATACCCGCGGAATTCGCGCTCCTTGAGCTCCTCGATCAGGCCCTTCATTTCCGGGCGTTTTTCGTCGAGTTCCAGCCCGAGTTCGCGGGCCTTGAGCGCCAGGCTGCTGCGCCCCGCCAGGTCCGACACCAGCACCCGGGTGCGATTGCCCACCAGCGCCGGGTCGATGTGCTCGTAGCTGCGGGCGGCTTTTTGGGCGGCGTTGGCGTGCAGGCCCCCTTTGTGGGCGAACGCCGACTGGCCGACAAAGGGCGCCTTGGGGTCGGGCCGGAAATTGGCGAGTTCGTCAAAAAAAAGCGATAGATCGCGCAGTTCGGGCAGGTTGGCGGCGCAGTGCGCCGTCCGGCCCATCTTAAGCAGGAGGTTCGGCAGCACGGCGACGAGGTTCGCGTTGCCCACCCGCTCGCCGTAGCCATTCATGGTCCCCTGGACGAGCGTGGCGCCGGCCTCGACCGCCGCCAGCGAGACCGCGACGCCCACGCCGCTGTCGTTGTGGCAATGGATGCCGATCTTGTCGGCGCCAAACCGCGCGACCGCGACACCGGCGATGCGCCCGACCTCGGGGACGAGCCTGCCCCCATTCGTGTCGCAAAGCGTGAGGTTGGCGGCGCCGCCGCGCGCCGCCGCCTCGAGGGTGCGCAGCGCGTATTCGGGATTGTCGGTGTAGCCGTCAAAAAAGTGCTCGGCGTCATAGATCACCTCGCGGCCCTGGGCGACCAGGTAGCGGACCGAGTCCTCGATCATCGCCAGGTTTTCCTCGGCGCTGGTGCGCAGCACTTCGGCGACGTGCAGCATCCAGGTCTTGCCGACGATGGTGAGAACCGGCATCCCGCTGTCCAGCAGCAGGCGGAGCTGCGGGTCCTCGGCCGCGGAAATCCCCGCGCGGCGCGTCGAGCCGAAGGCCGCCAGGCGCGCGTGCCCGAGCTTCAACTTGGCGGCCTCGGCAAAAAAAGAGATGTCGCGGGGATTCGAGCCGGGAAATCCGCCCTCGATGTAGTCGATCCCGAACCGGTCCAGCCGCTCGACAATGAGGAGCTTGTCCGCCACGGAAAAACTGATGCCCTCGCCCTGCGTTCCGTCGCGGAGCGTCGTGTCATATATCTTTACCGGGACGGACTTCATTTTGTCCCGACGGCGGCCTGGATGAGGTCCGTGAAGCTGCGCACTTCGAGGCTGGCGCCTCCGATCAGGCCCCCGTCGATGTCGGCCTCGCCGAGGAGTTCGGCGGCATTGGCCGGTTTCATCGAACCGCCGTAGAGGATGCGGGTCCGCTGCGCGACGGTTTCGGCAAAAAGCTTCGTGACCAGGCCGCGAATGAACGCGTGAACTTCCTGGGCCTGGTCCGCCGTGGCCACCTTGCCCGTGCCGATGGCCCACACCGGCTCATAGGCGATGATGACGCCGGGCGCGCTTTCCTTCCCCACGCCCTCGAGGGCGCGCTCGGTCTGGGCCTGCACCACCTTGAGCGTGGCGCCGGCCTCCCGCTCGGCCAGGGTCTCGCCCACGCAGAGGATGGGCCGGAGCTGGTGCTTCAGCGCCGCCAGGACCTTCAGGTTGATGAAGGCGTCGGTCTCCCCGAAATAGCCGCGCCGCTCGCTGTGCCCGACGATGACGTGCGTGACAAAAAGCTCGCGGAGCATCGGCGCGGAAATTTCCCCGGTAAACGCGCCGCTCAACTCCGGATGCATGTTCTGCGCGCCCAGTTTCACGACCGAGCCGTCGAGCACCTTGCTGACGCTCTCCAGGGCGGTGAAGGGCGGGCAAACCACGACATCCACGTCGTTCCTTTTGCCGACCATGGCGGCGATGTCCTTGACCAGGACCGCGGCGTCGGCCGCGGTCTTGTTCATCTTCCAGTTTCCAACGATAAGCTTTTGGCGGTACATGGGAGCGGCATTACAGACCGAAAACCCCCGCTCCTCAAGTCTCGAGATAGGCGACGCCTGGCAGCACTTTCCCTTCCAGGAATTCGAGGCTCGCGCCGCCTCCGGTCGAACAGTGCGAGACCTTGCCGTCCACCTTGAATTTCTTCGCCGCCGTGGCGGTGTCGCCGCCCCCGATGACGGTCGTCGCGCCGCCGGCGGTCGCCTCGGCCACGGCCTCCGCCATTGCCCGGGTCGAGGCGGAAAACTTGTCGAACTCGAACACGCCCGACGGACCGTTCCAGACGATCGTTTTGGCCCGCAGGATCGCCTCGCGGTAAAGCGCGATCGATTTCGGACCGGCATCGAGCCCCATCCAGCCCGGGGGTATGCCCGAGGCGTCGTCGGCCGGCTGGGTGTTGGCGTTGGGATCAAACTTGTCCGCGCAGACGTAATCCACCGGAAACACCAGCTTCACGCCGCGGGCCTCCGCCTGGGCGACCAGCTCCGGCACCAGTTTGGCTCCCTCCGGGTCGAAAAGGCTGGCGCCGATCTCCATGCCCTGGGTGATCTTTTTGAAGGTGTAGGCCATTCCCCCGCCGATGATGATCTCGTCGGCCTTTTCGATGAGGTTCTTGATCAGCGGAATCTTATCGGCGATCTTGGCCCCGCCGAGGATCGCAAGCAGCGGACGCCGCGGATGATCGAGCACCGCGGCGAAGGCGTTGAGCTCGGCCTCCATGAGAAACCCGGCCGCTTTCTGCGGAAGGGACACGCCAACCATGGACGAATGGGCGCGATGCGCCGTGCCGAAGGCGTCGTTGACAAAGAGATCGCCCAGCCGGGAGAGGCTGGCCCGAAACGCCCCGACCGCGGCAGGGTCCGCCTTCTTCGCCGTGCCGTCCTCGAGCTTCACCTTGCCCTCTTCCTCGATATGAAACCGGAGATTTTCGAGCAGCACGACGGTGCCCGGCGCGAGGCGGGCGCAGGCCGCCTCGACCTCCGGCCCCGCGCAGTCCTCGATGAACCGGACCGGACGGCCGCACAGCTTTTCGAGTTCGGCGGCGATGGGCCGCAGCGAAAACCGGGGGACGCGCTGGCCGTCGGGGCGGCCGAGATGGCTCATCAGCACGACGGAGGCGCCCTTTTCGAGCGCGTAGGCGATGGTCGGGAGCGCGGCCGCAATCCGCTGGTTGTTGGTGATGGCTCCCGTGGCCTTGTCCTGCGGCACATTGAAATCGACCCGCATGAGCACGCGCTTGCCGGCGAGGTCCAGGTCCCGAATGGATTTAAACTTTGGCATGAGCTATCAGAGGTGGAGCGGGTTGCCCCCAACACGCTTGTTTGACTCCGGTGTTGGAACGAGCCCCTTCAGAGCCCCGCGGCCACTTTCTTAAGCAGATCCACGCAGCGGTTGCTGTAGCCCCATTCGTTGTCGTACCAGCTGATCAGCTTGAAGAAACGGCTGTTCAGCTCGATGCCGGACCCGGCGTCGAATATCGACGAGCTCTTGTCGTGGATGAAGTCGGAGGACACGATCTCATCGTTTGTCCAGACCAGGATGCCCTTGAGGTAGGTCTCGCTGGCGCGTTTCATCGCGTCGCTGATTTCCTTGTACGAGGTCTCCTTGACCGTCTTCACCGTGAGATCGACCACGGATACGGTGGGAGTCGGCACGCGAAACGACATGCCGGTGAGCTTTCCCTTCACTTCGGGGCAGACCAGGCCCACGGCCCGGGCGGCGCCCGTGGTCGCCGGAATGATGTTGATGGCCGCGGAACGTCCGCCCTTCCAATCCTTCTTGGACGGGCCGTCCACGGTCTTCTGCGTGGCGGTGTAGGAATGAACCGTCGTCATGAGCCCCTCCTCGATCCCGAAACCTTCCTTCAGGAGCACGTGGACCAGCGGCGCCAGGCAGTTCGTCGTGCAGGAGGCGTTGGAAATGATGTGATGCTTGCCCGCGTCGTATTTGTCGTCGTTCACCCCCATGACCAGGGTGATGTCCTCGCCCTTGGCGGGGGCCGAGATGATGACTTTTTTCGCGCCCGCCGTGAGATGGCCCCTGGCCTTCTCGGCTTCCGTGAAAAGGCCGGTCGATTCAATGACCACCTGCACGCCAAGCGCGGCCCACGGCAGCTCGGCGGGGCTCTTGGCGCTGACGACCTTGATGTCGTGGCCATTGACGATGATCACATCGTCCTCGGCCTTGTCCGGGGACGACTTTTTGGAGCCCACCGTGCCGAGGAAGCGCCCCTGCGTGGAGTCGTATTTGAGCAGATAGGCCAGGTTGTCGGCCGGGACGATATCGCCGACGGCGACGACATCGAGCACGGAGCCGAGCAGGCCCTGCTCCACGAGAGCGCGGAATACGAGGCGGCCAATGCGGCCGAAACCATTGATAGCGACTTTGATTGCCATAATAAGCCGCCAAAGAAAACGCGGTATCGCCGCATTGCAAGGCTAAGTAGCGCAGGCGTCCCCGCCTGCAGGACCCAATTTCAGGTTTCAGGTTTCCAATTCAGCCTTCGGAGAAGCCGACCCAGAGACCGCAGCTCAACATCGGGACCAGGAGATCGGCTTCGACCGGCACCAGGCCAATCGATCCCTGGCGGCCGTCGTAAAAGCGCTCGTGGTCGGCGAACTGCAGCCATGGCCCTGATGCCGCCACCGCGGTGCCGAGCGGGATCGTCGCATCCTCTGTCGTGGGATTGACGGCAAAAAGCAGCCGCACCATGCCATGCGAATGATCGGCGTTGTACAGCGCCGCCAGCGGTTCGGCCTTGGACGAGCGAAAGAACTGGAAAAAGCCCTCGCCCGGACGCGAAAAGTGCCGGAGGAGCCGGCCGTGCTCGCCGCGGCGAAACGCGATCCAGTCCGCAAAATAAGCGTGCGTGCCAAGATACCGGTACAGGCGCCGGTAATCGAGCGCGTTCAGGTCCCCGCGCTGATAGCTGTTGTTCATGCCGTGCTTCGAACGGAGAAAGTCCTGTCCTTCCGCGATCATGGGCACCCCGAACGACATGAACAGGATGGCCGCCATCAGGTGGGTCCGGCGGCGATCGTTGGCCGTGGGCGCGAAGCCGTCGTTGCCGCCATTTTCGGTGATGGTGTCCAGCCAGGTGCGGTCGTCGTGCGACTCGGTGTAGTTCACCGTCTGCGCCGGCCACTTCGCGAAATACCACGGCGAACCCCGCAGGCAGTACTCGAGGCGGTCGGCCGCGCCGCCGCCGCGGACGTATTCGCGCAGAAAATCGCGATACCCGTCGTTCCACGACGCCCATCCCGTGTCGCGCAGCGCGCCGGCAATGTGGCCGCGGAAGCTCCAGGGCTCCGCGATGAGGATCACATCCGGTTTCAGCTTTTTCAGGGCGGCCTCGACCTGCCGCAGCACTTCGACTCCCAATAATTCCGCGAGATCGAAGCGGAAGCCGTCCACGCCGTAGGCTTCGATCAGGTGCCGGCAGCTGTCGATGATCAGGCGCGTCGCCATGGCCGCCGAGGCGCGCAGGTCATTGCCGCAGCCGCTCCAGTTGGCCAGCCGGCCCGCGGCATCGTGTTCGAAATAGTAAAGCCCGTCGATGTAAAGCAGATGGGCCGGGACCCCGACGTGATTGAAAACGACGTCGAGCACGACGGCGATTCCGCGCCCATGGAAAGCCTTCACCAAGGCCTGCAGCTCCCTCACCCCGGAAGCGCTGGCCGGGTCCAGCGCGTAGGCGCTCGCCGGCGCGAAGAAGTTATTGGTCATGTAGCCCCAGTGGTACTCCTCGGGCGCCAGGCAATCGAACTCCTGCACGGGCTGCAGCTCCACGCAATTCACCCCGAGATGGTGCAGATAGAATTCGGAGCTTTCGACCCACTGGCGCAGGCCGGTGAATCCCCTCCGCTGCAGCGGGTCCGCGGGCACGGGCGCGTTGGCCGCGAGATCGCGCACATGGGCTTCCGCGATGACGAGGTCATGCCAGGCTGGCGTCCGAAAATCGCCGTCTCCCCGCCCGATCCAGGCGCGGTCGAGCACGATGCCCGGTCCCCTCCGCTCCACCGCGGCCATGGCGTAGGGGTCGAGCACCGGCGCCTCCGGATCGAAGCGGCCCGGCCCTTCGCGCACGCCATCGATGGTGTACCAGTAGAACCAGCCATGCAGGCGCCGGCCGATGGCGGCTTCCCACACGCCGGAGGCGCCGGACGTATCGGCGCGCCGCGTGAGGGGGACCGTCTGGGCCGTTTCCTGCTTCCCGAGATCCTCGCAAAGGAAAAGCGTGACCCTTCTCGCCCGGGGGGCAAAAAGCCGGAAAACCGTCGTTTTCTTGTCCACGAGGGCGCCAAGCGGCAGGTCGGTTTTTAGTTCGTGGAAGAATCGGCCGGGCACGAGCGGCACGCGGGGGGCGTCGGGGGCCTGGCCCGCCGCCACCGACCACGGCTCGGCCAGGTCGATCGGCGTCCCAAGCATGAAACGCCACAGGTGCCGGCCCGTGCGCGCCGGGTCGAGCAGGCGATTGCGGTTGCCGTTGTCGATGGCCACATTGGGTGCGTTGTCGGGCAGCACGAGCCAGAGGTTGTCACCCGTGACAAATTTGAACCGCTGCGGGGCCGGCCAATTGACTTTTTTTGCCGGTCCGGCCCACATCAGGACGCGCTCTCCATCCAGTTCCGCGGGGGTCAGCAGCCACTCGGGCTGGCCCACGGCGCCCTGCCAGCCGTTGAAATCGCCCGCGACATACACCAGGTCCCGCGCCGGGTCGATTTCGCAGCCATGCTCGAGGGGAAACACAAATGCCACCTGATCGGGCGCCGGCACGAAATAGCCGAAAGCCCGCCCGGCCGCCAGATCCGGAGAAGGGGTCAGGTCGAGTATAGTGCGATCGGGCAGCCCGATCGCACTATACTCGACCTGACCCCTTCCCTCGCCGCCGGCTTTTAAGGTCAGGGACGGTGCGGCGTTCTCGGCCCAGTTCCGGTCGAATTCGACGATCCCGGACGAAAGCGAATCGAGCCAGGCTCGGAGAAGACGGGGCGGCGAATCGGGCATGGCCTAAAGGTTGGGGTTGCGGCGCTTTGGACAATGAGAAAAGTCAGCAATCATGTCCGCCCGGGAAAAGATCCTCGTCGCCCTGTCGGGCGGAGTCGACAGCTCCGTCGCCGCCCTGCTGCTCCAGCAGCAGGGGCACGACGTGGCCGGAGCCTACATGAAGAACTGGATCAACGAGGAGAAAATCACCGGCCACTGCCCATGGGAGGAGGACATTGAGGATGCCCGGCGCGTGGCCGGCCAGCTCGGCATCGATTTCCATGTGGTCAACCTGATGCGCGCCTATCGGGAGAAGGTGGTCCAATATCTGCTCGACGGCTACGTCCGTGGCCTCACCCCCAACCCGGACATCATGTGCAACCGCGAGATCAAATTCGGGGTGTTTCTCGCCTGGGCGCGGGAGCATGGATTCGACGCGGTGGCGACAGGGCACTATGCCCTGCGGATAGAAAATAGTCTCCTCGAAGGCGCCGACAAGAACAAGGACCAGTCCTACTTCCTCGCGCTCCTCAACCAGGAGCAGATCCGGAGCGCGCGCTTTCCTGTCGGCCATCTCACCAAGCCCGAATTGCGCGATATCGCCCGCGCGGCCGGCCTCGCGACGGCCGACAAAAAAGACAGCCAGGGCATCTGCTTCATCGGCGAGGTGAAGATCTCCGACTTTCTGCGCGCCTATGTGCCGGAACGGCCGGGACCCATTGTGCGGGCAAGCGACGGGCGGGAGCTGGGACGCCACCGGGGCCTTCATTATTACACCCTCGGACAGCGCAAGGGCATCGGTGTGCCATCCAACGCCGACCACGAGCGCTATGTGGTCGTGGGCAGGCGCGCCGCGGACAACACCCTCCTCGTCGCCTTCGACCACCCCGATGCCCCGGGCCTTTTCCAAAGCGAAGTGAGGATTCATTCCCTGAGCTGGACCGGCGACCCGCTCACCACCGCGCGGGCCCTGGAAGGCCGCGTCCGCTACCGCGACCCGCGCGTCCCGCTGGAGTTCATCCCGGAGGGTCCGGCCGCCGCCCGCATTCGATTCCGCTCCCCCCAACGGGCCCTCGCCAGCGGCCAAGTCCTCGCCCTCCACGACGGCGAAAAACTCCTCGGGGGAGGAATTTACGTCTGAGTCGCGCCGTTGACGAACCAGGCCGGTTGCCCGATCAATCCATGCCACAATGAAAAAGATCAACCTTCGTGAGGTTCGCGAGGAGCCGTGGATTTCCCCCAAGGGAAACTTCCAGGGTTCGAGCAAGGAAGTCTCCGTCGCCGTGGGGCGGGAGCCGCTTTCGACGGATCTCATGAAGAGGCATCCGTTTGATGTCGAAATTTGCCGGATACCACCGGGCAAGAAAAACTACCCTTATCATTCCCACAGTGCGCAGTGGGAGTTCTATCACGTGCTGTCCGGCTGCGGGACCGTAAGGCATCAGGACGGCGCGACCGCGATCGAAGCGGGCGATGCCTTCATTTTTGCTCCCGGGGAGCCCCACCAGTTGATCGGCGGTGGCACGGAGGATCTGGTTGTCTGCGTCGTGGCGGACAATCCTTTCGGGGATTTGTGTTACTATCCCGATAGCAAAAAATGGTCCGTGCGCCTGCCCGAACGCCGGATCGTCCGCTCGGATCCGCTGGAGTACTACGACGGCGAGGAGTGAAAAGCCTCGGAAGCGCCTGCGCTACGTCGGAACCGACGTCAAAAAAATTGGTCCGTACTTGGGCAGGCTGCGTCATCCCATCAATCACCATGCTCCAATTTCCCAAAGTTGTGAAAGATCGACCGGCGCCAAAAAGCCCGGGTCCGGCAAAGAGGGTGTTTAGCCCCAATTGGTCGACGCGATTCCAGCCGATTTCGGAGCGATTTCCGGCCTTGGAGGAACAGGAAATCGAGCTCACATTCGACGCACCGGATGCCAAGGAGGTGCAGGTGGCGGGCAGCTTCAACCGCTGGAGGCCGGAGGCAAACCCGATGCAGCATACGGAATCGGGAGAGTGGACCACCCGGCTGATGCTCAAGGCGGGCCAGTATGAGTACCTTTTTGTCA
>Ga0302326_10032508_pt1 | contig 10392 bp, 13 predicted proteins | sample Palsa_T0_3_FD_202264 | JGI IMG/M metagenome (GOLD analysis project Ga0302326, IMG submission 202264) | Peat permafrost microbial communities from Stordalen Mire near Abisko, Sweden - Palsa_T0_3 | ecosystem: Environmental > Terrestrial > Soil > Palsa > Peat permafrost | place: Sweden: Abisko... | reverse complement strand
ATCCTTGATCGCGCGCTTGATCGATTCCACCGCCGGATTGAAACGCTCGACGTGCCCGACCATCAGCGTGACACCGGCGCGGCGCGCGGCGGCAACGATGGCGCGGCCCTCCTCGACACTCGGCGCAATCGGCTTCTCGACCAAGACGTGCACACCGCGGGAAATGCATTCGAGTGCCAGGTCGTGATGAAGATGGGTCGGCGCGGCAATGGTAAGGGCGTCGACGCCTTGGGCGAGCAATCCATCAATGTCGGCGAAGCCGGCGCAGCCGAGCGCGCGCGCCACGAACTCCCGTTGCTTGACGTCCGGATCGGCAACGCCAACCAGTTCGACAGCGCCCATATCGGAAAAAACGCGGGCATGATTGCTGCCCATAACGCCGACGCCTACAACCCCAACTCTCAAAGGTCCTTCGGCGCCAGCTCCGACTCGCTCAGTCATAATTCCAAGGGCCCCCTCGGCAACATGCTTCGCCCCGACTCTCCCCTAGCATGCTCCGGATAGACTGGCGACCCACCCAAAACGGGGGTGGAACACGTTTTACTGCAGAAGCTTACGTCCAAATTGGGAACCCGGCGGCGCTGAATGAATAGGGAACATCGGCGGCGTTCGGGCGAAAATAGCGGTAAAATAGCGAAGGAGGATCAGTCATGCGCTTGTCTGCTCTCTTGCCGGTGTTGTGGCTGGTCCTGGGTCTAGGCGGCATGTTGTCGCCGGCAGCGGCGGCCGAAAACGAGCCGGCTTACGGGCCGCAACTCGAAGGATTCGACTATCCGTGGCCGGTCTCGCATTTTTCATTCACGTCGCAGGGCGAAGCCCTCGATATGGCCTACCTCGATGTGAAGCCGACAGCGGCCGCGAATGGTGAGACCGCGGTGCTGCTGCACGGCAAGAATTTCTGCGCCGCGACGTGGCAGGAGACCATCACGGCTTTGACCGCGCGCGGCTACCGAGTCATCGCGCCGGATCAGATCGGGTTCTGCAAATCGACCAAACCTGCGCATTACCAATACACCTTCCAACAACTCGCCGGGAACACGCGCGCGCTCTTGGCATCGCTTGGCCTCGATCGCACCATCGTCATCGGCCATTCCATCGGCGGCATGCTGAGCATGCGCTATGCACTCACCTTCCCCGCCAACGTCAAGCTCTTGGTGCTTGTCGATCCCATCGGCCTGGAAGATTGGAAAGCCAAAGGCGTGCCGTGGCAAAACCTCGACGCCTGGTATCAGCAAGAACTGAAAACAACGGCGGCGACCATTCGCGAGTATCAGCGCACCACCTATTACGCGGGAGAATGGGACGAGAAATACGAGCCCTGGGTGCAAATGCTGGCCGGCCTTTATCGCGGACCCGGACATGACATTGTCGCCTGGAATGCGGCGTTGACCGACGACATGGCGTACACCCAGCCGGTTTATTATGAGCTCGAGCAAATCGCGGTGCCGACCCGGATGATGGTCGGAGACAAAGACACCACCGCGCTTGGCAAGAATTTGGCGCCGCCTGCAATCCGCGCCACGCTTGGGAATTACCCGGTGCTCGGCAAGGCGGCTGCGGCGCGTATACCCGGCGCGCAACTGATCGAGTTTCCGGATCTCGGCCACGCCCCACAAATCCAGGCACCCGAGCGGTTTCACCAGTCGCTGTTCGAGCTACTCGACAAGTGAAGCGACGCAAGTCCGCCCCTGTTAGAATTCCGGTCCAGACGGACGAAGTCCCTCCTAACCCAGCACGGAGTGCATTAACAAGTCGATCCGGTCCGGACGTCAAAGACCCGCGCATGGCGCGATCAACGTGCTAGGCGTGGCCGATGGTGCATTTTATCCGGATGCTCCGGTTCTTCTGCTTACGGGCAGTCCTCCCTGCAAACAGGGAAATCTGCAGGGAATTTCAACAAAAACTGGCGGCCTCGCGCCGATCGGACGGCGAAACGTATGGGTTTGCAGGTGCTTAAGGCGGAAATTCCCAGAGCGAGTGAATAGGGAGTTTTTCTCATCTGAGCAGGGAGTTTTTCTCTTCAGAACAGGGAGCAATTCTGGCGAACAGGGATCTGGGATTTGAGCTAAGGATGTGGCCAGCAATGCGTGAGCGCGATCCACACACCAAGACCGCAACATGGCCGAGCGACCATTCTAATCGGCAAACGTTGTGAGTTTTACTCCACCGTGCTGATCGAGGGAACTCCTCTGGCGCGCCCAAGTTTCAACAGAGCGGATCATCACCGATGATGCCGAACTCGCCGTCAACGACATGACAAAGATTGCGGAACAATCAAGCGACCGCGGTTCATTAGGCACGCGGGCCAACGGGCCTACCGCAAAACTGGCCATCAGGCAGCTGACGAAAGAAGAGATTGAAACACTCGAGGGCGCGCTCGGTCAATACATCGATCGCAAGTATCTGGTCCATTGGATGTCGCATTCGATCGGCGCCCTCGTCCAGTTCTCGAGTTTGCCAAGTGCCCGGGAGTTACGCGACGACCTCCATCGAATAGCGCGGGAAGGCCGCCAGTGGATACGGCATGTTGCCGCCTACCCGAACATCTTTCCTCCTGCCGGGCGGATGCAACGTGACGCTTTGATAACAGCTGGCGAGGCGTTCTGTGCCGGCATCGATTACCTCGTGGCCCAAGCGACCCCGTCGATCAAAGCTGGCCGACGCAAAACTCACCCGGCATTTCAGGCGTTTCTCGATAACATGATCGGCATAGCTAAGAAGGCTAGGATCAGGCCGAGCACGCCACAACGAACAAGGCCGCCGCCAAAGAGAAAACGCATCAAAGGCCATCTGGTAAAAAGCGCGGCCAGACAACCTTCCCCGCCATTCTTCCAATTCGTTCAGGCGGCGCTGACAATTTCTATCGCGGTGATAAATACCTCGTCCTTATCAAAGGCGCAGAAAGCTGAAGCCGTGTCGATCCTGCCGAAGACCGAAGAAGCCCTGATCAAGGCTATCGAAAATAAGCGAGGTGGCGCTCGAGCCTACAAGGCGGGCGCATTCGGACTGATCGAAGGCTAGCGGCTCAATGCCAGCGCTTTCGTGCATCCACCAGATTTCCCACAATTGATCGATTCATCTGCGCAATGGAGGGAAATTCCGAAATTGGTCTATCCGGTATTTGTCCGATACATCCCGCGAACAAGTCGGGGATCATCCCGGCGATATTTGAGGGTTAAGAAATGATACCGGCAAGAAAACAATTCAAAGCAAAGCAAACCAAGCATGCGCCGGCGGCGGCAGGCAGTCAGCAAAAGAACGCGGCGTCGATGTGCTGTAAGGCAGACAATCTCGCTGTCACGCTGGTTTCGGTTGACGAGCTCACTTCGTATAAGGGCAACGCGCGCACGCATTCGCGCCGACAGGTTCGGCAGATTGCCGACAGCATCGCGCAATTCGGCTTCACCAACCCGGTGCTGATCGACGACGACGGTATGATCATCGCCGGGCACGGTCGGGTTAAGGCGGCCAAGCTCCTTGGCCTGGCGGCGATCCCGACGCTGCGGCTGTCACACCTCTCGGACAGCGAGAAGCGCGCTTATATGATCGCTGACAACAAGCTTGCGGAACGGGCCGGATGGGACCGCAAGATCCTCGCCACTGAACTACAAGCGCTTATCGATCTTGACTTCGAGGTCGGAGTGACCGGGTTTGATGTCGACGAAATCGAGATCATTCTCGAGGGGACCGACAAGCCCACGCCGGAAGGGGCAAACGCCGAGCGTGAAGTTCCCAATCCCCTCCCCGCCGTCAGTCGACCCGGCGACCGTTGGCTTTTGGGCGCTCACCAACTGATCTGCAGCGATCGACTCGATGCCGCCGACGACGCTGACGTCGCGATTAGGGGCTGGCAGAAGCACACCGGTAAGTCGGTAATGCTGGCAGGGACCCCTCTGACTTTCGAGGAAATCCAACAAAGCCGCACACTGCCGCCTGCTGCACCGTCGGCGATTGCGATCGATGATACGCCAGCGGCAGCGGAGATGCGCTGATGTCCAAGATCGCGCATCACCAGGACGATACTGCCGCGCCGGATGAGTATACCGATGCTACTTCCAAATCGGGATATCCAGGATATGACGTCGGCTACAAGCGCCCGCCGCGTCACACGCAGTTCAAACGAGGCCAGTCCGGCAATCCGAAGGGGCGTGCCAAAGGAGTGCAGAACCATCGGACCACACTGAGCCGCGTCGTGAATGAAAAAGTCTCCGTACGCGAGGGCGACAAGACGCGGCGGATGACCAAGTTTGAAGCCATGCTGCAGGCCCACACGCTCAAGGGCATGAAAGCCGATACGCGCTCAGCCCTGGTAATTCTCAATCTCCTGAGTAAAACCAGGCTGCTGGGCGATGAGGAAGACGCGATCAATGAGTCGAACGTCTCCCAGAGTATTACGTGCCCGCTCGATTTTTTGCTCCAGCACGTCGAGACGGATCGATTGACCAAAGACGAACAGATCGAGTTCGGGGGGCTCATCGGCACCGTCGATCGTCATGGCATGACCGCGCTGAGCGCCACCGAGTTCGATCGTTTCAAGCAGCTCATCGACAAAGGTGAGGGCAAGCCTCCACCTGGGGCCTAACGCTATCTACTCATAAGTATTCACATGACTGCCGGTTTCCTGCTGGCGGCCTGGCATGGCTGGGCCGCCAGCTCTATGCGCGATGCGCTGATGCACTGCGTTACGAGCACTCGCATCGCGTCTCGACGATCTGCAGCGTGGTGGATTCGTTGGATCATGCCACGGCTTCATGGGCGCGAATTCGCACCGGGAGGACGTAAAGCCCGCGGCGGCTCGTGCGTCAAGCGAGCCGCTGGCCTCGGCCGGCCAGCACTTGCATCTAATGTCTGGCAGCAGCCGATCTTCGATGCTCTCCGGCCGGGACGGCAGGGGAAAAGAATACGGCTGGTCATCTTTCGTCTAAACAACGCGTAACTCTGATCGACCCTACCGTTTTTTGGTGGTCGGCTTGGCCGTCTTGCCGCGACCGATCTTTGCGCCAACCGTCGTCCTTGACGAGTAGGCAGGTTCCTCGGGTCGCGCTGCAGCGGTCCTGGTGAGGCGCAAGCCGGGCTGATCGCCGTTGGTGAACTCGATCCCGGCTGCCTCGAGCACACGCTGTAGCGCATCGATCGTGCGCTCTTTTAGATCGTCTCCCCGCTCGAATCTGGCGACGGTGTCTACTGCCACCTTGGCAGCGGCGGCTAGGTCTCGGATGCCCCACCCCAAGGCCGCACGAGCCATCCGACATTGCACTGGCAAAAAAATCATTACCTTGCTCCGATTTCAGTTGCAATATCCGAATTAATGGCGTTCACTACATTAGACTGATTTCAGTACATGGTCCTGATTTTTCCGAATCGGTAGGAGTATCCCATGCATAGGCAAATAGCGCCGGCTTCAACAGATAGGCGGGGCTTCATCGGCGGCTCGGATGCCCGCGTCATCATGGGCGACGATGAGGCGGCGCTGATCCGGCTGTGGCAAGAGAAGCGCGGTGAGGTCGAGCCGGAGGATCTCTCCCGAAATCTCGCGGTGCAACTCGGCCTGGTCACCGAAGAGTTGAACCGGCGCTGGTACGAAGCAAATACCGCCGAGGTTATTACGGACGTCCAGAAGCATGTCCGCCACCCGACCGTTCGCTGGCTCGCCGCCACGCCAGACGGTCGCGTTCAGTCGAACGGCGCGGTCTTCGAGTCGAAATTCATGCTGCCTTGGTATTTCTCGGAGGAAGCAGCAGCCGCGAAATACATGCCGCAGCTACAGCATAACATGTGGGTTCTGGCGACACGGTCCGCGGTGCTCTCGGTCATCACCGGCGGCGGCAAGTGGGTCGAGATCAAGGTCCACGCCGACCCGCTCCATCAGCATCTCATCATGACCGCGGAGCGGAAGTTCTGGCGGTGCGTGGAGACGGGCGAGCGCCCTCGCCTGTTTGGCCTGGAGCCGCCGAAACCCCGGATCGATGCGGTACGGGTGGTCGACATGACGTCCTCGAATGCCTGGGCGGAATTCGCCGGCATTTTTGCCCGCACCAAGGCGGCCCATACCGAGCACGAACAAGCCAAGGCCGAACTCAAAAAGCTGGTGCCTGAGGACGCGCATCAGGCGATCGGTCACGGTGTACGGGCCAAGCGCTCGAAATCCGGCACCATCAGCTTCGACCTCCTCAAGGCGGAGGATAATCATGCAGCGATCCAGTGAAGGCATCGCAAGCCTGGCGGCGGCTCTCGCCAAGGCGCAAATCGAACTGGTCAACCCGGAAAAGTCCCTGGTCGGGACCATCTCGTCCGATGATCCAAGGCGCTCAGAACGGGCCTTTCGCTACGCCCCACTGTCAAGCGGGCTCGACATCGTGCGCAAGGTGCTGGGGCAGCATGAAATTGCGACCGTGCAGACGACTTCGGTCGATCAGGCGGCCGGCATCATCAACCTGACTACGGTTTTGGCGCACGCTTCGGGAGAGTGGATCGCCTCCGACTGGCCAGTCTGTGCGGTCAGTGAAACGGCAACGCCGCACCGTATGGGTGCGGCGCTGACTTATGCCCGGCGGTATGCGCTGTTCACGCTTGTTGGCATTGCCGGCGAAGACGATCTCGATGCGCCGGATCTCATAATGCCGAGCAATCAAACGTCAGCCCCAGCAAAGTCCGCGCGGAGAAATCTGTCGGGTCAAAGCCATGGCCGGATAAATGGCGGCCAACGGTTCCATGCACCGACGGCAGGTTCGCGCCGCGATCGTCAGATCCATTCGAGCTCAGCCACACCGACGCTCGGCGCTGAGGCGTCAGCAGAGCTGCGTGATCGACTCGTCGCGGAGCTCAACGAACTCGGCTCTGGTGATGACGCGGCGACCTGGGCACGGCGCTGCCTGGGCGACAAGAACAGACTGCTGACGGCCGACACCCAGCGCGTCGAGGACGCGTTTGCTTTGCGACTGACGGCGCTCACCACAGATCACACTGCGCCAGCATCGACGCCCGGACTGGCTGACCGGGCAACCAGACCGCAGCGTCTGAAGCCAAGGGCGCCGGGCATTGCCCTCCGTCGCGCTCGGAAACGGCGCTCCGAAACTATTGACAAGAGCGTGCTTGCCTTCCCCGAGCCGCGGCGGATCCGCGACCGCGATCACGTCCGGTTCGTCGCCAAGGAGCCGTGTTTGATTTGCGGCCGGCAACCCTCAGACGCGCACCACGTGCGTTTCGCACAAAGCTCAGCCCTCGGCCGCAAGGTAAGCGACGAATTCACCGTGCCATTGTGCCGCGGGCACCATCGTGAGGTTCATCGCTGCGGTGACGAACCGGTGTGGTGGCTAAAGATGCGAATGAATCCGATGGTCAAAGCGCGGGAACTGTGGCTCAAGACGCATCCGCTGCCCATAGATCGCAATGAGCGGCCTGCCGCCGAATAGGCTTGGCACCGGACGCGCGAGAGCCGTTTTGGTGTTGGTGAGGAACCCGTTTCTTCCTCCGCTCATTTTTGCTCCCCGGCGCCGGGCCGCTGGCGCTTGAGCTTTTCCACTTTCGCGCAGTGACCGGGATTAGACTCTTTCCCGACTGCCCCTATCTTTGCCTGGGTGTCGGTAACGCGTGAGCTACGGGGCCGGCGCCGATCAATCCCAACCCCGATTTGAGCCCTGCCTGCCGCGTCTGGCCAAGCAGCCGCCGGCCGGATCGGGCTGGATTCACGAAATCAAGCACGATGGCTTCCGCATTATCGCTCAGCGCGAAGCAGATAGCGTGCGTCTCATTACCCGTAACGGACACGATTTCAGCGGGCGGTTTCCGTTAATCTTGGCAGCTGTCGCGGCTCTCCCGGCGCGATCCTGCGTAGTCGACGGCGACGCGATCGCCTACGATGAGAAGGGCCTCTCCGTATTCGAAATGATCCGTTGGCGACAGCGCGACAACGCCGTCACTCTCTGCGCTTTTGACCTGCTTGAGCTCGATGGCGAGGATTTGCGGCGCGAGCCGAACGAGGTTCGCAAAGCTACTCTCAAAGGCCTATTGCGCCGCGCTCAACCCGGCATCGCATTCAACCGCCATTTCGAAGTCGACGGCACGATCGTCTACGAACTGGCCTGCGCGCTCGGCTGCGAGGGCATTGTGTCGAAGCGCCTTGGATCGCCTTACCGGCCAGGCCGCAGCGATTGTTGGGTCAAGGTCAAGAACCCGACGGCGCCAGCGGTGACAAGTGAGGCCGAAGAGGATTGGTCGTGAAGGCCGTCGAATTTGTCGTGCATGTGCGATGCCTCCATTGTCGCCACAGAAGTCTTTTGAGCAATAAAGAGGATCGAGAGGGACCGGCCTGCCGCCCGCCGTTTGCGCGCCTGATAGATGCCCATCCGTCGTTTCCCGCCGCCCTGGTCTGTAGAGGAACAGCCCGGCGGTGAGTCATTCTCTATCCGCGACGCTAAAGGACAGGCGCGTTTATTTCGAGGACGAGCGGTGCGGCAAATGTCAATGCAGCGACTGACGCGCGATGAGGCCCGGCGCAAGGCAGCGAATATTGCCAAGTTGCCGGAGTTGTTGCGGCCATAGGACGGCGTTTCCCGCCGCATTTGCGTTACGGCGAGGACTACGGTTCAATCTGTTCGGTGGCGACTCATTTGGACGTGGCGCGTTCATGTCTGAAATCAGGGAAAGCTGTCGGCAGAAGAAATGGCCCGAATCCAAGGACTTTGAGGTGAAGGTATTCGGCGCCGGTGCAGACGTTATTTTCAAACCGACTTCCAGCTATTACTGGTTCAGCCGTTTCGCGGACTTCGCCGATATCGTGAGATACGGCCATCTTTCACAGAGCGCCAACGTGCGGCACACCGGTCTCACCGGCGACACGGACGGCTATGATCCTAGCGAGGTTCTCGCTGAAGCCCGTCGAGTAGCGTTACGCGCCGCACAGGACACCTACGAAAATAACGAGTGATGGTCTTAAATGGCGGCCGCCCGCCGCTGACCGAGTCGCTGCCTTGGCAAAATTTTGGTCCGAAGACCCTCCCTGGTCCGACGAAGAAACGGATAACCCGCTCCGTGCGGACGACCGCAACTTTTACAAACTCGAGAAGTGGACGAAGGACGGCACGAAGATCGAACGGATGCTCTATGCCGGCAACAACCTCGACAAGGCTCGTAAGCTATTCGCCGAGGCTGTCAAGCATCGGCCGCGGATCAGACTAACGATAAGGCAGCTCACGCGCGTGTTGCAGCAGTGGCCACAGAAGTAGCTGGTCGCTTTTGGATTTGCCTTACCTTCAGTTAGCGCGCACACTATTCGCATCACCAGCCGGGGCATTTCAGGCGTCGGTGACTGAGAGATGCTTTGCGCTCCCGCCTGCAACGGCAGTGGGAGCGCGGCCATGCCAATCACGCCATTCTTGCGCAATCAGGCTTTTGAATCCGAACACATTGCCGCAATGTCAGAAGCGTTCGTGCTCGCTTGCACGTCACTCGGCCTGGCTGATCGGACCGATCCGATAACTGAACTTGTTGCGCGCCACATCATTGAGCAAGCTCAAGCGGGCGTGCGGACGGCAAACGCGCTCTACCTCTCTACGATGGGTGAGTTCGAATGGACCGGGGAAATAAGCCGCCTCAGTTGATAGCCTCATCGGAACGACCCGTTTAAAAAACAGTAGCGGACGCGCGCGCTCTTTCAGTGGCCAGGGGAATGAACCGCGCAGGGGGCCACCATGACGCATAGGACAGGCGCGCAAATGCTTCCTGAGCGCTGATATTTGAGCAGAGTGCATGCAATTAGGGCGCGCTTCCATCCGCGGAACTATTCTTGTTTATCGCGTATGTTGTCAGTGGGGATACGACACATGCAAAATCAACCGAGATTGGCTGGTTTTCGCGCAGATTACAAACCACCGTCCTGCCCGAATTGCGGAAAGCTCACGTCCCCAACAAAGCGCTCGCCCGATTACAATCTCCGCTACCTCAGGTACGAGCGACAGGTCTTCGCTTGCCCCGCCTGCGGCGAGCAGACTGTGCGCATCAAGGGAATCGACGGCAATCTTTCGAGCTAATTACGTGGGCACCTCACAAAAGCGGAGACGCGGCGAACAACTCCTCTAAGACGCGACCCTTTTGTGGGACGGACGGCGGATCACCGGTCATCTCATTTTGCTTTAGTTGCTTTGATGGGTCACGCGCGCTGGCGCAGTCTGGACACAACCAACGCCGCAACTTTGGATCGAAGCGCCAACGCGTCCTCACGGCAGCGTTGAGAATAGCCTTTCGCGCCCCCTCTGACGTCGGAGCGACGTCGGAAATCCTTTCCGACTCGTCGCGGGCGCCGAATAGGCAAGTGCCATCGTTTTCCAGACCATCGCAAAAAAGATCAATGCGGATCCACGTCTCAGCGGTTTCCTCGATGCCCATTGTGTCGCC
>Ga0302326_10032505_pt1 | contig 10393 bp, 12 predicted proteins | sample Palsa_T0_3_FD_202264 | JGI IMG/M metagenome (GOLD analysis project Ga0302326, IMG submission 202264) | Peat permafrost microbial communities from Stordalen Mire near Abisko, Sweden - Palsa_T0_3 | ecosystem: Environmental > Terrestrial > Soil > Palsa > Peat permafrost | place: Sweden: Abisko... | reverse complement strand
TCGAACGAATGTCGGAAAGTATGCGATTGAAACCCGCAAGCGCGAAAAGTTCCGGTCTGATGAATTCGGCAGGATTGACGGCGGAGAATCCGGCGTGGCTTTCTTCGAAAGAAAGCGGTGCGCGGCCGGCAAGAGAACGATCGAGCATGTTCATGCCGCCCTCTTTGCATTGAGGCGGTATTGCTCGATACGTTCGACCATTAATGGCTTGAAATGTCGAATAAGGCCTTGGATCGGCCAAGCCGATGCATCGCCGTGCGCGCAGATCGTGTGGCCCTCGATTTCTTTGGTGACTTCGAGCAGAGTATCAATTTCGGAAACTTCCGCCTGACCCTTCACCATGCGTTGCATCACGCGCCACATCCATCCGGTACCCTCGCGGCATGGCGTGCATTGCCCACAACTTTCATGCATGTAGAAGTGCGAAAGGCGCGCAATGGCGTAAATCACGTCCGTCGACTTATCCATCACGATCACCCCGGCGGTGCCAAGACCGGATTTTAGGTCGCGCAGACTGTCAAAATCCATCAGTGCGGTTTCGCATTGCTCTTTCGGCAATAACGGCGTCGACGAGCCGCCCGGAATGACCGCGAGCAGATTGTCCCATCCGCCGCGCACGCCACCCGCATGTTTCTCAATCAGCTCTTTGATCGGAATGCTCATCGCATCTTCGACGTTGCATGGCTGGTTGACGTGGCCAGAGATGCAGAAAATTTTTGTGCCCGCATTTTTCGGACGGCCGAAGCTGGTGAACCAGGACGCGCCGCGGCGAAGAATTTCCGGCACGACGGCGATGGTTTCGACATTGTTGATCGTGGTTGGGCACGAATAGAGACCTGCGCCGGCCGGGAAGGGCGGTTTATTGCGTGGCTGGCCCTTCTTGCCTTCGATGCTTTCCATCAACGCGGTTTCTTCGCCGCATATATAAGCGCCCGCGCCGCGATGCAGATAGACATCGCAGTCCCAGCCCGACCCGGCAGCGTTTTTGCCGAGCAAGCCGTAGGCGTAGGCTTCATCGATGGCTTTCTGGACGTTTGATGCTTCATTATAAAATTCGCCGCGAATATAGATGTAGCAGGCATGCGCGTTAATCGCGAAACATGCGACGAGTATACCTTCCAGCAGCCGATGGGGATCGAAACGTAGAATGTCACGGTCCTTGCAGGTACCGGGTTCGGATTCGTCCGCATTGACAATCAAGTAATGTGGCTTCTCTGACGGCTTCGGCATGAAACTCCATTTCATGCCGGTCGGAAAGCCGGCGCCTCCGCGGCCGCGGAGGCCCGAATTTTTGGTTTCTTCAACAACCCATGGCTGTCCCTTTTTGATGAATTCGGCCGTTCGGTTCCATATCCCACGCCGTTTCGCGGCGTCGAGAGACCAGCCTTCGAAGCCGTAGAGATTGGTGAAGATGCGATCTTTATCGTCAAGCATTGGATTTTGCCTTGTCCTTCAAACTCGTTGGCCCGTTCTGCGCGCAGGCGCCGCGGCGGCCGGTTTGGGAGCCGACGGTGAGTTTCTTGCCGGCTTTCAGATCGTCGATCAGTTTCGCCATGATCTCCGCTGTGAGGTCTTCGTAATAATCGTCGTTGATCTGCACCATCGGCGCGTTCACGCAGGCGCCGAGGCATTCGACTTCGACATAGGAAAATTTTCCGTCGGCGGTCAATTCCCCGTCAGCCACGCCGAGCTTATCGTGGCAGGTTTTCTTGATTTCCGCGGAGCCGCGCAGCCAGCAGGGGGTCGTCGTGCAGATCTGGATAAAATTGGCGCCGACTTTGTCCTTGTTGAACATCGTGTAAAAAGTGGCGACTTCGTAAACCCGCACATGCGGCATTTGCAATAGATCGGCGACGTAATCCATCGCCGGCACCGAGAGCCAGTTATCGTTCTGCCGCTGCGCGATGTCGAGCAGGGGGATGACGGCGCTCGCCTGACGGCCTTCCGGATATTTGGCGATGATCTTCTGCGCACGCGCCAGATTTTCGGCGGTGAAGACGAATGCGGGGGTTTTGGTTTTTACGGCGCTCAACGGTCGATCTCCCCGAACACAATATCCATGCTGCCGATTATGGCGACGGCGTCGGCGAGCATATGGCCCTTGCACATAAAATCGGTGCCCTGCAGATGGGCGAAGCCCGGTGCTCTGATCTTGCAGCGGTAGGGGCGGTTGGTGCCGTCGGCGACGAGATAGACGGCAAATTCGCCCTTCGGCGCTTCGACGGCGGTGTACGTCTCCCCCGCCGGCACGTGATAGCCCTCGGTGTAGAGCTTGAAGTGATGGATCAGCGCTTCCATCGACATTTTCATGTCGCGGCGCTTCGGTGGGGCGATCTTGTGATCGTCGATCATCACATCGCCTTGCGGCATCTGCTTCAGACATTGCTGTATGATCTTGTTCGACTGGCGCATTTCTTCCATGCGGCAGAGATAACGCGCATAGCAATCGCCGGTCTTGCCTGTCGGAATGTCGAATTCCATTTTGTCGTAAACGTCGTATGGCTGCGACTTACGCAAGTCCCACGGCACGCCTGATGCGCGCAGCATCGGGCCGGAGAAACCCCAATCGAGCGCTTCTTCCTTGGTGACGATACCGATATCGACGGTGCGCTGCTTGAAAATGCGATTGGCGGTCAGCAGTTCTTCGACATCCGCGAGGAATTTTGGAAAACGTTCCGTGTAGGCCCAGATATCGTCAGCGAGGCCGTCAGGAATATCTTGATGCACACCTCCGGGACGGAAATAATTCGCATGCATGCGAGCGCCGGACGCGCGCTCATAATATTCCATCAGGATTTCACGTTCTTCGAAGCCCCAGAGCGACGGCGTTACGGCACCAAGGTCAATCGCGAAGGTCGTGATGTTAAGAATGTGGTTCAGAATGCGGGTGATTTCCGAAAACATCACGCGGATATACTGCCCGCGGAGCGGCGCCTGAATGCCGAGCAGCTTTTCGACTGCCAGCGCATAGGCATGCTCCTGATTCATCGGCGAAACATAATCCAGCCGATCAAAATAGGGGGTGGCCTGCGTATAGGTTTTGTATTCGATCAGTTTTTCAGTACCGCGATGAAGCAGACCGATATGCGGATCGGCCCGTTCGACGATTTCGCCGTCCATTTCCAGGATAAGGCGCAGCACGCCATGGGCAGCCGGATGCTGCGGCCCGAAATTCATCGTGAAGGGACGGATTTTCGTGCCCTTTTCGGTGGTGCGGATCTGATCCCAGTTCTGGCCGTCGACGGGGGAGGTGTTGTTCATGGTCTGATCCCCGGTTTTGCCCCGGCGATGGAGCGCCCGATTGCGCGTATCAAAGCGGCATCGCGCGCGCCGGCGGCTGGTTCGGGTTGCAGGGGGCGGCGGCTTTCGATATCGGCGAGCAACTGATCGACACGATCCATATGGCGCGGCGCAAAGCCGGCCTGGCGTGCGGCGGCGGTAAATCTTTGGACATCGCCAGCGATATGCAGCTCTGTCCGGTTGTGGAAGAACGCGTGAAAAACATCTCCCAACCCGTAAAGACAGACATTCGCGAGGGGTTTCGACTCAGCCAGCTTCGGGGATGCAATCACGAGGGCATAATGACCTGACAGCCCTTCCATTTGCGACGGCAACACGCCGCGTTCAAATTGAAAGAGGGTGACGGACAGATCGGCGAGGCCATCCTCAATTTTAACCGGGAAGGCATAGCCGCTCTGCCAGATGCCGAATGGACCCTTCATGCCTTCGTCTCCGGTTTCGGTGCCGCGGCGGCTTTTTCATCGCCGGGCATAAGCTGCACGTCGGTCATACCTTCCCAAGGTGAGAGGAAATCGAAATTGCGAAAATCCTGCACGAGCTTGACGGGCTCGTACACCACGCGCTTCTGTTCGTCGTCGTAGCGGACTTCGACGTAGCCGGTCAGCGGAAAATCCTTGCGCAGCGGATGTCCTTCAAAACCATAATCCGTGAGAATGCGGCGCATATCAGGGTGGCCGGCGAACGACACGCCGTACAAATCCCAGCATTCGCGTTCGAACCATCCGGCGGCGCTGTAGACGCTTGTCACCGTCGGAACCGCGGCGCTCTCATCGGTTTCGACCTTTACGCGCAGCCGCCAGTTATGTTTCAGACTCAGTAAATTATAGACGACGTCGAAGCGTTCCGGGCGGTCCGGGTAGTCGGCGCCGCAAATATCCATCAGCTGGTTCATGCCGATCGCGGGATCGTCGCGCAGTTTTTTCAGACAATCGGCCACGTGGCCGCGCACGACCAGAATGCACAGCTCGTCATTGACGAGGTTCGCCCGCAACATGTCGATGCCGAGCGCACGTTTGGCTTCCGTCTGAAGCTGCTGAAGTTGGTCCACCGTTGTCATATCAAACTCGCCTGATCACCTTGTTGCCGCGGCGGATCTTGCGATGCAGCTGCATAATACCGTAGAGTAGCGCTTCGGCCGTCGGCGGGCAGCCTGGTACGTAGATATCGACCGGCACGATCCGGTCGCAACCACGCACAACCGAATAGGAATAATGATAATACCCGCCGCCATTGGCGCAGCTTCCCATGGAAATGACCCAGCGTGGTTCCGGCATCTGGTCGTAAACTTTCCGCAGCGCTGGCGCCATTTTGTTGGTGAGGGTGCCGGCGACGATCATCACGTCCGACTGGCGCGGTGAGGCGCGGGGCATCATGCCAAATCTATCGAGATCGTAACGACTCATATAAACGTGAATCATTTCGACGCCGCAACAAGCCAGGCCAAACGTCATCGGCCACATTGAACCGGTGCGCGCCCAGGCGAGCAGATCGTCGAGTTTGGTCAGTAAAAAGCCCTTATCCTGCACGGTTTCGCCGAGCCGGGTAGCAATTTCCTGCGCTTTTGAGAACCTAGTGGGATCGACTATTCCCATTCGAGGGCGCCTTTCATCCATTCATAGATAAAGCCGATGGTCAGAACACCGAGAAAAGCCACCATTGACCAAAAGCCGAACATCCCGATATCGCCGAGTGCCACGGCCCAGGGAAACAAAAATGCGATTTCCAGATCGAATATAATGAACAGGATGGCGACGAGATAGAAACGCACATCGAACTTCGCGCGTGCATCATCGAACGCTTCGAAGCCGCATTCATAGGCCGACAATTTTTCACTATCCGGCTTCTGTTGGGCGATCAAGAAAGACATGCCTACGGCGGCGCCGGAAACGACCATGGCGATACCGATGAACAGGATAATAGGCAGATAATCGTTGACCAGATCGCTGATCATAGCGAAGCCTCCGACCCGAAACGTGCCATAAAGCGGTAAAGGTTTGATTCTGCGCGAAACATCATCCCAATAGGCATGAAAATCAAGCCGGAATCGTCATTTTCGGGAATTGTCGGGCTGGGTATGATGAAAAAGTCAGCGAAGGGGGCGATTTATGCCCTCTTACCAAAAACAGTATGCGCAAGGGTTTGCCCCAAGGATGATTCCCGGAAACGTTCCCTTTCGAAGTGATTAGTGGAAATGTGTAAAGCCGTCGCCTTTTCACAATGTCATAAAATGTCTTGGCCAGCAGGCTTTTTGTTTTTTATAGTCGAATTATTCCGGTGTCTTATTTGGAAGGTGATCACATGACAAAAAACAGTTCAATCGAAACCAGTGAACCGCAACCCAAACCACCGCGCCATGGTCGTCTATACGGCGTCGGCAATGTCGGAGCCGCTGGACGCGTGCATACGTTTACTGATGCGGAAAAGGCAAGGTATATTGCCAATATGCAGGCGGAAGCCTCCAAACAGGCACCCCGCCTGCAGAGATAGTTTTTTCAGAAACCATGGCCATCGGCCATCCGCCCGGCGAGACGGGCATTGAACTACAACTAGATAATCATGAAAAATAAGGAAATTTCTAAGTTCAATTTTTCCTGTTATCCCAAAAGTTACCCGTGTGCCGTGGAAAGGCGCTGTCGTCCAGTGGATGCGAAATCCACCCGGTAAATGCTCCGACCGGAAGCAACCAGAGCAGGTGTGGAGGTAACGAAGCAGCTGAAGCCTTTGGTGCAGAAGGATCCTGAAAGGGATTCAGCGAACATGCAGGCCGTAATGTGAATGAACGTCGAGAGGTCTCGAAAATGGGAATGTGGATGTCGACCCTCCGGGTATATGGGGAAGGCTGATACGGCTGGTGAAGTGAGCGAAAATGCAACCAGCCAATCCACCGGGATAGTGGCGATGGCATGCATGGAAGAGGAAGGCAGACGCAACACGGGAAACCGCCAGAACAGCTGTTGAGCGCCTTGTTGCTGCAAGTGCTGTATGGCGTGCGGTCCGAGCGTCAGCTGATGGAGCAGCTGGACTATAATCTGTTGTTTCGGTGGTTTGTGGGACTTGCCCCGGACGCGCCTGTGTGGGTGCCGACGACATTTACGAAGAACCGGGAGCGCTTGCAGGAAGGCGATATCTTCGAACGGTTTATGACGACGCTGCTGCATCATCCTCAGGTCAAGCCGTTGCTCTCGGACGAGCACTTCTCGGTCGACGGAACCTTGATCGAAGCTTGGGCTTCGCAAAAAAGCTTCAAGCCCAAAGATGGATCCGATAACGGGGATGGATCAAACTTCCATGGCCAAAAACGCAAGAACGATACGCATGCCAGCACAAGCGATCCGGACAGTCGGCTTTACCGCAAAGCTGCCGGCCGTGAGTCAAAGCTTTGTTATATGGGGCACGCCTTGATGGAAAACCGTCATGGCCTTGCGGTTGGCGGCGTGGTGACCCTGGCCCAAGGAACGGCCGAGCGCAGAGCCTCGGAAAAGAGGCTCAAAGCGAAAGCCAAAGAAACCGGTCGCCGTATAACGGCCGCTGAAGACAAGGCTTACGATACGTCCGATCACATCGCCAATCTGCGCTCTCTTGGTGTCACGCCCCATGTTGCACAGAATGATTTTCAAACAAAGCTGGGGAAAACGCGAAAGAGTGCGATTGACGAGCGCACAACGCGTCATTCTGGGTATGGCATGTCGCAAACGCGGCGCAAGATGATCGAATGTATCTTCGGCTGGGGCAAGCAGCACGGTACTATGAGGAAAACCAAGCATCGCGGCGTCGGTCGTGTCGCCGGCGACTTTCTCCTGAACTTAATCGCCTACAATCTCATCCGCATCCCCAAGTTGGCTACCACGTAGATAGCGGCTCTGCCTGGGGTCGAAAGCAAACAACGGCGCGAACAACACAACACCAAAATCCCCAGATCCACCGCCGGCGCCCCTGAAAACTCACCGCTTCCCGGTTTTTCAGCAGACTGCTAGATGAAATCTTGGGCTAATTATTTGTAGACAAAGCCCTTTTTGACCGCAACGAGCCAAGGCGGACGCTGTTTGAGGATGGTGGGGTAAATGGCGCAGTCTTCTGCATGCGCGAGCGGCAGATAACCGATACTCATAAGAAATTCGCCCACGATTTCGCCACCGGTGAAGAGGAACTGTTCGCGGAAACGCTTGATCCACTCCTGTTTCGTTAACGGGTGTTGAGATTCGATCCAGCGGGCAAAGCCTTTATGTGTCTTGCGCAGTTTCTGCAGGCGTTGTGCATTTTCGACGATCGCGTTGACCTTCAACCGGTTGCGGATGATATTTTCGTCTTTCAGTAAGCGACGGATGTCGGCGGCCTTGTAGGCGGCGACCTTGTCGACCGCGAAGCGATCGAACGCGCGGTTCATGCCCTTACGTTTCTTCAGCACGATTTCCCAGGACAAGCCCGCCTGCATAATTTCAAGGGCCAGCCGTTCGAAGAGAACGCGCTCGCGGGTTTCCGGAAAACCGTATTCGGTCGCGTGATAATTATGATGGACCGGATGGCCGGGGGCAATGTCGCAATAGCCAGGCATCAGGTCTTCATGTTTTTGGCGAGGTCGTGGAAGGAAAGCATGTCCGATTTGATGATGTAAAGGGCGACGCCCCAGAGAACGACCGTGATGGCGGTCGAAATGATCATTTTCCGTTTCAGCCCGGGATTGATCGGCGCGCCTGGCATGATGCCGCCTTCGGGCTTTTCGATGCTCTTGATGCCAAAAGGCAACGCACAGAAGAACACCATCCACCAAATGAGAACGAAGACAACGACGGCGGAGAATATGTTCATCAGACCCTCACCACATGCACGTCCATCACCGGTTTCTTGCCGAACTGCTCCTGCATATGCCGTCGGACCATTTGCGCCACAGCATGGCGGACAGCTGCGTCATCGGTGCGGCCGGATTTTGGCATCTGGTCGATAGCGTCGAGAACAAGCGCGCTGATTTCTTCGATCAGGCGTTTATCCTGGCCTTCTTCGGTCAAACCGAGCAAGGAAATTTGTGGATTCTGCGCCACCTTGCCGCGCGCATCCATGACCAGGGTAACGACGGCGGCGCCGTTATAGCCCATTTTGCGGCGGCTTTTTGTGACGTCCTGATCCATGCGGCGAAGCGCCTTGCCGTCGAGGCCGAGGCGGCCGCTCGGCACCGTCGCCACGACCTCATGAATACCGGGGCCGAGCCGGATGATCTGGCCGTTGGCCGGGACCAGTGTATGGGGCACCTGGCAATCGCCGGCGATGCGGGCATGTTCCATCTGATGGCGCGTTTCGCCATGGACGGGCAGAACGAGATTTGGACGCGTCCATTGGAGTAATTCGGTGAGCTCGTCCTGCGCGGGATGGCCAGAAACATGAATTGGCGCGTGATCCTGCGTGATGACGTTGATCCCGTGAGCGATAAGCTGGTTTTGCAAGCGGCCAATCGATTTTTCGTTGCCCGGAATATCGCGCGACGAAAAGACTACCGTGTCACCCGCATCGAGTTCAATCTCCGGATGGTCCTCCATGGCGATGCGCCAGAGAGCCGAGCGCGGCTCGCCCTGGCAGCCGGTGGCGATAATAACGATCTTATCGCGCGGCGATAGCATGGCCTCGTTTTCGGTCAGGAAATTGGAAAATTCTGGAAGATAGCCGCAGGCCTCGGCGATTTCGGTGTTGCGCCACAAAGAACGTCCGGCCAGCGTAACGTAGCGCCCATTCTTTTCAGCCGCCCTAACGATGGATTTGACGCGGGCGACATTGCTGGAGAAACAGCAAACAATAATGCGCTTCTTGATGGTGGCGAACAAGCGATCGAATTCGGTACGGACGTCGCGCTCCGATCCCGAACGGCCGGGGACCATGGCGTTGGTGGAATCGCCCACGAGGGCCATCAATTTGTTACGGCCGAGCTCCTTGAGCTTGTCGGTATCCGTGAGAGCGCCAACGATCGGATCGGGGTCAAATTTCCAGTCACCGGTATGCAGAACCGTACCGTGTGTCGTGGTAATCGCAATCATATGCGCTTCCGGCACCGAATGGGTGACGGGAATCATCGCGCCCTTGAACGGGCCAATTTCGAAATCGCCACCATTGGGCATTTCGATCAACCGGACTTCGCTCTTGCGGTGGGGCCGGTCGATTTTGGCGCGTATGAGTTCGGCGGCGAAGCGTGTCGCATAAACCGGGCATTGCAGTTGGCCCCAAAGATGTTCAATGGCGCCGATATGATCTTCATGCGCGTGGGTGATGACAAGACCAACAAGGTCTTCGCGCCGTTCGGCAATGAAGCCGATATCCGGCATGAGAATGTCGATGCCCGGCGTGGTTTCGTCGCCGAAGGTGATACCGCAATCGACCATGAGCCATTTTCCGGCCGTGCCATAAAGGCTCATGTTCATGCCGATTTCGCCGGCGCCGCCGAGCGACAGGTACCATAACGCGTCGTCGGGCGGACGATGCGGATCTTTTTTGCGATGGCTCATCGGCGGGATTTCTTAGAGCTATGGCGCTCGTATATTTGGTGCAGGCCGCGCAGCGTCAGATCGCCGTCGAAATGGTCGATGCCCTCGACAGCGCCTGAAAAAAGGCGGGCGAGGCCGCCGGTCGCGATCACAGTCATTTTCTGGCCGAATTCCTTCTTAATGCGAGAAATGAGGCCTTCGATCAATCCGGTATAGCCCCAGAAAATTCCGGATTGGATGGCTTCCTGCGTGTTCTTGCCGATCACGCGTTTAGACGGCGCGATGCCGATGCGCGGCAACTTGGCGGCGGCCATGTGCAGGGCTTGAAGTGACAGATTGATGCCAGGGGCGATGGCGCCGCCGCAGTAATTACCGTCGGCATCGACGACATCGAAGGTGGTCGCGGTGCCGAAATCGACGATCAACAGGGGCGGCTTATGGGCCAGCGTTCCGCCAACAGCATTCACAATACGGTCAGCGCCGATGTCTTCCGGTCGATCGAGAAGGATTTTGATGCCGATGTCGAGTGCGGGATCGCCGATGAACAGACTCTCGCAAAGGAAATGATCACGGCACAGCTTGCCGAGATGAAAGTTGGCTTCTGGCACCACACAGGCAATGATGGCGGC
>Ga0302326_10032503_pt1 | contig 10393 bp, 11 predicted proteins | sample Palsa_T0_3_FD_202264 | JGI IMG/M metagenome (GOLD analysis project Ga0302326, IMG submission 202264) | Peat permafrost microbial communities from Stordalen Mire near Abisko, Sweden - Palsa_T0_3 | ecosystem: Environmental > Terrestrial > Soil > Palsa > Peat permafrost | place: Sweden: Abisko... | reverse complement strand
TCGGGGGTGCTTGGCTCCCGGCAGCTCGCCGGGGTGAAGGTCAATCGCCGTGGGTACGCGTGGAATCTGGCCAGGAACCAAAGTGGCAACCTGGCCGCGGACATCGTGCTCGGCGGTCAGCCTGCTCCCGGGCGGGCCGACACACCGCCTTTCCGGCTCGCCTACCTTGCGGTCACCGATTCTGAACTGGCGTTGCTCAGGCTCAGGTCCAGGAAAGTGGTCATGCTGAAGGCGGCCGAGGTGATCACGCGGGTTCCGCGCAGCCAGCTACGGACGGCCGAGCTCGGCCCCGGTTACGTCGCGCCGCTCACGATCACCTTCACGAACGGCGACACCTGGCGGCTGGAAATCCCGCCCCCCAGCAAGAGGTACGCGAGGACGGTCATTCACACGCTCGGCGGCCGGATCCTGAGCAAGAGCTCACTGCCGCCCGAGCCAGCGCCCCGGATGAACGGTTTCCGTGTCACCTGCGGCATGATCTGGGCGGTCCTCGCCGTCGGCATCGGAGCCGGCGGAGTAGCCGAGCTGACCATCGGCCAGATCGGCGGGGCCGTTCTGTGCTTTGTCATCGCCGTGCCCGCCGGCTGGTATGACTACCGGATCTGGACGCTCAAGGCCCGCCGGCTCTTCCTCATCATCTGAGTCTTCTTTATCCTGCTGTTCCATCTGCGGCTGGAGGCGGCGCGATGATGTCGATAGTCGCAGGCGTTACTCGCCACGGAGCAGCGGCTTTGTGAAACAGTGCACAAGGCGTCTCCGCAGAAACGCTGCTAGCCGACGGGTCCGTCCTGGCCGCATGACGGGCGTGACGGGTCAAACCGATTCCGCCGCGGCGCGGTCATGGCGCCTTGATGACACCGGACGGCAGGATGCGCGCCGCGCTCGAACCGAAGTCGTCGGCGGCCAGCCGGGCGACGAAGGGGATAGCCCCTCCGCCCGGCACGGGCTGGCCTTGCCCGGTGAACTGAATCGGGTAAATACGGGCCCGCTCGAACCGGCCCGCCGACGACAGCGTCACGCGGAGGATCATGCTCATGTCAAGGTCGCCCGCGGTGGAGAAGTCACCGTAGCTGGCGAAATTCCCGAGACTATAGGCGATGAGATGGCCTTTGTAGAATTGCATGCCCCGCAGTACGTGCGGACCACTCGCGATCACCAGGCTGGCGCCGGCGTCGATCGCCATGTGCGCGAACGCCTCGGCGTTGCCGCGGTCCTCGCCCAGGTAAATCTCTTCCCGGCCGGTCACGTGATCGGCTTCGGGGCCTTCGGCACCAGCATGCATATACACGACGACAACGGTTGCCTCCCGCCCGGCTTGCCTGATGAGGGCCCGGTCGGCGGGCAGGTCAAGGAGATCGGCGTCGTAGGCGTAGGGCGCAAACGCCAGGAACGCGACCTTGATCCCGTTCTGGATGACCAGGGTTATCTCGCCCGGCAGCCCAGTCTGGGCCAGGCCTGCCGAATGGATCACCCGAACGGTCTGGGCCTGACCCGCGGCACCGAAGTCGAAGGAATGGTTATTGGCATCGTTGAGAATGGTGAACCCGGCCGCCTTGAAGTATTGCGCGTAACCGGGCGGATCCCGGAAGGCGAAGCAGCCCTTGTCCGGGCCTTTCTTGACACCGCACTTGCTGGTCGTCGACGTCGTGAGCGTGCCTTCGAGATTGCCGAAGACAATCTGCGGGCCCGGATCGAGGACCGATTCGACCGCCTCGAAGTACGTCGCCGGGTCCGGGGGGAGATCTGGCGTGTTCCCGAGCATCGTGTCGCCGACGGCCGTAATGGTCACCGAGGCGGCCTTCGCCTTGACCGGCGGGCTTGTGACCCGCTGAGGTGCTTCGCTGCTCACCGCTTCGGTGCTGCCCGGGCTGGCCACGTCGGCGGCAGCCGCGGGCGCGGCCCGCTCAGCGGAGCGATCAGCAGCTGAGCAGGCCGGAAGAGCCAGCAAGACGACGGAGCCGACGATCAAGATCGCTTCATACCGCACCCGGATCAACCTACCGGGAACTCATTCGCCTGCCGGGGAGGGTCGCCCGTTGTGTCGCTTTTTCATGCCCCGAGCTCCGATAGCCTCGGGGCTATGAAGCTCCACGTCGGATGCGCGATGTGGACGCACGCACCCTGGCAAGGGCGTTACCTGCCTGCATCGCTGTCACCGCGTGACCGCCTCCACGCGTACGCGACCTGGTGCAACGCCGTAGAGGGCAATACGACCTTCTACGCGACGCCCGCCCTCGACACGGTGAAATCGTGGGCCGGGCAGACCAGCCCGGACTTCCGGTTCATCCTCAAGCTGCCGAAACTGATCACCCATGAGCGCCGCCTCGCCGACGCCGGCGACCCGCTCCGCGCCTTCCTCGCCGCCATCGAACCCCTCGGGGGGCGAGCCCACACCCTCTGGATTCAGCTGCCACCGTCCTTCAGCCCCGCCGACCTCGGCGCTCTCACCGGTTTCCTGCGCCGTCTCCCGCCCGACTACCGGTACTGCGTCGAGGTGCGGCACCGCGCGTTCTTCCAGGACCCGCGATCGGGACAACTACTCGAGAGGGCTCTGGGTGACGTCGGAGCCGAATGGGTGACCTTCGACACCACCGTCCTGTTCGAGAGCCCACCGGTGAGCGACGCCGAACGGGAGGCGTGGACCAAGAAGCCACGCCTGCCCCGCCGGTCTCGGGCCCTCACGTCCTATCCCGTCGTCCGCTATATCGGCCGGGACGACGCGGCCCGCACCATCGCGGGTTGGCAGCCCTGGCTCGATACGGTGGCCGGCTGGCTGCGCGAGGGGCGCTCCCCCACCGTCTTCATCCATACGCCCGACAATGTCGACGCGCTCGAGTTGGCCCGCCGGTTCCACGACGACGTGCGAGCCCGGGTGCCCGAGGTCGAGCCGCTCTCGGAGCCGATCCCCGCCGGGCCACCGACTCTCTTCTGAGCCTTTTCGGTGAGAACATCGAAGAATATCCGAGGGAACCGCCGGGCCCGCTGCGGGCAATAACAGGTGACACCACCCGAAGGGCCGCAGATGACACCACAGGGCCTGGCACACGCTGTTCCGGACGCCGACGCAGACGACGCGACCGTCATCCGGCTCTCCCGGCATGAGCCCGAGCAGTTCACGGAGCTGTTCCGCCGGCACGCACCGCACATCCAGCGTTACGTGGTCCGCCGCCTCGGCGCAGACGCAGCGGACGACATCGTGGCGGACTTCGGCACCATCGAGGAACTGCTGAGCAACGACATCCTGCCGCCGTCCCTGAACGCCGAGTTGTACCAGGCGCTCGGCGACATCCCCACCATCGCGGTGAAGACCCACATCACGGACGTCGACGGCCGGGCCGGTGTCGCGTTCGTGCTGCCGGAAACGTCGCAGAGCGCGAACCTGGAGATCATCCTGGACGCATCGGACTACAGCTACCTGGCGCAGGCCGCGTGGGAACCCTCGAACGGCTCGCCGAACTCCGCCATCCCGTTCACGGAGACTGCGGTGCTGAAGACCACGCTGGTTTCCGGGCCGGGTAGCATTCAGGCCGACCCGGCACCCCCCAGCCCCGCCGAGCTCACCGTCGGGCGGGCCGCGACGGCCCGGCTAGGCAACCAGAAGGCCGGCCTAGGCGACATTCCTGATCCCAGCCAGTGGATCTACCGCAGGCTCGGCACGAACAGCGGCACCCGGGAAGTCTGGGCCAGGGCCGACGACACCGAGCAAGCCGCTTACGTTAACGGCACGCTGGTGACCTGCGCCCGGTCGGCGAACTGCGCCCGCGGCACCAAGTGGCTGATGACCGCGGGCCCGGCCTTCACGCTGGTCGACCCGCCGACGCGGGCCGGGCCCTTTCTGCCGAACGATCCGCAGGCTCTGCTGGACAAGCTCAACACGTACCGCAGCGGTTGCCCCGATACCGCCGGCTACTGCAACGCGGTCGGCGTGATCGCGAACCTGTTCGGGGGCTACGCCGACGTAGGCCTCTCGTCACTCACCTGGTACTTCTCGCTCGCCGACGTGCCGGGAGTAACGGTACGGAAGATCACCGACGCGGCTGGCCGCGCGGACGTCGAGTTGAGCTTCCCGTTCACGAGCGGCGTCACGGGAATCCTGTTCGCCGCCAGCACCTACCAGTTCGCCGGTTACGTGCAAAACGGCGCGCCGACCCTGCTGCTCCAGCAGGCGAACGTCGCCGGGCCCGGCGTCCGACCGTAGCAGCCGCCGGGCCGTTACCACCGGCCGCGGTGCACCAGCTCCTCTAGGCTCTTGCGGTCACTCGCGCGCGCGGGCGGCACCGGGTCGGCACCGGGATTGGGATCGGGGTGGCCGATGGCCAGAGCACCAATCGGCGTCCATTTCTCCGGGACCCCGAATCGGGTGCGGAAATCGGCCATGATCCCGGGCTGGATGCCGAAGAACACGGACCCAAGCCCCTCATCGACGACGGCCAGCAGGACGAGGAGCGCAGTGAAGCCCGTGTCGATGTACCAATACGGCACCGGCCAGCGCGATTCGTCCCTGTCCTTCCAGCCGTTGTCCCCCTCGGCGTACCGGTCCAGGTAAACGTCCTTGCAAGCGAGCGGCACGATGACCAGCGGCGCGGGGCTAAGCGCCGCTAGCTGGGCCCGCTCGTCGTCCTCACCGGCGGTGGCGGAAGCGGCATCGGCGTAGAAGAGCTCCCACAGCGGGGCCGTTTGCTCCGTGCCCTCCAGGACCAGAAACGAGTAGCCCTGGCTGAAACCCGCCGAAGGCGCCCGGTTAGCGGCGCGCAGCAGCCGGTCCGCGACGCCCGGAGCCAGCGGCTCGCCGGTGAAGGCACGGACCATCTTGCGGCGCTTGATCACCTCGCTGAATTCCACGGCCGCAAGCGTAGAACCCGGGGCCGCTGAAATGCGAGCGGCAAATTAAATCATGACAGAAGCAGGTATCAGATGATATGCCCTGAGCCGCCGGCGGCCCGCGCTAGCACTGTGTCCATCGTCTCCATGATCGAGATGGTCTCCTCCAGCGGCATCAATGGGCTCTCCACGTCACCAGCGGCTAGCCGGCGCGCGACTTCGTCGGCCTGATGGCGCAGGCCCCGGCCCTCGTGCACCGACTCGACGCGGAGCGGGTCGCCGTTCCTCGGTACGAGCGTCACAGTCGCGGGAGCGTAGAAGTCACCTTCGATCTCGATCCTCGCGTCGCTGCCGACGATGGTTGCCCTCGTCGGACTCTTCGCCCGCAGGGTGCACGTTAGCACGGCCTGGGCGCCGCTGTCGTAGCCGAACAACATGGACGTCTGCGCGTCCACGCCGGTGAATGCCGGGTCGCTCATGGACACGATCCGGCTCGGCGTGCCCAGGACCATCGACGCGAAAGACACCGGGTAGATACCGAGGTCCAGCAGCGCGCCGCCGCCCAGTTCCGGTGCGAACAGCCGGAATCCGGCATCCTCGGCAAACCACTGGCCGTGGTCCGCGGTCACGGTGACGACGTCGCCGAGCGCGCCTTGCGCGAGCCAGTCCCGGATGATGGCCACGTGCGGCAGGAACCGGGTCCACATCGCCTCCATGGCGAACAGGCCGCTCTCCCTCGCCACCCGGACGATCTCGCGGGCCTCGGCGGCGTTCATCGTGAACGGCTTCTCGACCAGCACGTGCTTGCCGGCCCGCAGCGCGAGGATCGCATTGTCGTGGTGCATCGGGTGCGGCGTGGCCACGTAGATCACGTCGACGTCCGGATCAGCCACGAGCGATTCGTAGCTGGCATGCCGGTCGGCGATGCCGAACTCGTCCGCGAAACGATCCGCGGATCCCTGGCTGCGCGACCCGACCGCGACGGCAACGCCGGAATCGGTCAGCCGGAGATCGGTCACGAACGCGCTCGCGATACCGCCCGTTCCGAGGATTCCCCACCGCACCGGGCTGTCCGCCACGTCTTCGTCCCTCCGCCGGCCGGTATCGGTAATAGCTTATTTGAGGGCCGTGGCCCCGCGGCTCGGTTCAGGCATGCTCGCGGACGTATCGAGGCGGCTGTATGCGCGGCACTCGGACGGCAACCGGTGAAGATCGTCAACAACGGGCCAGCATTTTGACGGCCATCAGCTGTCGAGATGGCCATTCCAGCAGGCGAACGTCGCCGAGCCCCTCATCGACCACGGCCAGGAACATCATGATGCTCAAACTCCAACATCGCGATGTGCTACTATTCAGGCATGCGTACTACCTTGTCCCTGGACGACGATGTGGCCGCTGCCGTGCAGCGACTCCGTGAAGAACGGCACGTCGGGCTGAGCGATGCGGTCAACGAGCTGATCCGGGCAGGGCTTGCGGTCCCGGCCCGGCGCACGACCTTCCGGCAGCGGACAGCCAGCCTCGGACTCCGGATCGACGTCAGCAGCGTGGCGGATGCGCTGGAGCGTCTCGACGGACCTGAGGCCAGGTAGTGCTGATTGACGCGAACGTCCTGCTATACGCGGTCGATGAGGTCAGCCCGTTCCACCTGCAGGCGCAGACGTGGCTAACCGACCAGCTCAACGGCCCTCGCCGGGTGGGCTTTCCGTGGCAATCACTGGTCGCGTTCATCCGGATCAGCACCCATGAACGGGCCTCCGCTCACCCCCTGACCCCAGCGCAAGCAGTCAGCTTCGTCGAGGACTGGCTGGAACCCGAGGTCTCCTGGATCCCCCGCGAGGGTCCGGGACATGCACGCATTCTGGCTGACCTGATGACTCGATACCAGCTCCGGGGGAACGTCGTCAGCGACGCGCACTTGGCGGCGCTTGCTATCGAGCACGGGCTCGAGGTGTGCTCCAACGACAGCGACTTCGCGCGGTTCAGCGAGGTCCGCTGGACCAACCCGGTAGCCCCGGCGTGAGGCTGGCACCAGCTTCCAGGCATTGAGGCTAGACGACCTCGAAGGTCAGCTTCTGGGTGAGTGCAGGCTGCCGCCGTGCTTGAGATGGAAGATGAAGGCAGGTCAGCAGTCGCGGAAAAGAAGCACCACCGCCCGTTCAGAAAATCTGTTTTACCTTAAGCTCGTGCCATGGCCAGGTACTACGACATCCATCCGGCCAACCCGCAGCGGCGGGCGATCGTCCAGGTCGCCGATATCGTGCGGGCGGGCGGCGTGATCGCCTACCCGACGGACTCGTGCTACGCACTCGGCTGCCAGCTCGGCAGCAAAGACGGTATCGCCAGGATCAGGTCGATCCGGCAGCTGGACGACCGGCACCACCTCACGCTGGTGTGCCAGGACTTCGCCCAGCTCGGCCAGTTCGCGTACGTGGCCAACCCGGTGTTCCGGGCCATCAAGGCGGCGACCCCCGGCAGTTACACGTTCATCCTGCCCGCGACCAAGGAGGTGCCGCGGATACTGCAGCACCCGAGGAAGAAGACCGTCGGGGTGCGGATCCCGCGTCACGTGGTGACCCAGGCGCTGCTCGCCGAACTCGGCGAGCCGCTCGTCTCGAGCACCCTGCTGCTGCCGGGCCAGGACGAGCCCATGACCCAGGGGTGGCAGATCGCCGAGCAGCTCGACCACCTCGTGGAGGCGGTGATCGACTCGGGCGACTGCGGCACCGAGCCGACCACGGTGATCGACTTCTCCCAGGACGAACCCGAGATCGTGCGCCGCGGGGCAGGCGACACGACCGGTTTTGAGTGAACTCGCGCTATCCGACCTGGGCGGTCCGGCCGGCCCAGTACGGTGCCCGGAGCTGGCGCTTGAGCAGCTTGCCCGATCCGGTGCGCGGCAGTTCGCCGGTGAAGTCCACCGACCGCGGCACCTTGTAGCCGGCCAGGTGCTCGCGCGCGAACACCGTGATCTCCTCGCCGGTCAGCGAGGATCCCGGCGAACGCACCACCGTCGCGTGCACGACCTCGCCCCACTCTTCCGACGGGATCCCGAACACCGCGACGTCGTAGATCCCGGGATGGGCCTCCAATGCCGCCTCGATCTCGGCAGGCCAGCGCCCATGAACGCGCTGGGGCCGCTGTGGTACAGCGGGCCGGAGGTGAGGTAGATGTCGTCGGGCCGGTAGCCGAACAGGTTCAGCAGCGCGCCGAGGACTTCCGGATCGGCAGGGCCAGCCCGGAAGGCGCCCTTCGGCTTGCCGGTCGTGCCGGAGGTGTAGATCATCGTCCCGCCGGCGCCGGCCGCGGCCCCGACGCCGGGCACCTTGGCCGGGGCGGCCGCGATGTCGGTGCCGGTCAGCATCCCGTCCGGGGTCTGGCCGACTTCTGGGGCTTCTGGGATCGGGCCGCCGACCGCGATGATGTGCCGTACCTTGGCCAGCTGGCCGCGGAGCGCGGCGAACATGGGCACGTGCTCGTAATCCACGTAGGCGACCTCGGCGTCGCTGTGGTTGATGACGTAGAGCGCTTCGTCCGGCGTCAGCCGGTAGTTCAGCGGCACGGCGATCGCGCCGATCTTCCTGGTGGCGTTGATGACCGCAACGACTTCGGGCGAGTTCGGCCCGCACCACAGGACCTTCTCACCTGGCCCGGTCCCCAGCCATCCCAGCAGGTTCGCTATCCGGTTCGACTGCGCCTCAAGCTCGGCGTAGGTCCACGTGACGACGGTCCCGTCCGGCTTGTCGTCGATGACGCCCGGCTTGTCAGGCTGGCTCTGGGCATAGCTGGAAAGCGTGTCCGGCATCGCACCTGTCCCTGGAGAACGCAGTCAGTGGGCACCGGCGGTCGACCGCATCCGCCGCCTACGGTCAATCTACGGAACCGGGACCGATCGGTAAATGATCGGTCCCGGTCCTTCGCGCTGCGCGCAGGCCGGGATATGGTCATATACACAGATCAGAACGCTCTGGGCGGTGAGGGCTGTGCCTGACATCCTGAGCCAGGGCGGGGGCCGCCAGTACGGCCCGTGGCCGCGCCGCGCGGCGGCAGCCGTCGTGCTCGTGCTGGTGGCGGTGACGATTGTGCATTACCTGCCGCGGTCACGGCACGGGACGGCGCGGCCGGCTGTGACCGCGACTCCGCTGCCGCTGCCGCTGGCGGTTTCTGGTGACGCGGGTGTGGCGGCGGAACCCGACGGGATCACGGGTCAGACCTTGTCCTGGCCTGACGGTCTTCGGCTGCCCGCCGCCGGAGAGCGGCCGGCCTGGTTCTGGCCGGCCACGGGTCAGGTGCTGCCGATCGGCGGCCTGCCCCCGCAGCGAGCTGGCTACCAGTTCATCCGCGCGGCAGGCGGCTGGGCGGTGCAAGCCGACCCTGGCGGCCAGGCCGGCTGCGGCGATTGCGCTGGACCGGGACGCGCTGTCTACTTCCTGGCCGGTCTCGCGCAGTCGGTAACCCGGGTGGGGTTGGCGGACGCGGTCGCCCCGGGCGCCGCTGGCGCGCTGTGGCTGACCAGCTACCCCCCTGATGCCGAGCCGCGCACGGCCGCGGGCCTGGCCCAGGAAGTCAGCATCACCGGCCGGCCGATCGGGCCGCGGCTCAGGCTTCCGGCCGGGTACCTGATCGAGCAGGGAACGGACCGCGGCCTGCTGCTGGCCCCAGTGGCCCAGGATTCGGGAACGATGCCCGACACGTTGTGGGATCCAGCCCCTCCGCAGCCCAGCCGCGCCTTTGCTGGCGTGATCGCGGCGAGCGCAACCGAGATCGCCTGGGCCCCGCCGTGTGTGGCACGCTGTCGTGTGCAGGTGCTGAACCTGGTCACCGGCCGGCAGGTACCGGTCGAGCTGCCCGAGGCGAGTTCGATAGCCAATGCGGCCTTCAGCCCCGACGGCAGCTCGCTGGCGGTTCAGCTGAACTTCAGCGACGATGCAGACGACGGCGCCACGGCGGTGCAGCTGGAGCTAGCGTCCATGGCCAGCGGCCGGCTGACGGTCGTGCCGGAAACCTGGGTCAGCAGCGATGCCCTGGTCGGCTTCGGCTGGGCCGCCAGCGGTGACAGCCTGGTGGCCGAGCTGAGCTTCACGACCAAGGTGCAGCTAGCGTCGTGGCACCCAGGCGCCAGCCGGCTGGCCATCGCGGTGCTCACCCCACAGCACAACCCCGCCTCGCTGGTCATCGGGCAGTATGGCCCCTCGTTATCCCCACTGCCCAGGCTGGTAGTCACCGGCGGGCTGCCGGGTAATCACGTTCAAGCGGTTGTAGGCGTTGATGAGGGCGATGAGCGAGACCAGCGCCGCGAGCTGGTCATCGTCGTACTGCTTGGCCGCATTTGCCCAGGCCTCGTCGGTGACACCACCGGCGGCATCGGCGATGCGGGTGCCCTGCTCGGTGAGTTCCAAAGCGGCGCGCTCGGCCTCGGTGAAGACGGTCGCCTCCCGCCACACCGCGACCAGGTTGAGCCGCTGCTGGGTTTCCCCGGCCGCCGCGGCGTCCTTGGTGTGCATGTCGGTGCAGAACGCGCACCCGTTGATCTGGCTGGCCCGCAGCTTCACTAGCTCCTGCGTAGCCACCGGCA
>Ga0302326_10032500_pt1 | contig 10393 bp, 10 predicted proteins | sample Palsa_T0_3_FD_202264 | JGI IMG/M metagenome (GOLD analysis project Ga0302326, IMG submission 202264) | Peat permafrost microbial communities from Stordalen Mire near Abisko, Sweden - Palsa_T0_3 | ecosystem: Environmental > Terrestrial > Soil > Palsa > Peat permafrost | place: Sweden: Abisko... | reverse complement strand
CTCGACCTCCAGGTCAGGCAGCAGCAGCTGAAGGAGCGCTATGTCGGCGACGTGAAGCCGCTGCAGGACGCCGACGCCGAGATCGGCAAGCTCAAGGATCTCCTTTCGCGCAACGATCCGATGAACCGCAAGGAATGGTCGCAGCGCAACGGCGCGTATGACGACATGGTTCTTGCGCTCAACCGGGCGATGGCCGATGCGGCGCCGCTCGATCAGCAGATCGCGCTGCGCCAAAAACAGGCGCAATCGATCGACGAGCGGCTCCGCGATCTGCAAGACGGCGCCACCGCGATCGCCGATCTCGAACGCGAGCGGCAGGTGCTCGAGGAACTCGTCCACACCTACCGCACGCGCTACGAAGACGCGCGGATGAACGAGGACCTCGACCGCGAGCGGGTGGTCAGCGTTAGTGTCATTCAGCGCCCGGATGCGCCGCTGCGGCCTGCCGGCCCGCGCCACCTGCCGTTCATCCTGGGCGGTGTGTTGATCGGGCTCATCGGCGCGTCGGGGGTGTTGCTCTACTTCCTGGTCTTCCGTGAGACCCTGATCACCGTGGAGAGCGTCGAGCGCATTATCGGGCTGCCGGTAGTCGCCTCGGTGGCGGCGCGGTCGCCGCCATAACCCAAAACGGCTTGCAGTGACCCGGATCGGGCGCCTATTACCGATCCTTAATCGCTGACAGGCTACCCTGGATCGAACTTGCGTCATGTGGCCGCTTCCGGATCGGGTGCGCTACAGCGGCGCGATGTTCTGAAATAGGCGCCGCGATTAATGACCTCTGTGCCCCGGCAACGACGCGTCCTTTATGTCTTGCAAGGTCTGCCCGTGCCGTTCGACCGGCGCGCCTGGCTGCATGCGACAACCCTCGCGCAGCACGGCTATGCGGTCAGTTTCATTTGTCCGAAAGGGCGCGGCTTCGATCGTTCGCGTGAGATGCTCGACGGGGTCGACATTCATCGTTATTGGCGGCCGATCGAGGGCGAGGGCAAGCTGGCGTTTATCGCCGAGTCGCTATGGTGTTTTTTCGCGACCTTGCTGCTTTCGCTGCGCATCGGCCTGTTTGGGCGCGGTTTCGACATCCTGCACATCTGCAACCCGCCGGAGATCTACTGGCCGATGGCGTGGTTCTGGCGGATGCTGGGCAAGATTTTCATCTTCGACCACCGCGACCTGTCCCCAGAACTGGCGGCCGCCAAGTTCGGCGCGGGCGACGGCCGCATCATGTCCATCCTCTATTGGCTTGAGCGGCTTACCTTCCGCGCCGCCCAAATCGTCGTCGCGACCAACGAAAGCTACAAACGGATCGCGATCGAGCGCGGCAAAAAACGGCCCGAAGACGTGTTTATCGTGCGCTCGGCGCCGTCCCTCGCGAAATTCCAGCTTTACGATCCCGACCCCGCTTTCAAGCACGGGAAGCCCCACCTCATCCTTTATCTCGGCGAGATCGGTCCGCAGGATGGGGTCGACAATCTGATCCGCGCGATCAAGGTGCTGCGCGATGAGCGCGGCCGCAGCGATTTCCACTGCATCCTGATCGGCGGCGGCACCAATCAGCCAGCGATCGCCGCCTACGCCGCCGCCGAGGGCGTCGCCGATCTGTGCACGTTTACCGGCATCGTCAGCGACGAGATGTTGTGCCGGATATTATCGTCGGCGGACGTCGGGATCGACCCGCTGCCCAAGAATGACTGGTCCGACAAGAGCACGATGAACAAGGTCCTCGAATATATGTTCTTCGGGCTGCCGATCGTGGTCGGCGAGCTCACCGAGGCGCGTGTCTCGGCGGGAGAGGCGGCGCTTTACGTCGAGCCCGGCAATCCGCAGGCGATGGCCGAAGGGATAGCGACGCTGCTCGACGATCCGGCGCGGCGGCAGAAAATGGGCGGCTTCGGCCAGTTGCGCCTGCGCAACGAGCTGGCTTTCGAATACTCGGTGCCCAATCTGCTCGCCGCGTACGATGCCGCTTGGGCACGGGTTGGCCACTCCTTCTGGCGTAATGGCGGTCTTTCCCTCACCAAACCCGCTGATTTATCCCGCTGATCGTCGTCAGGGTCATCGCCGCGTGCAGATTGCTGGCGCCGGTGTGCTTTCGCCGTTAAGTTGGTCCACCGCGCCGATCGGGCGAAAGGTGGGGACCGATGTACGAGCGCTTTTACGGGCTGTTTCGGCCGCCTTTCACGGTGACACCCGATCCGAGCCTCCTTTACATGAGCCGGGTCCATCGCGAAGCGCTGGCGACGATGGTCTACGGCATCGAGACGCGTAAGGGTTTCGTCGTCTGTACCGGCGAGGTCGGCACCGGCAAGACCACCGTGGTGCGCGCCTTCTTCGACCAGGCGAAGAGCGACAGTTTCGAAATAATCTATATCTTCACGCCGCAGGTCAGCCCGCTTGAGATGGCGACCTATATCTGCCGCGAGCTGGACGAGGACGATCCGCCGAGCGTTTTCGCCGCGGTGCCGCGCCTGCAATGGAAACTTCTGGAGATTTTCGAGAGCGGCAAGACTGTTGTTTTGATGATCGATGAGGCGCAGCTGCTGCCGACCGAGACGCTCGAGTTCCTACGCCTGTTGAGCAATTTCGAAACCGACCGGGAAAAGCTGATACAGATCGTGCTGATCGGCCAGCCCGAGCTCGACAACACACTGGCGCGGCGCGACATGCGCCAAGTCAACCAGCGGGTCGCGCTCCGGGCGCGCCTCGCGCCGCTGGGGCTCAATGAAAGCATCGAATATATCGAGCACCGCCTGTTGGCGAGCGGTGCCGATGAGTTGACCCAGATCCTGTCGCCGAGCGCCGCCTGGCGCATCGCCGAGGCGGCGGGCGGCATCCCGCGGGCGATCAACATTCTCGCCGATAATGTGCTGATCGCCGGGTTCGGAACCGGGCAACGGCCGATCGGCGCTTGGCTTGCCGACGACGCGATCCGAGAATTCATCGAAAAATCCGGGGCGGCAAGCCCGGTTCGTCTGCGCCGCTCGCTGTGGCGCCGGCGCAACCGCTCCTATCATCGCCCAACGCGGTACAACGCTACGTCCTCCGCCGTATTCGGTTCCGCGCGGTAATTCGGCCGTCATTGGGTATCGCTTGGCGGTTCGTCGCGCAGCGGTGCCGATCGGGCGTGCGGGTCTATCGTTTTTTAAGGAATGAAGCCGATATATTCGGCTGACATGACGATCACCGCGGACGCCGCCGGACAGCGGATCCTAGTACAGCCGGGCCGCAACGCTTTTCCCGATATGAGCTCGTATATCAGCGAGCGCTTCGGCTTCGATCTATTGCAGCTCAGCGACTATGAGATTCATCGCGCGCAAAGCAAATGGGCGCATCTACGCGGCTTGCTACGCCAGTCCTGTGACCTCATGCGGGCGCTCGGCCGGCTGCGGCGCTGCCGTGTCGTGATCGCGATCGGGCCGATCTCGTATCTGATCAAGCTTTTGAAACGGCTCAGGCTGATCCGGTACGAAACCTCGTTGTGCCTCGGCTGGCACGTCCGCTCCCCGCGCTGGTTCCCGGTGTTCCGGGCGTTGAGCCGGCTCGATTCGAAAGGTGATCACTACATCGTGTTCAGCGAATGGGAGATCGGCCTTTATCAAGCCCGGCTTGGCATCGCGCCAGAGCGCATGCATTTCCTGCCCTACGGCGACTGGTCGAAATCCGCCGACCCGGCAGAAGCGTCGCCGCAAGATCGCGACCCCTACTATTTCGCCGGCGGTTTTAGCAATCGCGACTATCCGGCGCTGGTCGCCGCGTTCCGCGCGATCCCGGCGCGGCTCATCATCATCTGCTCGGCGCTCAACAAGGAATTGGACGGGCTCGACATCCCGCCGAACGTGACCGTCTTGCGCGACCGGCCGAGCGATGAGTTCGATGCTTGTGTGAGGAACGCCAAGGCCTGCATCATCCCCTTGAAGCATGACACCGGGGCCTCGGGGCAGAGCGTCATGCTGCGCCTGATGCGCCACCGGAAGGCTATTGTCGCCACCGATTTCGGCAGTGTCAGGGGATATGTGGTCGACGGGGAATCCGGGCTGCTCGTCAAGGATATCGAGCGCGACCTGCCTGCGGTCATTGCCCGGCTCGAGGACGACCCGGCGGCCGCCGAGGCATTGGGAGCGGCCGCCTACGAGCGGTATCGGCGGTATTTTTCGCTGGAGGCCGGGGAAGCCGCGCTCGATCGCATTCTCGAACCGATGATCGCAAAATGAACGGCGTGAGGGCGCTAGTGGCAGCTCGCGATGATCTTGCGCTGGGCCGCCGATTTCGGAAGTTGGAAATCGTCGACGAAAACCACGAGGTCAGCGCCGGTCTGGTGGTCCTTCACGGTGGCGCGCCCGGGCCGACTAAAATCGCCGGTCAGCGTATCGCCGACATAGACGAGACCGCCGGCGAGCCGTTCCAGCACAGCGTAGCCGTCGGTGGTGTTGACAAAGATCTTATTGCCGCATCCGGCCGCTCGCTCGACTTGGCCACTCGTCAAATTCGCTGCGGTGGCAGCGCGGCAACTGGTGGCGATGCGCTGGGTGATTTCCGACTTGTCCAAGCCACGCTCTTCGATGCTGGCGGAAAATCGGCGGCCGGATTGTTGAATGTAGAACGACGCAAAGCCGATCTTGTCGACATCGCCGACCAGCTTGTCGCCGTCCACGGCGACGATTTGGTCCGTCGTGACCAGTACCGCATAGGCTTTATCGGATGCGACGAAGATCTTGTCGCCGCACCCTTTGGCGCGCAGCACCGTCCCATCCGCCTGGGCCGGCGGGGCGGCGATAAGGAGCGCAAACAGCGCGAGAGGGGTGATTCGCAGCATCATCGTCGCGGCGATAAGCTGTCACCTGCCGCCATCAGGTGCAATGCCGCACTTGTGATAAGCCGTCTTGGCAGCAAGGCCTGGCGATGAACCGCCCCACTGGGCTCGCCGAGCGCACCGTCACGTTTTTGTTTCTGGTGGTCTTTGCCGGGATCATGTGGCCCCCCGACATCTATTTCGCGGGCGAGGTCTCAACCCGGCAGGGTACGTCGAACATTTATGACTTCACGGAATTCGTCGCCTTGCTGGCGTTTCTCGCGCTCGGACTTTTTGTTTGGCGCCGGGACCTGCCCCGGCTCGCGGTCTGCGCCTGGCCGGTGCTGGCTCTTGCCGCGCTCGCGTTTGTTAGCGCGTTTTGGTCCGACGCTCCGTCTTTGGTCGTGCGGCGCGCCGGCACGGTGACGCTGTCGACATTGTTTGGCATCTATCTCGCCGCGCGTGGCGATCTCGGCGATCTGGTGGCGGCGCTGGTCAAAGTTTACGCGTTGGCGGCAATCGCCTCGATGGTGGCGATCGTCCTGCTGCCGCAGGCGGCGACGGTGACCGCCGATTATTATACCCATGCCTGGCGCGGCGCGTTTACCGACAAGAACGAGCTGGGCATGGCCTGCGGCGAGGGCATTATCCTCGCGGTCTACGCGTTCCGCCGGCGCTACGGCCCGCGCTGGCTGGCCGGTTTCACGATCGCGGCCAGCCTGGTGCTGCTCTACGGATCGCAGTCGAAGACCCCGATCGTCGTGATGATGGCGGCGCTTTACGCCGCTCTTATGGTGATAACCTTGCGCCGCCGCAGCGGTCCGGGGCTGATCACCGGGTATGTGTTGCTGATCCTCGGTCTCGCCGGCGCGGCGCTCTTGGCGGTGGGCTGGCAGGATGCTCTGGCGTTTCTCGGACGCGATCCGACCTTCACCAACCGCACGCGCATCTGGCAGCTGGTGCTCGACTACATCGCGCGCCGGCCGTGGCTCGGCTACGGATATGAAAGTTTTTTCCGCGCGGACAGTGTCGACGCCAATTTGATCTGGACGGTCGTCGGCTTCAAGACACCCCATGCCCATAATAGCTGGCTGGAGATTGGGCTTGGGATGGGTGTGATCGGAATGGGCGTCGCCGCGCTCGCCTGGCTCACGGCGGTGTACCGTACGCTGCGCGTCGCGACGGCGCCGCATGCCGAGCATGTCGCCTTCTGCTTCGCGCTGCTGGTCGGAATCTTCTTCGAGAACCTCAGCGAATTCGAGTTCTTCCGGCCGGGCCGATTGATGTGGGTGCTGTTTGTCGCCGTGCTGACCTATCTCGGCCGCGAGCTGACCCTCGCCCGCGCCAGCCGCGCCAGGGCGCGACAGCCGATCGCGACGCGGCCCATCAGTTACTCGGCCGCTCGTGGAGCGGCAGTGTGATGACCTCGCTTCTCGATCAGTTTGGCGTGCCGCGCCTCAAGGATTATTGGGTGCGGATGGCTCTGCGCGGCGTGCACTACGCTAGGTCATAAACTCATAAAAGGGGTTCCCCCTGGCAGGGGAGATGTGATTCAAGCTTCCCAACTGGGGGAGCAGGATCATGCGGGGCTTCGAGCGACCGGGTCGAAACCCGGAGAATGTCAGACTATTGCGCTTGACCTGATCGATCGAGGATCGGCATGGAGATTTTGTCCATACAGTATCTGCGTGGCTGCGCAGCTCTGATGATTGTTTTCTATCATTTGAAATTGCAGCTTGATCGAGTGGGTTACGCGGGGTACTGGCCGCATTTTCTTTCCGCTGGCGTCGACATTTTCTTCGTGATCAGCGGTTTTATCATGTGGATAACGACCGCCAAGGGCATGACAACACTCGAATTCTATCGTCGCCGGATCATCCGCATCGTGCCGCTGTATTGGCTATTGACGAGTGTTGTTCTTGCCACTTCGATCGCCGTTCCGAGTGTCGTGCAAAGCGGTCGGCTCGAAAGATTTCATGTGTTGGGGAGCTATCTATTTTTTCCTGTCGTCCATCCGATCTTAAGCGCTATGGAGCCGCTTTTGGTTCCGGGCTGGACGCTCAATTACGAAATGTTCTTCTACGCAATTTTCGGCTTAGCCCTGATCTTGCCGACAATCCCACGCCTAGTCGTGGTATCGACAATCCTCTTTGGATTGGCGGCGATCCCGGTCCTGACAAGGGTTCCTCCGCTGACGGCTGTAGAGTTCTACACTTCCGACCGCATTATCGAGTTTGCTTTCGGGATAGGACTGGGATGGCTCTACGGAGGCGGCGCTAAATTTCCCAAGGCATTTGCCTGGGCCGCTTTCTTGCTCGGCGCCTGTGCAATAGCGTTGATCGGGGATAGCGACATGAGCCGCGGGCTGTCGGTTGGGGTGCCGGCATTGCTCATGGTTGCGGGCGCCGTGATGATCGAACGTCTGCGGGGTATACCAAACATCGGCAGTCTACATCTCTTAGGGAACGCCTCTTATTCGCTATATCTGTCCCACACGATCGTCCTTTCAATGACAGGGCAGCTCTGGCGCAAGTTTCCTCTTGGCCTATTTCCTGGTGCTTCAATCGTCTTTGGCTGCGTGTCTATTGCGTCGGCCATTGCGATGGGGGTTCTAATTTACCTCTATATCGAAGTGCCGATGTTGCGGCTCGGCCGACTGCAGATATTCAGGGTGACAACTCCGCCGACTGTGAAGCGGAGTGAAATAATCTGACTTTGACGTCTTCCCGATCCACAACATAGCGCCGGCTCAGGGAATTGGAGTCGGCGGAAATCGGACGCCATTTATGGGTGCTGCATCACCTTAGGAATTATTAGCCCGTGCTCGCGAATCCTTTATGAAATCCAATTCTGTTTGTAATATCTTGGATATTTCTTGCGTTGAAAGCCCTAAGAATTCGTGACCGCAATCTAGCAACGTCATCCGAACCGGAACATGTTCGCGACTCAAGCGATCGTAAAGTTGCAATGATTGATCAACATTCACTGCTTTGTCAGCTCGGCCATGCGCAATCATAATTGGCGCAGTCGTCTGTTTGATAAAGAAGATTGGAGATGCTTCATGTTCTGCCTGCTTATTCCGGCTATCGTTACCAAATAGTTGTTGAACTGGTGGCCAATACGTATCCGCGCTGAGATCGATCGGCCCAAAATTGTCGACGGCGCAGGCAATGTTTGAAGAGACAGATGGCTTTTCGCTCGAATAATCTCCAGGCGCGGTACGGTCGAGGACGGCGAGGAAGACTGCGAGATGGGCTCCCGCGGAGTCGCCCAGCGCGCAAATCCTCGTCGGATCAACGCCGAACTCAACGGCGTGAAAGCGGAGCCATCGAACGGCTAGCTGCGCATCAACCAATTGCGCTGGCCATCGATTGTGTTCGCTGGCGTCGGCGAGCCGATAGTTGATGGTGACCGCCACGATGCCCTGATCCGCGGCGGTCTTACAGAGTTGGTCATACGCGCTCTTGTCACCCTCGATCCAATAGCCGCCATGGATCATGACCACCGCCGCCCGCCGTTCGGTGTTCTCGGTCGCAGGCAAGCAAAGATCGAGGTGTTGCGCCGGATCAGGACCGTAGGAAACATCGAGACGCATCTCTGATTGAGCAAAAGGCTCGGCTCGGCCGGTAACTGCCCCCCATAGAACCAGCCATAACGAAGCAACAAATGCGATCTTCAGCGATTTCAACGATATCTCCTAAAGCTGAAAATTTGTCATTGGCGCAGAGTGCCGCCGCAAAATACGGCGGTTTTGCTTCGACGGCACGGAGTGGAACGCGGTGTGGTGGCGCAACGACGCCGCCTCATAAATTAGCCGGTGAAGAGCGTCGGCGGCGGTTCTTTCATCCCCTTCTGATCGTCTTCTGGGATGCCGTCCCACGCGTCTCGCAGCTTCAAAAAGGCGCTATGCCAATCGGCGAGGGTCATTCGCATCGTTTCCGCATCGGGCCATTCGCCCATATCGATTTGCGCGGATTTATCGCCTGATCGAATCCGGTCGCGCGCGACGGCCGGCAACGAAAGCCCGTAGGTCAACGCGACAAAGTCGGGAAGGTTGAACTGAATAACGCTGGCTACCTGGCAAATCAGCCCCGTCAATTTGCGCGCTTTGAGGCGCTCCTGCTCGTAGGCTTTCAACGCATCCAAATAATTTCTGATCGGATCAGCCATGGCTGGCGGGCCTCGGGCGGAGCCGTGCGCCTCATAAGGGATTGCGTCTCGCGGCGGCTCTAAAGTCACAAGACGCGGAGGTGGTTTGAGATTACACCCTGGGGCATCATTTTATCGTGCCGTGATTGAGTTCGGAACCGGACAGTCGAGCACGCGGCAAAACATGCCGTTTCAAGTTAAGACCGTCGGAAAGTCGCGCAATTTAAGATACTTCTCATCTTTTTTGGCCGCTACTGGATAAAATCGGTGCAACCCGATTTCCGCCTACTGACGATCAAGGAAATGCGGGTGTTGTTCCCCGACGCCGAGATCGTGCTCGAACGCTATTGCGGGTTCGTGAAGTCGATCGTCGCGATCAAGAGCTAGAGGCGCCAATCTTATCGCCGTGGCGTCAGCTCGGCGCGGTGCGGGGATGGCGAGCGCTGCGGTGCGCCGCGCAGCGCGTCGGCGATCGCGTTATAAGCCGGTTTTGGGTGCATATCAGTGTCGAATGGCAGGGGCCGGGGACGCAGCCCGTCATCGCGTTTCGTTAGCGGATCAGGCACCGAGACGATCCAGCTCATGCGATCGCTCACGCCCCAGGTGATCACCGTCGTCACGGCCCGGTTCGCGAGCGCGACGTCAAGATAGCGACGATAGACGGCGGCGACCGCTGCATCGCGCGCGGCGACGTCGGACGGCGCGCCCTTATCGACGACATCCAGCTCGGTCAACATGATCTCGAGGCCGCGTGCGGTAAGGTCGCTCAAAAAGCGGCTGAAAGCGGTTTCGTCGAAATGCGGCATGTCGGCGAAATAGAGATGGCTTTGCAGACCGATGGCGTCGAGCGGCACACCACGCTTCTTGAAGCCGTCGATCAGATCGAGCAGCACCCGCCGCTTCGCCAATTGTTCGGGCAGCTCCATTTCGATGCCGAACTCGTTGTAGACGAGAAGCGCCTTAGGGTCGCTTGCTCGCGCGGTGTGGTAGGAGATATCGAGATAATCGGGGCCGATCTTGTCGAGGAAGACATGCGGCCGGAGATGGTCCGGGCGCCCGGCGGGGATCAGGATCGCCTCGTTGACCACATCCCACGATTGCACCCGTCCGGCGAAATGCCCACAGGTCTCGGCGACGTGACTTTCCAGCGCCGCGACAGCGGCGGCACGGTTTGGTAGATCGGCGTACCAGGCCGGAGCTCGCTCGCCATAGACCAGCGTATGGCCGCGGAATTTCATGTCGTATTTGCGCGCCCAGTCGCAATCGGTATCGACACCGGTAAAGTCGTGGTGCGAAGCGGTCGGCTGAAGATGGTCCCAATCCATCCGGGCCGTCACGGTGAGACCGCATTCCCGCTCGCAGACCGCGGCGTAATCCGCCTCCTGCTGGATTTCCCAGGGATCGATATAGCTGCCGTAGAGCAGCCCGCGGCTCGCAGCAGCAGCCCGCAGGGTCGAG
>Ga0302326_10032497_pt1 | contig 10395 bp, 6 predicted proteins | sample Palsa_T0_3_FD_202264 | JGI IMG/M metagenome (GOLD analysis project Ga0302326, IMG submission 202264) | Peat permafrost microbial communities from Stordalen Mire near Abisko, Sweden - Palsa_T0_3 | ecosystem: Environmental > Terrestrial > Soil > Palsa > Peat permafrost | place: Sweden: Abisko... | reverse complement strand
CGGCACGCCGCGCCGCGCCCGCTTACCGATTGGGTCCTGATGCGGCCAGTAATGCTCGGCGAGCTTCTGGTTCACGATCACCACTAGCGGCGCGTCGGCTTGATCGTGGTCGGTGAAAGGCCGTCCCCGCATCAGAGGGATGCCCATGGTCCCGAAATAGTCTCCCCTCACCTTTGAATTCGTGGCGAGATGAATGCCTTCGCCTTTCTGAGGAACATAGCCTTCCACGACGAAGCCTCCATTGTTGTCCTCGCCTGATGCCGGAAGAAACGAGGTGAGAGCCGCGGAATCCGCGCCGGGCAATCGCGTCAAACGCGACAACAATTCCTTATTGAAACTGTCCACTGCGGATTGCGTTGCATATTGCCTCTGCGGTAGCGAATAATCAGCCGTAGTTATATGCTCGGGCCGATAGCCGAGGTTCACCGAGCGCATGTTGTCGAAGCTGCGCAGCAGTAGTCCGGAAGCTGTCAGGAGGATGAGCGCAACCGCAATTTCCGCCACAACCAGCGTCGAACGAAGGCGCGTGTGACCACCGCCCGAGGATCCGTTGCGGCCGCCTTCCTTCAAGGTCTCATTCACGCTGGTGCGCAGTGCGGCCACGGCTGGCGCAAGGCCACAGAGCACCCCGGTCCCGAGGGCCAGCAGCAGTGCGAACCCCATCACGGTCCAGTTCAGACCAATCTCGCTCACGCGCGGCAAGGTCTCCGGTAGCAGTCCCTTGCCCGTCCGTAGCGCGACGTCCGCCAACCAGACTCCCAGCAATCCTCCACTTACACTGAGGATCAGACTTTCGAGTAGCACCTGCCGGAGTAGGGTTGCTCCAGAAGCACCCAGAGCGATGAGTAACACTACGGCGACTGCCAGAAAGAGCGCTCGCACCAGCGGACGCGCCTGTTCCACCGTCGCTTCCTGCAAAGGCCGCACGACCGACTTTATGTGCAGGCTCGACATAAATGCGGGATAGTTACGCATGGTTTCAAGGGCCACCCGCTCGGCATCGCTCTGCGCTTGTGCGGTCGTGATGCCAGGCTTCAGTCGCCCCACCATGGAGAAGTTCCAATTGGAAGCGCCGGTGGTCAACTCGGCCTGCGTGAAGCTCATGGGAACCCATAGCTCGCTCCGGGTCAAATGTCCGGGCTCCAGCGGGAAATCAAAAGTCTCCGGCATAACGCCAATCACCAGATAGGGTTTGCGATCCAGCAGAACCTTCTCTCCCAAGATCCGCGGATCTTGATGGAAACGGCTTCGCCACGTCGCGTAACTTAACACCGTTACCTGCACGCTTTGCGCGTCCTCCTGACTGGTAAAGGTTCGTCCGAGTGCGGGAGGAACGCGCAGCGTCGAGAACACTCCGGCAGTCATGCGCGTGGCATTGATCTGCGCGGGTTCACCCTTCCCGGAAAGTTCATACGTGGCCGAAGTGTAGCCGCCGAGGTCCTCGAACGTCTGCGTATCCCGCTTGTAAGCGAGAACGTCCGGCGCGGTCACCACCCCGCCGTTCGCGCTGAAGTTGGCTCCTAGAAGTTCATCGCCCAGCGCCACTAACCGCGCCGGATTTTCGAACGGTAAAGGGCGAAGCAGCACGCCTTCGACAATGGAAAAAATCGCCGTCGTCGCGCCGATGCCGAAGGCCAACATCAAAACCGCGGTTGCCGTGAATCCGGGCGACTTACGCAATTGACGTACGGCTAACTTCGCTTCGAGAAGAAAGGAGTCCACAAATATCTGGAAGCACTTGTTACACCAAATCGCGGCGTGCCATCAAACTATTTGATTTCAGCTCGATGCGAACACGACGCGCAAGCTGCCGTCTGGAGGATTGTCCTGACGCGTAAATCGGTGTCCGTAAATGAACACCCGGGTTATTGCGCTACATCCGTCAACAACTCTTCCAACCTTCGCAGTTGTGGCGATTGCCCCATGGCGATCAGGAACGCGCCAGGAGCAATCTCCAGATCCGCCGGGGGGTTAAACAACATCTCGCCGCCGGGTTTTCGAATCGCCAGCACGATCACGCCTAACTCGCTTCGCAGTTGCATCTCGCGCAGCGTCTTCGAAGCAAACTCGGTTCCGGGCTTCACCTGCACCTGCTCAATCTCCACATCGAGACCCATATCCTGAGTCGCGAAATCGAGGAACTTGGCTACGTGCGGACGCAGCAGCGCCTGAGCCAACCGGTGACCCGTGATCGTGTAAGGCGCGAAGACCGTATCCGCCCCGGCGCGCCGCAGTTTCTCTTCGGCTTCTTCTTCCGCCGCCCGCGTGACCACTTTCAGTTTGGGATTCAAAGTCTTGGCCGACAGAATCACGAACAGATTGTCCGCATCCGTGGCCAGGGCCGACACCAATCCTTTGGCCCGCATCACTCCCGCCTCGCGCAGGGCTTCGTCGCGTGTCGAATCCGCGTTGAAGGCCATCATGCCCGCCTGCATAGCCCGCGTCACCCGCTCTTCGTTGATATCGAGCACCACGAAAGTTGCGCCGGCCCGCGACAGCTCCGTGGCGGCATGCCGTCCCACGCGGCCAAACCCGCAAATGATGAAATGATTATCCAGCTTGTCGATCATTCGTTTCCTTCTACGTTTCCCGAATACATCCTGCAGTTCCAGCTCGATCACGGTTTGCGTAATCGCTCCCACGGAAAAGAACATCACGCTGACGCCAAATAAGATGAGGAAGGAGTTGAAGTACCTTCCCGCCTGACTAAGTGGGTGAACCTCCGCATAACCCACGGTCGTGATCGTGATCAGAGTCATATAGAACGCGTCGAACACCGGGTACTGCTCGATGACAACGAACCCTACCGTCCCGAGGGCGATGGTCAGCAGCAATAATCCCGCCACCAAGGAACCGCGCCGCGCGATCTTTTCGTTCAGCGTTCTTTCGGCCATGTTCCGCTCTTCACCCCGCGTCCCGGATGAACGCCTTCCACTAACTCGCCCTTCCGAACGACTACTGTTCCATTCACCAGCACATACTCGATTCCGGTGGAAGGGAGCACCGGATGTTCATAAGTCGCGTTGTCCTGCACCTTGAGCGGATCGAATACCGTTAGATCCGCGTCGGCACCCACGCGGATGCGGCCCTTGTTGCGCATCGCCGCGCTCACGACTTCCAGCCGCTGCGCCGGCATCAGGCTCATCTTTCGCACGGCGTCCATCAAACTTAGCGCGTGTTCCTCGCGCACATACTTTGCCAGCACTCGCGCATAAGTTCCGGCGCCGCGCGGGTGACCTTTGCCATCCGTGATGATTCCGTCGCTGGCCACCATCACCGCCGGATCGGCCATCGCCATGTGCACCATCTCCTCTGGAATGCTGTGGAGGATCACCATTCCGCCCTGTTTACGATAGCGCTCAAAACTCTCCTCCGTTAGCCGCTCGCCGGTGGCAATCCATTGCAGATCGCCGTAACCGATCCCCAGGCGCGCCTGCCATCCCGGATCGAAGATGGCCGTTTCCAGGCTCGTCATTCCGGCTGTATACGGATAAGCCTCCGTAGTTACGTCAACGCCATGCTGGTGCGCCCCGTGAATCATCTTCAGGCACAACTCCGTCTGACGAAACGCCATGCTGGTAATGTGCACCACGTGTAAGCCCGCGCCGGTCGCCGCGGCGTCGGCCAGTACTTCCTGCAGCGCATCCACCACGCCCGGCTCCACCGGGCCCGCATTGCGCATATGGACGAAACACGTAACCTTCCGCTCGGCGGCCAGCTGAAACAGATCCAGAATCTCAGCTCGCGATGCTGTCGGCACGTACGCGATTCCCAGGCCGATTCCCAGGCCGCCTTCATCGAGACCCTGGCGTACCCGGCCCAGAATCTCGGATGCCTGCGCCGCCGTCGCGACGTCTTTCACCGCGTGATCCCGCGGAAGAAAGTCGCCGGAATCGCCCATCACCGCCATCCTTGCGGGAATGTGTCCGGAGGATGCCCCGAAGTTGATGATCGCCTTCCCTTCCCGCGCGGCATACCACCGTCTTACCGGATTGACGCCGACTTCCATTTCGAGCGCGGTGGTAACACCGTCACGCGCTTTCAAGCGGTAGTTCTCATCTGTCTGACCGTGCGAGTGTAAGTCGATAAATCCCGGAGCGACCACCAGCCCGCGCGCTTCAATCACTTCCCGGCCGCTTAACTGCCCCTCGGAAATGTTCGCGATGCGGCCGCTTGTGATCCCGATTTGACGAACCCCGTCAAATCCGGATTCCGGATCCATGACACGCGCCTCATGAATCACCACGTCATAATTCTGGCCGTATACGCACACAATAAATGCGAATAACAGAGAAACAAAACGTATTTTCAGCCGTAAGCGGCAAACTCTGTTATAAAGTCTCGTATGGCCCTCCCTAAAGTGATTCTGCCGGGAAGCGATCGACCTGCTCCCGCTGCCGCGACTCCCGCGGGCACCCCGAACCCCACCGACCCAGTCATACTCACCATCACCGTTCGCCGCCGCGCCCTCATTCCTGAAAACCCTTCTCAGCAGTTTACTCGTGAACAACTTGCGCAACAGTTTGGCGCAGATCCCGCGGACCTGCAGAAGGTGGCCGACTACGCCACATCCGAAGGACTCGCAGTTGTCGAAACTGACGCCGGCAAGCGCACCGTGACCGTTTCCGGCACGCTGGCGCAGACGCAGAACGCCTTTGACGCCCAGGTCGCTTGCTTTGAACAGGCCGGCCGCACTTTCCGCGCTCGCACGGGTGCGCTCACCATCCCCGCCTCGCTCGCCGGGGTCGTCGAAGGGATCTTCGGCTTCGACCAGCGTCAGCAAGCCCACACCCATTACCGCCGCAAACGCGCAACGGGTTTCAGCACGCGCGCCGCTGAGAAACAAGTATCTTACTCCCCGCTTGACGTGTCGCAAGCCTACCAGTATCCAAACGCAAATGGCGCGGGACAGACCATCGGAATCATCGAGCTGGGCGGCGGCTACTCCCCCTCCGACCTTGCCACGTATTTCGCAAGCCTGAACATCAGCCCGGCACCTAATGTCACGGCCGTCTCAGTGGGTACGGGTTCGAATTCCCCGACCGGCGATCCCAACGGACCCGATGGTGAAGTGCTCCTCGATATCGAAGTGGCCGGCTCTATCGCATCCGGAGCGAACATTGTCGTCTATTTCGGCGAGAACACGACGCAGGGTTTCCTGAACGCCATCACCACGGCGGTTCATGACTCAACCAACAATCCCACCGTCATTTCGATTAGTTGGGGAAGCGCCGAAAGCGGATACACCTCGCAGGCGCTGACGGCTTATGATGAGGCCTTTCAGGATGCCAAAGCGATCGGCGTCACGGTATGCGTGGCCTCGGGTGACGACGGGTCAACGGACAGCGTGGATGATGGACAGGCGCACGTGGATTTTCCCGCCTCCAGTCCCAATGTCGTTGCCTGCGGCGGTACGTATCTTGATTACTCCGGCGGTGTTATCAAGAGCGAGACCGTTTGGAACGAGGGCACCGGCAACGGCGCTTCAGGCGGTGGCGTGAGCGAGACATTTCCGATTCCCTCGTATCAGGCGTCGGCGGGCGTGCCTGTTTCGGTGAACACCGGGTTCGCGGGACGCGGCGTTCCCGACGTTGCCGGCGATGCCGACCCGGCGTCCGGCTACAACGTGTTGATTGATGGACAGACTGCGGTGATCGGCGGCACCAGCGCCGTGGCTCCGCTTTGGTCTGCTCTGATCGCCATCTTGAATCAACAGCTTGGCCAGAAAGTGGGCATGGCCAACCCCCTGCTCTACGCCACCCCGAGCAGCTTCAATGACATCACGCAAGGGAACAACGGGGCCTACTCTGCCGGACCCGGTTGGGATGCGTGCACCGGACTCGGCAGCCCTATCGGTTCGGCTCTGCTGCAGGCTTTGCAGGCGGCGCTTTCGACGGCGTCTCCGTCGCAGCCGGCGCCGGCTCCTGCTGATCCGCAGCCGCAGAGCCCGTCGACGTCGCGGTCGGCGACGGCTCGGGGTCAGTAGGGCCGGACTCCACCATCACATTCAATGCCAGCGGCTTGAGTTGCGGGTCTTCGTTCACGTCCACCGTAACGACGGAGCCGACGGCGATGTCCGCTGGCTTGATCTCTTTGCCGGCCCGCAGGAACTTCGTCTTGCGCGTGCGATCGATGGTTACCAGCTGATCGCCTTCCACGTTGATGATGATGTCTTTGCCGGTGATCTTCTTTAAGGTTCCATGCATGGTGGCGGACGGCATGTTATAGGCGCCCGCGATGGATGAAGTCCCGGTTGAGCCGCGCTGCCGCATCTGAGCGTTCGCGTTGAAAGAAAGCGTGACAAGGGTGATGCACATCAACCGCATTACCCGATTATCGCCTAGAGTTCGAAGCGCCATCTGGACCGAACCAGCACAGTAAGCTGAAAAGATGCATCGAGTGGTCATTGTGGGAGGCGGTTTCGGCGGACTCACCGCCGCGCAGACGCTGCGGCACGCTCCGGTGGAAGTTACCGTAATCGATCGGCGCAACTTTCACTTGTTTCAACCCCTGCTCTACCAAGTGGCAACGGGCCAGCTCTCACCCGCTGAGATCGCTTCGCCGATCCGCAACGTCCTTCGTAAGCAGAAGAACACGCGCGTCGTTCTCGGTGAAGTGGAGGATTTCGATGTCGCCGCCCACGACGTGATTCTGAATGATGGAACCAGAGTCCCGTACGACTCGCTGATCGTGGCCACCGGTTCCACGCATTCGTACTTCGGCCGCGACGACTGGGAGAAAGTGGCACCCGGCCTGAAAACCATTGAAGACGCTACCGAAATCCGCAGGCGTATCCTGTTCGCTTTCGAAGCCGCCGAGCGCGAACCGGATCATCAGAAGCAGCGCGAGTGGCTCACCTTCGTTCTGGTAGGCGCTGGTCCGACCGGCGTCGAACTCGCCGGCGCCCTGGCCGAAATCGCCAACGACACCCTGAAGCATGACTTCCGGCATATCAACTCCAAGGATGCCCAGATCATCCTGGTGGAGGGCATGGAGCGTATTCTCCAGACTTTCCCGGAAGACCTGTCAAAGTCCGCCGAGCAGTCGCTTCTGAAGATGGGCGTCCAGGCGCGCGCCCACTCGCATGTTACGAACATCACGGCGGACGGAGTGACTCTGAAGACAGCGGCAGGCGAAGAGCAATATATTGCCTGCAAGACAGTGCTCTGGTCGGCCGGAGTTCGCGCTTCGAAGCTGGGCAAAGTGCTGGCCGATAAAACCGGAGCGCAGTTGACAAAGAACGGCGGAGTTACGGTGGAACCCGATTGCACCCTCAAGGGACACCCCGAGATCTATGTCGTCGGGGATCTCCAGACGTTCACGTATCAGACCGGGAAGCCTCTGCCAGGAGTCGCGCAAACCGCAATGCAAGCTGGCAAGTATGCGGCCAAAACGATTGTGAAGCGACTGAAGAACCAGGCGGTGAAGCCTTTCCATTACTTTGACAAAGGAAACCTCGCCGTGATCGGACGTCTATCAGGTGTCGCTGACTTTCATAAGTGGCACCTATCCGGCGCGCCAGCATGGTTTGTCTGGTTGTTTATTCATATCGTCTACTTAATCGGATTCAGTAACCGCATTACGGTGTTCACGCAGTGGGCATTTAACTACTTCACTCACAATCGCAGCGCGAGACTTATCACCGGGATGCCACTCCCGCTACCCGCGATCACCGACCATCAGAACCCGGCGGGATGAGGAACGACCGAACGCGAAAGTGGCCGACGCTGGAGCTGCAGGTGCGGGCTTACATGCGAACACAAACGGCCTTGGTTTCGGTATAGAGTTCGAGGGCGTCGTGGCCCATTTCGCGACCCCAACCGGACTGCTTATAACCTCCGAACGGGAGCGCCGCGTCGAAGATGTTATAGCAGTTGATCCAAACCGTACCCACGCGAAGCTCGGCGGCTAAGCGGTGAGCCCTCCCGATGTCGGAAGTCCAGATCCCCGCGGCCAGCCCATAGATGGATTCATTGGCACGCGGCATCAGTTCGGCGGCGTCTTTGAACGGCATGGCCGTAACGACGGGTCCAAAGATTTCTTCCTGCATCACTTTGGCGTTTTCGGGAGCGCCCACGAGAACGGTAGGCTCAACGAAGTAGCCCTGCGTGCCGGAGCGGGAGCCGCCGGTAACGGCCTTCGCGCCCTCCGCGTTGCCGCTTGCGAGATAGGCGCAAACGCGATCAAGCTGCTCCTGCGAAACCAGCGGACCCATGTCGCAATCCGGATCGAGCCCCGGACGGATGCGGATCTTCTTGGCGCGTTCCGCAACGCCTTCCACTACTTTGTCGAAGATAGATTCTTCGACGAAGAGACGCGAACCGGCGCAGCAGCACTGTCCGTGATTAAAGAAGATGGCACTGGCTGCGCCGTCGATGGCGGTGCTGAGATCGGCATCTTTGAAGACCACGTTGGGGGACTTGCCGCCGAGTTCGAGTGATACCTTCTTCAGGTTGCCCGAAGCGGCTTGCAGCACCAGGCGGCCAACTTCGGTGGATCCCGTGAACGCTACTTTATCGACGTCGGGGTGGGCCGCGAGCGCCGCGCCTGCCTCGCCATATCCGGGAACGATGTTGACGACGCCTGGCGGGAAGCCGGCTTCGACGACGAGTTCGCCGAGGCGCAACGCGGAGAGCGGCGTCTGCTCAGCCGGCTTGAGGATGACGCAGCAGCCACAGGCCAATGCAGGGCCGAGTTTCCAGGCGGCCATGAGAAGCGGGAAGTTCCACGGAATGATCTGACCCACGACGCCTACGGGTTCCCGCTGCGTGTAGGCGAGGTATTGCGCGCCCGGCGTGTAGGGAACGGATAGGGGAATGGTGTGGCCTTCCAGCTTGGTGGTCCAGCCTCCCATGTAACGGAAGAGCTCGACAGCCAGCGGAACATCGGCCGCGCGAGCGATGGTGAGAGGTTTGCCATTATCGAGTGACTCGAGCATCGCGAACTCTTCGAGATTGGCTTCCAGCAGATCGGCCAGCTTCCAGATCAACCGTGCGCGATGGGCAGCTGTCATTTTGCGCCAGGGGCCCTGATCGAACGCATTGCGGGCGGCCTTCACAGCCAGTTCGACGTCCCGCGCCTCGCCTTGCGCGACCTGCGCCAGCTGTTCCCCCGTGGCCGGGTTAAAAACGGGGAACGTTTTCCCGGTAACGGATTCAACCCATTGGTTGTTGATCAACATCTTGCGGGGTTTCGATAAAAAGCCGGTGACCTGCGGGGTAACCGGGGCTTGCATGGTGGCCATAGTATGTAATCCTTTCTCAACGGAGAGATGGTTCGATTCGACCATTACTTTATCGCAGATGGATTTCTCAAAAGTCGCCCACGTGATGCCGGATACGCCGAGCCGCCGCGAAGTGCTGACGGGGATGGCCGCAGGTTCTCTCTTGCCCATTGCCGCTGTTCGAGCCGAACCCGCGGAGTCCTCTCTTTGTTTCACCAGTGCGATCGAGATGGCCCAGCTGATTCGGGCGAAGAAGGTCTCGGCACGGGAGGTGCTGACCGAGCATCTGAAGCAGATTGACCGCGTCAATCCCAAGGTGAACGCGATGGTCACGCTGGTGGCCGAGATGGCAACCGAAGCCGCGGCACGCGCGGACGAGATGCAGGCGCGCGGGGAGAAGCTTGGCCCGCTGCACGGCCTGCCCGTGGCACACAAGGATCTGATGGAAACGCGCGGCATTCGCACCACATTCGGCTCGCCACTCTTCAAGGACAACGTCCCGACGGAAGACAACATCGTCGTCGCACGAATGCGTCGTGCGGGAGCGATTACCGTCGGGAAGACCAATACACCCGAATTCGGCGCGGGCTCGCAGACCTTCAACACCGTCTTCGGCGCAACCCGCAACCCTTATGACCTGAGCAAAACGTGCGGCGGATCGTCGGGCGGCGCGGCCGTCGCGCTGGCCTGCGGCATGGCGCCGGTCGCAACCGGATCTGACGCAGGAGGCTCGCTGCGCAACCCCGCTGCATTCTGCAACGTGGTTGGCTTCAGGCCTTCGATCGGGCGCGTCCCGAATCCGAAGGCAGGCTTTGGATGGTCCACACTCAGCACGATGGGATGCCTGGGCCGGTCGGTTGGCGACCTGGCACTCTCGCTGAGCACCATCGCGGGTCCTGACGCGAACACGCCGCTCGCGATCAACGAGCCAGGCGATCTGTTTGCACGGCCGCTGGACCGCAGCTTCCAAGGCGTCCGCGTCGCGTGGTTCAAGAACCTGGGCGGCGTGCCCTTCGACGAACGTATCCGGACGGTGGTGGACGCGCATCGCGCTACGTTCGAATCTCTCGGCTGCATGGTCGAGCAGGCCGAGCCCGACTTCTCTCCCGCCGAAATCTCGTTCCGTACCTTACGTGTATGGACGGCCGGCGCCGAAAACGGGAAGATGTTGC
>Ga0302326_10032496_pt1 | contig 10395 bp, 13 predicted proteins | sample Palsa_T0_3_FD_202264 | JGI IMG/M metagenome (GOLD analysis project Ga0302326, IMG submission 202264) | Peat permafrost microbial communities from Stordalen Mire near Abisko, Sweden - Palsa_T0_3 | ecosystem: Environmental > Terrestrial > Soil > Palsa > Peat permafrost | place: Sweden: Abisko... | reverse complement strand
CTGCATGACACGTCCGCCCGTTGCGTGTGCGGGCGCGGTCCCGATCTCCACTTGACCGCCCATCCCGCCGAGCGTTGAGGTATTGCTGCTCGCGATCTTCGTCATGTTCGGCGCGGCCTCGCCGACACCGGTGATGGCTTGACGGAGTTCGAGTGCCTTCTGCACCGCGTACGCAAGCGCGAGTCCCATCGCAACGAACGGCACCATGATGAGCCCGACGGTGACCGCGATGCTGGCGAGCGCGACGCCGAGCAGAATCAGCGCGCCGTACATGATGTAGAGCATCGTCCCGTCGTTCATCCACCGTTTGAAGAGCAGAATCACCGGAGCGAATGCGATCATGAGCTTCAGCACGCCGAGCTCGAGATACAGGAACCCGAGCGTGAGCATGCGGATCGTCTCCCCCGCCACCTTCATGATCGCGTTGAACGCGTCGGTGATCGTTAGCTTCATCGCCTGTCCACTCGGCTTGGCCGTGTCCAGCACGCCCACCATCTGCCGGAACGCCGTCGTCACCGGGGTCACGTCCACCGCATCGAACATGTGAGCCCACGCCTCGCCCGCCTTGCGGACCAGCACGGGAATCTCGTTCATCGTGTTCGCCAGCGCGCCAACGCCCTTGCGTTGCAAAACATCGTTGAGCGCGTCGATCCCCTTGTCCGCGGCGATCGTGCCCTTCTTGAATGCGAGCTGAAACGCCTCCGGCGTCATTCCGAGCTGCTTGGCCAAATCGTCCGCGCTCACGCCAGTGCCGACGAGGGCCTTGGCCATCCCCTTGAACTTGCCGCCCTCGAGCGATTTCGCGATCAGGTTGGAGACCTTCTCCGCCGCCGCCTTCCCCTGCTCGCCGCCCCCCATGAGCGCGGATGCGGAGCTCATCGCTTTGATGCTCTCGTTGACGCTTGTTGGGTCCGTCATCCCCGCGCCCATCAGCTTCGCGGCCCAGGACGAAAGGTCGCGCTCGCTCTCGGGGAGGATCTTGCGAAGCTTCTGAATGCTGGCGTACATCTCTTCGCCGCCGGCCGCGGAGCCCGACAGCCCGGAGAACATCGCCGTGGTGTGCTCACGGAGCTCCACCATCTCGAGTGACAGCTTGGCCCCCTCGTAGACCATATCGGCGAGCGCGTAGGCCGCAATGGTCGCACCCGCGGCGAGCGCAGCGAATGCGCCCGCAGCCATGCCCGCAGCCTCCGCATTCTTCGCCGTGCTCGACGCGAGGTCCGAGTGCGTGGCCCGTAGCTCCGTCATCCCCTGGCGCAACTTGGCAATGTCGTTGCCCGCTTCCTTGGCCCCCTGCGCGAAGCCTGCCTGCTTGTACTGCAACTGCGTGGCCTGCAGCTTTCTGATTTCGCTCTCGGTGGCCTTCATCTGCGACTCTAGACCCTTGAGGCTAGAACGCGCCGAATTCGCCGGCCCGCTCATCGCGTCGCGCATCTCTAGGAGCCACTCGAAGCCTTCCACCGTCTACCTCCAAGCCGCGGGACTACTTCTTCCGGTGCGCGTCAACCCACTCGTGCAAGTCTGACACGGCTCTCGCGAATTCACACCCCGCCGCGGTAGCCGTTTCCGTGTGCCTCCCTCGAAAAAAGTCCTGATACGCGTGCGACAGAGCGATCGGGTCGGAGCGGAGTCGCCGCCGCAGCGCCCTTATCCTTTTCCCTCTTCCTCCGCGATGGCCCCGATGTGCCGCTGGAACTCCTTTCCGACCCCTGGACCGTCGAGCGCCGCGGGCTTTTTCGCGAGCGCAGAGGTCAGCACGTCGGGGGCGGGGTAGACGATGAGCGAGCGAAACAGGCCGGACTGGGCCTTGCTCGACACTGCGGGATCCGGGTCGAAGAGCTGCGTTTTCGCAATGGCCCACTGACCGGTGGATGCGCCCTTTACGACGATGAGCCCGATGGGGGTGTCGATGGGGCGGAGCTCGCAGGCTCCTATGGTGGACATAGTCCGCAACTGCGCAAGGATCGCCTGGACGTCCTCGCGCGCTTCGAGCTCTTCTCGGGTCGCCATTCCCCCACGCTAGCGCCACCCGGGGCGGGTGTCACGCGTCCGCGAACAGCACCTGCGGCTCGACGATGCTCGGTTGCCCATTCCAGAGGATGCCGCCGGACGGGAATAGCTCGATCTTCTGGGTGAGCGGTGCGTCGCTTTGGCTGTTCGACGCATCCACCATCTTGATCTTGCAGCCCGGGATCACGTCGGTCACCGTGGGGAGCCCGCTCGCTGCGCTGTAGCTCACCGTGATATCGATCTTCAGGCGCCGCCATCCCCCGGGGACGTTGAGCGAGATCAGCTGCGCGAGGATAGTGTTCCACGCGGGCTTGAAGAACTCGATCTCCCCCTTCGGCTTGATGACGCCCGCCGTCGTGCCGATAGGGTTACGGGCCGTCCCGTAGACGTACTCCATCCCCTCGTCGTCGGAGTAGTTGATCGACTTCATCCCGACGATCGACAGGTTCACCCCAGAACCGAGCGAGGTCTCGATATCCGCGAAGGCGTAGTAGTCACCGTTTACGAGCGCGCCTGCCATGATTACACCGCCTGAAGTGCCGGGTTGACGAACTGGATCGTGGTGTTGATAACCTCGATGAGGCCCAGAGGGATGACGCTCACCGTGGCGCTCAGCGTGCTGGTTGAGAGGATCGGGTCCGAGGCCGACAGTGTCACGTAGACGTCTGTCACCACGTTCCCGGGCGTCAGCACGTTGCGTAGCGCCTGCGTTCCGCCAAGCTGAATCTGCTGTCGATCCGTCTCGTAGATGAAGCCGGTCGCCTTGTTGACACGCACTCCGCTTCGGAGCTTCTGCGTCGCGTACATGTACCAGATGAGACACGCCGCATCGATCACGAGGCCGTGAGTGAGCTCGTTGAAGTCAGAGCCCGGCGTCGCCATTAGCTGCGGGTCGGTGATGTAGAAGCCGGGCAGTCCGACGTACTGTAGCGCCGTCATGAACCGAGCGGCATCGAGCGACGGGACCGCGCCCTCGTTGTGATAGAGGAAGCCGTCTCCAGTACCCGAAGAGCCACCCGTTACAGGGTTGGAAATTGCCGGGGGCCAGGTGGCCTGGTTCGGCAAGGTGAGCGGGGCAAGAGCTCCGTCCTCCACTCGCCCGAGGTCGACCTGGATGGCGTTGCCCGCGTTGCGCACGGCAGCGAGCCACGAGAGGGGCCGGCGATACTGAGCCTGATCGACGGGACTGGTCACGTTGTAGTGGCCAGCGGAGACGCCGACGCGGAAGCTACTATCGTTCGCGTGCGACGCCTCGATGGTGGCGATCCACGTGTTCTCCGTCATGGTCGACGTGCCGCCCCACGTAGCGTCCTGGGCGGCCGTGTACATCCGCATGAAGCGCCGCTTGTTGAAGAGCGCCGTCATCTGCGTGTCGTATGCCGTCACGTCGCTTCCAGTCGCATGGCAACCCGCGTCGTAGATAACGATGGGTTGCTCGCCGAAGGGGAGCGAGTAGAGCGCCTGAATCGCGCTCGTCACGCTGGCATTGCTAGCCTGCGGCTCCGAGGACAGCCAGTAGAACTGGTCGCCGACGTTGAGAGACCCAGCGCCGAAATTGAGCGTGAGGCCCGTCTGATTCACGCCACTCGGCGAGACCGCGCAGCTTGACGCCGTACCGAGATTCACGGTCGCGTACGTGCTGCGTCCACCATCGACGCTGAGGCCCAGCTGAATGGGACCCGTGCCGATGGTGCCACCAATGAGAACGGTGGCGAGGCCGTAGTACGTGTCGAGCGGGTTGCCGGTGAGGGTGACCACACTCGTGGACGTGTTGCCGCTCTTGCTCGAGACGCTCGTGTTCGTGCCCACCGACGTGACGAGCGCGGGGATGAATAGGACCGAGTTGCCGCTCTCGTTGAGAATGAGCTCGGCGAGCTGAGGGCCAGGGCCATATCCGCCAGCCGCGATGAACGCGCCTGCGACAGCGGAGTTGATCGGCTGATTCACGGGCACCGTCCCGCCCGAGCCGACGCCAGCGACGACGAGCAAGTTGCCCGTGCCGGGGTTCTGCTGGCCGAGCCCGTTGTCTACGACGGTGAAGTTTATCTTCGGGATGGTCACGGTGCGCTCCTCATGGTGGTACTCACGCCGGGGGCGCGACGATCACGCCAAATTGAACCGTGCTGGACCCGTCCGGGCTCGTCGCCAGAATGGCCGCGTCGATCTGCACGCCGCTGCTCGAGTCCGTCGCGAACGGAAGCACGATGTTCGGCCCGATGATGTTGTCGTTGATCGGCGACCAGAGAGAGAATTCCAGCACCAGCACGCGCCCATACCTGTTCGTCTGCGCTGGCTGCTCCCATCGGTATCGGCCGGGCTGCGTCTCGGGGATTCCCCCGAGTTGCGCAAGCGCCACGAGGAGCTCGCGGCGAAGCTCCAGCGCGGAGTTGTACGAGTAGAGCTGCGTGCCCGCGGGTGGAGGTCCCGCGGGGTCCTCGTCGCCCCAGCAGTGCGCCTCGAACATCATCTGATCGGTCCAGAACGCTTTCGGCATCGGCGGGCTGTTCGCGTCCGAGACGCCCGAGTCGATGAAGCTCGTGATGCGTCCGCCCGAAGGCACGATGATGATCCCTGGCGGAGCGAGCTGAAAGTCGAGCCATTCCTCGCCGATGCTCAGGGTCCCTGAGTTGACCCCGTCCGGACCCGTGATCTGCGGCAGGCCCATCGCTGTCCGATACGAAGCCAGCGACGCCTGCACCGGCGAGAAGAACTGCACAAGATCGAAGGGCAGCGTGGTCACGCACTGGCTCCTCCGCGCGCACCAGTGAGCTCGACCGACTGGCACGCCTCACGGCTCGCCTCGGTGAGGACGCGGCGCCACTCTTTCGGGAGCCCGAACTGCGGCGCGATGCGGCGGGCGACCATGTAGCGCGTGCCTGTCTGGTGAAAGGTGCCGTAGGGGGCGCCGATGCGGATGGCGAGCCCCGCGCGCTTGCCCGGGCGGACCTTCACGCCCGTGCCCGCAGCGAGCCTGCCCGAGGCAGTCAACGGCGGCGGTCGCCTGCCGCGTGCAATGGTGGACGCCTTGAGTGGTGCCCAAGGACGCCCGTAGGGGTCGGTGCCGTTTGCGAATTGCTGGCGCACGAGCGCGTCCAGGCGAGGCGCCGCGACGGCTGCCGTGCGCGCGGGGACGTCGCTCAGCATCTCGACGATGCGCAGGAGGTCGCCCATCTTGCGCAGCGCTGATGTGCCGTCGCCGGTGGTCCTCATTGGGCCGCCGGATTCGTGCCTTTGAAGGGCGGGGCGTAGAGGCCATACACGACGGGGCTGCCGGTGTTCACGCGCTTGCACGCAATCGGAATGATCTGCCCCACGAGCGTCACTGCGAGCGTGACCGTGTTGCCTCGCATGTCGATGAACACGAGCGTTCCAGCTGCCGTGACGAGTAGTCCAGCGAACGGGCCCGCGGGGTCGTTGGTCGTATTGCTAGGCGAGACGGGAACGGCGCCATCGTAGGTGATTGCAAGAATACTCGACACGTGACGCCTCCTCTCTTACCGAGTCCAGCCGCGAGGTTGATTCGGAGAAAGTACTTGTGGAAACGCGTATTGTGGTGAGGGTGTGGTGAACGTCACATCTGGGTGCACCGTCTGCCGCTGCACGCCCTCCGCCCATCGGATCGCGTCCTCGTAATTGAGGCGGACCATCTCATCGGCGCCCTTCATCGGGGTGGCGCCGCGCGATCCCGAGTACATGAGAAACGCCGCGATGTACGCGGTGTGCATCGTGACGTCCGTGCCCCACGTGAGCAGGGGCAGCGGGTAGCGGCCTCGGAAGTAGCTGTCCATTTTCTCCGAGGCTGCGATACACGCCGCGACCTGCTGCGGGACCGGTATTGACGACGTCGCGATCGCGTTGAGCGCGTAGCTAGTGACGTCGCTAGGCTGGCAATACTGCGACCCCATGGGCCACGACCCTTACGTCCCGCTCCGCGCCATCAGCCAGGCGAACGACCATCCGGCCGCGCCTCGCGCCCAGTCGCCCCACACGTACTGGTGCTCGTCGAAGACGACAGGGTCCGTCTCATTCGTGCGCTGCACGAAGATGGGAGCCTGACGCATGCCGAACGTCAGCGGCTTCATCGGCTTGGTGGTATCCAGCAGATACCAGCGGGTGACGTTCTTCAGGAGCTTGTTCTCGAGCGGCTCGACGCCGAATTGCTTGAACACGTTGTCAGCCGCGCCGACCTGACCGGTGATGGTTCCCCATGCCGCTGGCGCGAAGTATTGCGCTTTGAGGACGAGATCCACCTCCGTCTTCATCTGCGTGGGATGCATGAGGATGTTCGGGGTAACGTTCAGGACCTCATTGTCTTCGCCCTTGAGCACTGCCATATACTCGTAGAGCGTGGCGAACGCGGTCGGTCCGAACGTCCCGCCGATCTGGATCCCGCCAATGTTCTGGCCGCCGCCCGTGAAGTCGTTGCAGTACGTCCCGAGCCCGCTGTTGTACAGGTTGATCAGGTGGACCGTGCTGAAGTTGGGCAGACCGTCGAGTCCGTTCTGGAAGTTGCCGACCCACGGGTAAGCGTTCTCCAGAAGGTTTCGGAGCTGGTAGCCCTTCCACCGCTTGGCCTGTCGAGCCATGTCGACGAGCTGGCGGTAGTAGATGCCGTACGTGTCGTCATCGAACCGGAACCGGTCCAAAGTGAGCGTGAACTCGAACGGCAGCGCGGCGAGCTGATACGTCTGGGGGCCGGCCTCGTAGGTGACACGAGGTCCAGTCCACATCCGCATCTGATTGAGCATCCCCGTCCAGCCGAACAGCATGATCTCGCTGCTCATCGGCATCTCGGTGGAGATCTCTTCGGCGACAGGCTCGAGGGTTTCCTCGTACGCCTGCCCGATCATGGTGTTCGCAGTGGTGAAAAATACGTTGAAATTCGCCGGTGTAATCACTGCGGTGCTCCCGTGCTCTTGCTCGAGCCGAACTGGACGGCGTAGCCGCCGCCTTGGGTGGTGTCGATGTTCATGAGCACGCCCGCGACCGGCCTAGTAAGGCCGCCGTTAGTGGCGCCGACCGTGGTCTCGTTGATGACGTAGACCGGCTGCCCGACGTTCGCCTGCGTCAGTTGATCGGCGCCGGTGCCAGAGCTGACGTAGAAGCTCCCGGTGTCGACCTGGAACGGATTGCCAAGGGTGTCGAGTGGAGTGTTCCACACGCCAGCGGAGGAGTTGATCGTCTGCGCGTGCACAAGGCCCCAGCAGAGGTCGGTGCTTGTTGGGCTTGACGCGTTCTTGATGTTGCCGCTCGAGTTGGTGAGGCAGATGGCGCCGCCGTAGACGGTGGTGCTGGCCGCCATCGGGCCGGGGTACGCGGGCTGCGAGGCGTTGCCAGGCGTGCCGTATCGAACTGTCTGGACGTCAGATGTAAGAGCCATCACGCACCTCCCTTCGAGGCGCGCGCCGCCTTGTCAGCGCGCACGCCGTCTTCGATCTTCTTGCGAGCCTCGACCCCGCCGCCGAGCGCGGCCACGGCGGCAGTGATAGCGGTACGCTCTGCCGGGGTGAACTCCGCGCTCTGCCCGTTTCGGGCGTCGGTGTCCACGTTGATCTCTTCCGTGTTGACGATCGGCTTGGTGCGTTGGGCGAGGTAGCTCTGCACGGTCGCGAACTTCTGACCTCGGAGCCACTTTGCATCTGCCGGCGTAATCCGCGGCCCACCCTTCGCGGTGAGCGCGCCGCGCACGAGCGCTTCCTTGCGCTCTGCGACGCGATCGCGCTCGATCTTCGCGATGCGCTTGTCATTCGAGTCGGCCTGCGCGGCCTTGTCGATCAGCGCCTTGAAGTGGCCCGCGAGCCGCTGACCCTTCTTGCCGGGGACCGCAGCGACGATGCGCGCGAGAGCGACGGACGCTTCCTCTTCGCCGCTGGCGGAAGATGCCTCCTCCTCTTCGTCTTCGTCGGCGTCGTCCCCGTCTTCGCCGTCGTCTCCGTCTTCGCCGTCCTCCCCGCCCTCTCCACCCTCCCCGCCTTTGCCGTCTTCGCCGTCCTTGCCCTTTTTCCCCTTGGCCTTGGACTTCTTCGCGGGGGGCTCGTCGGCGGTCTCTTCCTCTTCGCCGGCCTCGTCCCTCTCCGTGTCGTTGCCCCCTTCCTCTTCCTCCTCTTCCTCCTCGGGAGAGTCGTGGGTCTCGGTGTGCTCTTTTTCAACGGTCTTGAGCGTGTGCTTGGCAGCTTCGAGCGTGGCGGCGAGAGACTTGCGCTTCGTGGCGCTGTCCTCGGCAACGATCTGCTTCTCCAGCTTCGCGATGAGTTTGCGAATTGCAATCGACATGACGTCCACCCTGAAGCCACGGCGCGACCCTCGTCAACGCGGCTCATCGGTGTTGTAAAAAGTGTCCTGTAGGGCTACAACAATTGTGTGACACGACGACGGATCACTGGGTACGACACTGTCAGGATTGCATCCCATGCCGTCGTCAACCCACGGACGGTTGAACGGGCATATGACGGCGTAGCTGTCCACGACAATACCCGAGCCCGCATTGTCGCTGCCGCCATGGCCCTCGGGCTTCCTTTGCCGCCCGAGGACAACGTTACGTGAAGACTCGGGTCAAACCGTTCGGAGATTCGTTGACGGTTCTGAACCGGGCGAGTCAGTACCTGCGCCGCTATCACCCGAGGAACCAATGACCCGCCTGGACCGCGCAGACCGCGAGCAAGCGACGATCGGCTGGACGGTGCTGGGCGCGATCTTCCTCATCGCTTTCGCGTGCGGGCGTTGCGATCCGTCAGCGCCTCGGCAGGGTCGGGTCGAGCAGCGACGCAACGATCTCCGGGCACGCCCCGCATCGTCCGCATCCAGCGTACAGGCTAGCGTCCCCCTTTCCGCACGCGCGCTCGCTCCAGCGCAACAATCGCAGCGCAGCCTCGGCGCTCGGATCGTCGCCACCGGTTTGCCACGCGCCTACGCGGCGTCCGCCATGGTCTCGATCGTTCACGGCTGCTCGGTGTGCGCGGCTCTCGTGGATGGCGATCATGGCGAGCTCCGCCGCCTCGTCCTCGGTCGCATCGGTGCCCGCGATGTCCGCGGCCACGTTCGCCAGTTCGACGGCGCGCGCAATCGTCTTCGGGTGGCCGAGGTGAGTGAGGAGCAGGTAGAGGATCGCGAGAGTTGTCATGGTCGAGCCTGATACCACGGACCCCGGGTACCCTGCCAAGCGGGGCGAGCAGGCTGGCGCCATCCGCATCACCGACGGAGGCGCCACGATCTACTTCTACCCGGACGACGGAAGCGAGCGGTTCTACGTTCGGAATCGTGACTCCGAGGTCACGTGGGACACGACGTGCTGGGATTGCGGATGCGTCGTACGCGACGTGACGTCAGGGTCGCTCGACGTTACCGGGCCCACGTGCTCCGGGTGCTTCGGGTACCCGTTATGTTCGTGCAAGGTGGCGCACACGGGCGAGTGTCCTTAGCGCCACGAGTGTGGCGCCACGCCCCATCCGGCGGGGAAGCCGAAGAACGTTCCGATGAGCCAGAGGACGACGGCGACCACTACGACAACGCGAATGATCCTCACGATCACGGGGTCGATCGGGAACTGCGTGACGGCCCATAGAATCAGGCCCGCGATGACCAATGCGACGATGACGCTGATGAGCATGCCTCACGGCTATGCTTGCCCCGTGCCTACCCGAGCGCGTCGAGGAACCCCGCCCACCCGCTGACTCCGTCAGCGAGACCGGCCTTTACCGCCTTGCGACCGAGGAACAGCCCGGCCTCGTAGCCTTCGATCGTCTCAACGCTGAGGCCGCGCGCCTTGCTCGCGATCTTGAAAAACTGCTGAGCGAGGTCGTCGACTCGCGCCTGCTCTGCCGCGATAGCGTTGTCGGTTATTGGAGCGTTCGGGTGTCCGTCCGTCTTTCTCTTCCCGCTCGCGATCATCACAACCTGAACGCCCGCTTTATCGTTCGCGCCCGCGAGGCTGATCATCGACGAGATGACTCCCACGCTGCCGCATATGCCGGACGGAGGTAGCCATACCTCGTCGCCTGCGCACGCAAGAGCGAAGGCTGCCGACGTCGCCATTTCGTCGATGTAAATGTAGAGCGGTTTCTGCGCGTCCCGCTTCATTCGTTGCAGGCTAAACACGCACTGGTTTAGCCCGCTGACCACTCCGCCAGGGGAATCAATCCGGAGCACCACCGCTCGCGCCGACGCGAACGCCATCGACGCGCGTTCGAGAATCAGATCGTAGCAGTCACCGCCGGCGCCTTCGTCGTGGTGCTCGAGCGCTCCTCGTATGTGGACCGTGACGACTCCGTCGTCCTCCTCGTTCTCTTTGGGGTCGGGGCCGCAAAGAAAGAACATGGCCTCTCGCTCGACATGAAGCGATCGGTCGAGGATGGCCATCGGTTCCCCGCGGCGAAGGTATCGGCGGCG
>Ga0302326_10032495_pt1 | contig 10395 bp, 9 predicted proteins | sample Palsa_T0_3_FD_202264 | JGI IMG/M metagenome (GOLD analysis project Ga0302326, IMG submission 202264) | Peat permafrost microbial communities from Stordalen Mire near Abisko, Sweden - Palsa_T0_3 | ecosystem: Environmental > Terrestrial > Soil > Palsa > Peat permafrost | place: Sweden: Abisko... | reverse complement strand
CCGAAATGCTTTAGACGCTGGGCGTGGCAGGCCGTGACCGGCCGGCCTCTTTCTCGCGGCTTTTTCTCAAGTATTCTCGGTATGGGAAGCGCGGCGCTTATGCGCGTAGAATGAAGTCCGGCTCGCTCAAGCTTGCTGTTTCTGTAATTGATCAGGCCGAGAAAGCTCAGCCCGGTTCTCATGCGAAAGTGGGTCGTTGGCGCGACGCTGGCGGTTGTGCTCGTGCTCGTATTGGTTCCCGTGATTGCTTTGTACGTGCTCCGCCCGAGAATTCACGCCACTCTTCGCGATCGCGTCGAAACCGTTCTGCGAACTCACTTCGAGAGCCAGGTCGAGATTTCGGATTTCAGCGTTTCTCTGCTTCCCCGGGTTCACGTCACGATCACAGGACTGGTGCTGCGCCACAAAGGCCGCACGGATATTCCTCCGCTGATCGAAGTCCGCAAAGTGTCCATGGACGCGGATCTTGAGAGCCTTGTGCGAAAGCAGCCGCACATCGCCTTCGTGCAGCTCGATGGATTGCAGATCCACACTCCACCCCGGGAACCGGGAGGAGAAGCCCTGATCCATAGCACGGACCAGGATCTCACCAAAAAATATCCCGTCCTGATTGATCAGCTCGTCGCCGATGACGCCGTAATTGTCGTTCTGCGCGCTCAACCCGGAAAGCCTCCGCGGGAATTTCCGATCCACCATTTGCAGCTTCGCGACCTCAGCTTTGACCGTCCGGCCGATTTCCAGGCTACCCTGACCAATGCCGTGCCCAAGGGCGAAATCAATGCCACCGGACAATTTGGGCCATGGCTGCCGGAGGAGCCGAGCGAAACTCCCGCAGTGGGGAAATACAGCTTCTACAACGCGGATCTCGGCATGCTGAAGGGACTCAAAGGCATTCTTTCTTCTACGGGTGGATTTAGCGGCCCACTGGATTATTTGAAGGTAGCGGGTCAGACAGACACTCCCGATTTCGCGCTGCGGACGGCGGACCACCCGATGGCGCTGCACACGGACTTCTCCGCCATCGTTGATGGCACCAATGGCGACACCTATCTGAATAGCGTAACCGCCCGGTTTCTGCATACGACGCTGCTAGTGAGCGGCAAGATCGTGGATGAGGATCGCAATATTAAAGGTCGTACAATCGTGCTAGACGCGGTGTCGCGAGATGCGCAGGTCGAAGATTTAATTCGACTTGTTTCGAAGGGGGGCCAGCCGGTGATGACGGGCGCGGTTCGGCTTCGAACCAAAATCACGATACCCGAAGGAAATCCCGATTTGATGGAGCGCTTGCAACTCCTGGGGCAGTTTGGGATCGGCGATATTCAGTTCACCAACGTTTCCACTCAGGGAAAGATCGATACGCTCAGCCGCAAAGGCCAGGGCCAGCCGAAAGACCTCGATATCTCCAATGTTGTATCCGAGATGAAGGGCGACTTCGCATTGCGCGATGCGGTCGTGAGTTTTTCCGATCTGCACTTCGGCGTTACGGGGGCGGCAATCAATCTTTCCGGCACCTACAACCTCGATACCGAGGCAATGGATTTCCACGGCAAATTGAAGCTCAAAGCCAAGCCGTCCCAAACCACCACGGGCATGAAATCATTTTTTCTGAAGGCGGTCGATCCATTCTTCAAAGGCAAGGATGCCGGTACCGTCCTCTCGATCAAGATCACTGGAACGAAACGGAACCCATCCTTTGGCCTCGATCACGGCGGTCCCACGCCCCCGGCCGAACCTTCGCCTCCCAAAGGCCAGTGATTTTTTCGAGTGAATGGCTCCCCACGAGTTGAATCTGGCGGCGGGTGAAATTCGAGAAGAGAGTTGGGGTGAGCGACGGGGTTTGAACCCGCGACCCTCGGTGCCACAGACCGATGCTCTACCAGCTGAGCTACGCTCACCACCTGGCAAAAATCATATCACGGCGATATGCGCGCGAGCTACGCTTTGCGGGGGAAGGGAATTGGGACGAGGCGCTTGCGGCGCACGGAACATTGCCGCAGGTGAGCGCGCGCCTGCTCCGCCCACGCTCCGTTGGGCGCGTGGCGAAGATACAGGACCCACTGCTCGCGCGCGAGGCGCCGTTCGCCGCGCTTTTCGTAGGCTAAAGCCAGATTGAAATGGACGTCGGCGTGGGCCGGAAGCGCGCGAACGGCGCGCCGCAAATGTTCGATGGCTTGATCAATTTCTCCCTGCTCCTCCAGCACGCAGCCCAAGTTGTAACGCGAGATTCCGTTCAAGGGATCGAGCTGCACGGCGGAAAGAAACTCGGCGCGCGCTTCGTCGGCCCGTCCCATCTGATAAAGCGCCACGCCCAGATTGATGTGCGCGTCCACCCACTCGGGTGTGAGGCTGAGTACCTGCCGGTATTTTTCGACCGCCTGCGGCAGGAGTTCCGGTCGAGTCTCGCAATCGAGCGCGCTCTGAAATAATTCCTCGGGTGTTGGGCCGGCCATCGCGTGCAGCTTCGCAGGCCGGGTGGGGGAGTCGAAGGGAAACGCCCACTGTTGCTTGAGCGGGCTGAACGGGCGCGTGGCGCCGGGTGGGAACACCAGCAAGTCGCGGCCTTGTTCGAGGAAGCGCAGTTCCTGAAGCGGAAACTCGGATTCGCCAAACTGCTGCCCGATTAAATTGACAGCGCGGCGAACTCGGCGTGCCGGGATCCGATTATCCGTCAGCCGCTGGAGCGTCCGCAATGCGACGAGATCGCCAAAATTGTAGAATCGCTCCCCCCAACGCGCCTGGGGACGCACCAACTGGAGCCTTTCCCAATAGCGAAGACGGCTTGGGTTCACTCCCAGAATTCGCCCAACCTCTCTTCGCGTATATCGCTGCGCCAAGCCGGCAATTCCTCCGTTGAATCGATACCGCGAAAGATTATGCACCCTTTGTCAATCGTTGTGACGCTTCGTTTGTGTAAAGAACCTTTGTCGGCGTTCATCGGCGATTACCAAAAGACGACACGTCGCCGCACTGGAATTGCACGACCCTGCGGGCTTGCTAGACTTTTAGGGGCAGTTACCCGCCACTATGTCTCAGGACAACACCGGACGTCTCTATCTCGAGCGGCAAGTCACGCTGGCACGCGTCGTGATCGCGGCGCTGTCGCTAGTGGCGCTGCTGGAGACCTCCGTTGCGCCCGTTCGGCGCGCCTCGGTCGTGTTTCTCGAGGCGTACCTGCTCGTGGCGCTGGCTGAGGCGCTCGCGGAGCGCTTTGTCGGAGCGTCGCGATTTCGGATTCCTCTGGCTGTGGATTTTGCGGTACTGGCCGTTTTCGTCTACCTGACGCCCTCCGTATCAGCGTTCTGGTTTCTCTTTTTGTTTACCGTGTTCGCTCTGGCGACGCGCGGGAACTCGCGCGCGATGCTCGCGCTGGTCGGCGTGGCCACGGTCGGGATCATCGCCCGCGTGGCAGTCGAGCAGCCCTTCCGTTGGCAAAGCATCTGGCACTGGATCGCCATTGGGTCGGGAACGCTGGTCTCCGGCCTGTGCATGGGATTCCTGGGCGCCCGGGAGCGGGAGCATCTGGGGCGGCAGGAGTTCCTGGAGAAAATCACGGGTCTGCTGCAATTCGATCACGGGTTAGCCGAATCCATCAGGCAAGTGCTTGGCGAGCTGGCATTGACGTTCGAATGCGAGCAGGCGTGCCTGGCGATTCTCGATGACGAACTCGAGCGGCTTTTTGTCTGGAGAGTGCGCGCGGGCGAGCTCGGCGCGGGAGGCGCGGAAACTCTCGCTCAATCGCGCTCCGATACTTTTCTGTTTGATTGCCTGGAAATCACCATGGAGTGGGAATTCAAGAATGGGAGCAGCCAGGGTTTCGGTTGGGACCGTCGCACAGGCGTGCGCCTGCGCGTGCCCGCGCCTCCCGATTCGACGCGCGAGGAATTCGGGGCTCGTTCTCTGCTCGCCGTGACCATGGAATCAGGCGGCCGGCCGGCGGGCCGCGTCCTGCTGGTGAATCCTCAGCCCTCGCGCGGCCGGTTTTCCGCTGCGGATTTGCGCTGGCTGGAGCAGATCGTTCGCCACGTCGGGCCGCCCCTCGAGAATGTCTTCGTGATGCGCAGCCTTCGGGCGCGTGCTGTCGAATCGGAGCGCAGCCGCATCTCGCGAGATCTGCACGACGGAATATTGCAGACGCTCCTCAGCCTGAAAATCCAGCTCGAAGTGTTGCGCCGCAAACTCCCTCAGAAACCCGAGCAGGCGTGCGCGGAATTAGCGAGCCTGCAGAAGACGGTGCAGGAGGAAAGTGACGAGCTCCGCAGGATGGTCACGGATTTGCGCCCCCTCCGCGTGGAAAGCGCGGATATGCGCGAATTGATGTACGGATTCGCGGAAAGATTCCGCAGCGAACAGGGCATGGCCATCGATCTTTTCATCGAGGATCGCAATTTGCGCCTGCCCGATCGCATTTGCCGCGAGCTGTTCCAGATTTACAGAGAAGCACTTCACAACGTAAAAAAGCATGCGCACGCCAGCCACGTCGTGGTAAAACTAGAACAAGACGAAGCCAATGTTTTTCTCTTCGTGGATGACAACGGCCAGGGATTTAGCTTCTCTGGACGCTACCGAAGCGAAGAGTTGGACCAGTTGCGTCTTGGGCCAATTTCGATCAAGGAACGGACGCGGAGCGTGGGTGGTACTCTGACGGTGGAATCCAATCCTGGTCACGGGGCGCGCCTAACTGTAGAAATTCCTTTGAATTAATATGACGAAAGCAAAACAGGCCATTCGAATCCTGGTTGCGGACGATCACGCGATCTTTCGCGACGGTTTGCGCAAACTGCTGGAGGTCGCGGACGACGTGCAGATCGTCGGCGAAGCCTCCAATGGCGTCGAGTGCGTGAAAATGCTCGCGAAATTCAAGCCGGATATTCTTCTTCTCGACCTACGCATGCCGGAAAAAGATGGACTGGGCGTCCTCGAGGAGGTCAATTTCGATTCTCTTCCCACGCGCGTAATCGTTCTCACCGCAGCGGAAGACGATCGCGACGTCGTTCGCGCCATGCGCCTGGGAGCCCGCGGCGTCGTGCTGAAGCAATCGGCGAGCGATTTGCTCCTCAAAAGCATTCGCAAGGTCGCGGACGGCGAAATCTGGCTCGACAATCGCATGACCGCCGAGGTAATTGACGCATTCAAGAAGTCATCCGAATCCGGCCAGCGCCGGGAAAAGCCCCTGCTGAGCGACCGCGAGAAGGAAATCGTCCAGCTGGTGGCTCAGGGCTTCCGCAACCGCGAAATCGGCGAAAAGCTCTTCATCAGTGAGCAGACCGTGAAAAACCACTTGCACAACATATTCGACAAACTCGGTGTTTCGGACCGCCTCGAACTCGCGCTATACGCTATTCACCATCGCCTGATAGACCAGGCCTGATCTCTCTACAATCCCTCTTCTTAGACCTAGTACTTCTGTACCAAAAGGGCCACCCATAATTGGCTCTCTTGCTCTATTGGTCCAAATAGGGATCAGCCCTATCCTGTGAGTGATCTAAAGGAGCTGTCCTTTGTCACTGAAAGAACGACGTGTATCACGGCGCTTTCTGATGCGTTTGCCGCTGACCGTTCGCTGGACCGATGAGAATGTCGTGGGTGAAGCCGACACGGAATCTCGCGAAGTTAGTTCGCGCGGCCTTTATTTCCACTTGCCCAAGGGATTACGGAGTGGTTCGCCGGTTGAAATCGTCATGACCCTGCCCCACGAGCTGACTCAAGCTGGGCCGGTGCGCGTCCGGTGTCTCGGACGCGTCCTGCGCAGCAGCCAGGAAAACTCAGGTGAGATGGGAGTGGCGGCGGCCATTGAACGTTACGAATTCATGCGGAGTGGTGAGAACGCCGCATAAGAGTTTCTTACCCAGACCCTGCGGAGATGGGTGAGAAGAGGCCGGGCGGCTTGGGTCCCTCAGCCTAGCCCCCGGCCGTTAATTTTGCGCTTGATCCGGTCTACCGTGTGCGCCGGCCAACGCCGGCCGCGCATTCCTCAGCTAATCGAACTCCAACTTGGGCGTTGTCTGTTCGGCGCCCGCGCGTCCCGCCACGATCTCAGCCTTGAAATAATTCTCTGCGCGGACCGGCGCGCCCGCCAGCCGCCGAAGCATCGAGATCTGCCCTATATGCGTCAGGGAGTCTGCCAAGGGAGCCTGAATAAGCTTTTCGGCCGGGCAGCCAAGAGGCGCATCCGAAGCGAGGTAGGCGTCAAAGGCCTGCAGGGCGGCGAAGAAACGCTCCGAGCCCTTGTCCCAGGGCAGGGGATCGGAGTTCTGCCATTTCTGCGCGCCTTTCGCGAGCGACAGTCCCCAATCCAGCAGATCGCCGATGTGCGCGAGAATTTGCCCCGGGGTGCGCGTAGTATCGCCCGCGCGGAATTCCGCGAATCCATCGGGTGCGCCGCGAAGCGCTTTTCCACCGCGATAAGCAAGCGTGGCAACCGTGTGGCGAAGCAGCTCGCGGCTCGTCGTCGCGGAAGATGCCGTCTTTTCTGCCATAATTTTCCTCCTTTGCGGCCAATGCTAACACACGGAAACCTCAGCCGATCCGCCTGGCGAAATGTCGGCCGTCCAAGACGGTGAAAGGGTTTCGTATGGGCGCAGCATGCTGCGCCCGGCAAACATTCTTGGCTATGATTCGCCATTCCCCTCGGAAGGAACGCCCGTCACGGATTGTTCCCGGCAGCGAGAGCCAGGGAGAACGGAGCTGGTTCTTCAATTTTTCTTCTTGACATAGTCTATTAAGTCAGTAGACTTAGTGAGTGTAGTAGGGAATAGCCCAGCCCAGTGCGAATTTCTCAAAGAGGATTGTACGCTTTGCAAGCACTCACGGTGCTCGCGCAGCACCCTGCCGGCGTGGTCAAGATCAAGGACATCGCAGCCGAGGAAAAGCTGCCGGAGAAATTCCTGGAAGCGATTCTTCTGGACCTCAAGCGTGCTCGCTTCGTTGTCAGCCTCCGAGGCGCCCACGGCGGCTATCAATTAAATCGGCCCCCGAAGAAAATCTCGCTGGGTGAAGTCCTCCGCAGGATTGATGGCCCGCTCGCGCCGTTTGAAGACGCCGAATCCCTGCGCCGTCGCGTCAGCACCGACCCCAAGCATCGCCCTTTATTCCGCGTTCTTCTCGACGTGCGGAACGCCACTGCCCGGATTCTGGACCATACCTCCCTCTCCGATTTGTGTTGTCGCAGCCGCAATTAAGTTCTCGCCGAATCACACCCGTTAGCAAGTAATGGACAACTTTCGTTTTTGCTTGAAGTCGAAAAATCCTAGGAGAATTCAATGGCGAACTATTTGGCATCAAAATCGAAACGAATTGCGATTGCAGCGGCCCTTGGTTTGGGCCTAGCAGGAACAGCGACGATCGCTCTTGCCCGCGGCGCAGATACGCCGTCGGCCGATACCGCTGCGGCAAGCTCAAACTCCGCCGGGAGCGCTCCCGCGGCAGCCAAAGGTAGCGCAACCGCGGCTGCGCCCGACCCAAGCTCGCCGGTTGTCGTCGAGCTGAAGGAATTGAGGGAAGCGGTAGAAGCACAGGCAAAGCAGTTCGAGGAGCATAGCCAGCAACTCGACGCCGAGCGGGCGGCTCTGAAGGACGAATTCGCCCGCATCGCAAGCCTGGAAGCAAAGCTCGGCGTAGCGTCGGACGCCGATTCATCCGCGTCGGTCCCGAGCGCCAGTGCGGTCGTTTCCACGCCCTCCTCGACACAGGGGACCCAGGTGCAAACTCCTCAGGATATGTCAAACAGGATCGGCAACCTCGAAGATAGGCTGAAGAATTTTGGGCCCTTTGCGTTCAGCGGAGACATTCGCTTGCGCGACGAGCCCATCTTCGGCGGGCCCGCCAACCAATCCCTGGATCAAAATCGAGAGAGGTTTCGTCTGCGGTTTAATGTCAGTGCCAAGCTCAACGAAGATTTTGCCGGAGGTTTCTCGCTGGCGTCCGGTGATATCAACGACCCCACCAGCACCAATCAAACGGTAGGCGATTTCTACTCACGCAAGGCCATCGGCATCGACAAGGCGTACCTTGATTATACGCCTCACCAATTCAGCTCCCTCACGCTGATCGGCGGAAAATTTGCTTACCCCTGGTACAACACCGAACTTACATGGGACAAGGATCTCAATCCCGAAGGGGTCGCGGAAACTCTGGCCTTCAATTTGAACTCGACGCCATTGCTGAAAAAGATCGCGTTTGTGGGCTTCGAACTGCCGTTCACGCAGGTTGCGGGAGTTTCCCTCACCAATCAGAGCTCCGTTGCAAGCGTCGTCTACGGCGGGCAAATACAGACACAGTGGCAGTTGGCCCCGTGGCTAAAGTTTGGAGCGTACACGGGCTTTTACAACTATCACAATGCTGATCCCATCGCGCTGGCGCTGGCCAAAGCGAGCGCGAAGAACCCGCAGACGCCGCTGACCGGCCTCCTGCCGCTTGGCACCGGCAACACCGTGCAGAACTCCATCACCACGACGACTGCTACCAACGAGGTGACGACTGGCGGGACGTCCTTTCCGACAGGGGTGACAACGATCACGAACGCGCAGTTCGCATCGAAGTTCGGGCTCTTCGATTCGATCGCGCGATTCGATGTTAAGACCGCCTCGGACAAGTGGCCCATCGCCTTCATTGGTGACTACGTGCAAAACACCGAGGCGTGCGCCAATGAGGACAACATTCTCGCTGCTCCTGCCAATACAGCGACGATCCACTACTCGCAATCAACCAACTTTGCCTGCAATTCGCGCCAGCGTCGCGGCTATTGGGGTGAAGCGCAGGTCGGCCGCGGGCAGAAGAAGGGGGACTGGCAGTTTGATTACACGCGGATGTTTATCGAGCGGGAAGCGGTTCTGTCGAATTTCGACTACAGCGATATCCGGCAGGGAAGCAACGTGACCGAGCATCGTGCGATGGTGATTTACCAAGTTCAATCCAACGTTCAACTCTCCTTCACTGGACTCTTCGGCCGGCCGCTCAATTTCGACGGCACGAAACCGCCGGAAGATTTCCTGAAGCGGTATCAGCTCGACGTTGTCTACACGTTCTAAGGCCAGAATGATGAGAACACCGCTGTTGACGACAAAACGAACTGAAAGTGTCCGCGTCGCAATTCTTACGCTCGGACTGATTCTGGGCCCGGGCGTGCTTATACACGCCCGGGCGCCAATTTCCCTCATGCTTCTCAATGTCTCTTAGGATCCCGCGCGCGAACTTTATCAGGATTGCAACGCAACCTTCGCGAGGTATAGGAAGGCCAAGACAGGCCGGAAACTCGCCACTCAGCAATCGCATGGCGGCTCCGCCGCGAGATTGATGGAGCCGAGGCCCGGACTTGAACCGGGGACCTGCCGATTACGAATCGGCTGCTCTACCAACTGAGCTACCTCGGCAGCGCCACCGACTGTAACATCGCGGCGAAAAACCTGTCAAACCGCGAAGCCCGCATTCTTTCCCGATCCCACTCCCCCGCAAGGTTAATGTTTTGAGCGCCCCAGCCGAGGTATTTCGCTGATTGAACTTGACACGTCTTTAACGCCTGTAGTATCAATCGCCTCAGGGAACATGTCTAGTTCGTGCGTGGGTGCACGTGACTAGGTTTAAAAGGGGAGGGTGGGAAATGGTAAATACTAGGAAGTCGTTGAGCTTTGTCTTGGTGTGCGCACTTGGCGCGCTGTTGGTCGTCCTGTTTAGCGCGAACCGCGTCGCGGCACAGTCGGCCGGAACGGGCGCACTCACCGGAACCGTCACTGACCAATCGGGGAAATCCGTCCCGAATGCGACGGTGACTGTCGTCAACACCGGAACGAACCAAGCGCGCTCGACCACCACGGGCCCCGATGGCGTTTATAAGTTCGCTCTCCTGCCGCCGGCCACCTATCTCGTAAAGTTTGCCGCCGCGGGCTTCAAGACCGCCGAAGTTGCCGGCGTCGTGATTGACGTAACTGAGACGCCTCTTCTTGACAAAGTGCTCGAGCTCGGCCAGGTAACCCAGACGGTCACGGTTGAGAGCAACGTCGAAACGCTCCAGACCCAGAGTTCCACGCTCGGCACGACAGTTTCCGGAAACACCATCACCTCTCTTCCGATGGCCAATAGGAACTACACCGAAATTCTCAACCTGTCTGCGGGCACGAGCGGCAGTCCGGAAAACGCTACTGCGCTGGGCAAAGGCACCCAAGATGTCAGCGTGAATGGGAACGATCCGGGCCAGAACAACTTCCAGATGGACGGCGTCGCGATTGACAACATCGCCAATCGCGGGAGCGCTACCGACTCAGGCATTTACGCGGGTATCGGCATCCCCAACCCGGATGCGATTGAAGAATTCAAGGTTCAGACCTCGACGTACGACGCTAGCTACGGCCGAAACCCAGGCGCCAACGTCAACGTGGTCACCAAGGGCGGCACGAACGC
>Ga0302326_10032494_pt1 | contig 10396 bp, 9 predicted proteins | sample Palsa_T0_3_FD_202264 | JGI IMG/M metagenome (GOLD analysis project Ga0302326, IMG submission 202264) | Peat permafrost microbial communities from Stordalen Mire near Abisko, Sweden - Palsa_T0_3 | ecosystem: Environmental > Terrestrial > Soil > Palsa > Peat permafrost | place: Sweden: Abisko... | reverse complement strand
GCAGTAGAGGGTGCCGGCAGTCAGGCTGGAGCTCGTAGCCATAGTAATGGTTGAACCAGAGCCACTGGAGCTGGAGAGCGTTACGGCCGAGGCCGTTGAAAAGTAGGTCGTGCAGGCTCCTGAAGACGTAATTGCCCCACTGTTAACAGCACCGCTGTTGGTTGTCCAGGGTGAATTGAAAGCTAAGGTAATTGATGATGGTACACCTGTGGTAACCGGTTGAAAAGCGATGGCCAGTTCGTTGCCAGCACCGGCTATCATGGGGCTACCGCCACCAGCTAGTTCAACGACACTGGTATTGTTGAGCGTAGCGGCATGACCTTTTGGTACGACAATGACACCAAGGAGTAGCATAAAAACAACCACTAAGACAAACGTCCTCCTCGACATTCTGAACAAGAGCTGACGCGTGCTTTTAATAGACATATGCTTAAGCATAATGGTAGGCTTTCATCAATGTAGTGTCAAGAAGAAGCATTAGTAGGAGTATATGTTTTTATATTTTTCAGTAACCAAAAGCAGTATACTATACGTTCGTTTATTTTACAAAACCAAGACTCAGCGAGAGGGTCTGCTATAGCCAGTGCCAGGACATAAGTATCATGGAAAAGGTAGTTTGCAGGGGCGCTACCCCACTGGAGTCGTCACCTTGAAGCGAAATAGTGGCCAGTGTGTTCCCATGCAGTATAAAGGCCACTTTGCTAAACCCACCGACGGTTGTATCGGTCATAATAGTTACTAATTGACCGTTCAAGGTTTCTTGGGTCTCATGGTATACGGTTGGCGTGTTTTTGCGGTAGGTGTACGAACTACTATCGGTAAGTTTGCCAAACCTGGTGGTGCTCACCTCGATACCTAAAAACCAGGTTTCAACGTCTTGAGCGGAGAAGTTAAAAACCTCCAGTTCGGGGCCAGTTACCTGGCTGGGGTAGACATTTAACCCCGCTGGATAGTCAAAAGATATGTACTTCCCGGTTTTACGTTTGGGGGTGAGGTCTATTTGGTAGGAGTACTGGTTCTTGCCTCCTGGTACTGGTGTAAAAGTCGCGACCGCGGGGCGGTTCAGCTGTGAAAACACTATTTTGGCCCCAACGATGATAACTACTACCACGAGCAGTAGACTACCTCGCGTAACCAGCTTTTTCTTGGTCATATCTAGCGGTAATTATACAACCCTTTACCGCTTTTGGCAGAGATAGAGCTACCACTACCAGATAATGTAACAGAATCGAGGTAGGGCCTGTACAATATGAGCGTATGAGAGGAAGGTTATTCGCAGTAGTCGTCGCGGGACTCAGCTTGTGTCTCATATGCCTGACTCCACGTACGGTGAGCGCTGCTACCCAAAAGATAAGTATGACCCCTGGCGCGGTAAACGAAGTTGTCCTGCCTGGTTCGGTTACCAAAGGCAGTTTCGAAGTATCTGATGTTGGTCAAACGAGGTTCACGTTTCATGCCTTTGTTTCACCCTACTCTGTTATCGGTGAAAGCTATACGCCTGATTTTACGCCGATTCCTGGCCATCAAAGCGTGACCAGCTGGCTGCAATTAGCTACTGCTCAGGCTACCCTTCAGCCCAACCAGTCAGCTACCGTGTACTATACCTTGACGGTTCCACGAGCTACCCTGCCCGGTGGCTACTACGGTGTGGCGTTTGCCCAGACACAGCTTCCCAGCGCTACCAGTCATGGTGTCACGGTGAATGAACGCGTGGGCTGTATATTTTATATACAAGTTGCTGGACCGGCGAAACAGTCCGGAAAGGTGCTCTCTTGGCAGACGAATGTCTTGCAGAAACCACCACTGGTGGCAACCCTTCGACTCGAAGATAGCGGTTCCGTCCACTACACCTCCGACATTACGGTGACGGTTCGAGATATCTTTGGTACCCCAAAGTATAGTTTTCAAGCCGAAAAGATTATACTACCGCAAACTATCCGAAAAATTATCATTACCAGCGGTTCTTTGCCTGGCCTTGCGCTGCTAAAGGTTAACGGCACGGCTACGGTCTTTAGGCAAACTGACGCGCTGCCAACGCGCTATGTACTAATTATGACAAAAACGACGAAACTAGTCGGCGTGATTATAGCGTTTGCGCTTATTGCTTTGGTGGTGCTACGCTATGGGCTAAGGGCCGTGCGGTCTGGGCGAAAGTTTAAACGGCGACCGTAGTGCTACATAAACACGGGGCGTATAAAGGCGAGCTACACGTATGAGAAAGCTGACAATGTTTGTGGTGTTTGTACTCGTGCTTATTGCCCTGCCGACGCTATCGGCTTCGGCGCTTAACTTTGGCAGCGGAACGTTTGGGTCGTGTCAATATAATACCTGCAGTATTACGCTAAGCTCCGATGTTATTGTGAACCTTGACGTTACCCCACAACCCCCTCCAGGAACCTGTACCGTCCAAAACGGCGTAGCTTCCGTCCTAACTGATGATTCCAATGGCTTTACGTTGACGCTCGGTGATGCTAGTACCAATACTGCTCTAGTAAACGGCAGTGCCTCAATACCAGCTGAGAGTGGTACTTTTGCAAGCCCGGCCAGCTTACAGTCAGATACTTGGGGGTATCGGGTTGATGGGGCTGGTAGTTTTGGCAGTGGGCCGACAACCGTCGAGTCCAATAGCCTTGCCCCCAGCAGTACCCCGGTATTTGCAGCCATCGAAGCCAGTAACCAAACTGCCGATACCATTGCCAACACTTCGACGGCGGCTGATCCGGCGGTGAACGTCAATGTTTTTTACGGTGCCTGTGCCGATACGGCTATTGTGCCAGGTGAGTATTCCACAGCCGTAACGTACACGGCCGTCACGAACTAACCGGTGTGCCGTCTAGGCTACTTCAAAACGCTTGTGCATCGTAGTATACTACGTGCTGTTATACGGCTTTGACGAAAGTGGAATAAACAGGAGTAAAACATGCCCCCATTTGGCAGCTACCCAACACGCCTACCGAATATTGGTGGTGATAATAATGTCTGGGGATACATCTTAGAGAACTTTTTAGCTGTTTCCTTTCAATATGCGGCCACGACTGGAGGTGTTAATGGCTACTTGAATACTTCAGTTAACCAAGCTACCTCTAGTACACCCGGCTTTGTGCAACTCGGTGGAGACCTCGCCGGCAGTAGCAGTTCAGCCACCAGCCCCCAACTACTGGCGGTGACTACAGCGGCTACGGTCGGGTCTGCTACTCAAATTCCGGTCATCACCTACGACGCCAAAGGCCGAATTACAGGCACCTCGACGGCCGCTATAACGTCAGGTACTCAGCGGACCTTTGCCTTTTTTAATAGTTAAACGGAGCACTACTTTTAAACTTTCGAGGTGGGGTGCTCACCGCCGCTTCTTGTTAGCCGAGCCAGCTCGTGGTTGCCTATATCCAATGGCGGTTAGCTCTAGGTCAGCGCTGGTTATCTTAACGCCGTTAAAGTCAGCTTGTTCTAGGGCTTTTTTAAGAGACTTTTTAGTAAAACCACCCTTGTGGGCAAAAAAGTCATCACCGCTTACTTCGATTTGTTTGCCATAGCCGTAGACGACATCCTTAACGGCGATCGGACCCATTGGAGATATGTATAAGATATCTTCGATGTCTAAGTTTTCTTGTACTACTCGCTGCATAACCGCCCCAAGATCTGGTGTCCGAATCTCTACCACACCTCCTGGTTTCAGGATGCGGTAAAATCCTTTAAGCACGTTCGCTACATCGTGTCGTGGGTAGTGCTCAAGGTTATGTGAACAATAGATGGCATCGTACGAGTTGGCATCTAGTGAAGAAAGGTCGCGTCCATCAGCCATAATATCTGGTTTGACTTTTGGATCGATGTCTAGGGTGTGGACGTCCCAATGCTGGTAGGCAGCCGGAACCGTTCTGTCACTACCCGCACCAACACTAAGTATTGTTTTCCTTTTTCCTGATGGACGTACCGTCACTGAAACTGATTCTGCTGGCGTAGAACTACTAGACTTTGCAAACTGGGTGTCCATCATATCTTCTACTCGCAGTGTTTTGGCCTTTGTATGACCAAGTAGTACGCCACCGTGTCCCCAAACCGTTGCACCACACTTCCTCGCTCGGCTGCAAAACGTTAAGTCCTCGCCAACGTGTGAATCGCCAATAATGTCATGCCCAAACCATTTCCAAGGATCCTTGTTGTATACTTTCTCCATTTTCTTAAGCAATGTACGGTGCATTATGGTAAAGCCCATGCCACACACCGTCAGAGGCATGACTTTATCTTGTTCAAAGTTTGTGACTGGTACGTAGTCTTCGCCGCCTTGTTTGGCAAACCAGCAGGGGCGAAGTAAGTTATCTTCACCAAAATAGGTTAAGTAACAGCCTGAGACAACCTTCATCGGGTTGTTGCTCGCGTAGTCCAGCAGTTTATAGACATCATCCGCTTGAAAAGTAATGTCCCAATCGAGCATTAGGAGCCAGTCAGCTTCAGTCTTATCTAAGAACGTTTGAACTAACATATTTCGGCTGCTGGGAATATAGCCGGACTGCGAAGAAGTATAGCCACCAAATAGCTGACGACCAGTTTGGGGGTTGGTGTCGAAACTGAGAAACCCAATAATGGAGTCCACAAATCCTTGTTGTAGTAATTGCATACCACCTAAAGGAGATGGTATCCAGCCAAGACAGAGCTTAGGTGACTTTCCAGGCACTAATGTATGCTCCTAGTTGAATTGTAGCAGTATTGGCTGCAGTTGATACTGAGCCCGATACGGCATTAACCATCACCGAGACGTTTCCTGTAGCTGAAGCACTACCAATCACACCATTTAAAACAACATTACCGGTAAAACCCGAAGTGGTTAAAAATCCATTAGCCTGAGACGCTGAAGTAGCGGTGGCGGTATTATAGACATTATTGAATTTACTATTAGCTGCTCCTCCTGCTGCGGCATAACTTAGGGTTGAGCCGGCTGGTACGGCTATGGCTACTCCAAAACCGGTAGAGGCGGTGGCTGTTACGGCTGCCGGTATATTTGCTTGAAAAGCGTAGGCCTGTCCGGTTTGCACAATCGGGAACGTTAGTCCAGTCACAGCCGTCATAACGGTTGTACCTACAGATTGAGTGGCGGTGTTTCTGGCAACGTAGTTATCTTTTCCAGTGCCGGCATTATCAAAAATGATCATTTCAGCCGGTAGCACTGGAGCGTTAGTGGTTATACTGTTAGTTAGGTTGGCAGTTGTGTTGCCAGAGAGTTGGTTAGCCGTAATATGAATTGCTCCGTAGGCTACCGAACCGGCATTTAATAAAATTCCGGTGCCATTACCGCTCGTGTTATTAGATGGGCCAACCACATTACCAACCATGTTAACTTTTGTAGCACCGGCTGTATTAGCGGCCGTTATGCTGACGCCCGTTGTCCAGTTTGAAATTTCACAGCTGGTGATAGATATATCTCCAACGTCGGTAGCCGTGATACCAGTTGATGTGGTACTGCCGTTTAGGTTAAGAATGTAACAACTATCAATCTCTACTCCGTATGGACCACCTCCAGAGGTCGTACTAATCGAGATAGCACTACCGCTGGTCATGGTTGCAGCACCAGTCATCCAACAACCGACTAAGCGGAAGTGATTTATGGTACCAGCGCCGGTTAGTTGAATCGAGTTGCTGACCCCTTGATCGAAGAAACAGTTAATAGCGTACACCGAAGCTAAGGTTGTACTAGCCACCGGGCTTAATGAAAAGTTGTTGGTGTAGCCAATAAAGTCGTTATTAGCGAGGACCACACCGCCGCCGTTAGCAGTACCACTAGTCGTCGTGACACTCACACCTACAGCTCCTGTTCCTGATACGGTGGTGCCGACCCCAAGACAATTAGCTATTACGGTTGAACCCTGACCACCAGCTAATTCAATAGTATTGCCGTTACATTGCCCAAAGTTACAGTTCTCAATAATACCACCATTACCGGAGTTAGTACCGTGCATGCCGATAGCGCCAAACATTTGATGCGTACCACCGTTACCACTAAATTCACAGTTTTGAACTATAGGTTGTAAGCTATTACCAAACTCCAGCACAAAACCTGCAGTCTGTTGAACACCCGAACTAAAGAAGTTCATGCCAATAAATGCTGTCGGGTTACCGGTCGAGGTATTGGCGGTAATCCAGTTGCCGGCAACGTTGGCGGTCATACCGACGTAACTCTCACCGTAACTGCCCATAAAGGTAAACGAGCTCGGCAGGGCGCCGCCCGAGTTCCAAGCACCACTAAATAAATACGTACCTGCTGGAAACCAGATGATCGAGCCTTCCTTAGCCCCTGCTAGAATAGTGTTTATATTCGCAAGGTTGGTTGCTGCCGAGTTCGTAGTAAGAACTGGCGTAACTTGCTGGGTTATGTCAAGCCAGCCATTGAGACCAGTCCCGGTACTCGTAGTTGAAGATCCAATCGATTCTTCTTGGCCGCTACTGTTAAATACTAACCAGCCAGAATTGGTGTAATTTGCCCAGCCGTTGGCGGGAATAGTAAAGGTACCAGTTAGCTGATTAGTTGCTGCCGCTGATCCTGAAGGAACGACGTACAGCGTTATATTAATACCACTATTCGTAGTATTAGCTAAGTGAATATCGCTTATGAGGTAAATCGTGCTGGCTGGAACAACACCACCACCGGCACTGAGCATCGCGGCTGCTGTAGTGCCTAATTGGCCTTGGCCTAAAACTTCAAATGTATCCGTCCCACTCGAGACCGAGTCGCCGCTCACGGTGTACGTAATATCTGCCCCGGTGCCGGCGCTGCCCTGTAGTGAATATCCTGCTTGAAGTGTAATCATGGTCTACGTTATGGTGAAGTGAGAAAACTTATTAGTTTGACGTACGTGTGGTGACTCTAAAGACAGGGCCACAATAACGGTCATTGCTTAATAGTAGCACGCTCCCTCTGTTCTGTTCTTACTAAATAATAGCATAAGCCAAACGAGACAGACAAGCAGTGTAACAATATGCCAGACGTACGCTTTGCCGCCTTGCAGCAACGACTTTACCCCTGTTCTTTGAACAGGGCTAGGACATGTTCGCTGCGAAACCGTATATGCCGACTGGGCGTTCTAAGTGAAGGAAGCTTGCCAAAGGCCAAGGCTGGGATGAAGCTTACATTTATAATGAGCTATACGATGAATACAAAACCGCTGCAGAACTAGCGCAGCTATCCGGCTTCCAAAAAGACGAAGGCCCGGTACAGTTTAGCCTGATTCCGAACCAATTTACCAGTGAGCTTGGTACGAGACCAGTCGACCGACAACAAGAAATCTTAACCGACTTGCAAGCAGAAAATCCAAACCTCAAGTTGCACGTACCGAGTGTTTTAGATGGCTTGAGCTTCTGGCAAACCTTGCGAGCTGCAGGCGATACGCTAAAAAATGGTGACGTCTGGGGCAGAACTGGTATCCGCCACTTTAACCTAGCAGCCAAACGGCTCGACGGGTGGCTGTACGTGCCGCTCTCGAATGTCTACCGCGGTGGTCGGCCGGCTCTGCACGATTCGGGTGCTGGGCGCGACGACGCTGCTCGGCTCGCGGTGGGGTAAAATTTGAGCTTTGCTACTTACCTTAATTCTTTTTCTTTTGCTACAATTTTAATCAAGAGGTAAGTAATCCAAAAACCGTTCGCGGTAATCGGTGCCTCAAGTGATACGTATGTACATATAGGTGGCTATGTCTTGGAACGAAAGCTGCTGTACATATATCAAGAACCCTTCATCCCCCACGAATGGCCATTACGGGTGCTTCAAGGGCACTGAGAATATAAAAGCTTATCTATGCGTAGATGAGGTATATGAACGTAATGGGATTTAAGGGCTCGACAGGTGGCTGAACGTGCCGAACTCGAATGTCAACAACGATGGTCAGCCGAATCTGAACAATTCGAATGCTGAGAACGACAACAATGCTCGGCTCGCGGCGAGGGACGAAGGATTAATCGTTATTATGGTATGCTCTTGCGCCAGCCGCCGATCATGCGGCGAGCCTCACTTAAACGAGCCTGTATCTTTAGTGTATTAGTTTCGTTGGCCAAGTGGAGCTCTAGAATAGCCCGAAGCTTAAGAGCAGTTAACTCAGCACTAGCGTCGGCTTGGATGAGGTAGGTTGCCTTAATTGGCTTTGGGGCATGCTTGGCCAGGATGAGCTGCTTTAAAATCTCACCGCAGCTCTCAACCGTGGGCTCACCAAGCGTATGACGATATTTCTTGTCTAGACTTACATTTAATTCTGCTAACTTTTTGTACACTTCATAGATGAGCGAAATTACTGGCAGTTCTTCCATTTCCTACAGTCTAACAAACATCTGGCACGCCTGGGCTAACTTTCGAAAAGGCAAAAAACCAAGTCGAGCCATTCGGATGTTTGAAGCTAACTTAGAGCACAACTTGCTTAAACTCTGTGCTGACCTCAACCATAGTACTTACGTACATGGGACGTATGACCATAAGACAGTCAGCGAAAAGAAACGTCGTGATATTGCGGTAGCCCACGTAAGAGATCGAGTAGTTCATCGGCTACTGTATGACTATCTTGTGCCAGTTGTCGATAAACACTTTGACTACGACGTCTGGTCGTGCCGACAGGGCAAGGGGTTACATGCCGGCCTAAAACGAACGAAGCACCTAACCTCTAAGTATGCTGATTCCTGGGTCTGGCGGGCAGACATAGCTAAGTTCTTCGACAATGTTACTCACCAAACTTTAAAAGAATGCTTGCACCGATTCGTTGCAGATGATGGTGCTCTATGGCTGTTTGACAAAATCATCGACAGCTACGCCATAATTACTAGTCAGTCAGTCAGTCAGTCAGTCAGTCAGTCAGTCAGGTATCCCTATTGGCAACTTAACCAGTCAAATCTTCGCAAACATATATTTAAACGAGTTTGATCGTTTTGTACGGCATGAGCTTAAACCACTAGCATATGTTCGCTACGGTGATGATTTTGCGCTTTTCGTACCAGATAAACAGACTGCTACTAAAATGCAGGCTAGGGCTTCGTCGTGGCTCTTGAACAGTCTTTCCTTGCCGATTCACCCGAAAAATAACCACGTTTTTAAGGCCAGACAAGGATTGTATTTTCTTGGCCATAAAATTTATCCCAACTCGCTCATATCTGTTGATAAAGCAATGCGGATAAAGATAAAGCAAGCGATCAATTTACGTAATGCAAGCAGCTATCAAGCACTGTATTTACCGGCGAAATATCGCAAACAGCTCCCTTGGTATATTTCTGAAGACAACACGTAAGTCCATGAGGGTCGAACCTACGCATTTATCTGTGGTGGGGGTGGTGACCTAAGTAATGATGCGCCTGTTTCAGCTCCGTGAAACATAGCCCCGCGATAATTAGTCCAGCTCCTACAACGAACGCTGGAGCTGGTCGCTCACTCAAAATAAACCAGGCGCCCACAACCGTTAACAGCGGATCAAGGTAAGAATATACACCGACAGTATGCGCTTGACGGTAACGCAATGCGTAGTAGAACAGCACGTTAGCAATAATGATAACCACCACGCTGAAGCTAAAGGCTACGGCACTGGACCTACTGACCGAGCTAATGCCCCAAGTTCCGTGTCGGATAATGGCATAGATAAGCACCGGTATGGCTCCAGGGAACAGATTTAAGAAGCCAGCTTGATAGGAACTGACTTTTTTCATCAGGGACTTGGATATTAAAATTGCTATAACATCAAAGAAGACTGACAGGACAATCAGCAAGTTAGCCGCTAAGCTGTTTGTCCCGCCAGCGCCACCATTTGCCCGAGTGATGACGATCATGGAACCAGCAATGGCAATCATTATCCCGATAAAGGTTCTAATGCTTATCTTTTCTCGAAGTGTCGCGGCTGAAAGTACCGCTAAAACAATCGGGGCCATCAGCCAAATGATCGCAGCGTTGAAAGCTGGTACTTGACGTAGTCCTATATTAAGCGACAGTGAGCTGAGGGTAATGCCAAAAACCGATGCCAGCATAAATAGCAGAAGGTACTTCGTCTTTAAGGGCTTCCAGGTCTTTACGGCAAAAGGGAGTATGACCAACGAGGCCAGGAAAAACCTCACTCCAACTGAGACAACCGGCGGAATTGTTTCCAGGCTGATCTTCATGAATATCGTATTGAGACCCCAGAGTGAGTTGGCAACAACAAGAGCAAGTATCGGGAGTATATATTTTTGTTTGGACATTTGTTTTCTCTAGACATCGTAGCATAAGCGAAACGGTCAATTAAGCACTTTGGTTGGGTTTCTTCTTATTTTTCTAGAATGGTATGCGTGAAGAGATTTGAGGCAGGGCACTATTTTAAAACCCTATGTCCCATAAACGGCCGTTAATGAGACATAGGACAAAAGGCTCAACCATTGTAAATTCTACAGAGGTAATATTGGTATCATA
>Ga0302326_10032493_pt1 | contig 10396 bp, 5 predicted proteins | sample Palsa_T0_3_FD_202264 | JGI IMG/M metagenome (GOLD analysis project Ga0302326, IMG submission 202264) | Peat permafrost microbial communities from Stordalen Mire near Abisko, Sweden - Palsa_T0_3 | ecosystem: Environmental > Terrestrial > Soil > Palsa > Peat permafrost | place: Sweden: Abisko... | reverse complement strand
CAGACGAACTCCAAATTTCACGAAATTCTTGCTCTGCGATATTGAAGTGTAATTCTGCAGTTCGTAATGGTCCTGGTGGTCGGTTTCCATTCCCAAACTGCTGCCTCCCCCGGTAAACACTCCGAGAACGTTGAGGCCAACAGCATTGCTGATTGGGTTTTGCAAGCTATTGTCCCGCAGGTACTGGAAGCGTGTTTCATTGATCGCCTTCGTGCCGAGAACCTGCGTGTCGGTGATCTGCACAGTGTGTTCGGTGGAGAGAGTGTCATAGCCAGCCTCCGGCAGCACCTGCGCTCCAACCCCGTCGTTCTGCCAGGTGTCGCGATAATACTGGTAGCGCGCGGTCAGAGTATTGTTGGGAGCGAGCTGGTAGTCGACACGCGGGCTGATATTGGTGCGGGTACGCGGGTTGGGCACGCTTTCGGTCAAGCCGAGAGCCGGCGCGTTTACCACTGCAATCTCATCGATGTTGCGGCGCTGCAGATCGAAGAAGAATGACGCTTTCTTGTTGATCGGACCACCGAAGTTTCCCATGTAGATTACGGAATCGTACGGTGTTTGCTCAGCGGTGCCGAGAAAAGGATTGCGAGTGTTGAACGCTGAGTCGTTCCCCACGACTGAAAACTGCCCATGGTATTTGTCCGTTCCCGGCTTGGTGAAGATTTCGATTCGTCCGTAACCCAGCTTGTCGTATTCGGCGGAAAATGGATTTTGATTGATGCGAATCTCGCGAATCGATGACTTCGGCGGAAGCTGGCCGGCGGTAAATCCATCAATATAAAGCTGCCCGCCATCGGGACCGGCCGACGGTCCGGCCAGCGCCTGCAGGTCTGACAATAATTCATCGGGATCGTCGGGCAGTGCGTCCAGATCTTTGCCGCTAAGCACGATCGCACTCGCATTGTTGGCCGGATTGACGTCGAGTTGTACAGATTGGCCCTCGACGTTGACCTTCTCCTGTTGCACCTGAATGTCGAGCGCAATGTTGAATTGCGCGACCTGGCCTGCTGCCACGTCGACATCGTTCTGCACGAAAACGGCAAAGCCCTGTGCATTCGCCGTCACGGTGTATTTGCCCGGCGGCAGGTTTCCAATTTCGTAGCTGCCGCTGCGGGTGCTGGTGGCCGAATGAGGCTTTCCACCTGATACCAGAACCGCGACCGCAGCATCTGCAACCACCGCGCCCGACGGATCGGTCACTTGCCCGCGCAACGTTCCGGTAGTTGATGATGGGGAGGCCGGCTGACTCACGGACTGCCCTGACGCCGGCGTCGATGGTTGACTGATGGATTGCGCCGACGCGCGTGAGGCCATGGCAACGAATGTCGCGGCAACGAATGTGGCGGGAACGAGAACCGCGAAAATCAGATTCGAAAAAATGAGGACAGATCGCTTCAACACACACCGTTTCTTTCCAGGCAGATCGCACTGACTTAAGAGCACGAATCGGGTTACAGGATTAGCTTTAACGAATCATGTTTAATCAACCGTCGTTAAGGAATCATGGTTAAATTTGTCCCTATGGGGGGGCTTCGCCTTCGCCGCCGACTCCGCCTAGCGACCACGGAGAAAGCAAGGAAGATGCGCTTCGGTTCGGTGCCGCAGTCAAGATGGCCTCCACCCCGGCCAGCAGAGTTATTGCGGTTACGGAGTTCGAGCTTCCTCCTTCGGTTGAGACGATCATCACCGCATCGCCCTTCGCCAAGTCGGCCAGCTTGCTGTTCGGTAGATGACTCAAAAGCCGCTGGATATCCGGAGGACCGTTGGCAGGACCGCCCTGGCTGTTGCTTATATCGCGTCTCTGGCCGTTGGCGCCAGATTGGTCTCCGCTCCCGCCGCTCCCCATTGCTTTCAATCGGGTTGCGATCCGTTGCGCCATTTCTGGCGGCAGCTTCTTGATCTGCGAGTCGGCCGTCACCTTCACTTCTACGGCGCTCTTACTGATAGCATCTTGCACCGTCATGCTATTGCTCGACGTGTCGATCGCTTTAATGATTCCTGCAATGTTCCGGAATGTTCCTGAGACAACCTCTTCGGCGCTTAACTCGCTGCCATCCGCACTGCGGGTACCACGGGCGCGCAACTGGTCTCCCACCTTGAGCCGTGCCATGAATTGAGCGTCGGGTACCGGTTTCGCATCATCGAAGTTCACCGAGTCGGGCGCATAGCGGCGCAGAATCGTATTCTTTGCGACATGGACGGCAACGCTCCGGCTGGAGCCCAGCCCCCCTGATGAAATTGTGATTGTCTCCGCTGCCGCGTCCACCGTGGTGACGAGCCCGCCTACGCCGCGCTTCTGCCAGTCATCGCGGTCGTGTTGCTGCTTCGCCGCCACGTCGGCCTGCTTCATCACAATCACCGCGAGAGCGGCAATTTTGTGCGCATCTCCATCCGGCGACGCCTGCCCGCGAATCAGCACACGATCACCGGCCTGCAAATCTTGAACTTGCAGAGCGGTTGCATTCTTCAGATCTTTTTCTCCTGGAGGCACGCGCAGGATCTTGGTCGTCGGCGTCAGACTTGCCGTCACCTCGCCACCGGACTCAGCTGCAATCGTGACGGAATCGGCCTGGATACTCTTGATCACACCCACGGCTTTGGACACTTGCGCGCCTGCGGAACCGGTTGCTGCTGGATTTTGGGTGTTCTCTTGCGGGAGAGCGCAGGCGGGCAAGATCCCAATCGAGATCCCGACCATGATCGAAGCACTCACGATCAAGACACTTAGGATTAACCTGAGCCGTACCGCACGCGATCGCAAAACTGGCATTCCTAACTTTAGCATCGCGCGATGCCGCGTTTTTGTCCTTTACGAAGTTTTACCGGTGATTGATGCCGTTTTTACCGGATTGCTGGCAACTGCATGTCATACTCTGCGCATCCAGTTAGAATCCGCCCCATGGTAACGTGTGTCTACGCGTTGGGATTGACAAAGAAGATTGACAAAGAAACGGAGCACAGCAAGAAAATGGTTGTCAAACCTTCGTCGTTGTCAAAGCTGTCATTGCCAAGGTTAACCGCCAGCCTGACCGCAGTTCTAATCTGCTTGCTCGGGATTCACTTGTCCCTGCACGCGCAGGATAAGGATTCAGGTGAGAAAAAACCGGCGCAGGATTCAGCCGCCACCATCGCTGTCGATGTTAGAGTAGTAACTCTTCCGGTAACCGTTCGCGACAAGCATGACAAGATCATCCGCGACCTCACGAAAGACGATTTCACGCTGCAGGAAGACGGCCGTCCGCAGACCATCAAGTATTTTTCTCAGGATACGAATCTCCCGCTCACTCTTGGCCTGCTGGTCGACACCAGCCGCAGTCAAACCAATGTGCTCGACGCGGAGCGCAACGCCAGCCGCAATTTTCTTGAGCAGATGCTGGTGCAGGAAAAGGACAAAGCTTTCCTGCTCCACTTCGATCGTGAAGTGGAACTGCTGCAGGACTTGACTTCATCCCGCGAAAAGTTGCAGAAGGCGCTCGATTTGCTCCAGACACCATCCGACCGCGACCGGTCGAACGATCCGAATGACCCCTCCAATTCGCCTTCCAGTTCAGACTCGCATCATGGCGGTGGTACCCAGCTCTATGACGCCGTGTATCTGGCGTCGAACGAATTAATGAAAAAGCAGCAAGGACGAAAAGCAATCATCGTCCTCACCGACGGTGTCGATCACGGCAGCAAGACGTATCTCGAGGGCGCGATTGAGGCCGCCCAACGCGCCGACACCGTCATCTACTCCGTCTATTTCGCCGAGCCTCGTCACGATGAAGGTCAAGGGCACGGAATGGGGCGGGGCCTCGGTTGGCCCGGCGGTGGTGGTGGCGGTTGGCCTGGTGGCGGAGGTGGATATCCCGGAGGCGGCGGTGGTCGCGGCGGTGGCCAACGGCGTCCCCAGGAGTCGCACGTCGATGGCAAGAAAATTCTGGAGCGGGTTTCCAAAGAAACCGGTGGGCGTTTCTTTGAGGTGTCTAAGAAAGAGACCGTCGGGCAGATCTACGACAGTATTACCGAGGAACTGCGCACCCAGTACAACATGGGTTTTACGCCTGACAAGGACAGTAGTGCCTCGGGTTATCACCACCTTCAGCTGACAGTGAAGAAAAAAGATCTCACCGTTCAAACCAGAGACGGATATTATGCCGATCGCTAGAGTCGGATGGTCGAGTTGCGGGAGCCTCTCCCGTCCGGCCCGGGTGCCGCACCCATTGCGGTGGTCAAACTTTTCGATCTTGGTGAACCGTCGCGTGGTGCGGTTCTAAAACGCTGCTCACGAATGGTCATAACGAGCGTCCAACTCCCCATGGACAAGCGCAAGAGACCTTTTTTCCCCGTCTAATCTGAACAGCTCCAGGATCATTAAGTTTTAAGTTTAGAGTCGGAGACGCTATGCATTTCATAGACGACGTCCGTTATGCGGTGAGGCAGTTTGTTCATGCTCCCGGTTTCACGGCTACGGCCGTGTTGACGCTTGCACTGGGCATCGGTGCCACGACCGCTATCTTCACGCTCGTGCATGCCGTGTTGTTGAAATCCCTGCCGGTAGCCAAGCCCACTGAACTAATTCGCATCGGCGACGTGGAGAACTGCTGCGTCAGCAGCGGACTGCAACATGATTGGTCGATGTTTTCCTATGAGATGTACAAAACGTTCCGTGAGGGGACGCGCGGTTTCACCGAACTGGCAGCTTTTCAGGCGGGTCGCGCTCTGCTGGGGGTTCGGCGCAGCGGGAGCAACCAGCCCGCCGAATCGCTGCGCAGCCAGTACGTTTCTGGAAACTACTTCTCGATGTTTGGGATTCCGGCATACGCAGGGCGAGTCTTCACACCGGACGATGATCGAAAGGGAGCAGGGCCCGTCGTAATGATGAGTTACGCGACCTGGCAGGAAAAGTACGGTCACGACCCGTCGGTGATCGGCGCGACCTTCATGCTTAACGGGCTGCCGTTTACGGTGATTGGAGTCGCGCCGCCAGGATTCTACGGTGATCGGATGGAGAGGGCTCCGGCTTTTTGGTTGCCGCTGAATGCAGAAGCGATGATTGATGGCCCGAACAATCTCCTGCAGTTTTCGGAAGCGAATTGGCTTGACCTGATCGGGCGGCTCGCGCCCGGTGCCGATTCCAAGGCAATTGAAGCCCAACTGCAGGTTGAATTGAAGCAATGGCTGTTAAGTCCGGATGCCAAATTGCAGCCGGGCGAGTCGGACCTGGTGTCGAAAGAGACACTGCATCTGTCTCCGGGCGGGGCGGGAGTGCAGACGATGCGCGACGAATATCAGTCTGGTTTGCATCTGCTCATGTGGATCTCCGGCTTTGTGCTATTGATCGCCTGTGCCAATGTGGCGAACCTCATGCTGGTGAGAGCGGCGACTCGTCGCCAGCACACTTCTGTACAAGCTGCTCTCGGCGCACCGAGATCGCGACAGATAGCGCAGGTGTTGACGGAGAGTACGGTTCTCGCGCTCCTCGGCGGCATTGTGGGTGTGGGTTTCGCCTTCGGATGCACACGCCTGATACTGCAGCTCGCATTTCAAGACAACCAGGTGGCCATCCGTGCTCTGCCTTCGCTTCCAGTATTGGGCTTCACTTTCGGAGTTTGCCTCTTGACCGGAATTCTGTTCGGAGTTGCCCCCGCGTGGATGACAGCCCATGCCGATCCGGCCGACGCTTTGCGCGGAGCCCATCGCTCCACGGCACACGCCGCGGGATGGACGCAAAAAACTCTGGTCGTGACCCAGGCGGCGCTGTCGCTGGTTTTGCTGTGTGCCGCGGGCTTGCTGACCGAGAGTTTGCGCAACATGCAGCATCAGAACTTTGGATTCGAGACGGCGAATCGCTACATCCTGCATTTTGATCCGCAAATGGCCCTATACAAGGCGGAGCAACTGCCTGCTTTTTATCGCCAGCTGCGTGAGAATCTGGCTGCGATTCCGGGTGTGAGCCGCGTGAGCTTTGCGCTCTACACTCCCATGGAGGGAGACAACTGGAGCGAGGAAGTTTATGTCGAAGGTCAGGCTCCGCCACGAGCGGGCAGTAATCAAAACCAGGCATCGTGGGTGCGTGTAGCGGATGGCTATTTTGAAAGCATCGGCACAAAGATTGTGAAGGGTCGCGGGATAACGGAACAGGATACAGCCAGCACCCGGAATGTTGCCGTGGTCAATCAGGCGTTCGCGAAGAACTTCTTCAAAGACGAAGACCCAATCGGAAAGCACTTTGGAGATTTGGATCAAAAGTACTCCGCAAATTTCGAAATCGTCGGGGTCACTGAGGATACGCAATACCGTAGCCCCACCAGAAAAATTGCGCCAACTTTCTTCCTCGCTGCGGCCCAGTGGGCTGCCTATGACAGCGTGCGTTTCAAAGCGTTTGAAGATAGCTCTCACTTTTTGGACGCGGCGGTCCTCGAAACGCAAGGCAGCGCGCCCGGACTGGAACCGCAGGTTCGGCGCGCTCTGGCCCAGGCGAATCCCAACCTGGCGGTGGAAGATTTCAAAAGCTTCGCTAGCCAGGTGGATGGCAACTTCACGCAGAGCGCCATGCTCACGAAACTGACGTCTCTGTTTGGATTGCTGGCATTGGTGCTTGCTTCGGTCGGGCTTTACGGAGTAACCGCCTACGCTGTGGAACGGCGTACAGGCGAAATCGGCATTCGCATGGCCCTGGGTGCGGACCGGACGAATGTCTTGAAACTCGTCCTACGGGGCGCGTTTGTGCAGATTGCAATCGGGTTGGCGATTGGCATACCGGCGACAATTCTGGCGGGGCATGCGATGACGGCCAAATTGTTTGGCGTGAAGCCCTACGCGCCCGATGTTTTGCTGGTGACAATTGTCGTGCTCACTCTGGCAGCTCTGGTCGCAACGGTAGTGCCCGCGCGCAAGGCCGCAAACCTGCAACCGATTCGCGCGCTGCGGACGGAGTGAAGGGCTCGACGGTCTCCACTTCAAAGCTCTGCTCCAGCTATCCCCTAATGTGACAATGAGTGTGATAATCTCCGCGAATGATTTCGCCGACAGCAGTCCTTGCTTTCGTCGCGTTTACAGCCGCAGCTGCCAACTTGTCGGCACAGGATCGATCCTACGGGCGTTCTGTAGTTAGTACGAAGGATGGCATTGTCGCGAGCAGCTACGTTCAGGCATCGCAGGCGGGAGCGAGAGTTCTCGAGCGAGGTGGGTCGGCGATCGACGCAGGCATTGCGGCCAATGCGGTGTTGGGAGTTGCCGAGCCCATGATGAATGGCATGGGCGGCGACCTCTTTGCGATTTACTGGGACGCCAAAACGGGCAAGCTCTATGGCTTGAACGCCAGCGGCTGGGCGCCCCAAGAGCTCACCATTGAACATCTGAAAGGTAAAGGTGTAACCGAGATGCCGCAGGCAGGCATCGATTCCGCGACCGTGTCGGGCGCTGTCGATGGGTGGACGAAGCTCCACGACCGCTTCGGCAAACTACCCTGGCGCGATCTTTTCCAGTCCGCCATCTTCTATGCGGATTCTGGTTATCCCGTGCCTGAGATGATTCATGACTACTGGCATGGTTCTTCTTCCGGACTGATGCAGAATCAAGAAAGCCGGCGCGTCTTTCTGCCCGGCGGCGCGGCGCCAGAGACTGGTCAAATCTTTCGCAATCCCGACCTTGCGCAAGCGCTGACCCGAGTTGCGAACGAAGGCGAGTCGGCCTTCTACAAGGGGACGATCGCACAAGCGATTCTGAAGACCTCGGCGGAGCTTGGAGGCACGATGTCCGCCGCCGATCTGGCGCAGTATTCCGCGGAGTGGGTCGAGCCCATCTCGACCCGATATCGAGATTGGACTGTCTATGAACTGCCTCCGAACGGTGATGGCATGGCCGCACTCGAGATGCTGAATATCATGGAACAATTCCAACCTGATCCCGGCGGACCTGACAGTGCCGCGGAGTTGCACACGAGGATCGAAGCCATGAAGCTGGCCTACGCCGATGTCAAGGCTTACAACGGCGATCCGAGGTTCGGAAAAATTCCGGTGCAGCAGTTGCTTTCAAAAGAATTCGCAGCCAAGCGTGCCAGCCAGATCGATCCCGCCAGAGCCAACTGCGCCGTTGCTCCGGGTGCGCTCTCCGGAAGTGACACAACCTATTTGTCGGTGGTCGACCGCGACGGAAATATTCTCTCGCTGATTCAGAGCAACTATTCTGCTTTTGGATCGGGCGTGACCGTTCAGGGCATGGGTTTCGTGCTGCACAACCGCGGTGGACTGTTTTCGCTAAACCCCGGGTCGCCCAACGCTCTGGCCGGCCGTAAGCGGCCTTTTCACACCATCATTCCCGCCTTCATGGAGCGCGGGGATCAGCACATTGGTTTCGGCATCATGGGCGGCATGAACCAACCTCTGGCGCACGCGCAATTTGTCTCGAATGTCGTCGACTACAAAATGAATATCCAGGCCGCGCTCGAAGAGCCACGGTTTACCGTCAACGCAAAACTGGGATGCAACATCGTGATCGAATCGCGCGTCACACCCGCATCCATCGAGCAGCTTGCGAAAATGGGGCACATTCTGGAGCTGCGCAAAGAGTATTCAACGACGATGGGGCGCGGGCAAGCCGTACTCCACGATACTGCGGCTAAGGTTAACTATGGTGCTTCGGATCCGAGAGCGGACGGCGCTGCGGTGCCGGAATCGCCGCACAAGTCGGAATCGATCCCGTGACTCAATTCACGGGCTCTCCGGCGTGATCTCAATCTCAATGGCCCCGTGACATCGCCTTCTCGAAATCGCTTGCGTTGGTGCGGTAGCAGGGCAGCATTGCGGTCAGGTCTGTGGAACGCAACGCCTCTGGCAGATCTGGGTATCCTGTGGCTGGATGAGTCGATTCGCCGGAAGGCTGTATCATCTGCCCCAGTGACTCGTTACAGCTCGGGTCTGGGGTTACGCGAAGCTTGATTACCCGCTGCGGAATGTTGTTCAGATTGTATTCAGACAGCCGCCGCTGATAAGGAAGAAATTCATACACCAGCTTTATGAGTTGCAACTCTTTGCCGATCCGCCTCTTGGCGACGAAGACCTCAAAATTTGAAAAGTAGGAAGTGCCGGGCGGCACAAACACCACGCCGAGCAAGCCGAGAGGCAATTCTTCAAACGTGGCTCGACTGTCGTTGTTGGTGTCCTGGGCAGCGGAAGAGGCATCAGCGGTTAGGGGATCCATCGGCTCCAGAATCTTTCCCGTTCCACCTCCGTCCGGGTTGCCCGCCCGGTTGACTGCTGAAGAAGGAGGCGCGACCTGTGAACCATCTCCGTCCCCATTATTCGGCAGGGGCTCTAACCGTCCACCCGCGCCGGCGTTGCCCGCACTCGCAACCGTCGGTGGTGGTGGCACGACTCCCGAACCCGCGCCGGCCAGCGCGTCCGACCGTTTATCGCCGGCAGAATTGCTTCCACGCTGAACCGACGGCGGAGGGGGTACGACATTGGGTCCCGTGCCGCTAGACAACGAATTCAGGCGCTCAGCCCGGGCAGAATTTCCCGCGCCCTGTACTGAAGGAGGTGGCTGTACCACCTGCGAACCTGCGATCGAACCCAAACGCCCATCCCCGGCGGCACCCTGAACCGACGGCGCAGGGGGCACGACATTGGGCCCCGCACCCGATGCCAACCTCTGCGCTCTGCCAGCGTTACTCGAGCCCTGAACCGACGGAGGCGGCGGCACCACCTGCGAACCTGCGCCAGTCATCGAACCCAAACGCGCGTCTCCAGCTGCGTGGCTCGCTCCCTGAACCGACGGAGGAGGGGGCACGACATTTGTCTTCCCGGACATCGAACTCACCCGCTCGCCTCTTCCCGAATTACCAGCGTTTTGAAGGGTCGGAGGAGGCGGCACAACTCGCGAGCGAACGGCATTGGTCCCGTTTGTAACCCGCTCCGCGGCAGAACCTCCCAACTCAGGCGCAGGAGCAACCGCAGAATCATGAGGCGGTGCCATCCGCCGAGCTGCAGTTTGATCCACCTCTGGCGCCGGGGCCACTACCTCGGACGGGCCAGCCGACGCGTTCCGCCGCAGATTCGATGTGGCCGAGAATGGCACGGTAGGTGTAACCGTATACGAGCCTGGCAAATTCGGCGGCCGCGCCGTGGCTTGCTTGATGTCGGGCGGTGTCACGATCTTGGGTCTTTGCTGCGGCGTCACTGGCATCGCCGGTTGATGGGCAGCTTGTTGCGTATGCTTCACTCCCGCCCGAACACTCGGCGCTCTGCCCTCGGCAGCTCGAAACAACCGCTTAGGTGGATAGTAGGTTATAGGCGTGTGGAATACACGTCGCTGCGGAAACAGGTCGACCGCCGTCCATACTCTGGATTGACCCCACACGAACAAAACCACTACCAGCAAATGCAATAGCATTGACTCCGCGAAACAGAACCAG
>Ga0302326_10032492_pt1 | contig 10396 bp, 10 predicted proteins | sample Palsa_T0_3_FD_202264 | JGI IMG/M metagenome (GOLD analysis project Ga0302326, IMG submission 202264) | Peat permafrost microbial communities from Stordalen Mire near Abisko, Sweden - Palsa_T0_3 | ecosystem: Environmental > Terrestrial > Soil > Palsa > Peat permafrost | place: Sweden: Abisko... | reverse complement strand
AATCGGCGCGAGCGACTCCTCGACCGGCACCTTCGGATCGATGCGATGCAACTGCCAGAGGTCGATCACATCCTTCTTCAGAAAGCGCAGGCTCATCTCCACTTGCTGCTGCAGGTATTCGGGCCGCCCAACGGGAGGCCACTTGTCCGGTCCAGTGCGGGTGAGGCCGCCCTTCGTCGCAATGACGAGACCCTTCGCATACGGCGAGAGCGCTTCGCCGATGAGACGCTCGCTGACGTCGGGACCATAGCTGTCCGCGGTGTCGATGAAGTTGACGCCGAGTTCAACCGCGCGCTTCAGCACACGCTTGGCTTCTTCCGGATCCGCAGGCTCGCCCCAGATGCCTTTGCCCGTGATCCGCATTGCGCCGTAGCCGAGGCGGTGGACTTCCAGGTCGCCGCCGATTCGAAATGTCTTGCTAGGTGAGCTCATTGAAATTTCTCTCCTGCTCTTTTTAGACCACGTAAAGTGGCGTCGTAGTTTTTGATGCGCAAGCAGGCGCTTCGCACTTATAAATACTGTGCGATTTCATCGGCGTAGGGCAGATTTGGGGAGATTGGTGGACGCGGTAGGAATCGAACCTACAACCTGTCGGTTAAGAGCCGAATGCTCTGCCAGTTGAGCTACGCGTCCAGGTTTTTTGCGGAAGGAAGGCGGTTTGTGTTTCGGCGCCTCTCTAGTTTTATATCACAGCGTGCGGCCGCGGAGCCGTGGAACTGGCTCAGCGACGGGCCGCAAAAAAATCCCGCAGAATTGTCGAGCACTGCTCTCCGGAAACGCCGCGCGTGACCTCAACTTTATGGTTGCTCTGCGGAAAATTGAGGACTTGCAGCACGCTGCCGTCGGCGCCAGCCTTCGCATCGCGCGCACCGTAAATGATGCGCCGCAACCGCGCATGCATGACCGCGCCGGCGCACATCGCGCAAGGCTCCAGGGTGGCGTACAGATCGCACCCGTTCAGGCGATAGTTGCCCAGCGCGTTGCCGGCCGCGCGCAACGCCACAATTTCCGCATGGGCGGTCGGATCGTTGTCGCGCAGGACACGGTTCTGCCCGGACGCGATGACTGCGCCATCCCGCACCAGCACCGCGCCAACCGGGACTTCGCCTGCAGCCTGCGCGGCGTGGGCCTGTTCGACTGCGAGCCGCATGAATTCTTCGTCGGTCACTTGGTCATGCTAGCGGGCTGTTGCTGCGTCATGCAATGCAGCGCGCCCAGTCCCCAGATGAAATCGCGGCACGGAATGCCGACGACACGGCGGTCGGGAAAAAGTTCCGCCAGTGTGTTGAGTGCTACGCGGTCTTGTGGGTCGCTGAAAGTTGGCACCAGCACCAGGCCGTTCGCGATGTAGAAATTTGCGTAGCTGGCCGGCAGCCGCTGTTCTTCGAAGATAACCGGGGCTGGCATGGGCAGCGTCACGATACGGAATGGCTTGCCGTGCTGATCGGCCGCCGCACGCAGCCGGGCCATATTGTCCTCAAGAATTCTGTGATTCTCGTCCGAGGGATCAGGCTCAATTACTGTGACAATTGTGTCGGTCGCTACAAAGCGCGTGATGTCGTCGACATGTCCATGCGTGTCATCGCCGACGATGCCGCAGCCGAGCCAGATCACTTTGTCGATACCGAGATGCTCTGCGAAACATTGCTCCAGCTCGTCGCGAGAAACGCCGGGGTTGCGCTTCTGGACGTCGCTAAGTAGGCACTCTTCCGTGGTCAGCAGGACGCCGGCGCCGTTGGTGTCGATGCTGCCGCCTTCGAGAACGACGCGCCGGCCGCGAATCTTCGGCTGACGTGCAGGCAGCGTGAGCAAGCCGCTGACGCGGGAGGGAATTTGATCGTCCAGCCGCCAGTTGTCGTACTTCGCCCAGGCGTTGAACTCCCAATCCGTAATCGCAACAGAACCGGTTGCAATATCGCGAACAAAAATCGGACCGGAATCGCGGGTCCACACGCGGTCCGTCGGCCACGGATGGAAGTGCACGTTGGCCAAATTTGCGCCGGTGCGTTTGAGAATAGTTTGCGCGGTATCTTCGGCGGATGAATCCTGCACGAGAATTTCCACGCATTCAACTGCTGACAAGCAGCGCACGATGTCAGCGTAGACCCATGGAATGGGCTCGAATCCATCGGGCCAGTCCTCAGGATTGTGCGGCCATGCAATCCACGTTGCATCGTGCCGCTCCCACTCCGCCGGCATGCGCCAGGTTGGCTGTTGCGCAGTCATCATGGCTCTTCGTCGAGAAAGCGTTGAGTGATGCCGCCGTAGGCGTCGATGCGGCGGTCGCGCAGGAACGGCCAGTTGCGGCGCGTATCTTCGAGCAGCGCCAAATCAATGTCGGCCAGCAGAATTTCCTCACGGTCGTGCGATGCTTCCGCGATAACACGGCCAAACGGATCGCAGACAAATGAGCCCCCCCAGAACTCGAGGCCGAGGCCGCCAGCGCGATTGCCGCGAACGTCGCCATGTTCATGACCGACACGATTGACAGCCGCAACATAGACGCCGTTGGCGATGGCGTGAGCGCGCTGAATCGTCCTCCACGCATCAGCCTGCGCCGGCCCATGCTCGGCTTTCTCTGACGGATGCCAACCAATCGCGGTCGGATAGAACAACAGGTTCGCGCCCTGCAGCGCAGTCAATCGCGCCGCTTCCGGATACCACTGATCCCAGCAAACGAGCACGCCGAACTTTCCCGCGCTCGTATTCCAGGCGCGAAATCCCTTGTCGCCTGGCGTGAAGTAGTACTTCTCGTAATACAGCGGGTCATCCGGGATGTGCATCTTGCGATAAGTGCCAAGCAGGCTGCCGTCGCGCTCGATCACGGCCGCGGTGTTGTGATAAAGCCCCGGCGCCCGCCGCTCAAACAGCGATGCGATGACGACAACACCTTCTTCACGCGCGACTTTTCCAAGCCGCTCCGTGCTGGGACCGGGAATCGGCTCAGCCAGGTCGAACAGGCGAGTGTCCTCACGCTGGCAAAAGTACTGCGCGCGAAAGAGCTCTGGCAAACAGACGATCTGGGCGCCCAGTCGGGCAGCCTCGCGAACTTTCTCCGCGGCCTTGTCGAGGTTCGCGTCGGGCTCGGGGCCGCAGGACATCTGCACAAGCCCGATGCTGGTCTTCTTTTCGTCCACCGTGGTCTCCGCTTCTACGTTAAAACGCGCAAGCTGCTTCGGCAGCCTGCGCGTTCCATTGGATGATCAGCGCCGGTGCGCTTATTCAAAAATCAGGATGGCGGCGGCGATAGTTGTCGTCCAGCGGCCATGCTTGTCGCCCACCGCGGACTGAGTCACGTTCGCGGTGCGCACAATCTTGTTCGAAATGCGATAGATTTCCTTCTTCTCATCCCAGCTCTTGTCGGGATCGAAGTCGACATCCAGCGTTGTCGCCAGCATTTCTGCCGCCAGCTCTTCGGCGTAGTCGCCCGCCTGCTCTTCGCTCTCGCCAAAGCTGTGGTGCTCGCTGAGATATCCGTAAGTATTGCGATCGCTCGGAATGGCGACACCGATGCTCGATGCAATCAGCCGGTGCGCCTCGCGGGAAGAGTTTTCCGCGACCACGGCAAACACCACTTCGCCCGGATGCAGATACTTCAGGCCTTCCTTGCGCCCGATCAATTTCGCCTGGGGCGGGAAAATGGATGACACCCTGACTAAATTCTGTGCGGCTATTCCAGCGTCGCGAAGCGCGAGCTCGAACGAGGTCAAACGCTCCTTATGCTTGCCCACCCCTTTGGTGAAAAACAGCCGCTTGGGGACCATGCTTTTTCCCAATTTCTCAACTCCTCAATGTGCGATGGCGCGAGTACACACGCAATCTCAAACCTAACACAATGCAATTGGCGACAACCCTCACCAGGCGGCTGAAATTATCCGAATCTTCACGCGGCAATGAAATGCCCCGGCGAACCGGGGCGCTTCACGATCTGTTCTGCGCTCGTGGCTAAAACTGGTTCCACAAATACTGGTTGTAGACCTCGTGGTGGTACTGCACTTCGTTGGATTTGACGAAGGTGCCGAGCAGGCGCGGGCAGCGATCGGCCGAAGCCTGCTTCAGATCGAGGTAGCGCTCCTTAACATCCTCGCCAAGCAGCTTGGTTGACCAGGGCGCTTTTTTGAAAAGCTCCATCGCCGTATAAATATTGTCCGGCAGATAGCGCTTGGCCTGGCGTAAATTCTGGATCTTCGCCGTCTCGCCTTCGAGGCCGGAGCGGAAGATCGAGTAAAGCGTGAGATAAGGATTCGCATCCGGAGCAACGCTGCGGACTTCGACACGCGAGCTCTTCTCATTGCCGAGCGGAATGCGCACCATCGAGCCGCGGTCGACGGCCGAAGCCTTGATCTGATTCGGCGCCTCGAAGTGCGGATCGAGCCGGCGATAAGAGTTGACGCTGGGATTGAGCAGCAGGCAAATGTCATTCGCGTGAGTCAGGATGTGATCGACGAAAGTCCAAGCCATGTCGCTCAGGTTTTCCTCGCCGCCTTCTTTCCAAAAGAGATTCTTGCCGCCTTTGCTGATCGACACGTTGGTGTGCATGCCGTTGCCGTTCACGCCGACCACGGGCTTCGGCAGGAACGACGCGGTCAGCCCCATCTTGGTGGCGACTTGGCGGCAGACCAGCTTGTAAAGCTGGATTTGATCGGCCGCGGTCACGACGTCGGCGTAACCATAGTTAATTTCAAACTGCGACGGCGCGACTTCCGGATGGTCTTTCTCGTTTTCAAATCCCATCGAGCGCAAAACTTCGGCCGCGGTGTCGATGAACTGCCGCAGCGGATCGCCGGGTAGGGAGTGATAGTAGCCGCCAGTATTCACGTAGTCGAAGCGGCGGGCATCGGCGAAGCGCTGCTCGGCGTCAACGCCGGAAAACAGGAAGCCCTCAATTTCATTGGCTGCGTTCAGGGTGTAGCCGTTGGCCTTATGCTGCTCCTGCGCGAAGGCTTTGAGGACGCCGCGAATGTCGGCCGAATATTGCGCGCCGCTCTTGTCGATAACGTCGCCGAAGACTAGCACTTTGCCCGCGCCGAAAAAGTCCGCCGGCGTCCAGTAGAAGGCGTTCCAGTCGATGCCGAGGCGAAGATCGCTTTCGCGCTGCGCGGTGAAGCCGCGGATGGAGGAGCCGTCGAAGGTGAGGTTGTCCCAGCTCTTGATCAGGAATTTCTTGTCATAGTCGAGCATGTGCAGGCGGCCTTCCAGATCGCTGAACATGACGGTCACGGCCTTGACCGACTTCTCGTCCTGCAGGTCCTTCAGGCGCGATTCCCGAACCTCGTCCAGAGATGTGCGCTTCTTGCGCTGCTCTTTGGCCGCCAGATTTTTGTCTTCGAGTTCCGCATAGGACAGCGTCAGAAAACTGCGCAATTCGCTCAACGTGGGGTCTCCTTGAATTTGAATGTAGGGCCGGCAAACCGGGGCAGGCTCCTAAAAGAATATCGCGATGTCAACCGCACGCATGCAGTAAAAGTGCCGTCGGACGCGAAAATTTGCCCTCTTCCCTTATGCCATCTTTATTTCGGCGGAAGAGGGCAAACGTTTGCCGCAAACTACTGAATCGCGCTCAGGGACGCTAGATGCCGCCCTTGGCGGCCTGCTGCTCAGCGTAGTTGCCGATGATCGGAATCTTCCACTTCTCGCCCTGGAAGGCCTTGTACATGGCGATCAGCCAGATGATGAGCGCGCCCAGAGAGAAAAATACCAGCACGATCCATCCCAGGATTGGGATGACGCCGAGAACGACGTTCACGATGAAGCAGCCCACGCCAAAGATCAGACTCTGCCAGGAATGGAAGCGAATGAATGGATCGCGATTGTAGGGCGGCATGGCCAGGAAGATGATGGCCGGGATGAAGGTGATGTAAGCGAGGCCGCCGATCACGTTGGGTGAGGTAGTTGCTTCTGGCGCTGGCAGTGGCTCAGGAGTTGTGCTCATCCTAGATCCCTCCCTTGGCTGCCTGCTGTTTTGCCAGATCGCCGATCACTGGAATCTTCCACTCCTGGCCCTGGAATGCCTTGAGCATTGCGATCAGCCAGAGGATCAGCACGAGGATGGAGAACAGACCGCCGATCATCCAGCCGATGATGGGAATGAAGTGCAGAACGAAGTGGACGACGAATGCGCCTAGGCCCAGGATGAGGCTCTGCCAGGAATGAAAGCGCACGAACGGATCGCGATTGTAGGGAGCGACTACTAAAAAGATGATGGCTGGGATGATGGTGATGTAGGCTAGCCCGCCTGCAAGATTCGGGGTCAAGCCGGTTGGTTCGGCCGATGGCTGGACCGGCGGTGGAGTAGTGCTCATGGATTGCCTCCTGGGGAATTGGCCGCCACTTTACTGGATTTGTAACCGCTCTGCAACGCTGTTTTTGCGTCAAGCCTGTGAATTGCGAGGCCCGACGCTGATTTTCGGATCGGTCCGCGCTGAATTGCCACTCAACTCTCGCGAATGTTAGCCTCAAATGTTGTTCACCCCACCACGGAGTTCCTCCCCAAGATGCAGGCCAGCTACAACGGTATGCCGCTCCCCTCGGACGGCGAGCCGATCCAGTACAGCAATGGTGCCTGGCAAGTGCCCGACCACCCAATCATTCCTTTTATCGAAGGCGATGGCACCGGCCGCGACATCTGGAAGGCCAGCCAGCGAGTCTTCGACGCCGCGGTAGAAAAGGCCTACGGCGGCAAACGCAAGGTGAGATGGTTTGAAATTCTGGCCGGCGAAAAAGCCTATCGCCAGACGAAAAACTGGCTGCCGGATGATTCGGTCAGCGCCTGCCGCGACCTGCGCGTCTCCATCAAGGGCCCGCTGACAACTCCAGTCGGCGGCGGCATCCGCTCACTCAACGTCACCCTGCGCCAGGTCCTCGACCTCTACGCATGCATCCGTCCAGTCACTTACTATGCGGGCGTCCCGAGCCCGGTCCGCCAGCCGGAAAAACTGAACGTCGTCATCTTCCGCGAGAACACCGAGGACGTTTACGCCGGCGTCGAGTTCAAGGAAGGCTCACCGGAAGTCCAGAAACTGATCAGTTTCCTGAATGACGAGATGTTGAAGGGCGGCAAGAAAAAAATCCGCACCGACTCCGGCATCGGCATCAAGCCCATCTCCATCTTCGGAACCAAGCGGCTGGTGCGTTACGCCATTCGCTATGCGATCGAAAAGAATCGCAAGTCTGTGACGCTTGTACACAAGGGCAACATCATGAAGTTCACCGAGGGCGCATTTCGCGAGTGGGGATATGAAGTCGCGGTCGACGAATTTCGCGACCACGTCGTCACCGAACGCGAGAGCTGGATCCTCGGCAACGTCGAGAAAGACCCGAAGCTGACCGTCGAACAAAATGCTGCGCTCATCGAGCCGGGTATCGAGTTCGCTAGCGAAGACTTCCGCAAATCGATTTATGCCGAGGTCAAGCAGGTGCTCGACTCGATCGGCAAATCCCACGGTGCAGGCAAGTGGAAGACCAAGGTGCTGATCAACGATCGCATCGCCGACTCCATCTTCCAGCAGATCATCATTCGCCCGGACGAATACTCCGTCCTGGCCTGCCCGAATTTGAATGGCGACTACATTTCTGACGCCTGCGCCGCGCAGGTCGGCGGACTTGGGATCGCGCCGGGAGCCAATATTGGCGATGGTTTTGCCGTTTTTGAGGCGACGCACGGCACCGCGCCGAAGTATGCCGACAAGGACGTGATCAATCCCGGATCCGTAATGCTGTCCGGCGTCATGATGTTCGACTTTCTTGGCTGGACCGAGGCGGCGCGCCGGATTGAAAACTCCATGGCGAAGACCATCCAGCAGAAATTCGTGACCTACGACTTCGAGCGCCAGATGCAGGCTGCGACCAAAGTGGGGACCAGCGAATTCGCAACCAGAATGATTACAAATATGGACGCGCGCTCGTAAACGCTGCGCCTCAATATTTTTAAGGAGAGTACATGCGGAAAAAAGTAACTATTATAGGTGCGGGAAACGTCGGAGCGACGGCCGCCCACTGGGTCGCAGCCAAAGAGCTGGCCGACGTTGTCCTGATTGACGTGGCGGAGGGCATTCCCCAAGGCAAAGGCCTCGATCTGCTGGAGGCCATGCCGATCGAAAAGCGCGACGTCCAGATCACTGGCAGCAATGATTACGCCGATACTGCGAACTCCGACATCGTCGTCATCACCGCCGGCATCCCCCGCAAACCCGGCATGAGCCGCGACGACCTGCTGCATACCAATTTCAAAATTATGCAGGATGTCGTCAGCAAGGTCGTGGAGCACTCGCCGAACTGCATCCTCATCATCGTCTCGAATCCACTGGACGCCATGGCTCAGGCCGCGTTCAAGCTCTCCAAATTCAATCGCGAGCGCGTCATCGGCATGGCCGGCGTCCTCGACTCGGCGCGCTTCCGCACTTTCATCGCGCAAGAGTTGAAGGTCAGCGTTGAGAACGTAACTGCATTTGTTCTTGGCGGCCACGGCGACACCATGGTGCCGCTGCCACGCTACTCCACCGTCGCCGGCATTCCCATCACAGAGCTCATGGACAAGGAGACCCTCGATCGGCTGGTCCAGCGGACCCGCGATGGAGGCGCCGAAATCGTCAAGCATCTCAAGACTGGCAGCGCTTTCTATGCCCCGTCCGCCGCTGCTGTCGAGATGGTCGAGGCAATTCTCAAGGACAAGAAAAAGATCCTGCCGTGCGCCGCCTACCTGCAGGGCGAGTATGGAATCTCCGGCTACTACGTCGGCGTGCCGTGCAAGCTCGGCGCCCGCGGGCTCGAGCAGATCATCGAGATCAAGCTCACAGATGAAGAAGCGGCGGCATTGAAGAAGAGCGCTGACTCCGTCAAGGAACTGTGCGCGGTCATCCAGGTCTGATGTGTCCAATCGCTGCTGGCTTGAGCACGTAGCAACCATGCGCCCGGACGCCGGAAAAGACGCGGCGCCCGGGCGCGTTGCCGTTATACTCGGCTGACATGAGGATGGTTGCTCCACGGCGGTTGCCACCTGCGTCGGCCTACATCGCCTTCGGAGGATGCGCCGTCGCCGCATTTGTGGTCAGCCTCTTTTTGCGTCCCGGACTTCCTGCGCTCGGCGACTATGGCGACTGGGTCTACGAGGGCGTCCTCTTTCGCGATCTCCTGCTCGTCCACACGCACACCGACTACATCTTCAAGCACTATCCCGTTCCCAACAGCTTCAACACAGCGGCCATCGGCGCGCTGATGGTTGCAATGCCGTGGCAGTGGGCGACCAAAGTTTACCTCTGCCTGCAGCTAGCCTTCCAGTTTCTCGCGGCCTCCGTTTTCTTCCAGGCGGTGCGCAGCATCCATCCGGCGGTGCGGCGCGAAATCTGGTTCATCGTTCCCGGCGCAGTCTTCCTCGGCGTGAACTTCTGGTACGGCTTCATGAACTTCCAGGTCGGCGTCGCCTGGGCAATGTTGATCTGCGCGCTCTTGTTATGGCGCGCGCAACCGGCGTCTTTATACGCGCTGCTGCTGGTCTTCGCCTTCTTCACCCACTTCATCCCCTGCGCATTCGCCTGCCTGGCGCTCATCTTTGCCGCCTGGCTGGATCGCCGCCCGGGATTGCTCTGGTCACTCGTGCCCACCGCGGCTCTCACCGGCTGGTATCTCATCGGACGTTTTTTCTACGCGCACAACGCGGACGCCTACTCCGCGATCGGCACCAACATCCATTACATGTCCGGCGACTTCTTCGCGTACAAGGTCAACTCCTTTCTCAAATCTTTCGGATTCGTCAACCCTTCCACCAACGGCGACGTTTCCATTTCGCTCCATCTCTTCGGCGACAAGATCTTCCGCCTACTCTTTCTGCTGAATGCAGTGCTCAGCGCGATTTTTCTCTGGCTGATTCTCACTCGAGGCATGCGCTCGATCAGGGAGCGTGCGCTCGACGCATTTCTCTGGCTCGCCATGGCTGTGTTCGGCGTGCTGTATCTCTTCTTGCCTGGCATGGCCCTCGGCGTCTCCGACCCCGGCTCCCGCTGCCTGCAGGTCGCCTTATGGATGGCCATCTTTCTGGCTGCCGACAGCGCAGGGCTCGTCCGCTTTGCCAGCGCCTGCGCCGTCTGTCTGCTGGCTGCAAATTTCTATCTCTTCCAGAAACTGGCGACGTCGCCGCCGCAGCCGGACCAAGCCGTCGCGACGCAGCTGCCGGCGTTCATCGCGCATTTCGGCCACATTCCGTACGAGGACAAGACGCAGTACTACGCGGCCATCGAGCAGGAGCAGTTTGATCTGCCGATCTTTCCCACCGGATTATTCCTGAAAAAATACTCGCAGAAATAAAAACGCCGCCTGCGATTTGAATCGAGGGCGGCGCTTTGACTCAAGTGCGCTACGCGACGCGCTCGATCGCGATGCTCTTCACAACAACTGGCGTCTT
>Ga0302326_10032491_pt1 | contig 10396 bp, 10 predicted proteins | sample Palsa_T0_3_FD_202264 | JGI IMG/M metagenome (GOLD analysis project Ga0302326, IMG submission 202264) | Peat permafrost microbial communities from Stordalen Mire near Abisko, Sweden - Palsa_T0_3 | ecosystem: Environmental > Terrestrial > Soil > Palsa > Peat permafrost | place: Sweden: Abisko... | reverse complement strand
GAAAGATTTAGAAACTACTGTAGAGTACCTACCGCGTCTCCGCCCAGGTCGCCGCCACCGCGGACCGGCAAGACCGCCAAAATTGCGGGTGTTTTATCCCGGCACTGACATTCCGGAAGCCGGCTTCCACATCCTCCTGCGATTTCCAGTGGCCCTTCCCGTACTCCGCGTCGGACTGAGCCAGAATCTTAAGAAGGATCAGGGCATCTTGCATCTGCTCATAGCTGGCCGCATCCATAACTACCGCGCGCGCCAGTCCGTTTTGCGTGATCACGACCGGACTCCGGCTCTCGGTCACGGTCTTGATGAGTTCCGCGGAATGCGTCTTCATGTACGTGATCGGTTTGATGTTGGACGCCTTCATGGTGCCTAATATAGCACTAAATTCGGCTCCATCGGCAAGACGATCTACTGCCCTCCGAATTCGCCGGTAGCTAGGCCGGCTTCCGACTGCCGGCGCCTGCCTTCCGCCGTTCAACTTCCGCTTTGACGAGCCGCCTCACAAGGGCCGTTGGCAACGGCTGGTCGAGCCGAAATCGAATCGTGCCCTTCCCCGAGATGTCGTATCCCTCAAGTTCGGACGCAAGGGCGTGCGTGGTCGCCTGGCTGAGCGGGTAAAAGCTGCTGTGGTGTTTCCAAGCGCCGTACCATACGAATGGTTTTCCATCCAGACTGAAGGCGGGCATGCCGTATCCGAAACTCTCCACCGCGCCGGGGGCCGCCGCGCGAATGGCGTCGCGCAATTCTTGGACGTGCCTGCGCGTATCGGCCGGCAGCGCCGCAAGGTAGGTCTCCACCTGCGCGCTGGGCGGAGTTTTTGATTTTGGAACCGGTTGGCGCATGGGATCGCAGCATTATGAGACAGGTCTGTAGCGTGACGCAAGCAGGCCGGTGGCGGCGGCGATGTCGATGTCCGCGATCAGCAATCCTTCCTCGCCGTAAGGCTGGTAGCTCAATAGCATCCCATCCGGACGGACGATCGCCGAGGTGGTCCCAGACCCGCGACTTGCGCAATTGACGGTTGCGAAATAGCAGGTGTTCTCGGCGGCGCGGCATAGGGCCGCCTTCTCGTGAAAGGTATTCGCCGGATCGGCGAAGGCCGCCGGCCGGTAAGAATCGGGTGCGGCTTCGTGGAATTGCGGGTGAAACACGATGTGGGCGCCATGCCGTACGGCCCAGCGGACGGTCTCCGGATACCGCCAGCCTTCGTGGCAGATTACGACACCGAAAGTCACGGGGCCGGCTTGGAACACGCGGCGGCCGGCGCCTGGCGTATATATGCCCTCTTCCGAGGGGTCGATCTGGACCTTGTCCTGAAAGCCCGCCATCGATCCGTCTTGATCGATAACCAGGGCCGTCGCTAGCAGCACGCCTTCAACCACGCGCTCGGTTCCGAGAACCACCGTAATGGCTGCTTTCGCCGCGGCTGCGGCGATCGCGGACCAGGCGCGGTCCAGGAACTCGGGATCGGGAGGTGGCACGCGCTTGCCGTTTCCTCGATAGCCGGGGACGAAGCATTCCGGGAAGCAGACGATGCGCGCGCCCTGGCGGGAGGCGTGCGCGATGGCCTCAGCGGCGAGCGCGATAGAATCCTCCGGAGTGGCCGGGAGCCGGATATTGGCAAGCGCGATTCGAAACGGGCTCACAAGCTTCCACCGGCCAGCTACGTCTTCAGCAACGCAGCCAACTCGCCCACACCCACACGCAGTCCTACATAGAAAGTCCCGAACAACGCGTAGGCGGCGCTGACTTCGTCGAAGCGCATCTCGTAGATCAGCTTCTTAAACACCAGCGGGTCCTCGGCGAACAGATCCACGCCCCATTCCCAATCGTCGAAGCCGATGGAGCCGGTGATGATCTGCTTCACGTCGCCGGCGTAGCGGCGGCCCACCATGCCATGCTCATGCATCATGCGCTGGCGCTCGGCCATGGGCACCTGGTACCAGTTCACGTTTTCGCCGCGGCGGCGGTCCATGGGATAGAAGCAGATGTATTTGCGGTCCGGAATGCACGGCCATAGGCGCGGCGCCATGGTCTGCCGCTGGCGCGCGAGTTGCTCTTCGATCTCCTGGTTCCATTCCGCGGAATGCGGCTCGATGCCGCGCTCGGCCAGGCTGGTATACAGTTTGAGCGTGGACTCGTACAGTCCCAACTCCACCATCGACAGGTACGAGGTGGCGGGTTCCAGAAATTCCGCCAGGCGCGGGCGGGCCAGCGCGATCTCGACCCGGCTCAATTCCTCGAAGGTCTTGCGGAAGTGGAGGAACATCAAATCGCCCTTGTGGCCGATCAGCGAGTACACGGCACTTTGCTGGGTATCTCCCGCGATGTCCGCCAGCATGGCGGTGGCTTCTTCGAGCACCGCGTCCTGCTGGGCCGGCGCCAAGGCTTTCCAGGCGGTCCAGCGGAATCGCATCATCTGGTGCAATACGCTGGCCCCTTCCAGGGTCAGCGGAACGGCGGGAAGTGAGGTCATCGCCTCTTCATTTTGGCACATGCGCGAGCCAGCTCACGCGCTATTCGCGGCCTGGTTCCGCTTCCCCGTCAGGGCCACAGACGCCCGGACCTCACGTCCCGCCCTTTGCGCTTCATTCTCGTACGTGAATATCTGATCGCCTATGCGCCGGACGAGAAGCCCTTATGGTTGTCGCGGTGATGCACGGTCGGCGCAGCCCGCGCGTGATGGCCGCGATCTTGAGAGGCAGGGAGTAAACCTTTTTGGAGCGCGGCGGGCGGGGTCGCCAGCAGACGTAGCCTCCCCCTCGGCGCTTCTCATGCGGCGCGAAGCACCCACCTTCTTGAAGTCCCGCCCACCTGTAGGTTAACGTGGGGATTGGAACTCGAGCGCACATGGGAAATCTACACGCTGAGTGATCCGCGCGACGGCAGCGTGCGGTATGTGGGAGTTACTCACAGCCAAACGCAGCGTCTCTCAGCGCGCGTCCGACAGGCGAAGAGCGGATACGGAAATGCGAAGTGCAACCGGCTCGCTCTTTACTTGCGGCCAACCTCATGCGAATTTTCACGGTTATTGAATGCGGTTGCGGTCGCAGTTGGGAACACGCGGAGCGAAAGTGGATCGCCTTCTATCGCGAGCGAGCGCCTTTTACTCTAACGAATCGAACGGCGGTAGGGGGAAGGCCCTCCGGTCGGCTTCAAGATGCCGCCCAAGAGCCCTGAAACGATTGCGCGCATGTCGGCGGCCACAGGGGTTTTCGTCGCCCTCCGCGCTCCGCTGAGTGGCGAGCGAAGTTATCCGCATTGCAAAAAGGGCGCAAGCCAAGAGAACGACAACTGGCCGGGTTAGCGAGGGCGGCGACAGCCAGAATCGGTAAGAAGGATAGCCCGGAGCTTTGCGCAAAGAGAAGAGCCGCCGTCAGATTGGCGCTAGCAGCGAATCCCAGAACACCCGAGTTCTGCGCGGCCATCTCTGCACGCCAGATAGGCCGCAGACCATTCGACGAGACGCGGGCGAAACAGGCCGCAGCCAAGCTGGGCACAAAGCGCGGGCCGCGCACAGAAGAAACGAGAGCAAGAATCCGCGCCTCAAACGTGGGAAGGCCGCACGGTCGTCCTTCCGATGAAGCGCGCGCCAAACAGTCAGCCGCGCTTAAAGGCAGACCCTGGTCGGATGCGCGGCGCGCTGCATTCGAAAATCGATCAAATCACGAGCACGCCGAAAAGACGAAGGCCAAAATGCGTGCCGCTTGCGGGGCCCGAGGGATGCAGAAAAACGCAGAGATTCGTGCAAAGCAGGTCGCATCGCGCGCTGAAAACTCTTGAACGCAGGCAAACTTCACAGGCACGTGAACCGGCCGATCGGCGTTGGAGGACATATCACAAATTGCATCGGCCAATGCTGCCTTTGGTTAGCACCCGGCCCGCGCGTCCCGCTTTTGGGTGTAGAATCAGCTCACGCCAATGCTGCAAACGAAGACCGTAGTCTTATGCTTTGCGCTCTGTGTACCGGCGTTCCCCGACCTCGCGGCGGGGCAGCAGGCATATAACAGAGGTGATTACGCAACGGCTATCAACGAGCTTTTGCCATTGGCAAAGCAGGGAGACGCGAGGGCTCAGTTCAACCTTGGCCTTATGTATGCCCAAGGTAAAGGAGTGCCGCAGGACTACGCCGGGGCCGTCCGCTGGTATCGCAAGGCGGCTGAACAGGGGATAGTTGACGCTCAGGTCAATATCGGCCGGATGTATTACCTCGGCCAAGGTATGCCGAAAAATCCCGTCGAGGGCGCCCGCTGGTATCGCAAAGCCGCCGAACAGGGAAACGCTTTCGCTCAGTACTTGCTCGGGGGCCTGTACCTATACGACTCTGGCGAAGCAGTGCCGAAGAATTCCATCGAGGCCGCTCGTTGGTACCGCAAGGCGGCTGAACAGGGAAACGCTGATGCTCAGGCCTCACTCGGTAGGCTGTACGATTCCGGTGAAGGAGTGCCGCAGGCTTCCGCCGAGGCCGCCCGCTGGTATCGCAAAGCCGCCGAGCAGGGCAACGATCTTGCTCAGGCCTGCCTCGGATTCATGTATAGCCAAGGCAAAGGAGTGCCGCAAGACTACGGCGAGGCCGTCCGGTGGTATCGCAAGGCGGCTGAACACGGAAACGCTATTGCTCAGGCAAACCTCGGTCTCCAGTATTGTAATGGCCAAGGAGTGCCGCAGGACTATGTACACGCACACATGTGGCTCAACCTCGCGGCTTCGCGTGCGAGTGGTGACGACCCAAAAGAACTGCGCTGATCAACGGAATTTACTCGCCGGGAAGATGATTCGCCAACAGATCGCGGAGGTACAGCGCCTAGCGCGGGAATGGAAACCTACCGAACAGCCAGCCCCGTAGGATTCGCCACAGGTGAGTACGCTCGCGTGGTTATCTCCCCTTACGCGCTCGGAGAATCGCGCGCTCTATAATGCTCTGCGGGTCGGTGTGGAATATGTTTGGCGGCTTCTGCAGAGGCGACAGTTTCAAGAAACCAGTAAGAGCCAAACGGTACACACAGGGGGCAAGCCAAAAAAGGCCGACCGCTGAACCTCGACCAGCGTACCGTGATTTAGCTCTTACGGGATTACCGTGCAGGAAGTTGTTGCGTGCCTGATACAGCTTGCCGTAAAGCCAACAAGGAAGGACGCGGTGCGCCGGCGGTATTCTGGTGCGCCCCGTGTGTGCCTTATATCTGGGCCGGCGAACGTCGTGATCCAGATACGAAACATTTTCAAGAAGGAGATACACTTGATCGAGTCCAGAGTTGCCTTTGCGCGGATGCGCCAGAGTTTCAAAAGCGGAAACCCACAATGCGGCCATTCGCCCGAGATCGTAAAGGGTCGTATCCGTTCCGGCGGGAAGTTGAGCGGCCTGCGTTGCCATGTTGAGGGAACGGAAAATGACGCGATCCCGCGAGCGTTGTCGCTTGCCGAGGTAATGTCGCTTCCCGTGCGGCAGTCTGCCTTGAATAACGGCTCATCGAGACCTGCCGGATCATATCCTGGGGCAGGACGCCCTCGGTGGGGTTCTGGTAATGCGAACAACCCACGGCATGCACGTGGTGATCGCCGGAATACCGGCCATACTTCGCCGGATCGATCCAGCATTCCAGTTAGAAAGAAAGTTCGGCGGGGGGCCTTTGTCATCCACCGCAAACTCCTTAGTATGTGCGCGATATTCCGGCCCCCCGGTGTAAGTGATGTTATAGTAACCGGGTGGCAGACTGACCGTCTCTCCGTCGGCGCGATAGATTTGCGGCTGGAAAAAGAAGTCGGGTGCGAGACGCTTGGATGGATTCGGATAAAGACGGTTCAGCCGGTCGCGAATAACAAACGAGGCCATCGCCGGCTGGCCTTTCTCGTCGCGCACTCGCAGCTTGATGGCGCGCGCGGGCAGTGCGTTGAAGAGCACCAGGATATCGTTGCGAAATCCGATGTCCTGGCTGCCTTGCCCTACATTGAAGCTGATCTGGGCCGAGCGCTGCCCGCTATCGCGGCTAGAGATCTGCAGGATCCGGTAATCGAGCGCCAGCCCGGAAAGGCGCGGGCTTATCGGCGGCTTGTCATAGATGGAGATCTCGGCCCATCGGCTGGCTGCTTCCTGTGGGGTCAACGTGATCTTGGGCCCGGGATTGCCGGTGGATTTAATATAGACGTCGCCGCTGTTGGGGCTCGCGACGCGGAGTGGCGCGGTGACGTTGGCTCGGTTGGACCTTGACCAGGAACAGACGCGTGCCGCCCTCCACCAACTCGGGCTTGGCGGGCACCGGCTCCACTTCGACGGGGCTTTCGGCGTTGATATCGACGATGGCGAGAGCGTAGCGGTCGAGGATCTTTTCCAGTTCCGCGACGGCCGTGCTCTCATCGGCGTTGGCGATGGCAGCGTTGATGGCGTTGTGATCCGCGGCGGGAAACGGCTGGCCGAGGTAGTTCATGGCGTCTTCCAGGCGGCGGACTTGCAGGGCCAGGCGCTGTAGGGGGACGGCGGTTCGCGCGGCGGCGCAGTAGGCGATCGTGAGCAGGATGAACGCGGCTTTGGCTGGCATGGTGGGTCCTCCAATTGTTACTTCACATCGTGCCAATTCTCACAGTCCGTTTTGTAATGCTCTGAAACTTCGGCAACTTGTTTCCGGTTGGAGTTGTCAAATTTGGTGAGTGCGAAATGGTTATATTCCCCAATATTCCCCAGTAAGCGCTGAAACACTTAGGGCGAGATTGGCGCTAAAGAAGGTAGCTTCGGTAATAAGTCGTTGGTTTTGGGTGAAAAGGAGGCGTGCGTCTATGAACGGCGTTTTGACAATTCAGACTTCGCTGTTTCTTTTGCTCGTGACCTTAGGCGTGTTGTGCTCCATCGGTGCCGTAGTCGTCACTCGTTGGGGGATCGTCAGACGCGGCCTGGAGAAAGAACACAAGGCCCGGGCTACTGGGTGGCGGGAAAGCTACGATAAGGGCGCGCCGGATGCTCGGCCGTTGCGTGGCAGGAGGGCTTCGACAAGGGCGCGCAACAAACTCGGGCGGTTGCGTGGGCAGGAGGGCTACGCTAAAGTGAAAGCAGGAGATCTCCTCGATACCGAGAGGGATATGAGGAAGGACGGCAGGCTGGCCTCCGAGAAGCCGTGGTACAGGTCTACACTGGCAAGCAGTTGCGCGTCAATCGGGGGTTCCTTACCTCGACGTTCGTATTGGAGACCGACTGCTTGGTAGTAGTTAATGGGACCTTGCGATACATCGGTATCGATACGGCGGGCATCAAAACCGATGAGCTTAAGCGGCGCATTCAGGAACTAATGAAAAGGGGAAGCACAGCTGCCGCGGCCGCTCATCCATTTCTCGGTGCTGTAGCGGCGGTTTCGGGATAGGCCCTGCGCGGCCCCGGGACGGCGCCGTTCCGCTTCGTCCCCGAACCGCCATTGGACTCTCGCGGAACGCCTCGAAATCCATGCCGGACGTGAACTGCTCGATCATCGCGATCGCGTCCACGATGTCGCCGAACCAGGTTTGGGACGATGGCTCAAAAGACAAGGATCGACTCCCGCTCGGCTCTTTCCAGCACCTCGGGCCGCAGCATCGCCCGGTCCGCTAAGTCCGCCTTAAGTCGGCGCCCGCCTGAGCCTGCGCGGCTTTGCGGGCCTGCGCGTCGTCGTAGCTCTCGCCGTAGATCGACGGCACCTTGGCGCCCATCGGCCGCAAGTAAACCGACAACTGGCCGCGATGATGAATCGAGTGGTTGATCGCAAACTGCAGATACAAGACCGCCGGAAATTGAAACCTGCCGCGGAAATCGATTACTTTCACAAGCTGGTCGCTCGACAGCCGCGCCAGGCGGTCGAAATTGGCCTGGAACGCTTCGCCGTACCAGGCCGCCACATCCGCCGCGTTGCGGATGGATTCCGGCCGGCTGCGCGTCCATCGAGACTTCGTCGGGGCGATAGTCCCCCCGATCCGCGGGAACAGCTTCAATGATCTTGCGGGTAACGCGCTGCTCGTTCTTGAGCGACGGCAACGCCATTTGCAGCAGAAATGTGGCTTGGTCAGATAGCAGTGGTTGCATGCCCCAAGTATAAACCACACCCGCGGCAACGCACACAGGGCGGGTGTGGCTTGTCTGAAAGCTGAGCGCTGAAAGCTGAAAGCTTCCTAGAACACGTACTCGACCTGCATATACGGATAGCTATAGGCCACGCCCTGGGTAGTCTTCTTCAGGAAATAGCCCGGAATCACGCGGCCGTACCCGAAATCGATCTGGGTCTGCCGCGTCGGAGTGTAGATCAACTGCGCGTCCAACTCCTCGCCCACATGCGTACCGTCCACGCCGGAGGCGCTATCCGCGATGACCGATCCGCGCGCCGGATACAAAGCGTCGTGCGCGTTGGCCAGCCAGAAGTCGTGGAAGCTGGTGGCCGCGGTCCATTTGCGGGCGATGTGGAATTCCTGCCCAAACCGCAAATCCTGTATGTTCCGCCAGCCGAACTGATCGGCCAGTCCCAGCTTATCGTGCGTGCTGGGATAGATCGGATCGAACGTGTTGTCGTATCCGCCCTTGTCGTTGTTGCTCCCCGAGCCGTAGTCGAATTCCACGAACAGACGCGGTCTGAGAGGCACCGTCTGGAAGGTGCGGCCGATCACCCAGTGGCCCATCCAGGCGCGGATTCTGTCCACCGCCAGCGTGCCGAGTTGGTAGGCCATCTCGGTGCGGTAATCGAAGCTGTAAGGCAGCGCTCCCACCCAGCGGAACCCGGTGGTCCACTCATCCAAGTGGCCGGCTTTGAGATTTTCCAGAGCGAAGCTGGGCCGCAGGTTCCAGAATTGGTAAACGTCCAACGTGGCGTGCGGAATCACGTTTTTAGCCGTGGCATACAGACCGTACAAGTTGTTGCCGGAGAGATTATGATCGAACACGCCCTGGCGCACGATCACCACCGATGTCGCAAATGCGTCCACCCGGAATCTGCCCTGCTGGTAGGCGGCGCGCACGCCGTCGAAGCTGCGCGATGTGTTCGTCCACCAGGAATCGCCGACCAGCCGGTTGTTGCCATAAGTCATATCGAAACGGCCAACCTGCAGGCTGAAACCGTTACCTTCCGCCGCGCCTACCTTAATGTAGCCCTGCCGGAGTTGTGTGGTGGCCTCGTACGGCGGCAGCGCCGGCGTGATGCCGAAGACCCGCGCATCCTGCAACTCCGCATAAGCCTGGAACCAGCTCGTGGGCGCGATATCCACGCCCAGCCGGGTGCGGTGGAGGTCGTAGTCGTTGGTGGACTTGTGCTTGAAGCTGCCGCCGCTATAGCCTTCGAACCGCTCGCGGAGTTCACCCGAGAATCGCAGCCACTTGGGCAGCATCTTATTGAACTGCTCGGAGAGCGATGGCGACGGATTGGTCCCGGCCCAAATGCCGGTGAGCCTGGGATATAACAGGGGCGTGGTCGAAACCGGGTTGGGCGGCTGGCCATTTTGATCTACCACGTAGCCGCCGCCGGCCGACTGCACATCGTTCTGGGTGGTGGCCGGGTTGCCGGCCGCAGCCGCTTGCTGCGCGTAGGCTCCCGCCGTCAGGACCCCAAACATCGCCAGGACCGCCAGCGTCTGGGTCCCGCACTTTACAAAACTCGTCATTGCAATTTCCTCCCTGAATTCTTTTCGACCGAAACCGGCACCACAGGACAAAGTTAACATACCATTTACCATCGGGATACTTGACTTACTGGCGGTACCCCAGCCCGACCCGGAAGCAGGCTACCGCCCTGCCTCAAATGGCTTTCTTTCAGTCCCTTCTGCCGAATCCGTTCTCTCGGTCTATTTCAGATAGAATTACTCAACTAGGCACACCTTGTCAAGTATAATCTAGCGAGTCGATAGAAATTTCTCTGACGGGAATTTGCCCTAACGTACTAGGACTAGGCACAGGGTGTGGCAGATAACTGATTTAGATCCAGTAGCTTGGGCTTTGATTGTTCCGGCCGGAAGGCCCTGCCCCAGCCTTACGCTTCCGGTAGGACTATCGTAAAACGCGACCCCTTGTTCAACTGGCTCTCCACCGCAACCGTGCCCTGCATCTGCTCGATCACGTGCTTTACGATCGACAGGCCCAGGCCCGTGCCGCCCACCTCGCGCGACCGGGCCTTGTCCACCCGGTAGAAACGCTCGAAGATCCGGGGCAGATCCTCGGAAGGAATCCCGATGCCGCTGTCGGCAATGCCAATGGCCACCTTGCCCTCAGGCATGCGGCTCGCCTCTACCCAGACTTCGCCGCCGCCGCGGTTGAATTTGACGGCATTGTCCAGCAGGTTGACGAACGCCTGTTCCAGCTTGATCTTGTTGCCCATCACCTGCAAATCTTCGACGGTCCCCCAGCCCAGGTGGACCTTCCGCATGGCCGCCTCGGATTCGACCGTGCGCATGGCCGCCTCCA
>Ga0302326_10032489_pt1 | contig 10397 bp, 9 predicted proteins | sample Palsa_T0_3_FD_202264 | JGI IMG/M metagenome (GOLD analysis project Ga0302326, IMG submission 202264) | Peat permafrost microbial communities from Stordalen Mire near Abisko, Sweden - Palsa_T0_3 | ecosystem: Environmental > Terrestrial > Soil > Palsa > Peat permafrost | place: Sweden: Abisko... | reverse complement strand
TCACTGACGGTGTGGTCGAGCGCGGACGACGGGCGCGTCATCGTCCAAGGACGGTGGAGGAGCGCGGTGGATTTTCGAGCAGAATCGCCGAGAATCCCGAAGCCGCAGCGCGTCGTGAAGCCGTGACGAAATTCGGTCAGCCTAAAGCCCGCGTTTGCGGTCTCGACTTCGCAATACCGCGTCCGGACACGAGCTCCCGGGACTATCGCTCGATAACGACGAGCTCAGGCCTACGGCAGCAGGATTTCGCACCGGACTAGCGCGTCACGATAAACGCCGCGAGTCCGATAGCGATGAGATCTCCTGTAATCGCTGCCGGATACGCTCCGATGCGCTCGATCGCCGCGCGGCGCGCGGCGCGACCGCCGTACGCGCCGATCATGGCTCCTGCAATGCCGGCGAGCGCTCCAAGTATTCCGGATGCGCCGTGCATTTCCGCGAATGTCCAACCTACGATCGCACCGCTTATAACCCGAGCCACAAGCCCTATCGGCGCCGTGCGCGAGGGAGCGTCCGGCCGCACATCCATCACCGCCGCCGGTTTTTCCCGCGGGCACGTAAGATCAGCTTGAGTTTGTCCTCGATGGGTGATGGGATTGGCGTTCTCACGGAAATGCAAGGTCTCGTTCGAACGCCGTGACCTTGCCGTCGTAGCATGCGCCGAGCGCAGCTGCGAGCGCGTACCAGCCGTCGCGGCCAAGCGCCTCGAGGGTCGACGTACCGAGCAGTGTCCAGGGTTCGCCGGTTCGAACGGCCACGAAGCGCACGTTACCGTCGACGAAGTCGAACTCGAAGCGTACGATCCCGACATCGTTCCAAAGCGCGGTCAAGCCGGGGCCTGTGATTCTTCCGGTGCCCGCCCCCGCGTTGCGGCTAACGACGACCGTTTGTCCGCCGGAGATGCGGACCCTCAGATGAATCGGTTGTGAGCTTTGTGACGAGCTGCCCGCCGCGAGGGTTTCGGCTCGGGCGATGTCGCCGGAGACTTCGACGATGCGGACGGAGCCTTCGCTCATGGCGTCGGCCCACGTCGTGACGACCACGTTGCGCTCGTTAGAATCGAAGCTCAGTTTCGCGCGGTACTCATCGTCGACCGGGCCAGGATACGATCGCGTCGGCTGCAACCACGCGAGGCCGTCGCGTGCGCGGCGTTCGAAAACGACGAGCGTTCCCTCCGAGAGCAGCACCGCGAGCCGATCTCCGGGACGATCGAAGGCGAGCGCGAGCGCTCCGCCGCGGTCGAAAGCGTGCACGAGTAAACAGCGACCGTCGCGCGCGTCCCACGTGCGCAGGTGCCGCATTTTATCGATACCGGCGATCGTTCGCGCGACCGGATCGACGGCTACGCGCTCGGCGTCGCCACAAGCTGCGATCGCCGCGGCGTACGCGTCGGAAACCGAGTCACCAGCGTTCACGCCTTTGACGACCGGCGCATTAGGTCATCGTCGCGAGATAATGGCGGTCGAACGCGTGGAGCAGACCTTCGGCATGTGCGTAGGGCCCCGGTTCGTATGCGCGCGACGCGATGCCGGCGTGTGTCAGTTCGTTGACGCGCCAATCTTGTCGGTTCGTGAGATCCCAAAAGTCGACGGCGTCGCTCGGATCGAATTCGGGACGTTCCATCGTTTGGGCGTCGAACAGAAACACGCAGTCCAGCTGCGTGCGATCCGGCGCGATCGGCCGTATCGTATGGATCATCACGACGTCGGGATGCAAGCTCAGCAACAGCGACGGAAACACCGAGTAATAGTACGACCGGCGTGCGTCCAAACCGTCGACGGAACCGAGGAGCGGACGAGCGGTGGATCCCGTCGTCGTGAGAGCACTAGCGCCAGGCCGAAGGTCCGAGTACCCACCGAGCACCGGTCCTTCGAAAAAATCGTTCCGCCCGCTGTCCGAAGGCGACAGCTTCTCGAGTTGCGGATGAACGACCGGACAGTGATAGCACTCCGAATAGTTCTGAAACACGAGCTTCCAGTTGCAGGCGAGCTCGTACGGGATGCGCCGTGCTTCGCGCAATCCGGCGGTATTCCAACGCACGAGCCGGCTCCGTAACGCGAGGACCGGCGGAGCGCTCTCGGGCGAACCGTCCTCGAGAGAAACGAAGATGAAACCTTCGATGACGCGCAAGGCGGCGCGCTTGAGCGGATAGTCTGCGAGATCGAAGCCCGGGACGTCCTGCATGTTCCGTGCCGCGAGCAGCGTGCCGTCGTAGGCGTACGTCCAGGCATGGTACGGGCATTGAATCACGCCGTTCGCGCGTGCGTCACCCCCCTCGCACAAACGCGTCCCGCGGTGACGGCACACGTTGTAGAGCGCGTGTACTTGACCCGACTCGTCGCGCACGATGATCAGACTCTCGCCCGCGATCGTCGCGAGAAGATAGTCTCCGGCCCGGGCGATTCGGCTTTCGTGACCCACGCAGTTCCACTCGCGAGCAAAGATGCGGGCCTGCTCGGCGCGGAACGCGCCGTCCGATATATACCACTTCGCGGCGAGCGTTCGCGCCTGCGCGCTCACACCCGGCCGGACGAACGCCTCCATCTCGTGAAACAACCTCCGTCCGCTCAATTCGCTCGAGAAACACGCAAGTCCGGCCGTGATGACAAATTGCCCACGCGAGCAAATCGCGTAATGCCCCTAAATCGACACCGCCCGTTTAGGGCGCTTTGTTGACGAGGAGCCAGAACATCCCCAACCGCACGACGGCTTCGGTGAAGGAAAGAAAGTCAACCGGCTTCACCACGTACGCGTTCGTGCCAAGTTGATAGCTTTCGATAACGTCGCGATCTTCGTTCGAAGAGGTCATGATGACTACCGGAATGCCGCGCCAGCGTTCGTTGCCCTTGATCTCGCGGAGGACATCGAGACCATCGACCTTGGGCATCTTCAGATCGAGCAGCACGACCTTCGGCAACTGTGACGGATCGCGCTGCGCATATTCGCCCACACATCCGATAAAGTCCAATGCTTGAACGCCGTCTTTGACCCAGTGGACTTTGCTAAGGAATTTATTGTCTGACAGTGCATGCATTGTCATCTCCGCGTCGTGCGGGCTGTCTTCAACGAGCAAGACCTCGACGTGTTCGTAGTCCGTCATTCCGGCTCTCCCGACGGCAACGAGAACGAAAATATCGCGCCGTTGCTGGGTTCCGCGGTTGCCCAAGCCCGCCCGCCATGGCGCGCGACAATCCGCTTGACGATGGCAAGGCCAACCCCTGTGCCCGAAAACTCGTCGACGCTGTGCAAACGTTGGAAGACGGCGAAGAGCTTATGGGCGTACTTCATATCGAAACCGACTCCGTTGTCCGAAACGTGATAGACGCTCAGCCGACCCTCCGCAGAGCCACTGACCGTCACCACCGGTTCGACTTGGGTGCTCGAATACTTCACCGCATTCGCGATGAGATTCTGCCACACTTGCCGCAGCAGCGCACGATCACCGCGTGTATGGGGAAGCGTTCCCACCGCGAGAGATACGTTGGTGCCGCTGGCGTTCTTCTCTCCGGCGGCAACTTCACGAGCGAGCACGGTCATGTCGACCGGCCCATCTTTCATTTCCTTCCGTCCCAATCGCGAGAACTCGAGCAGGTCGTCAATGAGCTCCCCCATCCGGCCTGCCTCCTCTTGGATAACCGCAAGAAGCCGTCGCCCCTCAACATCGAGGTGCCCGTTATATTCTCGTTGGAGACGACGACTGTAACCGTCGATCGCGCGAATGGGAGCGCGTAAGTCGTGAGAAACCGAATAGCTGAACGTTTCGAGTTCCTTATTTGCATCGCTGAGTTCTTCGTTTCGTTCGTTGAGGGACTCGTTGGAGAGCACGACGTCGGCATTGCGGGCCGCAATAGCGATCGCCATTAGATGAACCGCGCGATCGACCGCGACGATCTCATCGTTCCCACGCAACGGAACTCCGACTTCTTGGTTCGCGGCAATCCGTTCCGTTTTCGCAATTACGGTGGCCAGGCGGCCTACGACCCGCTTCGCGAAAAACAAGACCACGGCGATGCTCGCTGCGATGCAAAGCACCAACGTCGCGGCTAGTGCATAGCCCAGACCTGCGCGGTCGGCAATGGCTCCAGCGCGGCGCTCGGCAATGAGCGTCCGCTCTCTCGATTGATAAGGGCCAATCAGCCTTCGTATTGCGTCCATGATCACTTTGCCGCGACGCAAGGCACGGGGAACCGCGACCGAGTTCCGTCCGTCGGGCGTGCGGAGTATTTCGCCGAGAATGGTCATTTGCGCTTGGGACTCGTCGGCAATGAGGGTGGATTGTGCAAACACGCTCTCGGGCTCGTGAAGCCGGCGAACTCGGAAGCCTTCGATGAGACCGGGCATAACGAGAACCGAACTCTTATACGGATCGAGAAATAGGCGATCGTGCGTCGCCAGGTATCCGCGTACGCCGGTCTCGGCATCGACTAACCGCTGCATTAGCGATTCGGAGGCGAGCAGTCGCGAATCCGAGGCTTCCGCCTGCCGGACAGCGTTCGCCGTCTCACGCTCGAGTTGCCAGATGCTCGCAAGCGCCAAAAGTGTGGGAAGAAGCGCGAGCCCGACGCACAGCAACGCCTGCCCCCGAAGGCTTCTCAGATCAGTTTCAAGGAGTGACACTCCCGGCTGGGCATTGCTTCGGCCGCCGTTCATCGACCGGCGACATTGGCAGTCGCGGGTCCACTAGACACAGTAACAGCAACGGATTGAAAAGTAAACGCGCGTCCGCTGGGACGCGCCGTGGCGCACCCATTAGGAACGCTTCCAACTACGAGCTCCCGGGTGTAGGCGCGAGGAGCCCGAACACCGCACCGAGGAACATCAGCCCGGCAAACTCGAGAACGCCCTCGCGCATATGGGCCTGCGTGTCGGGATCTTCGCTCGTAGGATAGCTCGTACCGCGGATGCGCAGCGCGATCGGGCGCTCGCCGAAGAGTTGCGCGATGGCGCTCGTGCCGGACTTAACGACGGCTCCCTCCGGAACGTTGACCGAGTACTCGGAGCCGTCGGGCAAACGCGCCACGTCATAGAAAGTATATGGATCGTTCATCCCGTGGCCGTTCGTCGGACCGCTATCGGTGATTCTCACTGCCGCAAACGAGCATCGAATTCCCGGCCGGCGGTTGGGCGAAGCGCCGCTCGCACACGCCGGATCAGCGTTACGCGCCGCTCGATCACGCAAATCGCCGGCGTAGAGCGACGCGGTAAATGCGAAAAACCCGGCCACGATCAGACCGGCCGCGCCGACCGCGACCTTATACGCTGGGAACGCCACCCTCGGCTTGCCCTACCCGCGATTCCCCATATGGCGTTCGCGTTCGAGTCGTCGGCACAGGAGTCCGGCACGCTACGATGTCCGCCCTACGGAGGCGAGGGCCGGCCGGGAGGACCGTAGAGTTCGTTTGTGTCGAGAAGCGTCAGCATTTACGTACACTTCTCATATAGGGCAGATCTCGACCGATATCCGAGAGTAGCACATATTTTCGAAATGCAACTTTCCGCATAAGGCGGAACGGAATTCATTTGATCCTTAACTATCAACCAGTGATCGACTTGACCAACGGCTCCGTTGCCAAGGTCGAGGTTTTGTGCCAGTCGGATTCGCCGGGTCAGAGCATTTCACAACTCGTGCTCAGCGCCGAGCAGAGCGGTGGGATAAAGAGGATGACCGAGAGCGTCATCGATCTCGCATTATCGGAATGGCAGAAGTTCGGCCACTCGAGTATCGCGCTTTCGATCAATCTCTCACTCAACAATCTCACCGAGCCGGATCTCGCGAAGCGCATTTCGCGCGCGCTGAAAAAGCATCGTTTCGATGCAAGATTTCTCTGGTTCGAAATCGACGAGAAAGCGCAAGTGCTTGCGAGCGGCCTATGGCTTGCTCGGATGCGCGAGCTCGCCTCCATCGGCGTTCGTTTTAGCGTCGATAGCTTCTGTGCGAACGAGCTGTCGCAATCGACCGTCTGGGATCTGAGCCGGATGCCGCTCGCCGAGCTCAAGATCGACGGTCTCGTGGTAGCGGATGCCGATAGTAACATGGAACATCGCAACGACATTCTTGCGGCCGTGCAAATTGCGCGGCAGATGCATCTTGCAACTTCGGCAAAGGGCATCGAGCGCTCGGAGATCGCAAGCCTGGTCGCGCGCATGGGCTGCACCTACGGCCAGGGCTACTACTTCGCTCGCCCGCTGCCGATCACGACGCTCGCCTCCGCGATCGAATCGTACCGCTCGCCCCTTGCAGGCACGCATGCGAGTTGAACACGCATCCGGCCTTCCCTCAGCGAGCCGGGCTAGGCTGCGCGCCGGACCTACACGTCGCCATTCGTGCCCGCCCTTTTAGCGAGCCCGTAGTGCATTTCCGCGCCGCGTATGCCGCCTGATCTGGACTGATCTGGCCTAGGCTCGTGCGCTGGATGCGAATCGGGATCGCGCGCGTGCGATAGGCGGGCGTCGAGGCGGACGGTGCGAAAGCCGGGGCCGAGATGGTGCCGCTCATCGACGCGGTCGCCGGCCGGTCCTCGTCGTAGAATTGCGCGCTCGTAAACTGCGAGGTCGTGCCCGCGACGGCGATGTTGTAGGTGTTCGGATCCAGCGTCAGCGAGAGCAAACCCATCGCATCGTACGGTCCGCTATAGGCGATGAAACCGGCCAGGCCGTTGTCGGTGCAAAGCGCGCCGGCGTCGTCATCCGAACAGAGGATCGCAGACCCATCGGCAACGATCCCGACGAGCGGGCAGAAGACGTCGTCGTCGCCAGTCGTCACGCTACCCGAAGGCTGCACGCCGGCGTTGCAGGGAAGCGGCTGATTCGGCCATGACCGCACTTCGAAATTGTTGTCGCCAAGCGGAGGCGTGGCCGGCAGCAAGATCGGCGCGGGTGACTCGAGCGACCACGTAGCGGTGTGCGGCGAATCCCCGCTCGAGGTGTACGACCCCGTGTAGCTCGTGAGCTGCGCCGTCGAATTGCCCATCGTATAATCGAAGACGAACGGCTGGGGCGAGGGGCTCACGTCGATCGACGGCACGACGGGATGCACGTCCGCCCGGAAGTTGACGTTCAGCTGTGCGGAGAGACTGCCGGTTCCGCCGCCCGACGTGCCGTCCAGATCGGGGATCGAGTCACTTTCGTTGTAGGTGAGAACGCCGGACCACTGTGTGAGCGGAACGGGATTGCTCGGAACGCCGTCGGCACTCAAGACGGTCACGAGGCCGGACGAGCCGTTCCCTCCGGCCGGAAGCGTGGCAGTCACGGCCGTCGGGGACCAGCTCGTCACCGTCAAGGGGGTCGTGCCGGAGGCGTCTACGATCTGTGCCGTGCCGGTGGCGGTCGGAAACGCTCCGTTTATCGTCATCGTACCCGCGGTCGGGCTTTCAACGATCGCGAGATTCGAGATGGAAGGGAATGCGTAGAAGATGGGCGCGGTGCTCGTGCCCTCATAGCCGAAGTCGGTAATCGAATAACGAGCTTGCGTGCCCTCATTGAGCGGCGGCTGCGTGGCGTTCGGAGCGAAATTGATATCCGAGATGTCGTAGGTCGTGCCGTTCGAGGGCTGCAGCACGCTCGAGCGCACCTCGCTCTGCATGGCCCCGTAAACGTCGAGCAGCGAAAACGGACGCTGCGGCGGCGTGCGTTGTGCCGCATCGGCGTTGAGTCCGGTCTTGGTCGGACTTTGTTCACCGATCAGGCGATCGAACAAGAACGAGAGCGATTGATAGTCGTCGAGTATGCCGACAGCCTTCGTCCACCCGAACCAACGGCCGATGCCGGCCGCTTTAAAGGTCGCGGAGACGTCGTCTTGGATGATGGGGCTCGCCCCGTAGCATGCGGCGAGATCGACGATCGCGCCGGGATTGAACTGTAAGTGCGCCGTCAAGAAGTCGGGCGTGAACGAAAGCAGCCCTAAATTCGTCGTAGCCGACGGCGTCGTTCTCGTCGAGAGGAACAGCGCGTAGGCGAGATTTCCGGCTGCGAAATCGGCAGCGTACGTTGTCTTTGCCTGAGGGCTCAGCTGCGTGGTCGAGAGCAGGTAGTACTGATAGGTAGAACTTCCGGAGAGCGTTCGCTCACCGACCATTCCATGTGTCGTGATGTTCAGGAAGTCGATCGGGTGAGCGTTCGACGCTCCGATGGCGACGATATTGGAGAGCGACGCGGAAGCCGTCGACACGCCGTATTTGGCGTTCGCGCCGAGCGGAGCGGGGCCGGTGAACGGAACGTTCTGCAGCGCTGCAGCCCACTGCTGATCGTATTTCTCCTGAAATGCCGGATCGGTATCGTTGTACAGAAACAAGTGTTCGTGCGGGTTCGGAGCACTTCCGATCATCGGCTTGCGCTCGGCGCCGTGCAAATTCGCGGAGGCAGCTCTCGTGACGGCGGCTGCCGCCGGTGACGACGGCATGAGATCCTCGGGAACGTCTGCGTAGACCAGCGCTAGACTCCCGTCGGGAAGCGTTGCGGAGATGCCACCGGCAGTGACAACTGCCGACGTGTAGGCGCCCGAGGCAACCATCTGTTGGGCAACGGCTTGGATGTCCGCGACTACGCTCGTGTGGCCGAGCGTCAAGTAGTACGACTCCGTTGCCTTGAAGGTCGCGTTGATCTGAGCGGTGTCGAGCGCGCCGGTCGACGTCGCCGTTGGGCTAGCCGACGGTGCGGCGGTCGCGGTCGGTTTTGCGCTCGGTGCGCTCGTCGGAGCGGCTGTAGATGTCCGCTGTCGCGGCAACGTGACGGTTCCGCCGCTACAAGCCGAAATCATCGCGCCGGCGACGACGAGCGCGAAAATTTGCCCGATCCTCAAAGCCTTAACGAGGTAAGATTGCGAAACTGACGAGTCGATCACGGCCACCCTCCCGGAAGCGAACGAAAGCCCCGGCCTCATAGAGGCGTGCGGCCGAAACGAACATAGTACCTCCGCGCGAGCGGCGATTTCTAGTACTACATCTTTTGGTGGCGCAACGTAGAGCCTGCTGTGCATGTAGGAATCACACGAAAGGTTTACCGAGCGGACTTCAGGAGCGCGCCCGCTCGCTCGACTAAAAGAGCGGGCCGATTACGGCGCCTTGTTGACGAGGAGCCAGAACATCCCCAATCGCACGACGGCTTCCGTGAAGGAGGGGAAGTCGACCGGCTTCACCACGTACGCGTTCGTGCCAAGCTGGTAGCTTTCGACAACGTCGCGATCTTCGTTCGAGGAGGTCATGACGACCACTGGAATGCTGCGCGTGCGTTCGTTGCTCTTGAGCTCGCGTAGGACATCGAGACCATTCACCTTGGGCATCTTCAGATCGAGCAGAACGAGCTTCGGCAACTGTGACGGATCGCGTTGCGCATATTCCCCCGCACATCCCGAGCATCGAACTCCCGGCCGACGGTTGGGTGAAGCGCCGCTCGCACACGCCGGATCAGCGTTACGTGCCGCTTGATCGCGCAAATCGCCGGCGTAGAGCGATGCGGTAAATGCGAAAAACCCGGCTACGAGCAGACCGGCGGCGCCGACCGCGAGCTTATACGCAGGAAATGCCACCTCGGCTTGCTCTACCCGGGATTTCCCATATGGTGCTTCCGTTCGAGTCGTGGCCAGAGGAGTCCGGCACGCATACAGTGACAGGTACTGCACGTGAGGGCGGCCTGAATGCTTTCGTTACGGACGTCGTTCCTGGTTTGCGCGGGAATCCTCGTGCTGATCGTCGGGCTCGCCGTGCTCGGCAATTTCGCTCAGGCGAGCGGCGTACGCAGCGACGCTTGGTTCTCGCTAACGAGCAAGATCGTGTTCATCGGCCTTGCTATCGCGCTTGCGTTCGCATTCGTGCCGCTGATGGTCAACGTCGTATTCGCTGCGCAGAGCGCGATTGGGAACGAAGCGCGACTGGCGCCGCTGTTCGCGATGCGCGTCGCGATCATCTGGGCACTGTGGATTCTCATGGGTCTCGGATCGATTGTCGGCGTTGCCGGAGCAGTATTGTCGGGTGCATTCGGTGATCTCCGCGGCTCGCTCGGCGGGCACACGGTCGCGCCTTCTCAGGGGCTTCTGGTTGCCGGAATCGGCATGACGATCGCCGACCTGCGGCACGCGTCGACGTACGACCTCGGTCCCGACGCCGGGCGCTATCCGACTATTGCCGCCAGTGGAACGCGTTTCGATTTTCAGCCCGCCGGAACTCCGAGCGTCTTCCGCGGCTGCGACGCGTATTACATCGAACTCGATAAGGCTGGGCGCACCTCGCAGGTCCACGTGTCGCTCGTTCCGGATACGATCGACGGTTCGGCGCTGCAGCGGTTCTTGAGCGATACGCAGGCGCGCCTTCGCAGCGACGGCTGGACGGCACTCGATCGATACCGGTTCTTGTGGGGGCACACGATGCTCGAGTTCTCGAAGCAGCGGATGGACGAGTGGCACG
>Ga0302326_10032488_pt1 | contig 10397 bp, 7 predicted proteins | sample Palsa_T0_3_FD_202264 | JGI IMG/M metagenome (GOLD analysis project Ga0302326, IMG submission 202264) | Peat permafrost microbial communities from Stordalen Mire near Abisko, Sweden - Palsa_T0_3 | ecosystem: Environmental > Terrestrial > Soil > Palsa > Peat permafrost | place: Sweden: Abisko... | reverse complement strand
GCCGGACGTGAGCTGCGCCACCTGACCTACCGCCACTCCGGGCGCATTCAACTGCGGAACGTCGCTATAGGTGCGCAGGCGGTCGATCTGCGCCACACGAAACAACAGCGTGGAGCCGGTAGTAATCAGCGCACCTACATCGATATTGCGCAGCGTCACCACGCCATCGAAAGGCGCCGTCACATGTTCGAACCCCTGCAGTTCAATGAGCCGCTGCAAGTTCGCGCGCGACGATTCCACATTTTGCCGCGCCGCGTCTTCTGCCTGCTGCAACGCGCCGACATTCGACACCAGCGCCTGGAAATTCGTCTGTTGCTGGTCGTTATCCTGACGCGCCACCGCGCCACGCACCACGAGGTTCCGATATCGATCCGCCGTCACGCGCGCCAGTTCCTCATTCGCCTTGCCTTGCTGCATATTCGCGTTCGCCTGCATCAGCGCTGCCTGCGCCTGGGCCAGCTGGGCGCGCGCCTGCACCACTTGCTGATCGAGATCGGGAGCCGCAATCACGGCCATCTCCTCGCCCTTCTTCACGCGGTCGCCAAAGTCGACAAAACGGCTCACCACGTAGCCATCCGCGCGGGCCAGAATGGGCGCATCCGTCAACGCTTCCGTGGTACCGGGAAGGACCGGCGTGTCGGTCGATCCCGACACTTCCACGCGGACGAAATTAATCTTCGGCAAAGCCTGCGCTTCCTCGCGCGCCTCTTTCTGCAACTCCTTCTCCTGCGCATGGTGCGGCAGCCAGCCCGGGAAAAATGCGCCCGCCAGCACCACCAGGAGCGCGATCCCGACGATCCACAAGGTCCGGCCGCGTGGCCTTTGCGGTTTATGCGAATGCTTCTTCTCACCCTTGCGAAGCTGCTCCACCTCCTTGCGGAGCGCCTCGACCTCCGCGCGCAGCTTTTCTTCAGCGGGAGCTTCGAGCAAGGATTGTTCTTCGTGCGGCGGCAGCAATTTCTCGCCGGCTTCGAGACCGGTGTCAAGCATGTTGTTCACCTTCCCCTGGTTTATCCAATGTTTCGTGTTCCTCCTCGGCGATGAGTTTGCCGTAATCGACGGGAACTTCCTTCCGCAGATACGTATAAATAATCGGAACGACAAAAACAGGGTCGAGAAAGTAGCCAGCGTCAAGCCGCCGATGACAGCACGGCCCAGCGGGGCATTCTGCTCTCCGCCTTCACCGAGCGACAGCGCCATCGGAAGCATGCCCAGCAGCATGGCGAGCGCCGTCATGCACACCGGGCGGAGTCTGGTAAATCCAGCGGAAAGCGCGGCTTCCCGAACGTCTTTTCCCACAATGCGCTCGTCGTTTGCAAACGTGACCAGCAGGATGCTGTTCGCGGTCGCCACGCCCACGGACATAATCGCCCCCATGAGGCTGGGCACGTTGAAGGTAGTCTGCGTGATGAACAGCATCCACAAGACACCCGCAAACGCGCCGGGCAAAGCCATCAGGATGATGAACGGATCTTCCCAGCTCTGGAAATTCACCACCATCAGAAGATAAACCAGCATGACCGCGAACACCATCCCAACGCCCAACCGGATGAAGGAACTCTGCATGGTTTCCGCTTGTCCGCCCAGATCGAGCCGCACGCCTTTCGGCAGATGGGGCCGCATCTGCTCAAGAATCTTTTCGATATCGCCGCGAACCCCGCCCAGATCCCGGCGGTCCACGTTGGCGTAAATATCGAAGACCGGCTGCACATTGTAGTGATTCACGATTTCCGTCGAAACGCCGCGCTGCAGACCAGCCAGATTATAAAGCAACTGCGTGCCGCCCGGCTGCTGGCCCGGATTGGCATAGGACGACAAGGACCGGTTCGGCGCAGCCGCAGTTGTGTAAAGAGTATTCGCCGCGGGATTACCCGTCACCTGCGTCGTATTCGGCATTACGGTTTGCGACCCCGGTGGTAGACCGCCCCCGCCCGTAACAGGCGTTCTCATCATCGCGTCGAAGGAATCGATGAGGATTTGCGGCGTCTGCACCGCCACCTGATAATTCACGCCGTTCTGCGGATTCAGCCACTGATTCGGCGCCACCTATCCGCTCGAGCTCAGCGAGATGAGCAGGCTGTTGCTGACGTCGCGCTCAGTTAATCCCACCTGCCCCGCCTTACTGCGGTCTACGTTTACCCGCACTTCCGGATAATCCACAATCTGGTGCACGTGCACATCGGCCGCACCCGGAATGGCGGATATTTTCTTCTCCAGTTCCTTCGCAATCTTGTAATTGCCCGCGAAATCCCGGCCCACTACCTGCAGATCGATCGGGGCCGGCAAGCCGAAGTTCAGAATCTGATTGGTGATATTGGCCGCTTCGAAATCGAACTCGCAATCCGGAAATTCCTGGTGCAGCCGTGCGCGCAACTGTTCCATATACTTCTCAGCCGGATGATGCTTCGGCTTCATCGAAACCAGAATATCGCCATCGGAATTCCCCAGCACCGGATTGTCCCCGAACGCCAGGTTAATGCCGCTGTTCGGCAATCCGATGTTGTCGAGAATCGTATCCATCTCGTCCTTTGGAATCACCTCGCGAACCAGCGCCTCTACCCGCGCAAAATATCCTACCGACTCCTCGATCCGTGTACCCGAGGGCGGCTGCAGATGAAACCTGATCTGTCCGGAATCGACGGTGGGAAAGAAGTCTCGGCCAATCACGAGCGTGAGGGCCATCGACCCCAGAACGAACAGGCCGAAGATTGTCAGAAACACGCCGCGGTGATCCAGCGCCAAATCCAGCAATCCCCGATAATGATCGCGGAATTTATCGAATTGCCGGTTAAACGCATGATGTACCTTCCAGTTCCAGCCGGGCGCTTCGGCCGGCTCGCCGCCTTCACCTTCGCGGTAGAGATCCACCTCTTTGCGCAGAAGGTAATGCGCCATGTTCGGGATGAGCGTGCGCGATAACAAATAGGACGCCAGCATCGCGTAAACGACAGCCTCGGCAAGGGGAGTAAAAAGGAATTTCGCCGCGCCCGTCAGCAACAGTACCGGCACGAAGACGATACAGATGGAAAGCGTCGAGACAAACGCCGGCACCGCCACCTGTTGCGCGCCATCCAGAACGGCCCGTGTCAGGGGCTTCTTCATGCCCATATTGCGGTGCGCGTTTTCGATTTCCACTGTCGCGTCATCGACAAGAATTCCAACCGCCAGCGCCAGCCCGCCCAGCGTCATGATGTTGATGGTCTCGCCTGTTGCACTCAGCACGATCAGCGAGGTCAGAATCGAAAGCGGAATCGAAATACAAACGATCAGCGTGCTGCGCAGACTGCCCAGAAACAGCAGGATCATGATGCCCGTCAGCCCGGCGGCGATCGCGCCTTCGCGCAGAACGCCTTCGATCGACGCCCTCACGAAGATCGACTGGTCCGACAGGAACTTCATGTTCAGCGACGGCGGTAAACCCGCGGCAATCTCCGGAATCGCTTTCCTCACGCGGCTGATAATCGACAGCGTCGACGCCTGGCCGTTCTTCAAAATCGTAAGCAGAGCGCCGCGGTTGCCATCCCGACGGACGATATTGGTCTGCACCGCATAGCCGTCGCGCACCTGTGCGACATCCTTCATGAACACAGTCGCGCCGTTCACAGTTTTTACTGGTAATTCGTTCAGAGCGTCGACAATCAGCGGGCTGTTGTTGACCCTGATCAGATATTCCCGCTTGCCGATCTTCGCCGTTCCCGCGGGAAGAATCAGATTCTGCAGATTCAGCGCGTTCGAGACATCGGTTGCGGAAAGCTGCTTCGAGAAGAGCGCATCCGGATTGATGTCGACCATGATCTGCCGCGTTTTGCCGCCATAAGGCAGGGGAATAGAAGCGCCCTGAATGGTAGCGAGCTGCGTACGCACGAAGTTCTGGCCGTAATCGTAAAGTTCCGCTTCGGTGAGCGTCGTACTACTGAGGCCAACCTGCAGAATCGGAACGCTCGACGCGTCGTATTTCAAAATGTTCGGCGGATAAATCCCCGGCGGCAGCACGCGCAGAATAGTTTGCACGATCGCCGTAACCTGCGCGATGGCAAGCTCAACTTTTACGTTCGGCTGAAAGTACAGCTTGATCACCGAGACGCCGTTATAAGACTGCGATTCGATGTGCTCGATGTCGTTGACGGTGGTGGTCATGGCGCGCTCGCACACAGTCACGACGCGCTTTTGCATCTCGTCGGGAGAAAGGCCCGGATACGACCATACCGTACTGAAAACGGGGATATTGATGTAGGGAAAGATATCCGTGGGCATGACCACAGCGGCGGTCGCACCGAGGATCGCAATCAAAACTGCCATTACCAGGAAGGTAAACGGGCGGCGAAGCGCAAGCCGGACTATCCACATTTAGGGCGCGTGTTCCTGCGCACATCTTAGCAGTCAAAGTTCCACGGGAATCTGCCGCACACTCGCCGTAAACTCCCCTGCTACCGTAGTGTTTACAACCTCCAGATCGATGGCCCATGTGATCGCAATAGATGGCCCGGCCGGCGCGGGCAAGAGCACCATTGCGCGCCGCCTTGCCGACCGCCTCGGCTATACCTATATTGATACCGGCGCCATGTATCGCGCGATCGCTCTCTGGGCCATCCGCGAAGGCATCGGGCTGGCCGACCGTTATCGCCTCGAGCAACTGGCACTCGCCGCAGATATCCAGCTTCTTCCCAAACGTCAGGTACGCCTGAACGGCGAAGATGTCTCAGCAGCCGTCCGGGAGCCTGAAATCGCCTCCGCCGCCTCGAAAGTCGCGGCTATCGGGAGCGTGCGCGCGGCACTTGTCGTGAAACAGCGGGAGATGGCCGAGACCCGCAGCCTTGTGATGGAGGGCCGCGATATCGGAACTGTCGTTTTCCCCGATGCGCGTGTCAAAATCTACCTCGATGCGGACCCCGCCGAACGGGTGCGGCGGCGTTCCGGCGAACAACCCGAGATGTCGCCCGGCGACCTCGCAATTCAGATTGCGGAACGCGACCACCGTGACCGCAACCGCGCCGAATCTCCGCTCATCCAGGCTCCGGACGCCGTCTATCTCAACTCCACCGGCCTCACGGAGGAGGAAGTTGAGGAAGCCATTCTGAAAGTGGTGCGCGCGAGGATTTCCAATGGAAAGGAACAATAAGGAGGTGCAAATTTACGCGCCGCTTCGCGAGCGCGTTCAGGACAGGCGGAACCGCCTGTCCCACCTTTGTTTACAATGAACTCCCTCCTGATCATGAAGTTCGGTGGCACCAGCGTAGGCTCCGCCGCGCGCATGAAGATCGCCTGCGACCTCATCTCCGCCGAAGCCGCGCGACGCCCCGTCGTCGCGGTCGTCTCGGCCATGTCGAAAATCACCGACCTCCTCCTGGACACCACGCGTCACGCCGAAGGAGGCGACCAGCCTGGTGTCGATCAGGGTCTCGAACTACTCGAAACCAGACACCACGCCGCTGCCAGGGACCTCGTCCCGCCCGCCGAACTCGCCCGCGTCGAATCCGCGCTGGACGAAATCATCGCAGACTTCCGCCGCATCGTGAACGGCATGCTGATGCTGGCGTACCGCCCACCCCGCGCCGTAGATGAAGCCATCGCTGTAGGCGAGCGCCTCTCCGCCGTCCTCATCTCCGAACACCTGCTCTCACGCGGCATCCTCGCTGAAGCCGTCAACGCCTCCACCGCCATCGTCACCGACGCTCTTTTTAACAACGCCTCGCCCCTCATGGCCGCCACGCAGGAGAAGGCATCGGCGCGCATCCTTCCGCTGCTCAACGCGGGCATCGTCCCGATCGTCACTGGCTTCAATGGCGCCACCGCCGATGGCCGTCCTACCACCCTCGGACGCGGTGGTTCCGACTTCTCCGCCTCCATCCTCGCCGCCGCGCTCAACGCCGCCGAACTCTGGATCTGGACCGACGTCGACGGCATCATGACGGCCGACCCGCGCCTCGTGCCGGACGCGCGCATCCTCGACGAAATCACCTATAGTGAGGCGGCCGAGCTCGCCTACGCCGGGGCCAAAGTGCTCCACCCGCGCACGCTCGCGCCGCTGGTGGAACGCGGGATTCCGGTCTGGAGCAAGAACAGTTTCGCGCCCGAAAAGCCGGGCACCAGAATCGTCCCGAAGCTTGGCGCGGGCAATTCCGGCGCACGGGCCGTCACGTCCATGGCGAATGTTGCGCTCATCTCCCTCGAACCCGCCAACGCCGCCGTGGGGGGCGTCCACATCATGGCCCGCTCCCTCGACGCGCTCGACCGCGCCAACGTGGAAATCCTCGCCATCTCAAGTTCGAGTTACCGCCAGAGCTTTTGCTTTCTTGTGCGCAAGGAGGAACTGCAAAAGGCCACCGAAGCGATCGAATCCGCGCTCGCGCTGGAACTCGCGCACGGCTACGTCAAAGGCATTGAGGCGAATACCGATGTGGGCCTCCTGGCCGTCGTGGGTGAAGGTATGCGCGGATTTTCGGGACTCGCCGGCCGCATTTTCACCGCCATCTCGCGCGAGAACGTCAACATCATCGCCATAGCGCAAGGCTCAAGCGAACTGACAATTTCCATTGTGGTGCGCCGTGACGGGTTGGAGAAAGCTGTGCGGGCCGTCCACGCCGAGTGCCATCTCTGAACGAACGTGCGCATTGGACTACTTTCGGACAACCACGGTTTTCTCGACGACGCGATGCTGCAATACTTCGCCGAATGCGATGAAATCTGGCACGCCGGAGATTTCGGGACGCCGGAGGTCCTCGACCGGGTCCGGCAGTTCAAACCTACGCGCGGCGTTTACGGCAACGTCGACGGGGCCGAATTGCGTGCCGACCTGCCACGCGACCTCTCCTGGGATTGCGATGGCCTCAAGGTCTACATGACGCACATCGGAGGCTATCCGGGCAATTACGATCCCAGAGTTCACAAGGAACTCCAGCGATTGCGGCCGGGGCTTTTCATCTGCGGCCATTCGCACATTCTGAAGGTGGTCCGCGACCCCGCGCTCGGCCTGCTTCACATGAATCCCGGCGCGTGCGGACATCACGGATGGCACCTCGTCCGGACCATGCTCAGGTTCTCAGTCGAGGCGGGCAAGATATCCGGCGTCGAAGCCGTTCAACTGGGCCCGCGCGGAAGAAAGGCGCTAGAATACCGATCAGGTGCTTAGATAAGACTTGCACGCAGTCGGATGATCGAAGAGGCCAACAATGGACGCTGAGTTAAGGCAGTACCTGGACGGGAAGTTTGGCGCCATAGACGTGAAGTTTGGCGCCATAGACGCGAGGTTTGCCGCCTCCAACAAGAGCTTCGATGCCTCGATGTGAAGTTCGCCGCCATCCACACTCAGTTCAGGGAATTTGAAGCCCGTCTCACGGAAGGCCTCGACGGGCGCTTTGACGCATTCGAGCGTCGCATGAAAGACTACATCCTTGCGTCCGCCCGCGATGTTGCAACGAGAATTACCGCTGAGTTCTACAGGGACGGGCCCTACCCCGAACGGCGCACTTACCTCCCTCCCCCCAATCTCCCGTACTATAATTAATCCAAATGCTTCGCGAAGCGCGGTGCACTGCTTGCATCGCCATTCTGGCAGCCGCCTTCCTACCCTCTCCCGCGCGCGCAGACGGCCAGTGGATCAAGGCCCGCCTCGGCTCCTTCGAAACCATCAGCGATAACGGCCGCCGCTCCGCCATCCAGGCCCTCAGCCAGTTCGAACAATTTCGCTTCGCCCTCGGCACCGCTATGGGCAAACCCGATCTCAAGCTCGACCCGCCCCTCCGCATCGTCGTCTTCAAGAACGCCCAGGAAATGCCGCCCGCCTGCACCGGCCTGCTCACTGGCCGCGACCACCTGATGGCCTGCGTCGCCGGTCAGGAAGGCAAAGACAACCAACTCCCCGCTCAACTCGTCCGCCAGCTCACCGTCCGGCTCCTCGAAGAGAACTTCTCGAACCTGCCCATCCCTATTGAGCGTGCCCTCGAAACCTTCTTCAGCACCGTGCAGTCGAACTCCGTCCACGTCACATGGGGCGCACCCCCGCCGCATGACGAACGCACCCGCGACTGGGCACTGCTCCATATGCTTATCACGCAGCCTGAGTACTCCGGCCGCGCCCACATCTACCTCCATAACCTCGCCAACGGCATGGATTCCAACGGCGCCATCCGCAGCCTCAGCGAAGACCCCGCCAAATTCAACGCCGCCGTTGACGCCTACTACATCGCGGGCGATTTCAAAGGCACCGTCGCTCCCAACCGCGCCCTCAACACCGAGCGCGATTTCAGCACCACCGGCCTTACCTCGGACGAAGGCCAGCTCATGCGCGCCGACCTCCTCATGCTCGGCTCTACCGCCATCTACCAATCCCTCCTGGAATCCGGCAAACACGCCGCCGAGGATAATGAAGGCCTCGCCATCCTCGCCATGCGCGCGGGCAACACAGAACAGGCCCGCCACTACATGGAAGCCGCACGCACCGCCGGCACCCAGAACTTCATCGCGCTCACCTCTTACGGCAGTCTTGAAAAGGACCCTGAACGCGCCATCGCCATGCTCAAAGAAGCCCTCACGCTCGACCCCAAATACGCTGAAGCGCACTGGGCTCTGGGCGAGAAAATCTCCGATAAACCGCGCCGCATGATGGAGTGGAAACAGGCGGTTGCCCTCGCGCCCCGCAACTACCAATGGTGGGAGCAATACGCCCAGCTCTGCATCGATCAGAAGCAATATGCCGAAGCCGGACGCGCGTGGCTGGCCGCCGCCCAGGCCGCGCCCGACATCCAGCACAAGGAGCAATACCTCGCCTCACGCGGACAAATCGACCAGCTGCGCCTGGACGACGAAGCAGCCGTGCGCCGCCGCGAAGCCGCCGCTCGCGCCGCCGAGATCGACCGCCTGAAGAATCAGGCCAGGAAGGAACTCGCGGATCTCGAAGCGCGCGCTAACGCCAAACCGCTCTCGAAAGAAGAACTGGCCCGCACCGTCGACTGGACCGATATCCACGGCAGCGCGAAACTCACCGGCACGTTGGTGAAAATCCAATGCGTGGCGCGGCAATTCCAGCTCGATATTAAGGACGAAATCGGCAAGGTGCAGCGCCTGGTGGTGGCAGATCCCTCCATGCTCGAAATTACCGGCGGCGATGGCACGCTGTCCTGCGTCGCCAACCAGAAGCCGCGCGCCGTCATCGTCACCTACAAACCAACCACAGACCGCAAGGGTTTCTCAGGCGAAATTACCGGGATCGAATTCCCGTAATGAAGGCTCTGCTGAAGAAGCTGATCGGCGCGGACCGGCCCAAGGTAATCGCGGTAATCGGCCTCACGCGCGGCGAAGTGGAAGCGGGCATCGCGCACGCGCGTACCAGCGGAGCGGATCTGCCCATCCGATCCTGGTGCGCGGAAGACGGAGCCACCGCCCGACAGGTGCGCCGCGATCTGCAAACCCTCTGGCCTGCGCTGACAATCGTGGCCTGGACAGGGGCAAAGCAGCACGCGGCGCTGAAGCTGACCGCCTTCACCGTCCCGCCCTTCCGAGTTGTCGTCTTTAACGAAGCCCTCGGCTTCTTCGCAGCCAAACCGGGACCAATCGCAGCCCACGCCAGCCGCCGCTTCCGCAACACAACCAGTAACTTCCTTCATCTCACAGGAGGCTGGCTTTATTCCATTGCCTACCGATCGGCCCAAAGACTAAGAGACATAGCGACCTTGGCGTATGCCCTCTTCCTGGAAATCCTGGCCCGAATAGCGCCCCTCCTCCCAGAACCGAAACTGGTGGGGCAGGTTACAGACCTGCCGTCACGCCCCGCGCCGGGCGAAGCAGGAACAACCTACACCACCCTGATCCTCTCCGGAAGGTCCTGGCCGCAATCAAAGTTAAAAAAGGTTTTATCCAAATCCAAAGCCGATTTCCTAATCCTCCAAACCCCGTCCGAAACCAACGATCCCCAACCCCTCCTCGACCAAGCTATAAAAACCAAAGCCTTCGCCACGGCCCGCCAAATCGCCTATACCGGCTGGCGCACCCAACTCCTAAACAAACACCCCTTCCGCCGCCTCCAGCCCGGAGAAATCGCCGAAGTCTTCGCCCCCTGGTCCAACCAAATCGCCATCCGCCGCGACCTCTTCGCCGAAATCGGTGTCCCCAAGGCGACCACCACCGGAGCCGCCCTCATGCTGCTCTTCTGGAAAGCCGCGCTGGCCGCATGGAAATCCTACGCCATCGGCAACGACGCCCCCATCACGCAGGAACCAGCCATGCCCCTCGAAGACCGCGAATTCGTCCTCCGCGTCCCCCCCTCTCCCCAACCGGGCCATCGAGCCCGCGGCAACGTAGCTTTCTCCCCCGCCCAGTCCCGGCCCTTCCGAGGCCTGCCTCGAATCCTGATCGTCTCCCCCTACCTCCCGTTCCCCCTCTCCCACGGAGGCGCGGTCCGC
>Ga0302326_10032487_pt1 | contig 10397 bp, 8 predicted proteins | sample Palsa_T0_3_FD_202264 | JGI IMG/M metagenome (GOLD analysis project Ga0302326, IMG submission 202264) | Peat permafrost microbial communities from Stordalen Mire near Abisko, Sweden - Palsa_T0_3 | ecosystem: Environmental > Terrestrial > Soil > Palsa > Peat permafrost | place: Sweden: Abisko... | reverse complement strand
CCGCGATCCGGGTGGCACTTCTGGCGGTGTTAACTCCCCGCGCCATACCGGCGGAGCGCATCGACAATAATCGTTTTTTTACTAGCGCGGAGTATCGCGCCCGGTTAGAGAGTCAGGGCTTTCTGGTTGAGCAAATCACCCTGACGCCGCGTCCGACTCCGCTCCCTTCGGGGATGGCCGATTGGCTTCAGACCTTTCGTAGCAGCGTGTTCGAGCAATTGCCGCCCTCCGAGAGGCCGGACGCCATCGAGCAGATCGTCCGCCTGCTCAAGCCGGTTCTATGCGATGGCGAAGGGAACTGGACCGCCGACTACATGCGGCTGCGCTTCGTGGCGCGCAAACCCTAACAAGTGCGAAAAAAACTCTCTGAACGTACGGCACGGCTTTCCAAGCTGCAAAAAAACTCATGCTTCGTATCAGGGCACGACTTTAGTCGGGCCGTAAAACACGCGATAAAGTGAATTGGGCTTTTTAGCCCCTGAGGTACGGCTTTCTACCCAGCCCCATCGTCGGGGCTTTCGAGCGTCTGCCAATGGCGCATCCTGCACGATGCTTGTTTTCTGGCAAAGAAAAGAGCGCAGGGGCTAAAGCCCAATTCTGTCTTAGGCCTAAATGGCCCGACTAAAGTCGTGCCCTGATACAAAGCATGAGAGCGGCGCAGTCCCAATAGGTACGGGTGAAAATAGCCCGAGAATTGGGTTTTAAAGCCCAGATCTTTGTAAAGCCTCTACGCCCCGACTGAAGTCGTGCCCTGATACAAAGCATCAGAGCGGTGCCCCCGGAAAACTCGGTATTTCCCCAGATCTGGATCTAGCTGCGCTGCCAAGTAAGCCCTACGCCTGGGAGAGTGGCTGCTGCCCACGGTAGTTGCCAGCTCCCGCCATGGCCGCAGCCGGTCCCAACGCGGGAAGATAGACGCGTACCGCCGCTCCAGGGAAGATGGGGTCCGTGCTGTTGGTCAGCTCAATTATGCCGCCATGCTTTTCCACGATTCCCCGGCTCACCCACAAGCCGAGACCAGTGCCCTGTTCCCCCTTGGTGGTGAAGAAGGGTTTGAAGAGTTTGGCTTGATGAGCTTCTTCAATACCAGGACCGCTATCGGTAATCGTCACCAGAGCCCCGGGACGGCTATCGGCGGGGAACGACGACTCCACCAGGATTTGCACCCGTCCGCCCCGCCCCGAGGCTTCGCCGGCGTTGGTGATGAGGTTGGTGAATACCTGCCGCAATTCCCCTGGGAATCCCTGAACGGAAACGCCGTCACCCAGCCTGCGGTCGATCGCGATGGACTGGTCTTTCAACTGCCGGTCAAGCAGGAGCAGCACGCTCTCGAGTAATTCGCGCAAATCTACTTCCACTGGAGCTTTCGGCTCGCGATAGAGCCCGAGCATGGCGCGGCTGATCTGCAGCGTGCGATTCAGTTCCTGCTGCGCCATGGCGAGATATCGCTGCAGAAGGACTGCATCGGTTTCGTTCGCCATCAGGTAATGAAGATTGGCGACGGAGTCCAGCGGATTATGTATCTCGTGGGCAATGCTTGCGGAGAGGCGCCCGGCAACGGCTAGCTTTTCGTGCGCCATCAAGGCCTCATCTCTTCGCCGCAAGTCGGTGACATCGCGGAAGACGAGCACCACGCCGGCCACTTCACCCTTGGCATCGCGAATCGGGGCGGCGCTTTGATCGATCAAATACTCTGTGCCGTCCTTGGAGAGCAGCAGCGAATGATTCGTCGCCGCGGGATCTTTGGGGTCCGCCCAGGAGCCGAGGTTCTTTACCTCTTCCCTTGTTTCCTCATCGATGGTCCGGAAGACGGTTTCGAGCCGCCTCCCTTTCGCGTCCTCCAGCGTCCAGCCAGTCAGGTGCTGAGCGACCGGATTCATGAGTTCCACGCGGCGTTGGTGATTGCAGGCGATTAACGCGTCGCCCACCGATTCCAGGGTGGTTTGCAGCCATTGCCGGCTCTCAATGAGCTCGTCCGCCCGCTCGTGCGCCTCTTCCAGCGATGCTCGGAATGCCCCGGAGACTTTCCTCATATTTCGCTGGGTGTAGATGCCCAGAACGATGCCGGTTCCTATGGAAGACAAAATCAAAATCGCCATCAGCGTGCGAACCTGCGAGTTGGTGGACTCTACCTCCTCGTCGCGCCGCTTGACCTCGATCTGGGTCATGGCGCCGATCCGGGTCCTTAAGGTGGCCATCAGTTGGCCTCCATTCAGGTCGAGCGCTGTATCCCCAAATATCTTTCCTGCGCGCAGATTGTCCAGCGCCTTGCCGGCGAATCCCATCCATTGCTCGTGGCTGTCACGTATCTGGCGTAGCCGCATAAACTGGTCAGGATCGTCGCGGACGAGGTACAGCAGGCGGTCTAAGGTTCCGTGCAACGCGCCTTCCGCATTCTGGTAGGGTTCGAGGGTGGTCGGGTCGTGGGTGAGTTGGTATCCCCGCAGACCGGTCTCCTGATCGACTACCAGCCGTTCCAACTCATTCAGCAGGGCGGTGATGCGATCGGTGTGGTCAATGCGCCGCTGCTCCCGCAGGGTGCGTTGGAATTGCCAAGCCAGTACCAGGGCCAGGAGCAAAAGCAGGACCAGAGGCAGCAGCACCGTGGTAACCAGGATTTGCCGGAACTGATGAAGATTCACCGGGAGCCGCCTCGTCCATCGGGAGCATTCGTCTGCAGGAGTCCCTTCAGCTTTTCGACCAGGGTGAATGCCCCGTCCCCCTTGGTCGCCGAGACACTTACCACCCGCATCACCTCTTCGGGGAGGGCCACATAGGCCGAAAGCATGAGGATCGGCATGTGGGGCTTGCGTTTGCGCAGGATGGCCGCTACCTGGCCCCCGTCCATCCCCGGCATGGCATAATCCAGCACCACTGCATCAATCTCCTCGGTATCAAAGATCGATAAACCGGACACCCCGTCCTTTGCCGTCAGCACGGAGAAGCCCTCGCGCTCCAGAACCATCTTCCGGATCTCAAGGCCGAGATCTTCATCGTCGATACACAAGATGACTGGACGCGACACGGGTTACCGTCCTCGGCAAAGATCTACTCTATAACTGCCACAGTGCAGCTGGTGAGTGCCATATATGGAACTTGCTATTGACAGGAAATCCGGGGGATACCGGAATTTTGCCAAATAGATAAGGATTCACCGTAGTTTTGCATTCCCCCTGTCCAGTTAGGTTACGCTAAACGCATCCGCGCAGAGCGTTCTATCCTGCCACTTAAGTGGCCGTATCCTGAGCGGCACGAACCTGAGGGAGAGCCAGTTGAGTCAAACCGTATGCGTCCTCGAAGATGATCCGGATATTTCCCGCCTGGTACAGCATCATTTGGAAGCCGCAGGTTTTGGTGTACGCCTCTACAGCACCCCGGCAAATCTCGTCCCCGACGCCGAGCGCCAGGCGCCCGTGCTCTTTCTGTTGGACATCATGGTCCCCGGCGGAGACGGCCTCGATGTCTGCCGCCGTCTGCGCAGCAATCCCGCTCTAAGCACCATTCCAATCATCTTTCTCACCGCCCGGGCGGGTGAAAACGATCGCGTCCTGGGCCTGGAGCTGGGCGCCGACGACTACATCACCAAACCCTTCGCCACCCGGGAATTGATCGCCAGGGTCAAAGCCGTGCTACGCCGCTTTGAACGGCCCACGGCCCCCTCCATCATCAGCTTCGAGGAAGTGGTCATCGATGCCAGCGCCATGCAATTGAAGGTACGGGGCGAGCTCACCACCACAACCGCGACCGAATTTCGACTGCTGGACTACCTTGCCCGGCATCCCGGCCGCGTCTTCAGCCGCGATCACCTGCTCGACGCTGTCTGGGGAGATGCCCGCTTTGTGACCCCACGCTCCGTGGACGTCTATGTGCGGCGCATACGTGAGAAAATTGAGACCGATCCCGAAAGCCCCCGTTATCTCAAGACGGTCCGCGGCGCGGGCTATCGTTTTGAGGTCCCCCGGCTGGCCGAGGAATCACGGAAGTCGGCTTCCTAGGTTCCGGATCTGAAAGAGGATAGCCTCGTGACGGGCAGGGTCTTCACCAAGCTGTTCTTCGCTTTTGTGGTGGTGCTCTTCCTGGGCATGGTGGTGCTCGACTTCTCCCTCCGCCAGGTGATGGAGCAGTCGCTGCATGCGCAGGCAGAGGAGTCCCTGGTGGGCGAAGCCCGCCTCCTGGCGGCGCATATCAACGCCTCCGGTCCCCGGCCTCTGGATGCCCCGTCATTGCAGCGGGTCGCCCGCCTGGATGCAGCCGCTACCGGTGCGGACGTCGCCATCTTCGATGCTGAGGGCCGGCTGGTTGCCTCGTCCCAGGACAATCTGGAAATCGAGGCGAGTGCGCCTCCACCCGAGGTCGCTGCGGTAATCAATCAACATCAGCCTTTGGGACGCGCCCGGCGCGGGAGTACGCTCTACGTCGCTGTTCCTGCCGGCCCGCTGGTGGCGCGCCTGGCGTATCCCTTCACCGGCGTCCCCGCCGCAGTGCATGTACTGCGCCGGGGTATTGTGTTGGCTTCTCTGCTCTCGCTCGTGGTGGCGACCCTGCTGGCGGCATGGCTGGCGCAGCGGGCCGCCAAACGACTCGCCCGCATCGTGGTTTTTGCCAACCGCATCGCCGCCGGCGACCTTTCGGCCAGGGTGGAAGAGGGCAATCTGGATGAGATATCCGCAGTGGCGCATGCGCTCGACGTCACCGCCAGCCGGCTGGAGCACAGCTTCCATGCCCTGGAGAGCAGCCGCAGTGAGCTGACGGCACTCCTGGACAGCATGCAAGAAGCGGTGATCGCCATCAATCCTCAGGGACAGGTAAGTTGGTGCAACGCTGTCATGCAGCGTATCGCGCTGAGTCCGGTGCAAGAGGGCCGCGCCCTGGTGCATTCGGTTCGCGATCCCGAGGTCCTCTCCGCGGTGGGCGCGGCTCTCACCCAACGCCAAGCCAGCCGGCGGCGTGCCACCTCGGTCTCCCCGGGCAAGATCTTTGAGGTCAATGCTGCTCCCATGCCTGGCGGGGGCGCGGTCGCCGTGTTGCATGACGTCTCTGAAATCGAGCGTTCTGAGACCACCCGCAGGGACTTCGTGGCCAATGTGTCCCACGAACTGCGTACCCCACTCACCTGCATCACGGGATACGTGGAGACCCTGCTCGATGACCGCGGCCTCAGCAACCAGTCGCGCGAGTTCCTGCAGATCATTCTCAAGAACGCCTCCCGCATGAACCGTTTGACCGAAGACCTGCTGGCTTTGGCCAGCGTGGAGTCCGGCGACTACAAGCTGCGTCTGCAAAAAATCCAGGCTTCCCGGCTGGTCGAGGAAGCCGTGGGCTCGCTGGCGGGGCTGGTGCTTGATTCAGCGGCGGTCCTTGAAGTGGGCGAGACCACCGATGAACCAGTGATGGCCGATCTCGACGCCCTGAGTCAGGTCTTCGGAAACCTGGTCGAAAATGCGATGAAATACGGTAAGGCGGGGGGGCGGGTAAGGGTGGGGGCGCGTAAGCGGGAGGCAATGATCGAATTCTACGTTCAGGACTTCGGCCCCGGCATCGCGTATGAGCACCTGCCGCGTATCTTCGAGCGCTTCTACCGGGTCGATAAAGCCCGATCGCGCGAATCCGGCGGGACTGGGCTGGGGCTGGCGATCGCCAAGCACATTGTCCAGGCGCATGGCGGGCACATTCGCTGTGAGAGCGAACTTGGGTTCGGTGCCACCTTTCTCTTTCGCCTGCCATGCGTGGCCGAACCCAGCGGCCCCCCATTAGCGGCTGCCGAACCCAGTCCGCTGACATCTACGCAAACCGTTGAAAAATAACTGCTTGCGGCCCTGACTGGAAAGGCTTTTCTCGTCATTTTCATCGCTTTGTAAAGACTCATTCACAGATACAACTGAGAATCAGGATAATTTTCCTGAGGTGGAACGTGAGAAAGACGATTTGGTTGTTAGCCGCTGCCATGAGTGCAACGGTTTGCGTGGGTCATGCGCAAAAGCTCAACGGAGCGGGCGCGACCTTCCCCGATCCTATTTATTCCAAATGGTTTAGCGAGTACAGTGCCTCCCACCCCGGGGTTCAGATCAACTACCAGCCCATCGGGAGCGGCGGTGGCATCCGCCAGGTGACCGCCGGTACGGTCGATTTTGGGGCTAGCGATGTCACGCTGACGGACGAACAGCTGGCCGCGTCCAAGGTGAAGATTCAGGCCATTCCCACGGTGCTCGGGGCCGTGGTGCCGATCTTCAATCTGGCCGGTGTCAACGACCTCCACATAGGGCCTGAGGTGATGGCGGATATCTATCTGGGCAAGATCTCCAAGTGGGACGATGCGCGCATAGCTAAGGAAAACCCGGGAGTTAAGCTGCCCTCACAGGATATTTTTGTCGTCCATCGTTCTGACGGAAGCGGCACCACATTCATCTTCACCGACTATCTGTCCAAGGTCAGCAAAGACTGGGCAGGCGGTCCCGGCAAGGGTGCGGCGCCGAGCTGGCCACGGGGAATCGGCGCCAAGGGCAGCGAAGGCGTCTCCGGCTTCGTTCGTCAATCGCCGGGCGCGATTGGATACGTCGAACTCACTTACGCCTTGCAGAACAAAATTCCCTACGCCTCTGTAAAGACCGCGGGTGGAACCTGGGTCAAGGCGTCCATAGAGGGGGTGTCGGAAGCGGCTGCGAGCGTCAAGAGTATGCCAGCCGATTACCGGGTCTCCATTACCGATGCGCCTGGAAACGCCTACCCTATCTCCAGCTTCACCTGGCTTCTGATTCCCAGCCCTGCGAAGGACCCCACCAATGGCAAGGTCCTGATCGATTTTCTCAAGTGGATGCTGCAACATCAGAACGAGGCCAGCTCGCTCTACTACGCTCCGCTGCCTGCTTCAGTAGCGCAGAAGGTGAGTGCTACCATCAACACGCTGAAGTAAACCGCTGATGTTATTCTGACCCGGCAGCGACTTCGTCCCACGGAGCCGGCGCACCATAATCTTTTTCATTTCAAAGGTTTTGTGCCTGCGCTGGTTTAACCTGAAATTCACTAAAGCCCGCTACGGTATGAGTGGTGAGATCAGAGACTCAGGTGCCGCGAGTGGCTGGCCAGGCTGACGTGACCCAGCGAACAGAAAGCGGTGCGTCTCCCGGCGGTGAGCCCTCGCCCTCTCCCGTCCGCACGTATCTTCTCAACTGCGGTAGTTCCTCGCTTGCTGACCGCACCTTCAGCTTCCTCATGTTGTTGTGTGCGCTCAGCATCTTTGCCATTGTTCTATTGATCCTGATCGAGCTCATATCCGGCTCGAAGCTCACCATTTCAAAATTCGGCATGTCGTTCTTCTTCGGGTCCGCGTGGGATCCGGTCAACGGCAACTTCGGCGCCCTGCCGTTTATCTACGGCACCGTGGTCTCTTCGATCCTGTCGCTCATCATTGCCGTGCCTTTGGCAGTCGGTGTTGCCATCTTCCTCACCGAGATGTGCCCTGCCTGGTTGCGCGGATTCCTGGCCTTCTTTACCGAATTGTTGGCGGCGATTCCCAGCGTGGTGTATGGCCTGTGGGCGGTTTTCGTTCTCGTTCCGCTGCTGCGCCAGTACGTGAATCCTTTCCTTATCAACACTTTGGGTTGGTCGGGGATTTTCGCCGGCCCGAACTACGGCATTGGGATGCTCGCTGCCGGCGTCATTCTGTCCATCATGATTTTGCCCATCATCTCGTCGCTTACCCGGGAGGTCATGTCGGCTGTTCCCTATGCACAGCGGGAAGCGGTGCTGGCCTTGGGAGCTACGCGCTGGGAGATGATCCGCATGGGCGTGCTGCGCAACGCGCGCATAGGCATCGTTGGAGCTGTCATTCTCGGCTTGGGCCGCGCCCTGGGCGAAACCATGGCGGTGACCATGGTTATCGGCAACCGGCCGGAGATTGCGCGCTCCTTGCTGGCCCCGGGCTACAGCATGGCCAGTGTCATTGCCAATGAGTTCAGCGAAGCCTCGGACGAACTGTATTTGAGCGCCTTGATCGAAATCGGGCTGGCGCTCTTTATCGTCACCATCATTGTGAACGCTCTGGCTCGGGTATTGGTTTGGGCAGTAACCCGGGGCGCGCCGGTCAGAGGTACTTAGCGAATGGCTTCCAACGTCGTCATGCCGCCCCTGCGCGCCGGAGCCTCCAACCGGCTTTGGCGAGTCTTTGCCAATCATCTGGCCACTCTTGCTGCTGTGGGCGCCACCATCGTGGTCATGGCGCCGCTCATTGCCATTTTCGGCTATCTGCTCTACAAAGGCGCCAGTTCACTGAATTTCGCCTTCTTTACCCAGATCCCCAAGCCCGTGGGTGAGGTGGGTGGCGGAATGGCAAATTCCATCGTTGGTTCGGGTGTCCTATTGGCGATTGCCAGCCTGATGGGCGTGCCTATCGGTATTGCCGGCGGCATCTATATCGCCGAGTTTGGCCGCAACAAGCGTTTGGCCAATATGGTCAGGTTTACCGCCGACGTTCTGAATGGCGTGCCTTCGATCGTCATGGGCATCGCTATTTACACTCTCATCGTCGTGCCCCAAAAGCATTTCTCCGCCCTTTCCGGTGGCGTGGCGTTGGGCATCATGATGATCCCGACCATCACCCGCACGACCGAAGAGATGCTGCTTATGGTGCCTCTGAATGTGCGCGAGGCTGCTCTCGGACTGGGTGTCCCGAACTGGCGTTCTGTCCTTTCCATTACCTTGCGCACCGCGTCGCCCGGTGTCATCACCGGCTGTATGCTGGCCTTTGCCCGGGTCGCGGGAGAGACGGCTCCGTTGCTTTTTACCGCCTTCGGCAACCAGTTCTGGAGCACCAGCGTTAATGAGCCGATCGCGGCCCTTCCGCTTCAGATTTTTATCTACGCAATTTCTCCGTATGACGAATGGCATCGTCTGGCATGGGCCGGCGCCCTGGTACTGATCGTGCTCATCGTGGTATCGGTCGCGCTCGTCCGCTATGTGGCAGGCCGCGGCGTTCTGAAAGGGGCAAGTTAGTGGGCGTCGCAATCGAAGTGTCTGATCTGAACGCGTGGTACGGCGCCAACCACACTCTTCAGAGCATCAGCCTGCGGATTCCGGCGAACCACGCCACGGCTCTGATCGGCCCCTCCGGCTGCGGCAAGTCTACGTTCGTGCGCTGCCTGAACCGTATGCATGAGACCAATCCGATTGGTCGCGTCACGGGCACTGTGCGCGTTGGTCAGACTGACATCTACGCCCAAGCCTCGCCGGTGGAGATTCGCCGCCGGATCGGGATGGTTTTTCAGAGGCCCAACCCATTTCCAACCATGTCGATTTACGACAATGTGGCGTCGGGTCTTCGCCTCAATGGGTTTCGAAACCGGAAGATTCTCGACGAGGTCGTCGAGCGCTCGCTGCAGCAGGCCGCGCTCTGGGACGAAGTGAAGAACGACCTTAAGAAGAAGTCTGGCGCCAGCCTCTCCGGTGGTCAGCAACAGCGACTCTGCATCGCGCGCGCTTTGGCTGTGGATCCTGAGGTAATGCTGATGGACGAACCGGCTTCCGCCCTTGACCCAGTTTCTACTGCGAAGATTGAAGATCTGATTTTTCAACTTAAGTCGCAGTACACAATCGTCATCGTGACGCATAATATGCAGCAAGCGGCGCGGGTCGCGGAAAATACAGGCTTCTTTCTGAATGGGAAGCTGGTGGAGTTCGACGCCACTCATAAGATTTTCACCAACCCTACCGATAAGCGAACCGAGGACTACATCACGGGTAGGTTTGGATGACGCGGATTCGATTTCATCGAAAGCTCGACGATCTGAAAGAGCGGCTTCTGGTTATGGCGGGCATGGCGGAGCAGGCGATCCAGCGCGCCGTCGAGGCTTACCGCGTGCGCGATCTTTCCCTTTGCGACCTGGTCGTGCGAAGTGAGATTTCGATCAACAGCTTCGAACGCGAGATCGACCAGATGGCGCTCGACCTGCTGGCGATGGAGCAGCCCATGGCGATCGATCTGCGTTTCATCCTGGCGGTCATCAAGATCAACGCAGATCTGGAACGCGTGGGTGACCAGGCGGTGAGCATCAGCGACCGGGTGCGGGACCTTCAGGCCTTTCCGGTGGTGGATCTGCCGGTCGACATTCCGCGCATGGCATCGCTTGCCTCTGCCATGGTGCGTAAAGCCCTGCAGGGATTTATCGAGGCCGATGCGGAGCTGGCCACCTCCGTGCTGACCATGGACGACAGCGTGGACAAGCTCAACGACACTGCATTTTTTGCTCTCTCCAACCTGATCAAGGAGCAGCCCCACTACACTCCCCAGGCATTACATGCGCTGATGATCGCTCGCAACCTGGAGCGAGTTGGCGACCACGCGACCAACATCGCAGAAGATGTCATCTTCTGGGTTCGCGGTGCTGATGTTCGCCACCACCTGA
>Ga0302326_10032486_pt1 | contig 10397 bp, 7 predicted proteins | sample Palsa_T0_3_FD_202264 | JGI IMG/M metagenome (GOLD analysis project Ga0302326, IMG submission 202264) | Peat permafrost microbial communities from Stordalen Mire near Abisko, Sweden - Palsa_T0_3 | ecosystem: Environmental > Terrestrial > Soil > Palsa > Peat permafrost | place: Sweden: Abisko... | reverse complement strand
AGCAGATCGAGGATCGCGTCCCCATGCAGAGGCACTAGCCAGCGAATCGGCAGATGATTGACGGAAATGCCCGTGTCGCGCAGTAGTTCGCAGGCTTCGTCGATCACTCCGTACGTCGAGCCCCAGCCGATCAGCGTGACCTCGGCGTCGGGCGGACCCTGGAACTGAGGGGGAGGAACCGACGCTTCGATACCATCTACCTTGCGCATGCGCTTTTCCATCATGGCGCGGCGTTTGACGGTGTTCGTGTACTCGTCGCTGATCAGCACGCCGTCTTCATCATGCTCGTCGCTCGAGACGGTGTGGGTGTGGCCGGGCACGCCGGGGATGACGCGCGGGGATACTCCGCTCTCGGTGATTTTGTATCGCTTGTAGGGTTCGTGTTCACCCGAACCATTGAACGAGATCAACTCGCCGCGGTCGATCTCGGGATAAAAGTCGAGCAGCTTCGGATCGACGCTCAGCCTTCCTTCGGAAAGTAGCAGGTCGCAGAGCACGATTCCTGGACACTGGAAGCGGTCGGCGATGTTGAAGATTTCCGGAATGAGCGTAAAGCAGTCGCCGATGTCGAGGGGCGCGGCGATGACCCTGGGATAGTCGCCGAAGGCCGCGCCTAGCATCTGCCAGAGGTCTCCCTGCTCGGTCTTGGTGGGGACGCCGGTCGACGGGCCCGCGCGCTGGCAGTCGATGACCACGATCGGAATCTCCGCCTGAGCCGAAAGGCCGAGGGCCTCGCTCATGAGCGCGAAGCCACCACCAGAGGTGGCGCACATGGCGCGAACGCCGGCGTGGGCGGCGCCAATCGCCATGTTGATCACGCCGATCTCGTCCTCGACCTGGCGCACCATGATGTTTGCCTTGCGTCCGTGCTCCGCCATCCAGTGCAGAACGCCTGTGGAGGGGCTCATGGGGTAGGCGGAGTAGAACTTGACGCCCGCCGCAGCTCCGCCCATCGCCATGGCGGCGTTGCCGCTTAGTACGGCGTAGCGGGTCTCGGCCATCGGGAGTGGCCAGGCGAATGGCTTGAAGTTTTGCGAGGCATAGTCGTAGCCGGCCCGCGCCAGGCTGACGTTTTCGTCGATCACCGACTGCTCTTTTTTGCGGAACTGCTCGGCCAGCACGCTTTCGAGAGCGGCAAATCCCACGCCCATCATGCTGAGGGCCGCGCCGATAGCCAGGGTATTCTGCGCGACCTTGTTACGCGTGATGTCGGCGAGCTTCGAAACCGGGATAGGGCAGAGTTGCACTCCGGCGGCAGGGGCGCCCGGTGTAATCAGCTCCGAGTTATAGATGCAGGCGCCCCCGGCCGAGAGCAGGCCCAGGTGACGATCCATGGTGTCCTGATTGAGCGCAATAATCAGATCGATGCGGTCGCCGGTATTGGAAATTTTGTCCGGCCCGGTGCGAATTGTTAGAAAAGTATGGCCGCCGCGAATGATGGATTGATAAGCGTTGTAGGCGTTGAGATGAAGCCCGCGGCGGCTGAAGATTTTCGCAAAAATATCGCCGGGGGTAGCTACACCCTGACCGGCGGCGCCTCCGATACCTACAGTGAAGGACTGCCTCATAGAGATCTACCCCAATTGGGCCACCGAGTTTCGGAGCACCGGCGCCAGCGAACTAACGAGCACTGGAATATTAAGACGCGTCCGGAATTCAGGCAAGTGGCAGCGGATTTCTGGACTGGTCGGGGCGGAGGGATTCGAACCCAAAGCAGATCGGATCGTTCATGGAAATTTGTTGAAATGAGAAAATGCAACTGCTTGTTATTGAAACAGTTGCAGTACTCCTGTTGAACGATGTTGTTCCGCGTGGCTTCAGGATGCTTTGACCGACACAAAATCGTCTACGGTTCCAAATTTCCTGACAGTCCTCACGTCGACGATTTATCGACGAAGTCTGCTACCTACTGCCAAGAGACATCCGCCTAAGGCCTCTCCCAGAATGGGATTCGTCGTTTGAAAGTCAGCCACACTTGGCTGTCGAATGGCATTCTGGCGGGCCACAGGGCGGCCGGATTATGCCTCTACGCTTATCCCACCTTGATGTCGCGAAGTGGCGGCGGAAGCCAACATCCTTTCCGCGCCCTCTGTAGTCACTAATTGCCTCTCCCTAGTTTCGGGCCTCTCGGTAAAAAGCGTCCGCGTTCGCGAATCACTCTCATTTTGTCCCCGGACAGCATCTTGCCGAGATACAGGTGTCGGGAAAGCCCGGTCGACCGCCAATCAAAGCGTAGCTGAGGCAGGCGCGGCTTAGTCGTCGGCCAGTAAGGCACAGTGATCGGCCAATCAAGCCCGGGCGGCGGAGTGACAGCGCGAAGATCACGGTTTCCAAAAGTCTGTTTTGTGACTATTCTTATCAGCGGCGCGGACACCCATGGCGAAGTCTTCTACAGTGATTCAGATCGGCGGTTTCGGCGGCACGCAGCGGCGCGATGCGTGGTGGGTTGAAATTTTGCCGGTGGTCGCGCTGCTGGGCGGGTTCGGCCTCTATGCTACCTTTCGCGCCTTTGAGGGGAAGTTCTATGAGTGGGGGCCCTACCTCTCTCCGTTTTATTCTCCGCTGATCGATCCTCATCACACATGGTGGCGCTTTTCCCCGGCGCTTCTGGTTCTTGCCGGGCCGCTCGGATTCCGCGCCACCTGCTACTACTACCGAAAGGCGTATTACCGGGCGTTCTTCCTCGATCCGCCGGCTTGCGCGGTGAGCGAAGGAGGCAAGCGGAAGTACCGCGGTGAAACCGCATTTCCCTTCATTCTGCAGAACCTTCATCGCTGGTTTCTTTATCTCGCAATCGTCTATCTCGTCTTCCTTTGGCGGGACGCGATTCGCGCGTTCTTTTTTCCGGAGGGCTTTGGCGTCGGCGTCGGCTCGCTCATTCTGCTGCTGAACATCACCCTGCTCACTCTCTACACCCTTTCCTGCCACTCGCTGCGACACCTCGCCGGAGGAAAGCTCGACTGCTTCTCATGCACAGCATTTGGCCCCTCGCGTCACACGGCCTGGAGTTGGCTTACCGGGCTTAACTCGCGTCATATGCTCTTTGCGTGGGCCAGTCTCATCGCGGTGGGCCTGACCGATCTCTACATAAGATTGGTATCTGCAGGTCTGCTCAAGGACATCCGAATTCTGTGACCTCCAAATACGAAATCCACGAACACGACGTTCTCATCATCGGCGCGGGCGGGGCGGGTCTTCGCGCAGCAATTGAAGCGCTTGCCCAAGGGGTGAGTGTCGGCGTCGTTTGCAAGTCATTGCTCGGCAAGGCCCACACGGTGATGGCCGAGGGCGGTATCGCGGCGGCTATGGCAAACGTGGACCAGGCCGACGATTGGCGCGCCCACTTCCGCGACACCTTGCGCGGCGGAAAATTCCTGAACGATTGGCGCATGGCGCAACTGCACGCCCAGGAGGCCCCCGAGCGCGTGCGTGAGCTGGAGCAATGGGGTGCGCTCTTTGACCGCACCGAGAACGGGGAGATATTGCAGCGGGCTTTTGGCGGCCACACCCATAAGCGGCTGTGCCACGTCGGAGATCGCACTGGCCTCGAGATGATTCGCACCCTGCAGGACCGCGGAGTGCATTTGGGTATCGACGTCTACATGGAATGCGCGATCACTCGGCTACTTAAGGATGGCGACCGGATCTCCGGCGCCTTTGGCTACTGGCGTGAGCAGGGGCGGTTCGTCGTCTTCAAGGCGAAGTCAGTGGTCATCTGCACCGGTGGCATCGGCAAGATTTGGAAGATCACCTCGAATTCCTGGGAGTACACGGGCGACGGCATGGCTCTGGCCTATGACGCGGGGGCGGAGCTGACGGATATGGAGTTCGTCCAGTTTCATCCCACCGGCATGGTGTGGCCGCCGGGAGTGCAAGGCATTCTGGTGACCGAAGCCGTGCGCGGCGAGGGTGGGATACTTCGCAATAAGAATGGCGAGCGTTTCATGGAGCGCTACGACCCCAAGAGACTCGACCTATCCACACGCGATGTCGTTGCCCGCTCGATTTACACCGAAGTGCGCGAAGGACGCGGCACCGAACATGGCGGGGCCTTCCTCGATATCTCCCACAAACCCGCCGAATATGTAAAGCGAAAGCTTCCCAGCATGTATCACCAGTTTCTCGAATTGGCGGATGTGGACATCACCAAGGGCCCCATGGAGGTGGGACCGACTTGCCACTACATGATGGGGGGGATTCGCGTCGATGCGGAGACGGCGCAAGCCTCGGTTCCCGGACTTTTCGCAGCCGGAGAGGCGGCCGCGGGGCTGCACGGCGCTAATCGGCTGGGCGGCAATTCTCTTTCCGACCTGCTGGTGTTTGGCCGGCGAGCGGGACTGGCGGCGGCGGAGCACGCCAAGCGCAGCCCGGCTCCCGCCGTCGATTCGTCGCAAATCGAGGAGGCCGAACGGGGTATGCTCGTTCCGTTCGAGCGGACCGCTGGGGAGAGCGCTTACGCCATCCATGAGAATCTGCAGAACATGATGCAGAAGCTGGTTGGTATCTTTCGCACCGAAGACGACCTGCGCCGCGCTTTGGCCGAGATCGTTAAGCTGAAGGAGCGGGCGGCCCGCGTACGCGTAGAGGGCTCGAGGCTCTTCAATCCGGGCTGGCATCTGGCGAAAGATCTGCAAAGCATGTTGACGATCGCGGAGGCGGTCACCCAAAGCGCCCTGGCGCGCCGCGAGAGCCGAGGAGCTCATAGCCGTATCGATTGCCCCGATCTGGATTCTGCCTGGGGAAAGAAGCATAATGTCGTGATGAAAGAAGGGGACGCCATGACGCTGATCGAATCCCCTGTCGTCGAGATGCCTGAGGATCTTAAGCGGGTGCTTGCGGAAGACGGCGTAACTAAGTAGAGAGGCTAGCTATGGCTGAGGTCGCGACGACAGAGGCGACATTGTCGGTCTTCCGGGGCGACGGGGAAGATGGAAAGGCCGTCGATTATCGCGTCCCCCTCGTACCCGGCATGGTCGTGCTTGACGCTCTGCACTGGATTCAGGCCCACCAGGCGCCCGACCTGGCGGTGCGCTGGAATTGCAAGGCTGGCAAATGCGGTTCATGCTCGGCCGAAGTCAACGGCCGCCCGCGCCTCACTTGCAAGACACGTATGGATGCTCTTCCTCTCGCTGAGCCCATCACCATCTTTCCCATGAAGGCATTTCCGGTCATTAAAGACCTGGTGACCGACGTCTCTTGGAATTTCAAAGTGAATCGGAAGATCCCGCCGTTTCAGCCGCGACCTGGCGTCGAGTGGAAGATGTACCAACGTGATGTTGATCGCGTACAAGAGTTCCGCAAGTGCATCGAGTGCTTTCTCTGCCAGAACGTCTGCCATGTCCTGCGCGATCACGACAAGCGGGAAGAGTTTGGCGGTCCTCGTTTCTTCGTGCGCACGGCATCGCTTGAAATGCACCCGCTCGACGGCGTCTCGCGAACAAAGATGGTGAAGGATGAACTGGGGATCGGCCTGTGCAACATAACCAAGTGCTGCACCGAAGTGTGTCCTGAAGACATTCACATTACCGACAACGCCATCATCCCGCTCAAGGAGCGAGTGGTGGACGAATATTATGATCCGCTGCTGATGCTCGTTCGCAAGATCCGCGGAGTTGGAAAGAGTTAGATGTAGAGGTAAATCTGATGGAATACGAACTAAAGCGCATTTCGACAGCAGGGATCCCCGAGGCCATCTCGAAAGCGGAGCTCTACCGCGGCCTCAATGAGCCCGAAGAAGCCGAGTCTATCTGTCGCGATATTCTGGCCGCCGAACCTGGCCACCAACTCGCATTGCGGCTGCTCGGGCTCTCGCTTACCGATCAATTTACAGGCGGCCCCTCCGATCGCGACCGGGAAGCGGAACGCATTTTCGAGAGCCTCAGCGATCCCTACGAGCGGCTGTATTACACGGGGATTGTTTATGAGCGACGGGCGAAAGCGCAGCTTCGCGCCGGACAGCCAGCCAATAGCCTACTGCCGCTTTTCGAACAGGCGCTACGGTTCTTCGCTGAGGCGGAAACGATGCGGCCTGAAGGGAACGACGACGCCATCCTGCGCTGGAATCGGTGCGCACGGCTGCTACAGACCACCACGTACCTGTCGGAGCAAGAGAGCGCTCCCTTCGAGGCGTTCGACTCGCCGCCAGCATAGGCTCGATCCGGAGGGATTCGCCCCCTGACCCTCTGCTCCCAAAACAGATCAGGTTGCCGTAACGTGTAAAACTGGTCTCATGGTCTCATGGCACTGTCTTAAAATCGACTAGAGTCATGTAGCCGGAAAAGACAGATGCGCCAGCCGAGGCGGCTTGATCTCGTTAACAACCAATGGTTTGGACTTGGTCGGGGCGGAGGGATTCGAACCCCCGGCCCTCTGCTCCCAAAGAATAGACCTAGGCTTTGTGGCAGTTGGGATGGGTTGAGTCCCGCTAGTATTTCCAAGGACTTGAGGCTCTGACATGCAAGCGCATCCAAAGCAATCTAAACGGGCACCCGCTACAGTATCCGCTACAGGCTCCTTTTCGAATTAGGACTAATCGTTGAAGTAGGCCGTCCCGCGATTTAGCATTCGAGTGTCATGCCATCAACCAGACCTTTCTGCGAATATCTCAGGCGTCTCGCCCTTGCCACCGTCATAAGGGCGTGGGAACCCCGGTAGTGGATGAGGGGGTTCAAGCTCCATCAGTCCAACAATTGGACTAGAACCTGAGATGGAACAGAGACCTGCTCGCTCGGCTGGTGCACGTTCCAAGGGGTGGGCGTACCCCAACAGTTGACTTGATCTGGCTCAGAAAAATATTCATATTTTTTTCTCGTTTTTTTATTTTCTTTATCGAGAGGGCCTCCTTTTTTGAGCAGCGTCCCGATGCAGATTCCATAGGCGCCCCCTTTAGTGATCTCATCTGATGCCTCTTCAAGCAGAATCTCAGCCGCTGTAGAAGTCGATGGGCGATCTGTTTGGGACCCTCCAACCATTCGATATCGCCATCCTCATCATTGAACAACTCCTGACTTGACAAGGCTTCAAGATTGCCCCATAGTTTCGGGCTAGATTTGTGCACGGGGAATTCGGAGCCTGGAGTGGGTCCCCAATGAACACCTTTGGTCATTGCTTCAAATCTGCCGCCGTTCTTCTTGTTGATCGATTTATCAGTTTCCGTCGCCGAGCGCGTAGCATTGCTATCTTGACCGCCGACGCTCCAAACGCCGACCTTGCACTCGGAAAGCACGCAGATACACTCCTTGAATTTCATTGAAGAGGCTCTGTTAGGCCGTCACATCGACAGCAACGGCAAACAGAGTCCTCGTGGCGGCCTTCCTCAAAGAAGCCGGCATCCCTTCCGATACGCAACCAATTCAACCTTTGGAGTCCACCCTGATGAACAATCCGAATCTTCCCATTTCCTCCCTCTGCGAATTCCCTACCAAATCCCTAACTCCCACCGCCACCAAGACCCGCCGCGCTTCTATCAGCGTCGGGTTTGTCGCCCTCTTCTTCCTCGCCGCGCTCGCATCGGCTACTACTTCAGCCTCAGCGCAAGCCGTCAATTTCGGCAGTATCAACGTATGTCCCGCCGGGAAAACAATCCCATCGCCATGCAGCACAAATCAGACCGTCACCTTCAGCATCCCAGCCGGAACCACCATCTCCGCCATCGCCATCCTCACCACCGGCATCGCCGACCTCGACTACAAAGCCAAAGCGGACGACACTAGTACCACCCTCTGCACAGCGAAAACCTACACCTCCGCAACCACCTGCACCGTCGACGTAACCTTCGCGCCTCTAGCCGCCGGAGCCAACCAAAGTAACTTCCTCTCCGCAAGCGGGTAATCAATCGTTATCGCCGTTTCGACGCATATCGATTCGCCTCGATCTTCCAATAGCCACTGTCCCGATATGTCCCGATATGTCCCGATATACCCTTTGCCCCTCAGTGCTTACTTAGTGAAGATTCTCCTTTCTTGCTTGAATCATTTCTCGCTTGCATAAAGCGCTATTTTTCGACTAATGTGATCGGCGCTCGCACTCTCTGTTAATTCGCCCGCTTATAATCCAACCCCAACAACCCTCTAGGAGAAAGTATGCAAACCCGTATCTTGCGCCTCGCGCAAATCCTTTGCCTCGCCGCTCTCGTTGTGTCTCTCGGCCAGGTGTCCTCAGCCGAATATCGTGGAAATTTTTCCGGCTCCTACAAGTTCTTCGGCGTCACCCACTCCGGCAACAACGTCCAGCTCACCATCCAGATGACGTTGCACAATTACAGCGGCCAGGAGGTGAAGGGGAGCGGCGTCGTCCTCTACAACTCTGACCCTGTTCCATCTCCCATTGGGGCCTTCAACGAAATCCAGTCCCTTCCCAGCCCGGGCAAAATCCTCATCTCCCAGCAGTTCACCGTCTCCGAGGTGGAATACACCCGCTGGAAGCAGGGAATCCAGCCCAATTTGAAGATGCTGCTCCCCGACGGAAAAGGTGGCTCCTACACCGCGCGCATCGACCTCAGCCCCGGACTGTCTACCCCAGCGGTGAATAAGTAAGCACCCAACCAGGCGAAGCCGGACCAGCGTCCCGCGCAACTCGCCCGCACATTTGCGATAAGGAGATACCGTGAAGATTTTCAAGAAGTTCGCAGCATACGCAGCCGGATTTGCCCTCGTGGCCCTCGGCTGTTCGATCGGCGCCGCTGCCCAGGACGTCATCAGCACCATCGCCGGTCGGGGTCCCAACACCCTCCCCGGCACCATTTCCAACATAAACGCTCCATATACCTTGGCCATTGACGCCGCCGGAAACATGTATTTCTCGTCTAGTTTCCAAAACAAAGTCTACAAACTCTCCACCACTGGCACCCTGACCCTCCTCGCAGGCACCGGTTTTGCCGGCTACAACGGAGATAACATTCCCGCCACCACCGCGGAGCTCAATCAGCCCACTGGAATCACGGTCGACAACGCCAGTCCCGCCAATGTCTATTTTTCCGACTACACTAATTGCGAAGTCCGCAAGGTCGACCAGTCGACCGGAATCATCTCCATCGTCGCCGGCGTCATCATCCATCCCACCAGTGGAGCGTCCTACCCGCAATGCGGTTCCACCATCGGGTCGAAGGGCGACGCCACCAACCTGAATGGCCCTCAAGATGTAGCCTGGGATAAAAACACCGGAAATCTCTATATCACCGATTTCCAGAACGGTCGCCTTCTAGAGATTGCCGGTTCGGCTCCGACTGGAGCTGTCACTCAGGTGGCTGGCTCTGGCGGCAGTACCACTTCGACCTCCAATTGCGGCGGCTCTAATCCTTACGGGGCTGGTGGACCGGCCGCCGATTCTTACCTCTGCTATCCCCAGGACGTCACTGTCGATATTTCGGTAAATCCTTCCAATATCTTCGTTAGCGAATCCAGTAGCGGCGGACACTGTGACGTCCTCGAAATTGTCGGCGCAACCAAGAAAATCTACCAGGTTGCCGGCAACTACAGCTGCGGATTCACCGACGGGGTCAAGGCTACCTCCGCACAGTTCAACGACCCCTGGCAGGTAACTGTCTCGGTCGCGAGCGGTAAGGCAACCGTGACCGTCGCCGACTATTACAACAACCGCATCCGCCAGTTTCCCATCACCTATAGCTCGAATGTTCCCACACCTGGCATCATCACCACGATCGCCGGTAAAGGTTCGGGTGGATATTGCGGCGACGGGGGCGGCGCACTCGACGCGTGCATGGATCCCGTTGGCCTCGCCTTCGACTCCTCCGGCAATACCTACATCGGCGACTATGGGAACGACCGCGTCAGGAAGATCACTAAGTCCTCCGGTGTCATCAGCACCATCGTCGGTTGGGGTCCCAACGGCGGCACCACCACTACCTACACCGACCCGATTGGTATCCCCGGCGGCGTCCTCGGCAACGATCTCGCCTTCTACCTGCCTTACGGCGTCTACGCCGATCCCAACTCCACCCATCTCTACGTCTCCGCCTACCAGAGCTACACCGTCTATAGGATGAACACCTCGACGGATGGCATCGCGGACGTGGCCGGCAACGGCACGCCAGGCTTTGTCGGCGATGGCACCGCTGCCGACGGCGCCGGCGTCGAGATGAATGAACCTATCGCTTCCGTCCTCGACCATTCAGGGAATCTCTACATCGCCGATGAGGCGAACTGCGTCGTTCGCGAAGTCGAAGCCTCGAACGGCTTTATCACCACCATCGCCGGCGGTTCGACCGGGACCCAGAACGGTTGCGGATTCTCCGGCAACGGCGGAGCCGCCACCAAAGCCCAACTGTCTTATCCCGACAGCCTCGCGGTCGACGCCGCCAACAACCTCTACGTTGGCGAATACTACAATTGTGACGTCCGCAAGATCGACCTCGCGACCGGCGTCATCACCACCGTCGC
>Ga0302326_10032485_pt1 | contig 10397 bp, 9 predicted proteins | sample Palsa_T0_3_FD_202264 | JGI IMG/M metagenome (GOLD analysis project Ga0302326, IMG submission 202264) | Peat permafrost microbial communities from Stordalen Mire near Abisko, Sweden - Palsa_T0_3 | ecosystem: Environmental > Terrestrial > Soil > Palsa > Peat permafrost | place: Sweden: Abisko... | reverse complement strand
GTTCTCCTGGCCGTACGGAGTTCCCAGTCACGTATCGCCGAAAACCCCCGGCTCGATTCACGAAGGTGGCGAACTCGGTTATTCCTTAGTCCACGCCTTCGGCGCCGCTTTCGACAATCCGGATCTGATCGTGGCCTGCGTCATCGGCGACGGTGAGGCGGAGACGGGCGCACTGGCCACGAGTTGGCACTCCAACAAGTTTCTCAATCCGGCCCGTGATGGGGCGGTTCTTCCTATCCTTCATCTCAACGGGTTCAAGATCGCAAATCCGACCGTACTCGCGCGCATCGGCCGCCAGGAATTGACCGACCTGATCCGCGGTTACGGCTATGAACCGCATTTTGTGGAAGGCGACATCCCAGCCGTGATGCATCAAGTTCTGGCAGGCACGCTTGATACCATCCTGGCGGAGATTCACGAGATCCAGAAGGCGGCGCGTTCCTCTCCGGATCCGGTGGAGCGGCCGCGTTGGCCCATGATTGTGTTCCGCACGCCAAAAGGTTGGACCGGACCAAAGTTCGTGGACGGCGAGCCGGTCGAGGGTACTTGGCGCGCGCATCAAGTCCCGCTCGCCGATCTCAAAAACCCCAAGCATCTCAAGCAGCTCGAAGACTGGATGAAAAGCTACCGGGCGCACGAGTTGTTCGACGAACGGGGCAAGTTCCGCGACGAGTTTGCAGCACTTGCCCCTACAGGCCATCGCCGCATGGGCTTCAATCCGCACGCCAATGGCGGGGAAGTGTTGCAGCAGCTGGCGATGCCCCATTTCCGTGAATACGCCGTGGAGCTGCCAAAGCCGGGCAGCGTCGAGGCGGAATCAACGCGGGTTCTCGGAAATTTCCTGCGCGACGTGATGAAGCTCAATCTCGACAAAGGGAATTTCCGGCTCTTTGGCCCTGATGAGACGGCGTCGAACAGGTTGGACGCGGTCTACCAAGCCTCCGGCAAGGAATGGATGGCCGAAGTCGAGGACGTCGACATCGATCTCAGCGTCACGGGACGCGTCATGGAGGTGCTGAGCGAGCATCTGTGCGAGGGCTGGCTCGAAGGATATCTCCTCACCGGACGTCATGGCTTTTTCTCGTGCTACGAAGCCTTCATCCACGTCATCGATTCGATGTTCAACCAGCATGCAAAATGGCTCAAGGTCAGCAGAAAAATCCCCTGGCGGAAGCCGATCGCGTCGCTGAATTACCTGCTCACGTCACACGTCTGGCGCCAGGATCACAATGGCTTCTCGCACCAGGACCCGGGATTCATCGATCATGTGGCAAACAAAAAAGCCGATATCGTGCGCATCTATCTGCCGCCCGACGCAAATTGCTTGCTATCGGTAGTTGATCATTGTTTGTGCAGCCGCAACTACGTCAATTTGATCATCGCCGGCAAACAACCGGAATGGCAGTGGCTCGACATTGATTCAGCCGTTCGTCACTGCGCCGCTGGTGCGGGAATTTGGCGGTGGGCCAGCAACGATGCAGGTGATCCGGACGTGGTCTTGGCCTGTGCCGGTGACGTGCCGACTCTTGAGACGCTTGCTGCCGTAACGCTTTTGCGCGCATACATTCCTGAAATCCGCATCCGCGTCGTCAACGTGGTGGATTTGATGGTGTTGCAGCCTCAATCCGAGCATCCCCACGGCCTGGAGGATCAGGATTTCGATGAGTTGTTTACGACCGACAAGCCTGTGATCTTCGCCTTCCACGGTTATCCCGCGATGGTCCACAAGCTGACCTATCGGCGGCACAATCACGACAATATTCATGTGCGCGGGTATAGGGAGGAGGGTACCACCACGACTCCGTTCGACATGGTCGTGCTGAACAATCTCGACCGCTATCAACTCGCGCTGGACGCCGTCAATCGAATTCCGCGGTTCAGCGATCAACGAGACAAGGCGACCGCGCGTTACTGGGCGGCCATGGAGCGCCACAAGCTCTATATCAGCGAGCATGGCGACGACATGCCGGAAGTTCGCGATTGGCGTTGGACCTTGTGAGCGCGATACTTTCATCGCAATCCGCATGACGGACGCCGAGCCTGAGTTAAACGTACTTGCGCTGAACAGCGGTTCTTCCTCGCTCAAATTCGGATTGTATTGCGTTGGGTCCTCACGGATCGAACGGCTGGTCTCTGGCGAGGCCGAGTCGATCGGCGACGAAAGCGGTAAATTTCAAGCAGAGGACTCGCGCGGAAGGGTATTGTTCTCTGAGACTGGCCACCTTTCCAGCCAACGTGCAGCAATCATCCGCATCGGTAGACTTCTCGTCGACGCCAAAATGCCGGTGCCGGCCGCAATCGGGCATCGCATTGTCCATGGCGGGCCAAAACTTCGGCAGCATTGCCTCATCGACGATTCGGTCCTAACGCAACTCGAGGCGGCGACCGTCTTCGCGCCGCTGCATATTCCATCGGCTCTGTCGGTCATCCGCTTTTCGCAAGAGCATTTTCCGGGATTGCCGCAGGCGGCGTGTTTTGACACCACCTTTCACGCGGAATTGCCGGCGGTCGCGCGGGTGCTTCCAATTGCCAAGGAATTGCAATCGGAAGGAATTCAGCGCTACGGGTTTCACGGCCTCTCGTGCGAATCGATTGTGCATCAACTTGCCAACGACTTGCCGAACCGTCTCGTGATTGCCCATCTCGGCAACGGCGCGAGCGTGACCGCGGTCAAAGCCGGCAAATCGATCGACACCAGTATGGGATTGACCCCAACCGGCGGGGCGATCATGGGTACCCGGAGCGGCGATCTCGATCCCGGCGTTCTGGTCTATTTGATGCGTGAGAAGAAATTCGATGCCGCCATGATCGAAGAGCTGGTCGATCACCGTTCTGGCCTACTCGGAATTTCAGGCATTGGGAGCGACATGCGGCGGCTACATGAAGCCGCGTCGTCAAGCGCGGATGCGCGACTTGCCATTGCAATGTTCTGCTATTCCGTGCGCAAGCAGGTGGCCGCGATGATCGCTGGACTTGGCGGAATCGATTTGCTCGTATTCACCGGCGGCATTGGAGAGAATGATGTCGAGGCGCGCGCGGCGATCTGCGGCGGTCTGTCCTGGCTCGGCCTCAGTCTCGACGAAGCTCGAAACCGATCGGCGGAAAATCCCATCAGCGAATCGATATCGCGCTGTGCGGTGCACGTTCTGCCATCGCAGGAAGACGAGCAGATCGCTCGTCATACCAGGGCACTGTTCCCGCGTGGCCTTTCTGAATAAGGGTGAGGTTGTTGAAACATATGGATCGCTCCAGCCACGAAGTTAGCCAGAAAGCGAGTCCGCGCCTAACGCTAACGTTGGTTGCTCAGCAATGTCGGAGAAGTACTAGCGGGCCACGTGATTAACCCCAGCAGACTTGCTTGGTAGAGGGGTCTTCGGTCTATCCGGCCTTCCGACGGAGACGCGGAGCGTTTGGTCGCGGTGGAGCGGTTGCGACGTGCCGCTTACGACAGGCGTCATCGGTTCCCCTTGCATCGGGCGTGATGCAGAGAACAACCGAAAGCGCCATCCAAGCCGCAATCTGCGACTACTTGAGCCTCAAAGGCTATCTTTTCTCGCGCACCAACAATTCACCGATCTTTGACAAGAAGCAACGCACCTTCCGAGCGTTGCCGAAATACACGCGGCGCGGCTGGCACAACATCTGTTTGCTCGGGTTCGGCCAGTTCTACGCAATTGAAGTGAAGACGCCCGATGGCAAGCTATCTGCCGACCAAAAAGGCCTGGGACGCCGCCTGCCACGTCAAATGGATCGGCGCGCAACTCGATAAACTCATCGCCAACTACGGCAAGCTCAAAGCCGAAGATGAAAAGCTAGACGGACAAATAAAGACGCTCGAAACCGCCGTCGATTCTCACACCAAGGACAATCGCGATACCTACATCCGCAAGCTCGTCGGCAAGGTCCGTACTCGCGCTCGTATCTTTGAGGAAGGGATGCACAGCCTACTTCGGGCCGTAGGGCGGCATCCGGACTGTTCGACAACGCCAGCAAATGTGGATGCTTAGGTTCAAGCCCGGTCGCCGCGCAAACAGAAAGACGGCCTCGCAGCGGTCTCTCCGAAATCTGGTGTTTCGATCAGAAAGCAACAGCGTTTGCGTTCCTCGTTATGATTTACTCGAGTTCCAGCGACCGGTGTACTGAAACTCCGGGGCGGATTTGAGCTGATCGGAAGTCGCACCGGAGGTGGCATGCCATTTCTGATCGGAGCTGTTGTACGAGACTTTGATGTCCGACGGGTTGATGGCAACGTAATGCGTGCCAACGCCAAGGAAGCCGCCGACTGAGACGATATAAGCGCGTGTGCGGCCAGCAGGGCCCACCGCGAGATCTTTGATCTGGCCGATGTCCTGGTTAGACGCGTTGTAGACATCGAGGCCGACCAGATTCGAGCTTAGCTTCTCATTTTGACCCACGGAGACAAACTGAGAATCTGACGCACCGTTGGCGGATTTGTTCGCGCCGCTGTCGCCCGGGCCGTTCGTGCCTGAAGTTCCAAGTTCCGAAATTTCAGTGACGGAATCCGGACTCACGCTCATGACCACAGGATTGCCCTGCTGATCCTTAGCGCGGATCATGAAGGAACTGGGCATCATGCTAATGTCGGTGAAGCCGGACTTCTGCAACATTCCGCGGATGTTATCGCGAAGCGGTGTCGTGGTATTTGTGCTGTTGCTGCTGGCCGAATTGGCGGACGGCGCCACCGTGGATGTATTAGGTGCATTAGTTTGCGCGATTGCCGCCGTGGTGCACAGCAGTAGCGCTGTGCCTGTGGCGAGAACTGAAAGTCGCATTGTCTTATTCTCCTTGGGTCCAGCCGCCCATCACACGGTCAACCGGCCGCGCCGAGAGGCGTTCCGTCAACTTTCGGACATGCGGGTATCCGCTTTAGTTCCGAAAGCAAACGTTGACGAGGCATTTTATGAGTACACCATTCGTTCGCTCCCTTTTTACGGCGGACCGCAAGGCGAGCAAATTGTCGCGGTAGCGCATTCCAGGAACACCAATTCGGCAAGCTGATTAACGGACAGCGGCGCGCGCATCGATTGCCCGCCGCTAATCCTGAGCAGTAGAAGTTGGCATCAAGAGTTCGGAGGTAATACGATGAGATCGAAATTTTTGGGCGGCACCGCGGCCATGGTCCTGGCCGCGTGCACACTTGCAACCAGCGTCAACACAGCATCTGCCGCACCATGGGGCTGGCATCGCGGCTGGGCCTGGCCGGGCGCGGTGGCTGCCGGCGTGGTCGGCGGCGCAGTCGCGGCTGCAACATCACCGCTCTGGGCGCCGGGTTATTACGACTATTATCCCGGTTATGCTTATGCGCCAGCCTACGGATTCGCGCCGGCGCCGGTCGTCACGAGCGGGGGCGATACCGCATGGTGCGAAGCGCACTTCCGTTCCTACAATCCGGCTACGGGGATGTACACCGGCTATGACGGCTTGCAGCATCCCTGCTCATAGCCTGATTTAACGCAACGGGCAAAATAACAAATACAAGCGGGACCGCACTCAAGCGAGCACGAGTCCCGCTTCCTTCTGCCGCCCGCGTGAAGGCCCCTAAGGGCGCTGACGGAGGGACAGCTCGCGCACATGCCCCTGGCATGTTTTAGAGCGGCCCGGGAAGGGCACTCTCCGCGCGCTGCACCAACACCTTCTCATGGTAGCGGAAAAAAATAATGCTACTGGCCACCAGACCGATCGCTACGATGAGCAATAGCAGGTTGACGGTCCCAGCCACACGCTTTGTCTGCTCGCCAAACAAATAGGCACCCCCTCCCAAGATCATGACCCAACAAATTCCGCCGAGGGTGTTCATGAACAAGAAATAAAGCGTGCTCATGCGGTTGGCACCAGCGAGCACGGCCGCGAGGATTCGCAGTGGGTCGACAAACCGTCCAAAGAAGACGATCTTGCCGCCATGTCGAAGAAAAAGATACTGACCAACCTTGAGACGACGTTCATCGAGCCTGACGTATTTGCCATAGCGCACTAGCAAGCGAAGCCCGATCCAACGGCCGATAACGTAGCCGATCGTGCCCCCAACAGGGGCGGCGGTAGCGGCGACGAGCATGACCAGGCCGATTGTTAATCTGTGCGTTGATCCGGCATAGAGCGCAGCCGATAACAACATCGTCTCGCCCGGCACGGGAATGCCCGTACCTTCCAGCGTGATTCCTATGAAGAGGGCCCAAAGACCATAAGTTTTGAGCACCTCATGAACGGACGACATCCACAACGAGGCATCCACCATGGTCGTAACGCTGTCCTGCAAACGATGCCAGTTGCACCTGTTGTGCTGTCCTAGCGGTAGGTCGGCTGATTTGGCACGTATAATCCCATCAGCGCCGACAGCACATCAAACCGCGTTTGAAGACACGAGGCCAACCTTCGTTATGAATTCTTGAAACCGGGTATAGTTCATTTCAAGATTCTCGACGATCCGCCTTAGCTCATCGAGTGTTATCCTGATTATTCTCGATAAAGCGTTTCGAGTGCTCGTCAATGTCGTGCACTGCTCTGATGGCAGTGTCAGCTTTTTCGATTTGATCCTTCTTCAGGACAAACCAAGTCGGTTACTGGGTACGGTTGGTCAGGGGCAGCGGCCCTTTCGGCTTTTGTGGTGCGGTTGCTTGCTGCCCCGCCAATGCCAGGGCCACAACCGGATTCATGCTGTCGACCATCGACGTTGGCATCAAAATCGTGGCGCCCCGCTCCTTGGTCGTTTCATAGATGATGTTCATGGCGCGCAGCTGCAGAGCCATCGGATGATCGGCATAGGTCATCGCTGCTTCGACAAACTTGCCTGCAATCGCAGCCTCGGCGGATCCAAGAATCACTCGCGCCTGCTTTTCGCGTTCCGCCTGAGCTTGCCGGGACATCGCGTCCTGCAATGCAACCGGGATCGCGACGTCGCGGATCTCAACGGATTTCACCGAAATCCCCCAGTCGGCAGTTTTGCGGGCGATTTCGCCGCGCAAGACTTCGTCGGCGGCCGTCCGCTCCGAGAGTAGCGCCGACAGCATCGACGACCCGATCATTTCGCGAAGCGACGTCTGGGAAACCCGATCGATGGCTTCGCGGTAATTTGTGATGTTCAGGGCTGCCTTTTGTGCGTCGTGGACGAACCAGAACACGATCGCATCCACATTCACCGGGACGGTATCTTTTGTCAGGGCCGCCTCGGCACCAAAGGCAGTAGTCTGAATGCGCTCGTCGATGATCGCTACGACGTGGTCGATCACCGGAATGATAAGGAAAAGACCCGGTCCTTTGACGCCGCGCAACTTACCGGCGCGCAGAATGACAAACTTTTCCCAGGTGTTTGCCATCTTCAATGCGGAGGCGATGATGACCGCCCCGAGCACGATGGCGATACCCAAATAAAGGTACCCAATTGCGCCCAGTGCCGCGCCGACGGCTAGGCAGGCGATAGTCAGAAATACTGTAATGGGATTCATTGGCGTGGCTCCCTACTCGATTGGGGCGCCCCTCAGTGATCCACATAGTGATTGCAGGCTCTGTGCACATCTGAGCAATATTGCTCACATGGATGAACCTTCATTGTGTTTTAATGTCGCATCTCGACCTCACATTCCAACTGAAGCATATTTCTTCGGCTGAGATACAAGCGAGACGGTGAAATTATCTGCCGCGCAAATTGGAGTGCCCGTGCAATTCCCAGAATCTAAACAGCCCAAGCCGCCGCAGACCCCCGGGCCGCAAGTCCTGAGATATCTCGCGTACGCGTTTATTGGCTTGCTGATTGGACTTGTCGCTCAGGAGTTTCGTTGGCGTGGCTCAATCAAGGTTCCACAAGGCCAATTGGAGCAAGCTGAGAAAGAATTACAGGGCAACGATTACCCATCTGCGGTAACATTGTTTGAGAAACTCGCGGATAAGAACAATCCTCTGGCCCAATACTGGGTGGCGCACATGACGGAACTTGGTCTAGGCGTACCTCGCGATCCGTCTAAAGCAATTGAGCTGTACAAGAAAGCCGCGGAGCAGGACGTTAGTCCGGCAGAGCTTCGGCTTGGTGAGATCTATCTGAACGGCAATCTTGTTCCACCGGACTTTGCGCAGGCCAAGTCATACCTCGAAAAGGCGGCATACCATGGTGATTCGCGCGCGGCGATGCTGCTTGGTCAGATGTATCGTGCCGGCATCGGAATGCCCGCTGATCAGACCGAGGCGTATGCCTGGTCGGAAGTGGCAAATATTGAAGGCAACGTTTTTGCAAAGCGTGAGCGAGACGCGTCATTCCATGATTTGAGTGAAGCTGATCAAAATAGCGCCATAGCTCGCGCTCACGAAATCTTAAAAGGTATCAAGACCGAGCAGCCTTCGACCAAACGACCAAAACCGAATTAGCGTGCGCGTAGGAATTACGCAACGTCAGCAAACGAAGATAGAGTGTGCGGTTCCGCGGTCAAAAGGCCCTCAAAACCCCGCGCGGCTCTACTGAGTGAAGGTCGCCGCAATTGCCGGTTCAATGATGACGGTGGGTGTGAAAGTTGTGGCGGCGCCAGCCCCGGGAGGCCGTTGCCGGGGACCCGTCTGAGCGCGGACCCAAGGGTGGCGCCAGCATCGCGTTGGGGTCTGCGGCGTTTGAGCGCGGCGATGTTTCTATCGCAACAGTTCCAAGATCATGAATGCGGTAATCCCACGCTTGTAGAACGGGACATTCGAAAAAAGTGAAATCGGTTTCCTTTTGTAACTCATTGCGAAAAATTAATTCGATGGCCGAACTTGTCATAACTGGCGGATAGCTATTTGGATGGTTCTCAACTAATCGTTGTATCGGTAGTACAGCAGAGTACGCACGACGGAGGTACCCATGGTTGCGTGGGCTACGAACCGGTGGCACTCGATATGGCGTGAGGGACTAACTCCTCGGTCAGGGCCTGCAATTTTTTTCGCCATCGCCTGTGTCGGGATTGCAACGGCATTTCGGATAGGGTTTGGGCGTATCAGCCCCGACAGCGCTGTCTTTGCTCCGTATTATTCCGCGACGCTGGGCGCTGCACTTGTCGGGGGTGCCGAGTCCGGGATCTTGGCGGCAGGGTTGGGTGCGGTCGCCGCCTATTATTTGTTTGTGCCGCTGGGTTGGGGCCTTGCTCCATTCAGGCTGGAACAGTTGGTCAGTCTCGCTCTGTACGGCACATCCTCTGTAGTCATCATTTGGGCCGCACAAAACTATCGTGGTCTATTGCAGCGGCTGCGGGCGAACGAGGCCACGCGAGAATTGCTTAATCGTGACTGGTACATCGGATCAAGAACATACTCGCAAATGTCCAGGGTATTGTCGGGCAAACTCTTATAGACCAACCGATATTACGTAATGCGATCAATGCTCGCATCACCGCGCTTGGGGCCACCAATGACCTCCTCGTCAAATCCAATTGGCACAGCGCCTCTCTTCAAAAAATTCTAGCCCATGAATTTGCCCCGTATGGTCTCTCGCGATTTCATTTACATGGCAGCGACGTCGATTGTCCCAACGCGCTCGCTGTTTTTCTGGCGCTGGTCGTCCATGAACTCACGACGAACGCCGTGAAATACGGTGCCCTTTCAAGTCCCGATGGACGAATAGATATTGCATGGACCGACGTCTCAGGTCAGCTCACGTTGGAATGGGTTGAAAGGGGTGGCCCGGAAACGAGGGTGCCGACGCGCGAAGGATTTGGGACGAAGCTTCTTCGTTCGGGCGCGCGGCAGTTCCAAGGTACCGTCGATTGCCATTTCGAGCGGACCGGCCTTCGGTGCAAACTTTCGCTATTACTCTCCAAAGATCGGGAGCGAGAAACTGTCGATTTCGCACCGCGATCGCGAAGCGAGACGCCTCTGGCTTCAGCAAGCGCGAACTTTTCCTCACCGCCTCATGTTCAGTCACAGGACGGAAATCCGCTTGGTTGATCAAGAAGCGGCAGGTGCCGGCGTCGTCGCCGGCCAGAACGTTGCCAACGCCTTCGCAGCGATGTTCTATCCTACCTATATCCGCGGCACCGGTGTCGGTTGGGCGCTCGGGATTGGCCGCATCGGAGCGATCGTCGGCCCCACGGTTGGTGGCATCATGCTGGCGTTGCACTGGAGCCGCGCCGAGATGTTCGGTGCAGCGGCAATCCCATCCGTGATCGCGGCGTTTGCCATTCTTGGCCTTCTGAGCTTGGAGCGCGCTAAGGAAATTGTGCCGCCGGCTCAGCAGCCGCTGTCCTCGTCACACTGAGCGCCAAATTAGATCGGGCATAAATCTGACCGCCGGCGGGAATATCCGTCCCCAGAGGTGGGCCACCGCACGCGGATCACCGGCTTTGGCCGCTTTCCGCACGATGCGTCGCGCCCAATCCCTTGACTGGCCGTATCGCTTTCCAATTTCTGCAGCGCTCATTCCCTCC
>Ga0302326_10032480_pt1 | contig 10398 bp, 9 predicted proteins | sample Palsa_T0_3_FD_202264 | JGI IMG/M metagenome (GOLD analysis project Ga0302326, IMG submission 202264) | Peat permafrost microbial communities from Stordalen Mire near Abisko, Sweden - Palsa_T0_3 | ecosystem: Environmental > Terrestrial > Soil > Palsa > Peat permafrost | place: Sweden: Abisko... | reverse complement strand
CACGTCGTCGAACGCTCGCGCAATTGATGGGCGACCGATGCTGACCCGCGGAGCGCTCGAGATTCGCGGGCGGATCTTCACGTGGGGCTCGCGCACCCATTTGATGGGCATCGTGAACGCGACGCCAGACTCGTTTTCGGGCGACGGACGCCCGCTGTGCGAAGACGCGATCGCGCACGGCCTGGCGCAGCGCCGAGAGGGTGCCGACATCGTCGACGTGGGCGCCGAGTCGACGCGTCCGGGTCACGTTCCGATCGATGCCGATGAAGAATTGCGGCGGCTGATTCCGGTGGTACGCGGGCTGCGCGAGCGGGCCCCGGATGCGGTGCTTTCGATCGACACGTATAAAGCCGCGGTGTTTCGCGCGGCGCACGACGCGGGCGGCGACCTGCTCAACTCGATTTGGGGCCTCGACGACGAGTTGCTCGCGCTGGCGGTCGAGCGCGGCGTGCCCGTTGCGATCATGCATAACAAGCGCGTCGCAATGTACGAGCGCGACGTGGTCGGCGAAGTGCTCGGATATCTCGAGCGTGAGGCCGCGCGGGCCATACGCGCGGGGATTGCGCGCGACCGCATTCTGCTCGATCCCGGCATCGGGTTCGGGAAATCGCCCGAACACAATCTCGCGGTGCTGGGCGCGCTCGATCGGCTGGTCGCGCTCGGCTTTCCGACACTGGTCGGCACGTCGCGCAAGTCGACGATCGGAAAACTTACGGGGCGAAACCCGAGCGAGCGCACCTACGGAACGGCCGCGACGGTGGCGCTCGCGGTGGCCGCGAAAATCGATATCGTGCGGGTGCACGATGTGGCCGAGATGCGCGACGTGGTGACGGTCTCCGACGCCATCGTGCGCGGCTGGCGCCCCGCCGGTTGGCTCGAGACGCTGTAGCGCGTATGGCCTACACGATCGCGATTCGCGACATCCGCGCGCTCGGCAAGCACGGCGCGTTACCGGGCGAACGCGAGCACGCGCAACCCTTCGATATCGACCTGGAGTTGGACGTGGATCTAGCCCGCGCGCGTGCGAGCGACGATCTGGCGGATACCGTCGATTACGGCGTGGTGCACGCGCGCGTCGTGCAACTCGTCGCCGAGCGATCCTACGCGCTGCTCGAACGCCTGGGCGATGAGATAGTGGCCGATCTCATGCGCGACCGCCGCATCCGCCGCGTCCGCGTGGCGATCGCGAAGCCGAAGCTCATGGACGGCGCGACGCCGGTCGTGTGCGTGATCGCGGGCCGCGAGACCGATTGACATGGCTTTAGCTCGCATTGGTCTCGGCAGCAACGTGGGCGAGCCGCAGCGGAACGTCGAGGCGGCGCTCGCGGCGCTGCGGCGCCTCGGGACGCTGGTAGCGCGCTCGGCGCTGTACGCGACCCCCCCATGGGGCGTGCTCGATCAGGCGGCCTTCGTGAACGCCGCGGCGCTGCTGGAAACGGCCCTCTCGCCGCGGGAGTTGCTCGAGGCGCTGCGGGCGATCGAAGGCGAGTTCGGCCGCATCCCGACCTATCGCTGGGGCCCGCGCGTCCTCGACCTGGATATCCTCGCCTACGACGACCTGCGCATCGACGAGCCGGATCTGACCGTGCCGCATCCGCGCCTGCTGCAGCGGGCCTTCGCCCTGGTCCCGCTTGCTGAAATCGATCCGGCGTACGTCGCGGCGCGGGATGCTCTCGCCGCTGCCGACCGGACCGCCGTCCAGCGGATACCGGCGCCGCCGGCTCGAACAAGGCGGGCTGTGAATTGGGACGAGACGCTCGAGCGGGTGCGGTCCGCGGCGGACTTTTGCGCCGCGGCGGGCCTAACGCGATTCCGGATTGAGGAAGACGACCTGTCGATCGAGGTGCGCCGTGCGGCACGCCCGGCGCGCGCGCTCTCCGCCGTTCCGGCCGCGGAAGGGGGCGCCGCCTCGAACGGCTCCGTAGGCGGCAACGGTGCAGCGTCGGTCAGCGAGAAACCGAAGAACCTCCTGCGGGCCGAGTTCGTCGGGATCGTGCGCCTTTCGCGCCCGGCCGTGGCCCCAGGCAGCGTGATCGGCGAAGATCGGGAACTGGCCTACGTGGAGGCGCTCGGCATCCGCAACCCCATTCGTTCAGGCGGCCCCGGCCGCGTCGCGGACGTGTTCGTTATCGATGGCCAAGCCGTTGAGTACGGGCAACCGCTCTTTGCAATCGACGCCTAGTGTTCAAACGACTTTTGATCGCCAATCGCGGCGAGATCGCAATGCGGATCAACCGGGCCGCGCACGAACTTGGCATCGAGACGGTGGCGATCTTCTCGGAGGCGGACCGCGCAGCGCTGCACGTACGCAACTGCGACCTCGGTTTTTGCGTCGGCCCGGGGACGGTGGCGCGCTCGTATCTCAACATTCCGAATATCATCTCGGCTGCGCTGATCTCGGGCGCGGACGCGATCCATCCGGGCTATGGGTTCCTCGCCGAGAACGCTCGCTTCGCGGATATCTGCGCCGACCACGGGCTGCGCTTCGTCGGCCCGGCGCCCGAAACGATCTCGAAGATGGGTGATAAGGCGACCGCGAAGTCGATCATGCGGGCGGCCGGCGTACCGACGACCCCCGGTACCGACATCTTGCCGACCGTCGCGGAGGCTTTGACCGCGGCAAGCGAACTCGGCTACCCCGTGATGCTCAAAGCGACTGCCGGCGGCGGCGGCAAGGGGATGCGCGCCGTTCGGAGCCCGGACGAACTCGAGCACGCCTTCATGACGGCCCAAGCCGAGGCGGAAGCCAATTTCAAAGACGGCCGGCTCTACATGGAAAAGCTGATCGACCGCCCGCGCCACCTCGAGGTCCAGATCATCGGCGACTCGTTCGGGAACGTCGTCCACGTCGGCGAGCGCGACTGTTCCGTGCAGAAACCGTCCCATCAGAAGCTCGTCGAGGAGGCCCCGGCTCCGCTCGTTTCGGAGCGGGTCCGGGCTCGTTTGCACGAGGTGGCGCTCGCGGCCGGGCGCGCGGTGAACTACGAAAGCGTCGGAACCCTTGAATTTCTCGCCAGTGGCGACGACGTGTATTTCATGGAGATGAACACGCGCATCCAAGTGGAGCATCCGGTCTCGGAGATGCTCTATGGAGTGGATCTGGTCAAAGAGCAGATACGCGTGGCGGCGGGCGAACCGCTTTCGTTTGCGCAGCGGCAGCTGGTCGCGCGGGGCCACGTGATCGAGTGCCGGATCAACGCTGAGGATGCGAAGCAGAACTTCGCCCCGGCCGCCGGGACCCTCACCGACGTGGCTTTACCCGGGGGGCACGGCATCCGGGTCGATTCGCACGCCTACACGGGCCTCGCCGTCCCGCCGTTTTACGATTCGCTGTTGGCGAAGGTCATCGCGCACGGCCCGACACGCCTCGAAGCGATCGACCGCATGATCGCGGCGCTTTCCGATACGCGTATCTCGGGCGTGAACACGACGATCGGCATCTGCTCCACGATCATGAAGGACGAACGTTTCCGCGAAGGCGGGGTCACGATCGATTACCTGCCCGGGCTCGTTTCGGGCACGGCCGCGCGAGCGTGACGCGCCGCTACGCGCGGGAGCTCGCATTGCAGACCCTCTACAGCGTGGAAGTCGGAAAGCACGATGCCGCCGACGCGCTCGATCAAACGCTCTCGGAACCGCAGGCTGCCTCGCAGCGCGCCTTCGTTCGGGACCTCGTGCTCGGCACGATCGAACACGAAGCGGAGAGCGATGCCGTGATCGCGCCGCTGCTCGTCGGGTGGACGCTCGAACGTTTACCGCTGCTCGACCGTCTGGTGCTGCGCATGAGCGTGTACGAACTGCGCTTCCACAAGGAAACGCCGTCGGCCGTGGTGATCAACGAAGCCGTGGAACTCGCCAAGAAATTTTCGACCGAAGACTCGGGCCGCTTCGTAAACGGCGTACTGGCGAGCGCGAGCAAGTAGCGGGTGAGCACGCGCATCGCGAACCGGCGTAGGCGCCGGCGCCGTCTCTCGCTTTTCGGACGCATCGTGTTCGGCACGTTTACGACCGCGTTCTTGCTCGTCCTTTTCGCCCTTGGGACCATGGCGGGCATCGTCTATTCGTACTCGCGGAACTTACCGAACATCAACAAGATGGCCGACTTTCAGCCGTCGCGTTCCACGCGGGTGTACGCCCGTGACGGGACGCTGCTCGCGACGCTCTTCAAGCAGAATCGCATTTGGATTCCGATTTCGAAGATTCCGCCGCGCGTGCGCGACGCGTTCGTGGCCAACGAAGACCACAATTTCTACCAGCATCACGGCGTCGATTTCAGCGGCATCGCGCGCGCGGCACTGGCCGACTACAAGCACGAGCAGTTCCAAGGTGCGTCGACGATCACGCAGCAGCTCGCGCGCGCGCTCTTTCTTTCCAATGAAGTCTCGATCTCGCGCAAAGTACAAGAAATTCTGCTCGCAATGGAGATCGAGCGCTCGTACACCAAAGATGAGATCCTCGAGCGCTATCTGAACCTCATCTACTTCGGGTCGGGCGCCTACGGTATCGAGGCCGCCGCGCACACGTATTTCGGGACTTCGGTCGACCGCCTCAGCACGGGCCAAATCGCCATGCTCGCGGGTTTGCCCGCGGCGCCCTCCGATTATTCGCCGTACGTGAGTATGACGAACGCGACCGAGCGCCAGCACCACGTGCTCGAGCGCATGGTGACGAGCGGCTACATCACGGATGCGGAACGCGACGCGGCGGAGTTCGCGCCGCTCGGGCTCATCGGGGAGCGGCCCACTGGCCTGCAGTCGTTCGCATATCCGTATTTCACCACATACGTGGTCAACGAACTCGAGAATACGTTCGGCTCGCAGGCCGTGTACGAGGGCGGCCTCACCGCGGATACGACGCTCGATCCGCACCTGCAAAGGCTCGCGGAAGAAGCCGTGAATTGGGGCGTGGGCCGTGCGGCCGTCGAAGGCATCGGCGCGCATGAAGCCGCGCTCGTGGCGATCCGGCCGACGACCGGCGAAGTCGTCGCGATGGTCGGCGGTGCGGGCGGCTTCAGCTTGAACAATCAGTTCAATCGCGCGTGGCAGGCGCTGCGTCAGCCCGGATCGTCGTTCAAGCCCTACGTTTACACCGCGGCGATCGATAGCGGCATGCCGGCGACGGCCACGGTCGACGACGCACCGGTCTCGTACTCGATGGGCGACGGCACGAATTGGAGTCCGATGGACGACGACTTCCGCTTTCTCGGGCCCGTGACGCTGCGCTACGCGCTCGCGCAATCGCGCAACGTCGTCGCGGTGAAACTCGCGGAGCAGGTGGGCATCGAACGCGTGATCGCCTACGCCCACCGCATGGGCGTCCGAGCGCCGCTCGAAGCGAATCTCTCGCTCGCGCTCGGAAGCTCGGTGGTATCGCCGCTCGATCAGGCCGCCGGCTACGCGACGCTTGCGAACCAAGGCATTCACATCGAGCCGTCCGGCCTGCGTTTGGTGACGGATTCGGTGGGCGCTCCGGTCCTCGACAATCGCTTCCCTGCCGAGACGGAAGTGGTGAGCGCGGGCACCGCGTACATCATGACGTCGCTGCTCGAAGGCGTGATCACCGAAGGCACCGGGTACCCCAACGCCGACATCGGGCGGCCGGCCGCCGGGAAGACGGGAACCACCTCGAGCTTCCGCGACGCGTGGTTCGTCGGCTACACGCCCGATCTCGTCACGGCCGTCTGGCTCGGCAACGACGACTACACGCGCATGAACGAATCCTACGGCGGCAACATTCCGGCGCGCACGTGGGCCCGTTTCATGAGAGCTGCGCTGGCCAACACTCCCAAGCACGACTTCATGTTCCCCTCGACCGAGTTGCGCAAGGTCGCGTATTGCGGCACTGCCAGGAAATACGAGTATTTTCTCGAGGGCACCGAACCCACGGGCACCTGTGCGAGCGCGGGCTACAACGGCCGCGCCCGCACGGCGTACGACGCTCCGCCGATCGTGGCCGAGCCGATCGCGCTCGCGCCGCCGCCGGTGGCCGTGGAGCGCACGCCGAAGCCGCTCGTGTTTCCGACGATGACGGACCCGCCCGCGATGACGCCGGAACCCGAAGACACGATCACGTACGGCGAAGTCGATACGAACGACTCCGCTCCGGCTTCGGCGGCGCCGCCCGACGCGTCGCCCACGCCGTGACGAACGCCGCGCCCGCGCCGCGCGTGGTGGGCGTCAGGCGGCTCGCGGAGTACCTGAAACGAAAACTCGAGAGCGATACGGCGCTGCGGAACTTCTCGGTGCGCGGTGAGGTCTCGAACCATTCAGTGCAGCGTTCGGGACACGTCAATTTCGATCTGAAAGAAGGCGAGGCGGTCATACGTTGCTTCGCCTGGGCGAGCGATGCCGCGTCGTTTCCGGCGCTTGCCAACGGGGTTGCGATTGTGGCCACGGGCGGCGTCTCGACCTATGCGCCCAAGAGCGTGTATCAGCTGGTCGTGCGCGCGGCCGTCCTTGAAGGCGTCGGCAATCTGCACGCGCTCTTCGAGGAACGCAAGAAGCGCCTCGCCGCCGAAGGCGTGTTCGAAACCGCGCGCAAGCGCGCGCTGCCGGAATTTCCCTTTCGCGTCGCGCTCGTCTCGTCGCGAACCTCGGATGGTGCGATCGATTTCGTCACGCTGTTGCGCGATCGCGCGCCGCACGTGCGCGTCGTGTGGTGCGAATCCTCGGTGCAGGGCGCCTCCGCTCCGGCCGAACTCTGCGCGGCGCTGCGGCGCGCTTCGGCCGCGGACGTCGATTGTATCGTCCTCACGCGCGGCGGCGGATCGTTCGAAGATCTCTTCGCGTTCAGCGATGAGTCGGTCGTGCGCGCGGTCGCAAAGGCTCGCCATCCGGTTGTCTCCGCGATCGGGCACACGGCCGATCAGCAACTGTGCGACTTCGCGGCCGACGTGCACGTCGAGACGCCGTCCGCCGCGGCCAAAGCGATCGGTTGCGCGACGAGCGAACTCCTCGCGCGCACGAACGACCGGATCGGTCGGGCGCGGCGCTCGGCCGATCTGTCCTTGCGCCGTCTTGAAACGCAGTTGCATCACGCGCTCGTGCGTTCGAAGCTCGAGGAACCGCGCACGTATCTCGGGCCGCTCGTGCAACGGGTGGGCGATCTCGAAAACGACCTGGAAGCCGCGGCTCTCGCGCTGACGAACGGTCGGTTTGCGAAGGTGCGCGGGCTCGCGCGCAAGCTCGAGGCGCACGATCCGACGCGGCGCTTGGCGGATCGTGCCCTGGCTTTCCATCGCTTGTCGGGCCGGCTCGACGTTGCGATGGAGCGCGTGCTGAAGGCCGTTCGAGATCGCTCCCGCGCGGCGCAGCGGGCTCTGGATCCCGCGATCCTTCGTGCGGGCAGCCGCCATGCCCGGCGGCTCGAACTCGCGCTGCTGCGCCTCGAAGGTAACAGCCCCGAAAGACTCTTGAAACAGGGCTATGCGATGGTAACCTACCGCGACGCGATCGTGCGCGATCCGTCGCAAGTGCCGCTCGGTGCGATCGTCGAGGCGCGCGTGGCCCACGGAACGCTTTCGGCACGCGTCGAAGGCAAAGAGGTCGAACGAAAAGAGACAGATGGCAACTAGCGTATCGGGTGAATTCGAAACGGCGCTGCGGCGGCTCGAAGAGATCGTCGCGAAACTCGAAGGGGGCGAGGTCGCGCTCGATGAGTCGGTCGCGCTCTTCAAAGAAGGCAAGGGCCTCGCGCAAAAATGCGAGCGCCTGCTCAAGAACGCGCAAGAATCGATCGAGGCCGCGGCGCGCGGCGAAGGTGAGGCTGCGAGCCCGGCCCCGAGTTCCGATGGGCCGCTGTTCGGCTCGGGCTCGGGCGACGGGCGAGTTCGCTAGCGATGTCTGCCCGGACCGCACAGCGTTTGGATGAAGCGGTCGCCGAGCGGACGGGCGTCACGCGTTCGCGCGCGCGTTCGCTGATCATCGCCGGACGAGTGCGCGTCGACGGCCGTCCAGCGACCAAACCCGGCAGTTCGGTCGCACAGAGCGCCGTGCTCGATGTGCAACGCGCCGCGCCGTTCGTGAGCCGGGGCGGAGAAAAGTTGGAGGCGGCCCTTGCGGAGTTCGGGCTCGACGTTGCAGGCGCGCGGGCACTCGATATCGGCGCGTCGACGGGGGGGTTCACGGATTGTCTGTTGCAGCGCGGCGTCGCGCACGTCGTCGCGGTCGATGTGGGGTACGGGCAACTCGCGCTTTCGGTGCGCGACGATCCGCGCGTGACCGTCGTCGAGCGCACGAATTTTCGCTTGCTCGAAGAGGGCGCGCTCGGCGAACGTTTCGATCTCGTTACCATCGACACGTCGTTCATCTCGGTTCTCACCATCCTCGACCGCGTGCGCTCGTTCGTAACCCCGGGCGCCGCGATCGTGGCGCTCGTGAAGCCGCAATTCGAGGCCGGCCGCGAACGGCTCGGCGCCGGCGGCGTGGTGCGCGATCCGGCGGTGCACGCATCCATCCTGCGTGAGGTGCGCGCGGGCGTGCTCGCGCTCGGAGTCGTTGCGGTCGCCGTGCTGGCGAGCCCGCTGCGCGGGCCGGCTGGTAACGCGGAATTCTTCATGCTCGTGCGCGATGCGGGCGCAGCGTTCGACGACGGCGCGCTCGCGGCCGCGCTCGCGAGCGTCCCCGGCTGATGGACGCACCGGCCGCAGCCGGCGTCGTCGCGCTCTACGTCGACCTTTTCCGGCCGCACGCGCGTGCTGCCGCATCGAAAATCGCGCGGACGATTCGCGATTGCGGATTCGCGGTCGCGCTGGTCGACGACCAGGATGCCGAACTCGGCTTGGCATCGACCGGAGCCACTATCGATGGTGCGGTCGTTCTCGTGACGATCGGCGGCGACGGGACGCTGTTGCGCGCCGCGCGCATCGCGGCGCCCTTCGGCATCCCGCTGCTCGGCATCAACACGGGGCGCCTGGGCTTCCTCACCGAGATGGACGGCGACGAGGCGGCGCTGCACGTGCTGCCCGAGATCCTGTGCTCCGGGTTTCACATCGACGAGCGCACTGCGCTCCTGGCCTCGGCCCGCGGAAAAGAGCACTTCGCTCTCAACGATATCGTGGTGACGCGCACGAGCCCGCACATGACGCCATTCGGTTTGTACGTCGACGGCAAGGAAGCGGCGCACGTCCCGGCCGACGGCATCGTCGTCGCGACGCCCACGGGGTCGACTGCGTATTCGCTCTCGGCCGGGGGACCGATCGTCGCGCCGACGGCCGACGTTTTCATCGTGAGCGCCCTGCTGCCGCACACCCTCTTTTCACGACCGCTGGTCGTGCCGTCGTCGTCCTCGGTCGTGATCACGTGCGATCCCGAAACCACGGGCGTCGCGCTCGAAGCGGACGGCCAGACCGTCGATCGCCTGGAACCCGGCGATCGGGTGACGGTGACCCGTTACGCGCGCACGGTGCGCTTCGCGCGGCGCAAGCCGCTCGATTTCTTCGCGCTGCTCGAAGGCAAGCTGCGCTGGAACGCGCCGGTCAAGGACCGCTAGCGGTGCGGCTCGCTCGCTTCGAGATCGAAGACTTCGCGCTGATCGCGCGCGCTTCGCTCGAATTTGCCGACGGTTTCACCGTCTGCACGGGCGAAACGGGATCGGGCAAGACGATGCTGCTCGGGGCGCTCGGGTTCGCGCTCGGCGAACGGTCGTCGGCGGATATCGTGCGCGCGGGCGCCGCGCGGGCGCGCGTCACGCTCGAGATCGAACTCGACCATGCGCTACGGGAGCGCTTGCGGGAAGCGGGTCTCGACGACGACGCGGAGTCGGCTGTGTTCGCGCGCGAGATGCTCGCCTCGGGGAAATCGACGGCGCGCATCAACGGCCGGCTCGTCACCTCGTCGCAGTTGCGCGAGTTTGGGAGTTCGCTCATCGAGACGGTCGGGCAGCACGAACAGCAGCGTCTGCTTTCGCACGCGTATCAGTTGGACGTCCTCGATGCGTTCGCTGGAGATGATGCGCTGACCGCGCGGGCGCGCGTTTCGGCGACGTACGAGCGTCTGCGCGACCTCGAACGCGAGGTTCGCGACCTGGCGGATTCCGAGGGGCGCGCGCTTGCGGAGCTCGAGTTCGTGCGCTTCGCCCTCGGCGAGATCGACGAGGTCGCGCCGCTCGATGGGGAGGACGTCGCGCTGCGCGAGCGGCGCGACTACTTGGCGAACATCGAAAAGATTGCGGCGGCACTTGCGAACGCACACGAAGCGCTCTCTTCGGGCGAAGCTTCGGCCGTAGAGTCGCTCGGGGCGGCCGCGACCGGGCTTGCCGCGATCGCTCGCTTCGCGCCGGATCTCGGCGCGCTTGCAGCGGCCGTCGCCGCACTACAGAGCGACGCGACGGAAGCGGCCGTCGCCATTTCGCGCGAACTGGAAAGCGCCGAATTCGATCCGGCGGAACTCGAAGCCGTCA
>Ga0302326_10032479_pt1 | contig 10398 bp, 9 predicted proteins | sample Palsa_T0_3_FD_202264 | JGI IMG/M metagenome (GOLD analysis project Ga0302326, IMG submission 202264) | Peat permafrost microbial communities from Stordalen Mire near Abisko, Sweden - Palsa_T0_3 | ecosystem: Environmental > Terrestrial > Soil > Palsa > Peat permafrost | place: Sweden: Abisko... | reverse complement strand
AATCGAGTGGACCGGCGGGGAAAACGCTGCTGGGGGTGGAGGTCTCGCACCCCAGGGCTTTTCGACGAGGAGATAGGCGGCGGCCGCTGCGATAACGACCGCGACGGCGAGCCATGCGCCTTGCGAGGGTATTCTCGGGGCCACCCCTGCAGGCCCCCGGGCGGCCGTCGATGAGGGACCCACCTCGCCTGAGAGAAGCTGCTCAATGCGCCTGACGAACTCGGGCGGTGTCTCCCCGCCGGGAAGGCGCGTCCATTGCACCCGCTGAAACGATTCCGGAACGTCCGCGCCCGCATCCGGCGATGCGTCCAGACACACCGGCACGATGAACGCCCGGTTGCGCGCGAGCATATGGGTACGCTGATCCGCGAGGTCCCACTCGAGCCGGAAATAGCCTTCATGCCTCGAGGCCGTATTGGCCGAGATGACAGGAATAAAGAGCGCGCAGTCGTGGATCTCGCGGCGGATTTTCTGATCCCACACATCCCCGCCCCGAAGCTCGCTCTGGTCGAACCAAACTTCGATCCCGGCGGCACGTAGCGCATTGCACAGTCGCAGCGCGGCTTCCGCGTCCTGCGACGCGTAGCTCAGGAACACCGCGTTGCCCGGGTCGGTCACCGTGCCCCCGTCGTGTCGCGACCCTGACGATTCTCTGGCTCGGTGCAGTCGGCCATCCAAAGGCTCTTGGTTAGTGCCCCATAGCCTACCGTACGGCGTGGGCGTCTGCTTTCGGGCAGTTATTCCAGCAACGCTGCCCTAGCACCCGAACGATCTACGGTGGCGTAACGGCCGGCACCAGGTCAGCCACTATCGATACCGATCCCAAGAATATCCTTGTTATTCGTGTCCACAAGGTGCTGCCAACCCCGCTCAACACTATCGCGTCCAGCGACGGGTATCGACCCTGTTGGCGCCGTCGCGAACCACAGTTATCGCGATGAGCCGCCGCCCTACTGACCTGGCGTGAGCCTTTCATCGAGAAATTGCTGAACCGCTTGACGCTCAAGACGCCGGCTGCGAACGTCGGGTAACAGGCGACGATTTCAGCGCCCCCGAACTTCTCCTTTTGGCCGGCGGATATCCCATTTAATCGGCTTCGTGATTGCATCCCTTACATTACCATGGTAATGTAAGCTCATGGCGATCGCACAATCAAGGCTTACCGCGCAGGGTCAGATCTCAGTGCCCGCCGAGGTTCGCAAGAGACTCGGCGTGGGACCCGGTTCGGTCCTCGAATGGGAGGAGCAGGATGGCCAAGTCGTAGTTCGCAGGGCAGGGCGGTACACGTCGGATGACATACACCAAGCGCTCTTCCCGCAAGGAGCGGCAAAAAAGGGACCTTCGGATGTGAAAGAGGGGGTTCGAGAGTACATCCGCAAGCGGCATGCGCGCCGTTGACACGAATGTCTTGGTGCGACTCGTCGTGCGCGACGATGCGAACCAAGTCCGTGCAGCGGAAGAGTTCATTGGAAGTGGCGCTTGGGTATCGCATCTGGTGTTGGCCGAAACCACCTGGGTGCTGAATGCCGTATACGAGCGTTCGGCAGACCAGATCGCAACCGCTCTCGACATGCTCTTAAATCACGAGCACCTGTCGGTGCAGGACGCCGATGTGGTGAGCGCTGCGACGGAGAACTTCAGAGAACGACCGGCTCTTGGGTTTTCCGACTGCCTCATGCTGGAGATCGCCCGAAAAGCCGGGCACCTGCCACTAGGTACATTCGATCGAAACCTCGCAAAACTCGACGGCGCGGAACGCCTGCGACAGTAGTTGCACCACGCCGAAACCTGCCTCCACGAGGCTTTACTGAGCGGCATGCGACCGCACTGCAGACATAACGTCGCTTCACACGCGGATCACACGCAGCTGTTCCGGGCACTTGGAAGCCGTTGACTGATAAAGGGTGGCGGGCGTAATCGTTTTGGGTTCGATTCCCATCGCCCGCTCCAATCCCCGGCCATCGCTTGCCAATGCCGGCCAAGGTAGTTCGACCCTCGTATCAGGCAGGACATGGGTAGACGCTGGCCAGCACTTGCCGTGGTTACGCAAGCAGCCAGGTTCCTATGACCTGCGTTGCTGCATGGAGCTGCCGGGCACGAGCGCCTGCGCCTCGCGGATCGCGGCCCTTACCACTTCCAGGTTGAACTCAGCTGCGACTGCAACGTTGCTCTGATGCATCGGCAGCTCAAGGCCCTCGCCGTCCGGCAGATAGTAGGTGGCCTGACCGAGCCGCAGATCGACGAGATAGCCGTCGAACCCTTCCGCCGTCAATGTACCGGCGATCTGCGGGAAGGTCATCTCGCCGCTCTCGGCGCCTTCGAGGCATTGCCGGGCGACTTGTTGATGTTTGGTATCCATGGATTTGGCTCCTTATCGGTTGAGGGCTGTGTCATGTCATTGGGATCGACTTCAAAGCGTGGCGTGCGACCAGGCTTTTGAGCACGCGTTCAAGCGCGGCGCGTTCTTTGGCGGTCATGTCGCCAAAGAACTCGGCATCATTCTCGTCAGCGAGCGCGGCGAGAATCGGGACTAGCGCCGCGCCTGCGGATGTGAGCGTCAGCGTGTGCGCACGCAGATCCTTCGCGTTGTCCTCGCGCGAGATCAACTTCTTCTGTATCAGGCGGTTCGCCAGTTTGCTGATGGCTCCCCGCGTGAGCCCGAGACGCTCAGCTAGGCTACTGGGGGCAATGGCCCTCTCGCCGTACAGTTCATGCAGCACTACCCACTCGGCTGCTGTCACGTCTTTGTCCGACAACTTGCGGGCGAAGGCGTATGAGATATGGTTGGAGACGAAGCGCAGCCAGTATCCGAAGTGGGTGCTCAGCGGTGGAACGGGCGACTTTGACGGCATCACTCCACTCCTAGTTTCCTAGTAAACTACATCGGTATAGTTTCTTTGTCAACCATATTGCGACGTGCCCTGTTGGGCGCGAGCGATAGCAACCTGGCCTTTAAGGGAAAATCATTCGGCACAGCATGGGTTCGATTCCCATAGCCGCTCATCAGAATTGCCAGGTATCTCAAACACTCTGACGAACGTAAATAGGCTCGGCCTACTGTTGGAGTAGCGTGGTTGCCACGGAGGTCATCGCCGTGACCCCGGTACGCAGGGTCGGTTCAGGAACGGGTTCGAATAAGCTCGTGTGCGGGGCCGGCAAGCGTTCGCGCCGTGCCGCTCATAGCAACACCACGAATCGTATCGACTAAGCGCATGGCCGCGATGTATTCGATTTCCATCGTCCGCTTCACTTCCGGCCATCGGTGGCCAATGTCAGCGAACTCAGATTCTGGCTTCATACCAGGCAACGCGCTACTGGACGCTGGCTCGCAATACCTGTGATGTCACACGCAGCTTTGTGCCGATGCCTCCGGAGTTGTTGCATTCGGGAACGTCTGCTCTTTGAGCGATCTTGCGAGCGCCATGCATACTTGCCCGCAGTACAGTCGCTTTGTATAGTCTTTCAATCGGAGATGGCATGCCTCCGACCCCAACCGCCGCTTGACGGCTGATGATGCCTACCAAGACCCATTTTTGGGAGGTAAGCGCGCGTGGAATATTTCTTCGACTTCAGACCCTCGTGGGACCCGGGCAGCCACGCTTGCGAGGCGGGCGCTCACCTCTCACACATTTTGCTAACCCTGCTGGGCTGGACCATTTCCGACCGATGGCATTGGGCGTCGGCTCTCTTAAGTCGCCTGAATAGTCGCGGGTCGTCGTGAAAGCTGGCCAACCGCATCTGCTGAGCGGCGAGCTCAGCGCGGGAGACGACAGCAATCCGAATAGCTTGCCGTCCACGTCTCGATCGCGTCCGGGAAATAATATGACTCTATCCATCTGTGCGATTGCGCTCGGTGCCGCTCTGGGCGCATTGCTTCGCTGGTTTTTTGCCACTCGATTCAACGCGCTGTTCCCGCAGCTGCCGCTGGGAACGCTGGCGGCCAATATTCTCGGCGGCTATTTGATCGGGATCGCCATGGCCACATTTTTCGCATTACCCGCACTTGCCCCGGAGTGGCGACTGCTTACCGTCACCGGCTTTCTAGGCGGCCTCACCACCTTCTCGACGTTCTCGGCCGAAGTCGTGACGGCATTGCTGGAAGCGCGCAATCTATGGGCACTCTCGACGGTCGCGGCGCATGTGCTTGGCAGCATTCTCATGACGCTCTGTGGCGTCGGCACCGTGCGGCTCTTCCGCGCCCTTATTTAGGAGAATGACATGCAGGGCTTTCAGATTAGCTTCTTGGCAGAACAGAATCGTCGGATAGAGCGCAAGCAGGCCATGGACTGGTTGCTGCATTTGGCCAAGGAACTGGGTATTTCCGGGTGCACGGTGTTCTCCGGTGTAGAGAGCTTTGGCGCCGATGGTCATCGCCATTCCGCGCGTTTCTTCGAACTCGCCGATCAACCGATGGAAATCGTCATGGCGGTCACCGAGGAGCAGGCTGATCGCTTGTTCGAGCGAATTCGGGCGATCGATACCAAGATCTTCTACATCAAGATCCCCGTCGAGTATGGACAGTTGGGAAAGCAGGCGGGCTAGCGCGCGATCAGTACGCACGTCGCTATTTCGGCAAGGCGGGTGCGACTGGCCGTTGAACATGTCTCGCGGGCGCCGTCAAGCAGTTGGAAAGCGCTGGATCAGGGCACGCTCGATTATTCTGGGTCCATCGCTGGCTCAATCCACGGTACCGCTTGCTGAGGCAATGCCGCGGATCAGTCCAGCGCTGCGCCTGGTGATGTTGGCCGGCGCCGCGGTATCGTTGTTCGGCTGGTTAAGCGCCGACATCCTCAGCACGCCGCGCATGCTATTCGCGTTTGCACGCGACGGATGGCTGCCAAGTCAGCTCGGACGGGTGCACGGACGCACGAATGTAACCGGTAATTCCGCGGCGTTCTTTTTTCTTCGACCCGGATCCGGACAATGACTCGCCTGTTTCACAACGGGAGCGAGCGATGGATCAAATCAGACGGATCAAGCGTAGCGAGGCGACGTGGCGCGAGATTTTTGCGCGCCATGTATCAAGCGGGATGTCGCTGCTGGAGTTTTGCCGAGCCGAGGGGATCAACCCCGGGGTATTCCGGCGCTGGCGGTCGATGTTGAACGGTGACGACATGAAGGGCAAGAAGACCCAGCCTCGCGCAGTGGCGAAGGCGGTCACGCCGTTCATCGACATCGGTGCGGTGAGTGCGGATCGATCGCGGATGGAGGTGCGGCTCGAGCTCGGCGGCGGTGTCGTGTTGACGGTGGCACGCGGCTGATGTTCTTCGCCGAGGCGCAGATCCGCGTGCACCTATTCGGCAAGCCGGCCGATATGAGGAAGTCCTACGACGGCCTGCAGGCGCTGGTGCGTCACGCGATGGATCAAAACCCCTTGGATGGATCGCTGTACGTGTTCGTGAACCGGCGCGCCACGCAGATCAAGTGTTTGTATTTTGATCGCAGCGGATTTTGTATCTGGGGCAAGCGGCTCGAGACGGGACGTTACGTGAGCGACTGGCGCAAGGTGCGCACGCACGAGATGGACTGGACTGCACTGAAGTTATTGATCGAGGGGATGGAGGCAAAGCGTGTGAGGAAGCGTTTTTCGTTGCCTTCCATGAGTGATAAAAGCCTATAAAAGAAGCACTTTCATGCATTTATTTGTTATGATGATTCTCATGCAGAACGTGGCCTCGGCACCCTCATCGAGCACACCCGAAGTGAGCACGATGAGCGGCGCCGAACTGCAAACTCTCGTGCAAGCCCAGGCGTTGACGATCAGCAATCAGGGCGAGCAGATCGAGGCTCTGAAGCATCAGCTCGACTGGTTTCGCCGTCAGGTCTTTGGTCAGAAGAGCGAGCGGTTCGCCCCCGAGCCGGACCCGACCCAGATGCATTTGGGCGAGGTGTTGCCGGTCCCGACATCCACCCCTGAGACAGTCAAGACGATCGCGGCGCATACCCGGCGCGTCACGCAAAAAGACGGCGCCGAGAGCGGCGAGGAGCTGAAGTTCTTCGATGAGTCGAAGCTGCCCGTCGAGTCGATCATGCTGGTACACGAGGAGGCGCGGGATCTCGCCTCAGGGGAGTTTGAACTCATCGGCGAGAAGATCACCTACCGGCTCGCGCAGCGGCCGGGCAGCTATGTGATTTTGAAGTACCATCGGCCGGTGATGAAGCGCAAAGACACCCAAACGATCTTAACGGCGCCGGCGCCGGAAGGGTTCTTGGAGGGCAGCCGCGCGGATGTGAGCTTCGCCGCGGGCCTCTTGATGGATAAATTTGCGTGGCATTTGCCGCTCTATCGCCAGCACCAACGGCTCGCCGCCTCCGGGATCACGGTCTCTCGCCCCTGGCTCACACAGCTCGCGCAGAGTTCGATCAGCCTCCTTGAGCCGATCTACCAGGCGCAGTTCGCCTCGATCCGGGCAAGCCGGGTCAAGACCATGGATGAGACCCCGATCAGGGCCGGGCGCTCGGGCCACGGCAGGATGCAGACCGGGTATTTCTGGCCCGTGTACGGCGAAGAGGATGAGGTGTGCTTCCCCTTTCATCCCTCGCGCTCGGCGGATTTTGTCGCGAGTGCCTTAGGTCTCAAAGCCGCGGTGGGGTCGGTCCTATTGACCGACGGCTACGCCGCCTACGAGCGCTATGCGAAAAAGATCGGCATCACGCACGCCCAATGTTGGGCGCATTCGCGCCGCGGCTTTTTCGAAGCGCTCGGTGACGAGCCCGCGGGCGCGGCCAGCGCGCTCGAGCAGATCAAGGCGATGTATGCCGTCGAGGAGGACATTCGCGACAAGAAACTCGCCGGCGAGGCGAAGCAAATCCATCGGCTCATGTACAGCAAGCCCTTGGTCGAGTATTTCTTCGACTGGGTCGACCGCGAGCTCGCCCGCCAAGGCTTCACGCCGAGTAATCCGTATATTCAGGCGCTGAACTACGTGCGCGAGCGGCGCCAAGGGCTCGAGGTCTTTCTCACCGATCCGGATGTTCCCATCGATACCAATCATATCGAGCGCGCCTTGCGGGTCATTCCGATGGGCAGAAAATCGTGGTTATTCTGCTGGACCGAGCTCGGTGCCAAACACGTTGGCATCATCCAATCATTGATCGTTACCTGCCGACTGCACGGCGTCGATCCGTATACCTACCTCGTCGATGTCCTGCAGCGCGTCTCCCTGCATCCTGCCAGCCGGGTCGCCGAGCTCACCCCGCGACTCTGGAAACAGCTTTTCGCGGACAAACCCCTGCGGTCAGACTTGCACGGCCTCACCGCCTGATCAATACGTCGCGGAGTTACCGCTTACGAGCTTGCGGTAGAACCAGTCGTTGAACCAGGCCGAGCCCGCAATCAAATCACATTCCCAGAAACCATCGCCGCATGCATCCAGAGCGCGCAGGCCCGGCTGCATGGCCTTCGGCCGCGCATGGGGCAATGCCTGACTTGCTAGGGGTACGGATTTCCGCGGGTTCATCGCGAGGATATGGTAGGCGTCCCCGCGGTGCGCACCGGCTGGCCTGCAGCACAGTTTGCTCAAGTGATCGCTGGGAATTGGTGCGACTTGATAATCAAGTCGCATTGCACCGCGCCGATAACACGGAGATGCCTAAAGCACCCGGGATCCGGAGAGCGCGATGTCGGCCGACGCCGGCGCTGTGACGGACATCACACAGGACGGCTCGACGGCTATTTTGCTGGCCGAGGACGATCCCGTGACGCGCATGCTCATGACGCGCTTTCTGAAGAAGGCGGGTTATGAGGTGGATGCCGTCGCGGACGGCAGCGAAGCGCTCGAGCACATGACGCAGCGCTACTACCCGTTTTTGGTCACCGACTGGGAAATGCCGGAAATGGACGGCATCGAACTCTGCAAGGCCGTACGGAACATGCAGCTCGACGGCTACGTCTATGCGCTCCTTTTGACCGCGCGCAACGCCAAGGAGCATGTCATCGCCGGCCTCGAGGCGGGCGCCGACGACTACCTCGTCAAGCCCGTGCACGAGCCCGAGCTCATCGCGCGCTTGAATACCGGCCGGCGTATTCTCGCGCTCGAGCATTCCTTACGCGCCGCGAACGAGCGCAACCGCATCCTCTCCATCACCGACCCGCTCACCGGTGCCTTCAACCGCCGCTACATGATGGAGCAGCTGCCCCGCGAGCTCGAGCGCTGCCGCCGCTATGCGAACCCCTTGTCGGTCATCATGTGCGACGTCGATCACTTCAAGCAGGTGAACGACGTCAAGGGGCACAGTGCCGGAGACGATGTGCTGCAGCAATTCGTTGCGCGCATGCAGAAATCGGTCCGCGCGACGAGCGATTGGGTGGCGCGCATCGGGGGCGAGGAATTCGTGATCGTGCTGCCGGAGACCGGGTATCAGGGGGCCCTCTTCGTCGCGAAGAAGATTCGCACGATCATGACCAGCGTTCAGTTCGTGACCCGCGAAGGCGATGTGGCGGCGACCAGCAGTTTCGGTGTGGCCTCGACCGAGCCGCACGGCCCGGACCTCGTGATGAAGTCCGAGACGCTCATCCGCGCGGCGGATCAGTGCCTCTACACGAGCAAGCAGTCGGGCCGCAATCGCGTCACGGGAATCGAGATCCCGACGGTGCTCGCGCAGTCGGCGACCGCCTGAAGGTTCAGCCCACTTCGCGCAGCTGCGCGTTGACGGCGTTCAAATTATCCTTGAGCTCGCGCACCAGGCCGTCGATCTCGCGCAGCGACTTCGCGCGCGCGGCGCTCTCTAAGTGCGAGGCGGCGGCGCTCAAACGGTGGGCGTGGATGTTGGCGCTTGCGCCTTTCAGCGCATGGGCGCGCTTGCCGACGGTCTCGTAGTCGTCCGTGCGCAGTGCCTCGACGATATCCGCGAGGCACTTGTCGCCGCTCGCGACGAAGGTCGCGACGAGCTCGCGCTCGAACTCGGCATCGCCGCCGGTGACTTCGCGGAGCGCCGCCAGATCCACGTCGTGCAGGATTTTCCGCGCCGAAAGATGCCGCTCCAGGCAGTCGGCGAGCTGGCTCGGCACGATGGGCTTGCCTAAGTGCGCATCCATCCCCGAGGCGAGGCACTGCTCCCGGTCCTCGTTCATGACGTTCGCGGTGAGTGCAATGATGGGCACGCGCTTGCCCGTGCCGCTTCGATCCTCGGCCGCGCGGATGCGCGCTGCGGCGGTGAAGCCGTCCATGACGGGCATCTGGCAATCCATGAGCACGGCATCGAAGGAGCCTTCCGCGAATCGCTCGAGCGCTTCCGCGCCGTTGTTCGCAAGGGTCACGACCGCGGCCATCTTCCCGAGGAGCCGCTGCGCCACGCGCTGGTTCACGGGATTGTCCTCGACTAAGAGGATCCGGTAGCCGCGCAGGCTCGCTGCGGGGTGGGCGGCGGCGGCGGCGTTCGGCGCCGGCAATGCGTCGCCCGAGAGGGTGTGACTCAAGAGCGTCGCGAGCTTGTGGGCGCGGATGGGTTTCAAGCCCATGGCGTCCGGGCGCTGCGGCAGGCTCGCAAGCGCGGCGTGATCCGCGCCGAACAGCGAGAGCATCACGAAGGGGATCCTCGCGTGGCGCGGATCGGCGCGCAGCGCCGCCAGCAAGTCGAGGCCGCCCTTCGCCGGCATGAGCTCATCCGCGAGCACGATGTCGAAGGACTCGCCCGCCTCGAGTCGGGCGAGCGCCTGGTCCACACTGCCGACGGTCACCGGCTCGAAGCTGAAGAGCTCGAGCTTGGTGGCGAGGCTCGCGCGACAGACCTCGAGATCGTCGACGACGAGCACCCGCCGGCCGCCGCCCATGGGGCTCGGTTCGCGGTCCTTGCGCGCGGCCGGGACGGGCAGGGTGACCCAGAAGCGCGATCCCTGCCCGGGCTCGCTCACGACGCCCACCTCACCGCCCATGGTGTCGGTGAGGCTCTTCACGATGGAGAGTCCGAGGCCGGTGCCGCCGTAGTGGCGCGTGGTGGAGGAATCGACTTGCGAGAAGCTCTTGAACAGCCGGTCGAGCCGGTCGGCGGGAATGCCGATGCCAGTGTCCGATACCTCGAGCTTGAGGAGCGCGCAGCCGTCGGCTCCGTTCGCGCTCGAGACGTTGAGGAGCACATGGCCCTCGTGCGTGAATTTCACGGCATTGCCGACGAGATTCATGATGATCTGCCCGAGGCGCACGGGATCGCTGCGCGATAGCACCGGGGCGTCGCGATCGATGTTGATGACGAGCTCGATGCCCTTCACGGCGGCTTGCAGCGCGCTCGCGGCGGCGGTGTCGTAGACCACGTCTCGGAGGTCGAACTCGACGTTCTCGAGCTCCAAGTGCCCGGCGTCGATCTTGGAGATGTCGAGCACGTCGTTGATCAGGGAGAGGAGCGACTTGGCGCTCCCCAAGATGATGTCGACGTACTCGCGCTGGGTCGGATCGAGCCGGG
>Ga0302326_10032477_pt1 | contig 10398 bp, 14 predicted proteins | sample Palsa_T0_3_FD_202264 | JGI IMG/M metagenome (GOLD analysis project Ga0302326, IMG submission 202264) | Peat permafrost microbial communities from Stordalen Mire near Abisko, Sweden - Palsa_T0_3 | ecosystem: Environmental > Terrestrial > Soil > Palsa > Peat permafrost | place: Sweden: Abisko... | reverse complement strand
CTCGTCGCGTCCTGCCAGTCGGGGTACAGGGCATGATACGTGTCCGTAAGACCGTCGTAGAACTGCGCGGTCGACATCCGGCAAGTCTAGGGAATCTCAGTGCACGGCTACCACGCGCCGCTGGAGATCGCGCTGCCTATCATCGCCGCGGTCGTCATCGCGAGGCTGGTTTTCTCCAGGGTTAGCGGCCGCCCGGCGCTCGTCGGAAAGATCAAGGTCCGCTGCGGCAAGGGCCATGTCTTCACGACGATCTGGTCGCCGCTGGGCTCATTCACGGCAATCCGACTCGGGGGCGCCAGGTTCCAGTACTGCCCGGTCGGTCATCATTGGGCGCTTGTCCGTCCCGTGCAGGATGTAGACCTGACCGCGGAGGACCGGCAGCTGCCTACACCGGGATCGCACCTGACCTGAGACGGTGACACCGCAGCCGCAACCAACGCCGCGCGAGGCGGCTACGACTCCGAAGGAATCGGCGTTGTCGGAACGGGTGTTGTCGGCGCCGCAGTGGTCGGCGCGGGTGTCGTCGGCGCCGCAGTGGTCGGTGCGGGTGTTGTCGGGGCGGCAGTGGTGGGCGCGGGTGTCGTCGGCGCCGCGGTGGTGGGTCCCGGCTTGGTCGGCGCCGTGGCCGTGTGCGTCGGCTTCGCGGCCGTCTTGCCCGGGTTCGGCGACGATTTCCCGGAACTTCCGCTGGACGCCGGCGACGTCGGCAGCACCGGCGTAGTCACCGTGGCCACGGCCGGGGCCACGCACGACACCGTGTAGGTCGCTGGCTTGGAAGCGGCGGCGACCGGTTTGGTCACGACCAGCACCACTTCGCCCGACGCGGGCAGCGCGGGCGGCGTGATCGTCAGCGGCGGCAGGGTTTTCGTGCCCGCGGCCTTGAAGGTCACCGTGCGCTTGGCGGAATTTTGCCCGTCGGCCAGCGCCCAGTAGTAGCTGACCGACTCCGCCTTCTTGGTCTTAATCGAGCCGATGGCGGTCAGGCTCGGCGACGCCGCCGCACATGAGTACACCGTCTGCGCCTTCGGCCGCACCGACGCTGACAGCGTGATGCCGCTCTTGGCGGTGCTGCACAGCAGCCGGTAGGTGGCCTTGTTGGAGGTCTTCGCGATGCCGCTGACCACCTTGATCTCGGCCCACCCCGCGCCCGCCTTGCTGACCGCGACGGTCCCGCCGGTCACCTGCCGGTGCCCGGGCACAGTGAAGCTCAACGTCTGCACCGGACCCTGCTTTCCCGACGAGTACAGCCACCGGTAGGACAGCTTCCCCGGTCCCGTGTCGGTGACCGTGCCGCTGTAGGTGAAGGCGGTCGCGGTGGAACACGTGGACGCCGCCACCGGGGGCGTCACAATGACCTGAGCCGACGAGACCGCGACGGCCAGGCTGCTCGGCTGAGCCTTGCCGGACATCCCCGAGAGCGCGAGCGCGGCCAGCGCGATCAGCGTGACCGCAGCGGAGGTTCCGACCAGCACGAAGTTCAGCCGCTTGCGTCGGGCAACCCGGGTCGCCGTCGCCGAGTTGCCTCCCTTCCCTTCCAGCAGGGGGAGCAGCGCGGCGGCGCGCTCCCCGAGCTCGCTGCGGCCGTGCTCGACCCAGTTCTCTCCATAGGCGGCGGCCGCCCGAGCCTCAAGGTCGTCGACGAACGAGCGCGCGCTCTCCGGCCGGTCGGCTGGGTTCTTGGCCATGCCCCACGCGATGAGGCCCTGGATCGGCTGCTCGAACTGCTCAATCGGCACCGACGCGGACTTGTGCTGTCGGCGCAGGTGCCTCAGCCGTCCGGAGAACGGGGGGCTGCCGGTCACGCTCTCCCACAGCACAGCGGTCGCGGCGTAGATGTCGGTCGACGGACTGCTCGACGCGCCGCCCCACAGCTCCGGCGCCATGTACGCGGGCGTTCCCGCGGCCATCCGCTTGCTCGTCTTCACCGCGACGCCGAAGTCGGTCAGCATGCACCAGCCGTTGGCGTTGATCAGCAGGTTTTCCGGCTTGAGGTCACGGTGCGGCACGCCCAGCGACTGCGCGGCGTCCAGCGCGAGCAGCGAGTCCTTCAGCACCACGAGCGCGGCCTCGGCCCCCAGCGGCCCCCCGCGGGCGATCACCTCGCGCAGTGAGATCCCCTCGACCAGCGCCATCACGATGGCGGCGCCCTGGCCGGGCTGTTCCACGTAGTCGATCAACCGCGCCACATGCTGGGAGTCAAGCGACATGAGCCGCTCGGCGTCGGACCGAAATCCCCGGAGAAACGCGGTGTCGCGGACCAGCAGGTCGTCGTCGAAGTACTTGATCGCCACCCGCTGGCCGGTCGCTTGATTGACCGCCGCCACGACCCGGCCGGACACCCCGCGGCCCAGCAGCCGTTCCTCGGCGTAGCCGGGAACCGTCCACTCATCGACGCCCGGCATTGACCACTCACTCATGGGAGAACTCCTTGCCGAGCTAGATGCGCGTTCGGTGCTGCCAGATGCCGAACTCCCATCGGGCTCGCCACCGTCGGCTGGAACGCAGTGAGCGTGCGCTCTACCCGACGATGGCAGTTCATGCAACAGCGGTTAATAGATTGTAATGGATTGGCGGCAATCGCCACCTGTGGTCACTCAATCGTTAACGGGGGGTTACATGCGCAGGTTGTCCGGCTGCGGGCGAACCGCGAGGCCGCGCACTGGGAGACCACTGTTGCGGCGAGCGAAAACTTAGCTCACTTCCCCTGGCACCGGAGCGTGCGCGGGTGCCAGGGCAGATCAAAACCAGTTTTTCGAACGGACCGTGAGTGACTCGATTCGGCTCAGCTCCGGCGGGTGAGCCGGAGCACCGGAATCGTGCGGATGCCCTCGGTCTGCTTCGCGTAGTCGCCGAAGCCGGGCATGCGCTTGACCTGCTCGGCGAAGATGCGGTCGCGTTCGTCGCCGGTGACCTCGGTGATGGTGACGGGGAAGGTGCTCGTCCCCACCTCGACGGTGGCCTCGCCGGCCGCGATCAGGTTGCCGTACCAGGCGGGGTTGACCGGCGCGCCGCCCTTGGAGGCGAAGATGTACAGCGCGTCGTCGCCGTCCTCGCCCGGCAGGTACACCAGCGGGGTGGTGTACTGCTTCCCGCTCGTCCGGCCCACGTGATGGACCAAGATCATGGGCGCGCCCTCGAACGGCCCGCCGACGCGGCCCTCGTTGGCGCGGAACTCCGTGATGATGCCTTGGTTCCAGTCATTAGCGTCTGGCATGGCCGTCCATCCTGGGTTGATGTGGCAGTGAGCGGGCGATTTAACCCTCCACAGGCTAGTAGGGGCCAGAAAGCAGCCCGACGGACGGGTGGGCTAGGAGAGGGCGGCGATTTGGGCTGCGCTGGCCGGCCGCATCGAGGTCACGGCCTGGAGCAGGACATCGTCGGGCGCCCCGGTCAGCATTGGCTGGGCGACGGCGATCATGCCCCTGGAGTCGGCCATGGCCTCCGCCCAGGCCGGCGCGGTCATTTCATCGTGCAGGTCATGCCCTCATTCAGCCACGCAGCCGGGGACCCGCGCGTGAGCGCTCCTACTCACCCGGCGCTGCCCGCGTACTCAGACGAGCCAGGCAGAGGCGGTCGAGCGGACCTGCCGTCAATCGGACGGGGTCTCGTGGCCAAAGGTGATCACGATCTCCCTGCCGCCCTTCTGGCGACCTTCTGGAACAGCTCCACCATCTCCGGGCTGTCCGCGGTCACCCGGAAGCGTCCCCGGGCGGCGAGCGCCTCGGCGACATAGGGGAGGAAGTTCGCCTCCGCCCGGGATGTCTCGTCCGCGCTGAGCGGGGTGCGCCGAATTGCGGGCTGGGTGCCAAGGGGCTGGGTCATCGCTGATCTCCTCGTGATCGCCGTCGTCCTCAAACTAGCCGGGGTTGTCACCTGGTCCTGGTGTCACGGGCGGAAATCCCGTTGCGGCAGGCCGGCAGAATTGAAGCGTGCACTATTGCCAAGCGTGCGACGATCCCCATCTCATGGTGCCGGACGGCGAGGTCGCTCGCTGTCCGGCCTGCGGCGACATCAACCGCCATGCGGTTAGTCGTCCGCTCTTCGTGGTCACCGGCGCGTCCGGGTCCGGCAAGACCACGATCTTCCCCGAGCTGCTCACCCGCATGGCCGGATGGTGCGCCGTGTTCGACGTCGACTGGCTCATCGACCCGCTCGGCCGTGCGAGCAGGGACGGTCAGGTCGACTGGGCGGCGTTCCGCGACACCTGGCTGCACGTCGCGCACGGCGTCGCCCAGAACGGGGTGCCGACCCTGCTGCTGGCGCCGTTCATCCCCGAGCATCTCGACGTCCTGCCGGGGCGCGCGTGGGTCGGGGACATCCACTACCTGGTCCTCGACTGCCCCGACGACGAACGACGACGGCGCATCGAGGCCAGACCCCGCTGGCGGGCCCGGGACATCGACGAGCAGACCGGGTTCGGCCGCTGGCTGCGCGACCACCTCGAGCCTGTCATCGACACCACCACGCAATCGCCGTCCGAAGTCGCGGACACGGTAGCGACCTGGGTGCGAGATCGGCTAGCGGTCTAGCCTGCCACGGCGAAGCGAGACGAGAAGTCATGCGATCGGGCGACTAGTTGCTGAGGACAGAGCCTGGAGGCCCACCATGACCCATGCGCCGCGGATGGCGGACGACGTTGTCAGTCCCGAAGGGACACCGCTGGACGACGCCGCGCTGATCGCTGAGTCCTGCCGCGTGCCGGACCGGTTCGGGGCGGTATTCGACCGGCATGCACTCGCGATCCACGGGTACATCGCCCGGCGGCTCGGCCCCGACGCCGCCGACGACCTCGTGGCCGAGGCGTTCCTGGTCGCCTTCCGCAAACGCGCCGCCTACGACCCTGGTCAGCCGAGCGCACGGCCCTGGCTGTACGGAATCGCGACCCGGCTGATTAGCCGGCATCGCCGCGATGAAGTGCGGTTTTTCCGCGCGATCGCGCAGACCGGCATTGACCCGGCGGCCGCCCACGGCGGCGACCCGGTGGCCGAAGAGGGGATCAGGCACGCGGACGCGCAGGCGTGGCGGCCACGGCTGGCGCTCGCGCTCGCGTCGCTGTCCAAGGCCGACCGGGACGCTCTGCTCCTGGTGACCGACGGACTCAGGTACGAGGAGGCCGCCCGCGCCCTGGGAATCCCCCCGGGCACGCTGTCATCACGGGTGGCGAGGGCGCGCAGGAAACTACAGCAGGCGCTGGGCGGCGTGGTTAACGCCGACGTCGAGGGAGGACGCGACGATGGATGAGATGAAGCTGCTTGAAGACTTCCGTGCGGCCGTGGCCCGGCCAGAAGACGCGGTCCTGGCCCGGGCCAGGGCCCGGGTCCTGGCGACCGACTTCCGCCGGTCAGGGGGGTGGTCGGGAAGCGCGCGACGTCGCGTCCGGTGGCCGCAGCTAGCGGTGAGCGGCGCGGCGATCGCGGCCCTCGCGGTCACGCTCTCGATTGTGCTGCCCGGCGGCGCCGACGGCACGTTCGCGACCAAGGCCTGGGCGGTTGAGCGCAACCCCAACGGCACCGTCACCGTCACCGTCGATCAGCAGTTCCAGGACCCGACGGGACTGCAGCGAGCTCTGCGGGAGGACGGCGTCAGCGCCTTCGTTCAGGTGAATTCGACGGTGGACGGACCCCAGGGCGGGGAGCTGGCATGCTCCTACGCTCACCTCGACAAGGCCCCGGCCGCAGTGCAGATGGCGGTCATAACGTCGAGCCCGGCACCTGTTTCAGCCGATCGGCCCGCCGAGGCGACGTGGACGATTCATCCGAGCGCCATGCCGCCGGGATCGTCGATTCTCTTCGCGGACTGGGTCAGCAGTGCGTTCAGCGTGCTGATGGATCCGGCCGTGCTCAGCACCGACACGGCACCATTGTGCACGCCCTCGGCGGCGTCCTAGCCGCCCGGGCGCGCGTCCTACAGCCTGCTCTCGTGCCGCCAGTCCGTGCCGAGCTCGTTGTCGTGGAGCCTGCGCAGCGCGTGGGCGTAGTGGTCGAGCCGATCGGCGGCGCTCTTCATGTCGTCGAAGTCCTGACCGTGATCGCGGGCAGGCGTCTTCTCCTCCGCCCGCTTGCGCACGATGCTCAGCTCTTCCTGGCTCAGCTCAACGACCATGGCCAGCGTCTCCTCAAGGTTCATGCGCTCAGCCTAATCTCCTGGCCTCCCGCCGACGGGAACCGGGACCGGCCCCAGCGTGACCGACCGTAGGAACTACGTAACGGTCAGCTGTCGGCCAGGCAGGCGTGCGCCCGGCGCAGCAGGTACCGCTTCTCGGGCGCGCTGGCTGTCCGCCGGGCCGCCTCCTCGAAAGCGGCCCGGGCGGCGGCAAGCGAACCGTCCATCTCCAGCAGATGCCCGCGCATCGCGAACAGCCGGTGATGCCGCGCCACCCGCGAGTCCCCGTCCAGCGATGCGAGCAGGTCAAGTCCCGCGTCTGGCCCGCGCACCATCGCCACCGCCAGCGCGCGGTTCATGGTCGCCATCGGGTTCGGCGCAACCCGATCGAGAAGCTCGTACAGGGCGAGCACCTCGGCCCAGTCGGTCTCGGCGGCGCTCGGCGCCTCGGAGTGCACGGCGGCGATCGCGGCCTGCAGCTGGTACGCCCCGACCGGCCCGCGGGCCAGCGCCGAGGTCACCAGCGCGACCCCTTCCGCGATCAACTCGCGGTCCCACCGCGAGCGGTCCTGGTCGGCCAGCGATACCAGCTCCCCGAACGCGTCGACCCGGGCCGGCCGGCGCGCCTCGGTCAGCAGCATCAGCGCCAGCAGCCCCTGGATCTCGCCGTCGCCGGCCCGAACCCGGTGCAGCGCCCGGGTCAGCCGGATCGCCTCCGCGGTCAGGTCGGTGCGGCTGATGCGGGCGCCCGAGGTGGCCGTGTACCCCTCGTTGAAGATCAGGTAGAGCACGTGCAGCACCGCCCGCAGCCGCCCGTCGATCTCGTCCGGCGGCGGCATCGAGAAGGTCGCCCCCGCCTCCCGGATGCGCTGCTTGGCCCGGCTGACCCGCTGCGCCATCGTCGACTCGGGCACGAAGAACGCCCGGGCGATCTCGGCCGTGGTGAGGCCGCCGACGGCCTTCAGCGTGAGGGCGATCTGCGAGGGGGACGTCAGCGCCGGATGGCAGCACAGCAGCAGCAGGGTGAGCGTGTCGTCCCGATCGGGATCGTGCTCCTCGCCCGGCAGCCGGCTCAGCTCGGCGGGCGGCGAGCCGAAAACCAGCCGGTCCTCGCGCTGGCGTCGCGAGCTCTCGTTCCGCACCTCGTCGATCAGCCGTCGGGTGGCGACGGTGATCAGCCAGGCCCGCGGGTTATCGGGCGGGCCCGCGTCCGGCCAGCTGGCGACCGCCGCGATGAGCGCCTCCTGGACCGCGTCCTCGCAGAGGTCGAGCGCCTGGTGGCGGCGGAGCAGCGCCGCGAGGACCTGCGGCGCGAGCTCGCGCAGCAGGTCCTCGACGTCATCCGGCGAACTCAGAGGGCCCCGTCCGACTCGTGCAGCATCGGCCACACCTCGATCGCGTTGGTGGCCGCGAAGGGGTGCTCGGCCACGATCTCAAGCGCCCGCTTCTCGCTTTCGGTATCGAGGATCCAGAAGCTCGACACGAACTCCTTCGCCTCGAGGTACGGCCCGTCGGTCACGGCCGGCAGGCCGTCGCGGACCCGGACCGTCTTGGCCATCAGCTCGTCCGCCAGCCCGTAGGCGCCAAGCAGCTCGCCCGACTCGGTATAACGGCGGTTGTACGCGTCGACTTCGCCGATCGCCTTCGCCGCGACCTCGGGCGGGAACGACGCCCACATCTCCTTGTTGCCGTAAATGATCGCCATGTACTTCACGGTTCTTCTCCTCGCCGTCGCTCATCGGACGAACCGCCCGGCTGGGCGTTCCACCCCGTAGTCGAAGCCGCCCGGCCGGTCCTCGACGCCCGGCCGGGACGAATTTCGAACGGTGCCGGGCCGGTCGGCTCGGCTAAGGGCGCGGCACCAGCTTGAGCGTGGTCGCCTGGGCCGGCGGCGCCACCATCGGGTCGACGTAGCTCGCGCCGAAGCGGCGGTACTTGGCCCGGTAGGCGGCGTCGATCGGCCCGTCCTGGCCGCGGTCGACGTCGACGAAGGTGACGTCCTTGTCGACCCCGCCGGCCTGGACGTGCCCCTGATGGCTCGCCTGCGTCCCCCGGTACCAGCCGGCCGCGGCGCCCTTGTACGAGCGGACGTACAGCTCGTTGTCCTGGCGCACGACCCAGATCGTGACTGGGTTGCGCAGCGTGCCGTCTGGTCGCAGGGCGGCGATCCGCAGTTCGTCCGCGTCGCCGATCTGGTCGAGCTCCTCGTTTGTCCACGTCGTCATCGTGTGCCCCCTTTGTGATCCCCGATTTTGCGGCCACCGCGGGCGATGGTCCCAGGGAAAAGGCTACGCACTATCGCGCCGGGCGGCGCGGTCACAGTCGCGGATCGATGTGGATCTTGACCCCGGGGGCCGGATCGACCAGGCCGGCCAGCGCCTCCGCCGCCCGCCCGAGGCCGACGACCACCTCCGCCAGGGCGCCCGGCCGGACCCGGCCGTCGGCGTAGTGCTCGATGGCGGACGCGAGGCCCGCTGACGCGCCGAGGATCCCGACCGCGGTGAGGTCGTTGAGCACGAGGTCGCGACTGTCGATCAGGCTCGGCCGGGGGGCGACTCCGATATAGACCACCCGCCCGGTCGGCTCGACCAGCGCCAGGGCGGCGGCGGGAACCCGATGGTGGCCGGTGCAGTCGATGACCGCGTCATACGTGCCCGGCGGCGGGTCGCCGGCTTCCCAGTAGCCGCTGGCGCCGAACGTGACCGCGAGCTCCCGGCGGCTCGCGTCCACCGCCAGCACGTCGACCTCCGCCCCCGCGGCGGCGGCGAAGGCGACTGCCAGCAGCCCGATCGTGCCCGGTCCGCAGACCAGGATGCGCCGGCCAGGTCCCGCCTGCGCGGCGGCCGCGGCCCGCTGGGCGTTGCCGCCGGGTTCGACCAGCGCGCCGGCCCGGTCGTCGACCGCCGCCGGGAGACGGTACAGGCTGCCGACCGGAACCAGCACCTGGTCGGCCAGCGCACCCGGCCACGCGGTAATCCCGATCTCGTGCCGGTCCGCGCAGACGTGCCCGTGGCCGGCCCGGCAGCGGCGGCAGCGACCGCAGCCGAGCATGGTGTCACCCGTGACGCGGACGCCCAGCCAGGCCTGGTCGACCTCCGCGCCGACGGCGGAGACGACGCCGCACCACTCGTGCCCCGGGCGCAGCGGGAAGCGCGACTTCCCCTGCTCGAAATAGGCCAGCTCCCCGGTGAACAGCTCGACGTCGGTCCCGCAGATCCCGACCCGGTGAACGTCCACCACCACCTGGCCCGCAGCCGGGCGCGGGACCTCGACCTCGCCTACCCGGGCCGACCCGGGACCGTCGATAATCAGCGCCCGCATCACATCGGCCACCGCAGATCCCCTGTCGCTCGATCCGGCCCTCTGAGGATACGGAATTTCCGCGGATCAGGGCACGAGGACGACCCGGCCAGAGATTCCGCCGGCCGCCTTCGCACGGTACGCCTGGGCTGCCTCCGCGAGCGGGTAAACCGGCCCGCCAGACCGTTGAGGTCGGCCCCGTCGTCGATGTCCAGCGCGACGAACCGGTCGGCGCCCAGCCCCAGGGCCTGCGAACGTATCCGGTCGCGGCCGGTCCCGATCACCTCGGCGCCAGCCCAGCGGGCGAGCTGGACCGCCATCGACCCGACCGCGCCGCCCGCCCCGTGGATGACGACCATCTGCCCCTTCGCCAGCTTCCCGTGCTCGAACAGGGCCTGCCACGCGGTCAGCCCGGCCCGCGGCACCGCCGCCGCCTGGTCGTGATCAAGCGTCCGCGGTTTGCGGGCCACGTTGCGGGCCTCGACCGCGACGTACTCGGCCGCCGCCCCGTCGCGGAACTGGTCGGTCAGCCCGAACACCTCGTCGCCGACGGCGAAGCCGGCCGTGCCGTAGCCCAGCCCGACGACCATCCCGGACACCTCGTGGCCGGGGATGATCGAGCTCCGCCGGTGACCGGCCCGGCAGGTCCACAGCGGCCAGCCAAGCTCGTTATGGGTGATGCCGCAGGCGGCCACCTTGACCAGCACGTCGCAGGCCATCGGGGTGGCATCGGGCACCTCCTCGAAGACGAGCCCGTCGATCCCGGTTGGTTCGTGCATGCGGATGGCCTTCATCGACTGTCCTCTTCCGTGGCGAGATGATGATGTGCTCTCAGCCTGACGACGACGCGGCCGCGCGAGATGTGCGGCGAGGCGGCTCACATCTCGGCGCGCTGTCTCGTCGAACGGGTAAGGCCAGTAGTGACTCAAGGCAGGAGGGCGACACCATGACCAGCTCATCCGGACCGGACCGGACCGGGACGGGCCCGGCCCGACC